>Ga0209415_10015317_pt1 | contig 12437 bp, 10 predicted proteins | sample PeaSoiSIISIP2007_FD_187696 | JGI IMG/M metagenome (GOLD analysis project Ga0209415, IMG submission 187696) | Peat soil microbial communities from Weissenstadt, Germany - SII-SIP-2007 (SPAdes) (version 2) | ecosystem: Environmental > Terrestrial > Soil > Wetlands > Peat | place: Germany... | reverse complement strand
CGCCAGCGTGCCGGTGTCGATCGGCTCGAACGTCTGGGTCGGAGCGAACGTCGTCGTGACCGCGGGAGCGACGATCGGCGACCGCGCGGTCGTGGGCGCGAATTCCGTCGTGACTGGCAGGCTGGAGGGCGGGGCGATGTATGCCGGCGCGCCGGCCAGGCTCGTCCGTCGCCTCTGAGGGCCTTCCTATACTGGCCCGCGTGTACGAGTCCCACGACGTGGTCTGGACGCCGGAGAAGATCGCGGCGAACTGGGACTTCTTCCGGGAGAGACGGGGAGCGACGACGTGGCTCTTCGGGCAGCACGCCGGTCGCTGGGTCGCGCAGCGCGCCGACCGCGAGCTCGGCCTGCGGGGGAAGCGCGTCCTCGACTTCCGCTGCGGTCCCGGGGACCTCATGGCCAGCCTCTTCCAGCGCGGCGTGGCCGTGCAGGGCGTCGAGCCGGCGGCCGGCGCCGCCGAGAAGACGCGGGCGCGCTTCGAGAACGAGCCGCTCTTCCGCGGCGTGTCCGCCGACTCCTCGGAGCTCCCGGACGGATCGTTCGACGTCGTCCTGCTCGTCGAGGTCGTCGAGCATCTCCTCGACGACGAGATCGCGCCGACGCTCGCCGAGGCGAAGCGCCTGCTCGCCCCGGGGGGCGCGGTCTTCGCAACCGCTCCCAACGGTGAGGACCTGCGCAGCACGAGCTACCGGTGCCCCGACTGCGGCGGCGTCTTCCACCAATACCAGCATCTGCGCTCGCTCGATCCGCAGTCGGTCTCGACGCTCTTCGAGGCGGAGGGGTTCCGCACGGAGAAGGCGGCCGGCGTCTACTGGGGACTCACTCCGTACGCGACGATCAGGACCTGGCTGCGGAGCGCCGGGCACCTGCCCAAGCCCCATCTCTTCTACATCGGGCGTACGTAGCGTCACGATCCTCAGGCGGTGCCGTGTCGCCACGTGCGCAGCCGCCGCACGACCGGCCCGGGCAGCAGGCTCCGAAGCCCGACCCCCAGCGCCCGCCGCGAGATGCGGCCGCGGCCGAGACGCACACCGCGGAGGAAGTACCTGCGCGCGGCACCGAGCTCGAGCGCCTCGTACGCGAGCTCGTTTGCCTCGAGATACGCGCTTGCCCGTCCCGCGCGCGCGTGCGCGGCGAGCTGCGGCGGAAAGTCGGGCGACGTGAAGAAGCCCTCCGCCAGCCGCACGAAGTCGTGTGCGCGGCGCAGCGGCTCGCCGACGGTCTTCGACTGGGGGTGGAGCCGGTATCCGGCGAGGAGGACGGGGATATAGGCCACCCCGCCGGCGGCTCCCAGCCGGATCGCAAACTCGAAGTCGAAGAAGTAGTAGCCGCGCTCGTCGAGCGGCGCGATCTCGAGAGCGCGCCTCCTGAAGAGCGAGCCGGGCTGGGGAATCCAGTTCTTGCAGCGGCGCACCATGGTCACTGCGTCGAACGGCGCGCCTTTCGCCGACGCGCGCTCCGTGGGGATCGGGTTTCCCGCCTCGTCGATGAAGACGTTGTCGCCGTAGACGAGCAGCGTGTCTGCGCGCTTCTCGAGCTCCTCCGCGACCGCCGAGATCGCTCCCGGGAGGAGGACGTCGTCCGAGTTCAGCCAGCCGAGGAGCTCGCCGCCCGTGTGCCGGAAGCCACGGTTGATCGCAGCGACCTGGCCGGCGTTCTCCTGAACGATGAGCTCGTGCAACTGCGCCTCGTAGCGACATGCGATCTCCACGCTCCCGTCGGTCGAGCCGTCGTCGACGACCACGTACTCGATATCGCGATAGTCCTGCGCGAGCACCGACTCGATCGTCTCGGCGAGGAAGCGCTCCTGGTTGTAGGACGGCGTGACGATCGAGACCTTCACGCGGTCAGCTCCGCGTACAGGTCCGCGAACGCCCGCGCCTCGCGCACGGCGCCGAACTCGCGCTCCGCAACGGCCCGGCAGCGCTCGCCGAGGTCCGAGTCGAGGAGCGACTCCGTCGCGGCCGCGAGCGCAGTGACGTCCCCTGCGGGCGCGAGCGCGCCGGTCTCGCCCGGGCGCACGGCGTCGGCCATCCCGCCCGTCGCGAACGCTGCCACCGGCGTGCCGCACGCGATCGCCTCGAGGGCGGTGTTGGGGAGGTTCTCGGCGAGGCTCGGCAGCAGGACGACGTCGGCCGCCGCGAACGCGAGCGCGAGCTTCTCGCCGTGGAGAGCGCCGAGCGAGCGCATGCCCGCAGGCGCGGCGCCGCTGCCGATCGCGACGAGCTGCACGCGGTCGGGGCCGAGCCGCTCGACGACGCCGACCGCCTCGGCCGCCCCCTTGCGCCGGTCGCCGAGGTCGGCCGACGGCCAGAGGACGACGGGCCGGTCGCGGTCGAGCCCGAGCGAGCGACGCGCCTCGTCGCGCAGGCGGGGACGGAAGAGGTCGAGGTCGACGCCGTTCGGGATGAGCCGCACGTCGAACCGGCCGAGGAGGGGGCTCTCCCGCGCGAGCCGCTGCAGCCAGCGCGACGGCGCGACGATCGTCATGCGCGACCGCGCGTACACCGCGCGCTTCCAGCGGAAGAGGAGCGCCGTCGTGTCGCGGTTCAGGCGCGGATACTCGGCGAGGTGCGGGCACGAGCCGCAGCCCGTCCGCCACCGTTCGCACTCGTATGAGTAGGCGACGTGGCCGGTGAACGCCCACATGTCGGACAGCCGCCAGACGAGCGGTCGCCGGCGCGACAGAAGCGGCAGCGCGGAGTGGCTGAAGTAGCTGCCGTGGACGTTGTACAGCTGCACGACATCGGCGTCGCGGAACCACGGATCGGCGGCGACGCCGAAGGACGACGGATAGAGCACGTACTGGAGGTCGAGCCGATCGGCAACGGCGGCGACCGCACGGTCGGCGGCGCGCCAGGCGACGTTCCGCTTCAGGCGGCGGACGTCCGGGTCGTCCGTGCGGCGCTCGCCGACGAGCATGCGCGACGTCCAGCCGAGCTCCCGCAGGCCGGAGTGGATTCGGTGCGCCGAGCGTGCCGCGCCCCCGCCAGCATCGGACGCGCTGATGTGCAGAACGCTCGACATCGTCCTCAGTAAAGCGCGAGCGTGCGCTCGACCATCCGCGCAACGGGGTAGCGCTCGAGCGCGCGGCGGCGCGCCTCGGTCGCGAGCCGGGCCGCCGTCTCGGGGTCGTCGAGCAGGCCGAGGATCGCCTCAGCGAGCGCGGCCGCGTCTCCGCGCGGCACGAGAACGCCCGTCTCCCCGGGCACGACGTTCTCGGGGATGCCGCCCACCGGCGTCGCCACCGTCGGGACGCCTGCCGCCTGCGCCTCGATGACGGCGTAGCAGAGCCCCTCGAAGTCGGACGGGAGTGCGAACACGTCGAAGGCGGCGAGCAGGTCGGGCACGTCGTCGCGCTCGCCGGTGAACTCGAACGGCAGCCCCACTGCCAGCCGCTCGAGCTCGCCGCGCAACGGCCCGTCGCCGACGACGACGAAGCGCGCGTCCGGATGGCGCGCGAGCACGGCGGGCGCCGCCTCGACGAGCAGATGCAGCGCCTTCTGCCGCACGAGGCGCGCCACGGTGCCGATCACCGGCCCAGTCTTCTCCAACGCCGGCGCCCCGTGCGTGAATCGCTCCAGGTCGATGCCGTAGTACACGACGTGCGTGCGCAGCCACGCGCGGCCGTCGTTCCGGCGATCGGACTCGGACGTGTAGACCACCTCCGGCCGGGTGAACCACGCGAGCTGCCAGAGCGCACGACCGACAGCGCTGTCCGCGCGCTCGAGCTCCGGCGTGTGGTGCGTCACGAGCAGGCGCGGCGCTCCTGCAAGCCGCGCGGCGATCATCGCGCCGGGCCACGCGTCGACGACGTGGACGACGTCCGGCGAGTGCGCGCGGACGCGGCGGCGCAACTCGGAGACGACGCGCGGCGCGGGGGCGTCGAGGATCCACTCCGGGAAGGGCTCGACGCGCACCGATCCTCCCGCCTCGGCCGCGAGGCGCGCGAGCGCCGGGACGTCCGCGTGGAGCACGATCACCTCGCGCCCCGCTTCGCGCAGCCCGCCGACGACGGCGGCGAGGTAGTTCTCGACCGCGCCCCACGACCGGGACCCGTGCAGGAGGACGATCACGCAGCGCGCGCTTCGCGCAGCGTTGCGATCAGCCGTCGCGGGAGGAGGCTCTTCACGGCCAGCGTCACCTTTCTCCGGGTTGCGTTTCGCGGATACGTCGCGAGTCCCTTCCAGAAGAACGCGCGCGCCTTGCCTATCTCCAGCGCCGCGTAGTAGTCCTCGCCCGCGGCGAGGTAGCCGCCGGAACGCGTCGCGCGCGCGAGCCCGGCGGGGACGGCGCCGCTGCGCGACAGCTCGTCGGCGAGACGTGCGAGGTCCTGCGCGCGGCGCAGCGGGCTACCGACCGACTTCGCCTCCGGATGCACGCGATACGTCGCCAGCGGGCCGTCGATCTGCTTGGCCTTGCCGATGCTCGCCATCTTCATGAAGAGCTCGAAGTCGAAGAACCAGCTGCGGTCCTCACGCAGCGGACCGGCCGCCTCCCACGCGGCCCGCGAGAACATCGACGCCGGCTGCACGACGTGGCACTCGAACGTGCGCAGCATGCGCGGGACATCCCACGGACGCGCGGGCAGGTCCCCGGTGCGGTTGGACTCCTCGTCGGTGTACAGCGCGTCGCCGTAGACGAGCACGAGCTCCGGGTCCCGCTCGAACTCCTCGACGAAGCGGGAGACCGCGCCGGGGAGGAGCGTGTCGTCGGAGTTGACCCACGTGAGCAGGTCGCCGGTCGCATGCGCGAAGCCGCGGTTGAGCGCGGCCGCCTGACCGTCGTCGGGCTCGCTCGTCCACCACGCGAGGCGCGACTCGTACCGCCGGACGATCTTCTCGCTGCCGTCCGAGGACGCTCCGTCGACGACGATGTACTCGATCGCCGGATAGTCCTGCGCGAGCACCGATTCAATCGCCTCCGGGAGCCATCGCGCCTGGTTGTACGAGGGGGTGACGACGCTCACGACCGGCCGATGCACGCGGCTAGCATGGCACCTCGGTGGCCCCGCGCCGCATCCCCATCCTCCTCGTCCACCACCGCTCGGAGCTCGGGGGAGCGCCGGCCTCGCTGAGCTACCTCATCCGCGAGGTCGACAAGGAGCAGTTCGAGCCGCACATCTACTGCCCGCCCGGCCCGGCCGCAGAGCTCTTCCGTGAGGCGGGCGCGCACGTGCACACGGGCCCCGTCGCGGGCTTCACGCACATCTGGGCGTCGAGCTACCGCGGACGGCGCTGGCTGCTGTTCATCCGCGAGCTCTCGCTGCTCCCCGCCCATGTGTGGCAGTTCCGGCGCACGCTGCACCGACACGACTTCGCCCTCGTCCACTTCAACGACTCGCCGCTCATCCCAGCCGCGTGGCTCGCCAAGCGCGCCGGACTGCCGGTCGTATGGCACCTCCGTTCGGCGCTTCCCGAGGGAGGCACCGACCGGCGGTCCAAGTTCGTGCGCGCGGCCATCCGGCGCTTCGCCGACGCGTCGATCGCGATCAACCACGACGTCGCCGACGTGTTCGACGTCGGTTCGACGGTGGTTGCGAACTCCGTCGACCTCGATCGCTTCCGCCCGGCCGACGCCGCCGCGGCGAAGACCGCGCTCGGCCTCTCGGCGACGCGGCCGGTCGTCTCGTACTTCGGCTTCGTCTACCCGTCGAAGGGCTTTCACGAGTTCATCGAGGCTGCAGCGAAGCTTCGCGACCGGGGCGTCGACGCGAGCTACCTCATCGTCGGCGGTGCGGTGCGCGGCGAGGAGTTCTTCCGCACGTTCGTCGGCCGCACCCTTCAGCTGGCAGACCTGACGCGCGACTACGAGTCGGAGGCGAAGCAGCTCGTCTCGGACCTCGGGCTGAACGACGTCGTCCGGTTCGTCCCGTTCACGCAGGACACCGCCAACCTCTATCAGGCGAGCGACGTCGTGGTCGCGCCGTCGCGCGGGCCCGAGCTCGGCCGGCCGGTGATCGAGGCGGCAGCGAGCGGCCGACCGGTCGTCGCGTCGGGCTCCCGCACGGGCGGCGGCGTCGTCCTGCCGGGAGAGACGGGCGTCCTCGTCGAGAACTACACCGTCGAGGCACTGGCCGACGCGGTCGCCGACCTGCTGCGCGATCCGGAGCGGCGAGACCGGCTCGGTCGCGCCGCGCGCAAGCACGCGGAGGCGAACTTCGACCCGGCGACGAACGCGCGCCGGATCGAGTCCATCTACCGCTCGCTCGCGCCCGCCCATGACCGCATCCCGATCCTCTACGTCCACCACCGCCCGCAGCTCGGCGGCGCCCCGTCGAGCCTCGCGCAGCTCATCCGCCATCTCGACCCGCGCTTCGAGCCGCACGTGTTCTGCCCGGAGGGCCCGGCAGCGGAGCTGTTCGAGCGCTCGGGTGCGACCGTGCACACCGGCGACATCTCGATCTTCGCCCACGTCTGGGACAGCCCGTACGAGGGCCTGCGCTGGCTCGTGCTCGGACGTGAGATCGCCGCGCTGCCACCGCACCTGCGTCAGCTCGAGAAGCTGATGCAGAAGCACAAGTTCCCGCTTGTCCATCTCAACGACTCGCCGCTCCTGCCGGCAGCGCGCGTCGCGCACCGAAACGGCGCGAAGGTCGTGTGGCACCTGCGATCGGCGCTCGCCGGCGAGGGCCGCGACCGGCGCAGCCGTGTGATCGCGTCGCTCATGGACCGCTGGGGCGACGCGGCCATCGCGATCGACGGCGACGTCGCCGCCCGCTTCCCGATCCGCCTGCCCGTCACGATCGTGCACAACAGCGTGAGCCTCCCGGCACCGCCGTCGAACGGCGCGAACCGAAAGGCATCTCTCGGCCTCCCGGAGGACGTGGTCGCAGTCGGCTTCGCCGGCTTCGTCCGACGGCAGAAGGGCTGGCCCGAGCTCGTCGAGGCGGCCGAAATGCTCGTGCGCGCGGGCGCGCCCGCGCATTTCGTGATCATGGGCGGCGGCGTGCGGCCGCCGGAGTACTTCCGGACGCTGCGGGGGCGCGCGCTCGCCGCTGCGAACCTCCTCACCGACGAGGAGTCGGCGATCAAGGAGCTCGTCGCCGCGAAGGGCCTCGAGAGCAGCTTCTCCTTCCTGCCGTTCACTGCCGACACCGGCGAGATCTACAGCGCGCTCGACATCGTTACGTTCCCGAACCAGGGCGTCGGTCTGGGACGCCCCGTTCTCGAGGCGGCCATGTACGGCAAGCCGGTCGTCGCATCCGGTTCGCGCGACGGCGCAGGTGTGCTCGTCCCCGGCGTCACCGGCCTGCTGCTCGAGGATCCGAGCCCGCGTGCGATCGCCGACGGGCTGCGGCTGCTGATCGACGACCCGGAGCTCCGGCGTTCGCTCGGCGCGGCGGCCGCCGAGCACGCGCACCGGCGGTTCGACCCGGTCGCAAACGCGCGCCAGGTCGAAGCCGTCTACGACGCCCTTCTCGGGACCGGCACGCGAAGGACACCGGCGGCTCACGACCTCGTCGCAACCGGAACATGATCGACCGCTTCCGGCTTCGCGTTCGGCGTCGCATCGTGCGCAAGCTGGCACCGTTGCGGCTCAGTCGCCTGCGCAAGCACCATCCCCGCGTCGCGAAGACGATCGACCGCGTACTCGCGGAGCACCTCACCTACTCCGAGCTGCCGGCATTGCTCGACCTCGCCGAGGCGATGCTCGAAGCCGAGCGCTCCGGGCGACCCGGGTGCGTCATCGAGGCCGGCACGGCGTACGGCGGATCGGCGCTCGTGCTGGCCGCTGCGAAGCGCCCCGAGCGGCCCTTGCATCTCTATGACGCCTTCGGCCCGTTCCCCGCCCCCGGTGCGGGCGACCCCGAGGACGCGCACCGCCGGCATGCGGAGATCGCCGGCGGCGAAGCCACCTGGCTGGGCGGGCGCCCGTTCTACAGCTACGTCGACGATCTCGTCGACCATCTGCAGCGCTCGTTCGCCGACTTCGGTCTCGATCCGGACGCAAACAACGTCACGTTCGTCCAGGGCCTGATCGAGGAGAGGCTGGAGGTCGAGGAACCTGTCGCGCTCGCGCACGTGGACTGCGACTGGTTCGATCCCGTGGTCGCCTGCCTCGAGCGGATAGGCCCGTGGGTCGCGACAGGAGGCCGCATCGTCATCGACGACTACGACGACTGGCAGGGCGCACGGCGCGCGGTCGACGAATACGTCTCCGCCCACGCCGACTTCGAGCCGCGGCGCCGCTCGCGCCTCCAGCTCGTCCGAACTGCGTGAGCGCCCGACGGCGGCTGCTCGTCGTCACGCCGCGCGAGCTCACTCGTGACGTGCGCGCACGCCGTGAGGTCGAGGCCGCGCTCGCGGCCGGTCTCGAGGTTGCAGGCCTCTCGGGAACCTCGGAGGGCGAGCACCCGGTCCCCCTCGCCGGAATCGAGATACGGCGCGTCGCGGGCGGGAAGCTGTCGGGCGGCTTTCGGCGGATGGGCTTCGGCGGGATGCGCCGCTCTCGTCCGGCCGTACGGGAGCTCCGCGGCGTGTGGCGGCTCCTTCGGCTCCTGAAGACCACGGTGCTCCTGGCGCGCGCCGGACGCGGACTCGGCGCGTTCGACATCGTGCACGTGAACGACCTCGACGCGCTCCCGGCCGGCTTCCTGCTCGCGCGCCGCAACCGGGCGCGGCTCGTGTACGACGCGCACGAGCTCTATCGCTTCATGGAGGCGGATCCCCCGCGCGCGTACACGGCGATCATGTCACCACTCGAGGGATGGATCGCCCGCCGCGCGGCCGCCGTCGTGACGAACTGCGACCTCTTCGCGGACGAGCTCACGCGCCTGCTGGGGCTACCGCGGCCGCCGGTCGTGGTCCTCAACTGCCCCGATCCGGTGGCCGACCTCCCGGCGGCCCCCAACGCGGACGGCCCTCTTCGCGTCATCTACCAGGCCGCCGCCGACCATGAAGGGCGCCCCGTCGCCGACCTGCTCGAGGCCGCCGAGCACGCGCCCGCGACCGACGTGACCATCAGGCTTGTCGACGTCGACCGCCGGCGCCTCGAAGAGGAGATCGTCGCCCGCGGCCTCGCCGACCGCGTCCGTCTGAGCGATCCCGTCTCTCCCGACCGGCTCGTCGAGGGGCTGGCGGGCTTCGACGTCGGCGTGATCGTCAACCGCGACGTCACCCCGAACGCCTCGCTCGCCGTTCCCGGGAAGCTCTGGGAGTACATGATGGGCGGCCTCGCGACGGTCGCTCCCCGATCTCCCGGCCTCGCGTTCGTCGACGGGCTCGGCGTCGGAGCGACGTTCTCGCCGGGCCGTCCCGCCGAGATGGGCGAGCGGCTGCAGGCCCTCGCCGACGACCGTGACGCGCTCGACCGGATGCGCACGTGCGCCCGCAGGCTCGCGCTCGAGCGCTACAACAGCGTGGCGCAGGCGGAGGCGCTCCGCCGGGCGTGGTCGCTCAGCGACTCGGTCTGAGCGTGCGTACGGCCAGCCGCCCGACAGTGCGTCCGAGCTTGCCGCCGAGCGTCGCGTCCCAGTGGCATGGATGGACGAGCGCGATCGCGCGGTCCCCCGGACCGAGCGCCTCGAGGTCGACGAGGTCGGGATGCCAGCGCCGCCCGGCGGCGTCGACCCACGAGTCGGTCCAGTACTGCGTCTCGCCGAGCCTCGACGCGTCGTACTGGAAGCCGAACTCCTCGAGCGTCCCCTTCGCGAACTCCACGTCGCCGACGCGGGTCGCGTTGGGAAAGCCGGGCTGCGGATCGTCGAGGCCCCTGAAGAAGTATTCGTTCTTGTAGCCGAGGCGATGCCCCCAATACGAGCCGTGGGCCGCGACGCCGACGATGTCGAGGCCCGCTCCGCGGAGCCGCGCGAGCTCGGAGTCGAGATACGCCCGCGAGTCGACTCCGCGGACGACCTGCAGCGTGACGAGGTCGTTGTGGAACCCGACCTCGTGCCCGAGCTCCTGCAGACGGAGCATCTTCTCCATCGACCCCGGCCGGTCGTAGTACGCGGCGGAGTGGAGGACGAAGTACGTAGCCCGCAGCCCTCGCTCGCGCTCGAGCTCGGCCAGCACGAGCGCGCTGTCCAGGCGGTTGTCGACGTCGTGGCGCAGGCTGAAGGCCGGCGCGTCCGAGACCAGCGCCGGCGACAGCTCCCGCAGCGGCAGGACGCGGACGCCGCTCGTTCCAAGCCGATCGAGAAACGCCGCGTACCTGCGGTAGAGATGGTGCCGCTCGTACCAGGGCTCGACGAGCCTCCGAACCGGGCGGCGACGGGTCATCTCGGCAGACGACGGAAGCCCGAAGTCCCCGGTCGTGGAGTGCGGCACGACGGGTCACCATAACCAAAGGCGAACCTTGGCCAGTCACAATGCGCGGGAATGCTCGACGAGGAACTGGCCGACGCGCTGATCGCACCGCCCTCCCGTAGCTTCCGCCTCGCGGGTCTCTTCGGCGTCCACGACGCGGGCCGTCTCCTCCGGGACTTCCTGACCTACTTCCCGGCGAAGGTCGTGACCGCCCTCGCGTCGCTTGTCGCGCTTCCGATCCTCGCGAGAAGGCTTCCACCGACAGAGCTCGGAACGCTCGCGCTCGCACAGACGCTGATCAACCTCGGCTGGATCGTCTCGATGCAGTGGCTGACGTCGACGGTGCTGCGCGAGCTCCCCATGCACCGCGCAAGCGGCGACATCGTCGCGTTCCGGCGCGGCTTCCTCCGTGCGATCGGACTGGTCGTCTTCTCGTTCGCCGCGTTCGCCGGGCTCGTCGCAGTCGGATCGACGGCGAGCGATGCGATCCGCTCGAACGAGCTCGTGATCATCGCCGCCGCCGCAGGCCTTTCCGCACAGAACCTCACGACGACGATGTTCCTCGCCAGCCTCCGCCCCCGCGCGTACGGGCTCGTGGAGCTCGCCGGGCGTGTCGGGGGAATCGCGCTCGGCATCAGGCTCGTGTTCTCCGGCCATGGCGTGCACGGCTTCCTCCTCGGCCTCGCGATCGTCCCCGCCGCGGTCGGTGTCGTCTTCTTCCCGCTCGCATGGCCGCGCGGAAAGCGGACCGCGGCCCGCGGCGAGCCCGTGTCGCTCCGGGCATGGGTGAGCTACGGCGTTCCAGCGGCTGCCTCGGCGTCGGTAATGTGGGGCTTCCTCTTCGTCGACCGATACCTGCTCGCCGCACTCAAGACCACGGGCGACGTCGGCGTGTACTCACTCGGCGCCGTCGTCGGTAGCCAGGCGGTGCTCATCCCCGCTCTCGCGCTCGGCGCGGTGGCGCGTCCGCTTCTCTACGGCGCGTTCGAGTCGAAGGGCCGCGAGACGGTCGAACGCATGGCGGAGGCGTACACACGTGTGCTCCTCGTGCTCGTCCTCCCCGTCCTCGCGTTCGTCGTCGTCACCGCGAGTCCGGTCATCCACTTCCTGTCGACCGGCTTCTACGGCAACTACTACACGCGAGCGATCGACGTCGCGCCCATCGTCGCGCTCGCGGGTGCGATCCAGTCGATGGGCTACTTCGGCAACATCGGCCTCGCGATCTCTCGCCGGTCGCGCCTGCAGATCGCCGGCTCGGGCAGCGCGCTCGCCGTGACGGTCGTCGCGAACCTCGTGCTCATTCCGTTCTTCGGCATCATGGGCACCGCCGTCGCGACGGTTCTCGGCTCGATCGTCCTCGTCGTCGCGCCGCGGCGCCTCGCGAATAGGTACGTGACGTGGCACTTCCCGTACGCGACGCTTGCGCGCGCAGGCGCCGCCGCAGCACTCGGCGCGGGCGCAGGGCTGCTAGCGCGTTCGCTCGCCGGAGGGGACCTCGCCCGGATCCTGCTCGCGGCCGCCATCGGCGGCCCGGTCTACGCCGTCGCTCTCGTACTCCTGAAGGAGCGTCTCCCTCCGGGCCTGCGAGCGGCGCCGCTTGAGAGAACGCGCTCCTAAGACCAGCCGAAGTCCCTGCCGAGCAGCTCATAGAGGCGGGCATTCGGCTCGCGGTAGTAGTCCTCGAGCCAGCGGCGCGTGTCGGCGTCCATCGCCTCGTACTCGCGCGCGAGCACGGCTGGGTAGGCGTCGAGGGAATACGGGGCAGCGCCGAGATGCTCGAGAACGCGCGCGTAAGTCGCCTCCGGGTCGCGGAAGAGCTCGGCCTCGCTCCCGAGAACGAGGAAGCTCTCCCTGGGGAATGCGGCGAACCAGCGATCTAGCTGCTCCGCGTAGCGGCCGCGCGCGAGGTAGGAGTGATAGCGCCACGCCGCGCCGTAGTACCCCGGGTCCACGAGCATGCGCTCGAACTCGGCGCCCGTCCGCTCGCTCTCTCGCTCGAGCGCGTCCCGAAAGGGGAGCGTCTCACGGCCGGCCGCGACCTCGTGGGCGTACGAGGACAGCGCGCGGTCGATCGGGTTGCGCAGCAGCACGATCAGCTTCGCACCCGGCACGACGGACGCTGCACGCGCGGCAGCCCACGGATGCGAGAGGTAGTCGGGGCTCGCCTCCCCGCAGATGAGCGGGAGA
>Ga0209415_10015315_pt1 | contig 12438 bp, 7 predicted proteins | sample PeaSoiSIISIP2007_FD_187696 | JGI IMG/M metagenome (GOLD analysis project Ga0209415, IMG submission 187696) | Peat soil microbial communities from Weissenstadt, Germany - SII-SIP-2007 (SPAdes) (version 2) | ecosystem: Environmental > Terrestrial > Soil > Wetlands > Peat | place: Germany... | reverse complement strand
ACGTGGATCGAGTACAAGCGGCTCAACGAGGTCGACGCCGTGCGGCTCCGTCCGCACCCGTGGGAGTTCATGCTCTATTACGATATTTAGCACTGACCTGGGATTTTGTGTGTCCATCCCACATTCATCCCACATTCGTGGGTATCGTGTGGGCATGGATTACGGCAACGGATCGATACGCCAACGCCGGAAGGCAGGCAAGAACGCGTGGGTGTGGGAGCTTCGGGTCAACCTGGGTTCAGATCCCACGACGGGCAAGCGCCGTCAAGCGTCGCGGATGTTCACGGGGACAAAGACGGCGGCGGCGGATGCGCTGCGCGAGCTGCGCACCGAGATGGCCGAGCAGCGGGGCGAAGTCCACACGATGGCCACCCTGTTCGAAGACTGGATCGAAAAGGTGCTGGTGCCGACCCGCCGATCGGGCACCGTCACGGGCGCACGGAGCGCCGTGTCGGCGGCCCTCAAACCGGCGCTGGGCCACCTTGCCGTCGAGACGCTCAAGTCGGGCGACCTCGACAACTTCTATACGGACCAGCGCAAAGCAGGGAAGAAGCCCGGAACGATCCGGCGTTATCACTCGCAAATCAGTGCAGCCCTTCAGGTCGCCACCGACTGGGGATGGCGTCCCGACAATCCGGCGCGCAAGGCACATCCTCCGGCACCCGAACCTGCCAGGGTGCGACCGCCGACAGCGGACGACGTCCAACGTCTGATCGGCGCTGCCGCCGCCAAAGACCCCGCCATCGGTATTGCGCTGCTGGTGCTCGCCATCACCGGGTTGCGGCGCGGCGAGGTGCTCGGCCTGCAATGGCGCGACGTGAATATGGTTACGGGGACGATTGACGTGCGGCGCACCATCAACCGGGGCACCCCTGGAGGACCGCCTGTCATAGCCGAACCGAAAACGGCGCGGTCCGCGCGAAAGGTCGTGATCCAGGAGGCCGGACTAGCCGTGATGCGGACGTACCGTGCCACCTGCGACGACAGGGCCATGAGCTTTCTGAGCCGACCGATAGCGGATACGGCGTTCGTCGTATCCCAATGGCCAGACGGATCACGTCCGGTCTCTCCCGACGTGTTGACGACCACGATGGCCCGGTTGTGCAAGGACCTCGGTCTCGCCACGTCCCGGTTGCATGACATCCGACACTTTGTGGCCACCGCCATGATCGCTCAAGGGTTGAACGTCCGACAGGTGGCCGACGCGCTGGGGCACTCCCGCCCGTCGATCACGCTCGACGTCTACAGCCATGAGTTCGCATCCGACCTGACCGAACGTCGGCGGGCGGCGTCGGCGCTGGAATCGTTGGTGGTTGTCGATGCCGCTGAGTTTGCCTGATGAGCCTTGACCTGTGGGAGATGCCCACGGCCGATCTTTTCTCTCTCTATCGTTCAAGCTTGAGCGTGTTGAAGGCGCGTGGGGTGATCCGCACGATGAACGCCCCGGCTGGCGACTACGCCGAATTCCTCGTCGGAAGGGCCTTCGGTGGGACGCTGGCCCCCAACTCCGCGAAGAGCTGGGATGTATTGGCGGCCAACGGGGATCGTCTGCAGGTCAAGTGCCGCGTGATCTCCGAACCGATCAAAGGAAGAGGGCAACGGCAACTCGGAGTGTTTCGCACCTTCGACTTCGACGCACTGGTGATCGTCCTACTGGGGGACGCCGACTACCGCGTGGTCCGGGCCGTAATGGTGCCGCAGACCGTCGTCGTGGCGCTCGCTGTTCGATATGACTACTCCAACGGTTTCACCCTATTCGCCACCGACGCGGTCCTCAACCACGCTGACGCCCAGGATGTGACGGAACGAGTATCGGCAGCCGCCCTCACATCTGACGGATAGATCCTCTTTCCTGGTCTCGCACCGACGGGTTGGCCGGGCATGTCGATCATCGCTGTTTGCAGCGACTCGATCATCACCATCCGGACGTCGGGCACCACTTCGCCGAACCTCTCTGAATCAGTTCGGCCAACATTTTCGGCCGACTGGTTGGCACCATTGCCGGTTCTTCACGGTGGCGTCGCACTCACCGAGATAGCTGACTCTCCGAGCTCACGGTTCTCTGATGTCGCCATGGAGGTACCGTGCCAATCGAGGGACCGAGACTTTCCATCGACCACCGATCTGAAAAGCCGGCGGGAATCGACCTGTGCGACAAAGGCGGTAGAGCGTGTCGACGTGCAGGCCGATGTAGCGGGCCGCCTCGGGGACCGAGATCAGATCGGCGTCGGCCAGCCCCGACTCCTCCATGGCCGTCATGTCCATGTCGACGACGTTCGAGAATAGTTGGCAGCGGTCGACTCCGTAAGCATGGGGGTTTCCTCCGTTCGGTACCAGGACGAAGCGCCCTGATCACCTCTCATCTTCCGAACGCTCGTCACCTCAAGCGTCACCTCCTCCATGACTCCCGCGGTATCTCTGGCGGGCCGGGACGTCACCTTGGAGTTGGGAACGTCATCTCGCCTGTCACCCTGGATCCCGGAGTCGTCACCCGAGAGGGGTCGAACGTCACCCAGCCACCACGCCGCCGCCGTCCGGCGCTCGGCGTGGGGGAGCGCACCCGTGCTGAGCTCTGCTGCCCCTTCGCCTATGACTGGTCATGTCACACCGGCTCCGGCCGTCAAGGTCGACGCTGCGAGGCGCCGGCACGGAAGGTGACCCTGTGGGTCGGCTCGTGCCTCGCCTCACCATCCGGCCTTCGCTTCTCGCTCTCGCTGCGCTCGCTCCCCTGACTGCCGGCGCCGGTGTGGGCAATCGGCTTCCAGCGATTGATGACGCACCAGGCGGGGCGACAAGCGCCCCGCCGGTCATCAATCACAAAGGAGAGAGAACCATGACAACCATGAGCACGGTCACCGTGGCCGGGAACCTCACCCGCGACCCCGAGATCCGCTACACCCGTGACGGCCAGGCCCACAGCTCACTATCGCTGTTCGTGCCCCGCCGGTGGCAGAACCGTGACACCCAGGAGTGGGACGAGGCCACCGCCTTCTTTGACGTCTCCTGGCGGGAGCTGGCCGGGAACGTGGCCCTCAGCCTCACCAAGGGGGCGAGAGTCGTGGTCACTGGCCGACTGGAGCAGCACAGCTGGGAGACGGAAGCGGGCGACCGCCGGACCAAGGTCGAGATCCTGGCCGACGATATCGGCGCCAGCCTCCGCTTCGCCACGGCCGAGGTCCAGAGGGCGCAGCGCCACAACGGTGCCCAGGATCCCATCGACGAAGTGGCACCCGCCTGACCAGTTCACCGGAGCGAGTGACGCCACCTCGAGCGCTTGCGTCGTCAGTATCCCCACGAAGGCCCCTTCCATCGAGGAAGGGGCCTTCGTTATGCCAACGCATCGGCTGCGCCAGCCCTGGACCGATAAAGACACACAACTGCACTCGGTCGAGTCCCAGCCGCCCCCTGGCGGAAAATCACTGCTTCCGGGGCACGTTCGTCCTGGTGAGACGGCACGCCTTTCGAGGGTGACACTCAAGGTGACACCTATCCGGACGATTCGGTCATGGACTCGTCCTCGAACACCGCGTGCCAGACGTCCCGATGCTGTCGATAGGTCGGCTCGGCAGTTCGGGCGGCGCCGACTACTACCTCGACAAGGTCGCCAACAACGTCGATGACTACTACCTCGGACGGGGTGAAGCACCGGGCCGTTGGATCGGCGCGACGTCGACACAGCTTGGACTTATCGGCCAGGTCGACGCCGAGGTTCTCAGGAACCTGCTCGCCGGCAGGTCCGCCTCCGGGGACCATCTGGGAGCCAGGTTGTCCCAGGGACGACGCCCCGGCTACGACCTGACGTTCTCGGCTCCCAAAGGCGTCTCTCTTCTGGGCGCATTGGGGCCGGACGAGATCCGTGCCGCCATCTCGGCCGCCCACGACCGGGCGGTGGAGAGCGTCCTCGATCACCTGTCCGTCGAAGCCTGCTATGCCCGGCGAGGTGCCGGTGGCGGGCAGCTCATCGAAGCCAAGGGCTTTGCCGCCGCCGCCTTCCGACACCGCACCAGCAGGGCCGGTGACCCCCAGCTCCACACCCACGTCGTGGTCCCGAACCTGGTCCAGGGCGCCGACGGCCGGTGGTCGGCTCCTGATGGCCGCCACCTCTACCTGTGGCAGAAAGCCTCCGGAACTCTGTACCAATCGGCGCTGCGCGCCGAGCTTCGACCCCTCGGTCTCGCCTGGCACGTCCGCCGCAACGGCCTGAGTGAGCTGCGAGACATCCCCGTGACGATCTTGCGGGCCTTCTCTCATCGGCGGGTGGACATCGAAGCGTCGATGGAGCAGCGGGGGAGCACGTCAGCCAAAGCGGCCGAAATCACCGCTCTGGCCACCCGGCAGCGCAAACCGGCAGCCATGACGCCGGCCGCTCTGCTGCATGAGGGCTGGGCAGCGCAGCTCGCCGCCATCGAACTTTCCGACGGCATCGGGGTCACCCGGCCTGCCCGTGTCGACGACATCACAGCCGCCGTCGGCCACGAATCGGCCATCTCCCCCGGACCCGAGGACACCGAGGCCATCCTCCGAGTACTGGCCGGGGAGAACGGTGTGTCGCTCGATGAATGGGAGATCGACGAGCACCTCGCTCCCGACACCCGGGCCATCCCCGTCACCCTGCTGGGGTCGACGTTCACCCGCCGGGAGGCCATCAGCGCCGTGGCCAGGGCGTTCGATGTCACCCCCGATCAGGCGCTGGCGCTCACGTCCAAGCTCCTCGACCGTGACAGCGTCGTCCGGGTTCTCGCCGATCCCACCGCCGGCACCGAACACGTCCGCACCGGAAGCGGCCAGATGGTGCCGGCCACGACCGGCGACCGGCGCTACACGACCACAGAACTCCTCGAGGCCGAGCAGCGCATCATCGGCTCCGCCACCGCCCGTATAGGCGAGGGAGCGGCCCGAGTTCCCCTCGGCACCGTCGACCACGTCCTGGCGCGGCATCCCCATCTCGACGGGGAACAGGCCGACGGTGTGCGGGCGCTTCTCACTTCGGGCAATGGCTACGACCTGGTGATCGGTCAGGCCGGCACGGGGAAGTCGACCATGCTCGGTGCCGCCCGGGCCGGCTGGGAGGAGGCGGGCTACAAAGTGATCGGCACCGCCGTGGCGGCCCGGACGGCCGCCGACCTCGAGGCCGGCACCGGGATCCCGAGCTCGTCGCTTACTCAGCTTCTGGCTGATCTCCGGGAAGGAGGTGGACTCACCTCGCGCCACGTGATCGTGGTGGACGAGGGGTCGCTCATGGGTAGCCGCCCCCTCGACCGCCTCCGCTCCCACGTCGACGGGACCGGGGCGAAGCTGGTTCTTACGGGAGACAACCGGCAGCTGTCGTCGATCGACGCCGGCGGGGCCCTGCGATCGCTCTCGGCGGAGCTCGGATCCCACGTCGTCACCCTCACCACCAACCGCCGCCAGTCCGGCTCCGACCAGCAGTGGGAGCGCGACGCTCTTGTGGCGCTTAGAGACGGTGACGCCGGCGGGGCAGTCCACGCCTACACCGAGCACGGGCGGGTCACCATCTCGGGCACCATCGATGAGGCTCGGCACCGGCTGGTGCAGGACTGGTGGGCCGTCCACCACGACCACACCACCGCGATCCTGGCCGTCCGCCGGGCCGACGTAGTGGCCCTGAACGACCTGGTCCGGGCCCGGCGGCACGACGGCGGTGAGCTCGGCCAGGAGATCAGGGTCGGTGCCAAAGAGTTCAGCGTCGGCGATCGGGTGCTCTTCGAGAAGAACCAGCGTGTCGCCGAAGCCGGCCCAACCATCCGGCCAGGGCGGTCCGGCAGACTTCAGGTGCGAAACGGCACCTTCGGCACCGTGGTGGGTGGCATCGACCCAGCCGGCAACGCTCCGACCAGGGAGGGTGACGATGCCCCAGCCCAGGGTGACGTTGCCGGCCCGTCGGAAATGGAGGTTCAGGCCGAAGAGATCTCCGCTCTCGTGGTTGAGCTCGACGACGGTCGGTGTGCCGTTCTCCCCCGCAGCTACGTCGAGACCTCGACCAGCCTCGGTTATGCCCTCACAGTGTTCCGCTCCCAGGGGATCACTGCCGACCACGCCTTCGGCCTCGGGGGCGACGGTCTCTTCCAGGAGGCCGGTTACACCCAGCTGTCGCGTGGTCGGCTGTCCAACAACCTGTACGTGGCCGCCCCCGAGAACCCGAGGTGGGAGATCGGCCACCTCGTCGAAGACACCGCCCAGCGAGACGCCCTCCAGTCCCTCGTGAGCGCTCTCACACAGTCCCGGGAACAGACCATGGCCCAAGACCATCTCGCGGAGTGGTCGGCTCTCTCACCTGCCGATCTCGACGCCACCTACCGCCAGCACACCACCCTGGCCCGATGGCTCCGCGACCAGGCGCCGGCCGACGTCACTGACGAACTCGCCGCCGCCTCCGACCGGGCCCACCACGCTCGCATCGCCGGGCGGGACACCCAAAGTGCGGGGAACGACGTCTCAGCTCTCGTCGCCCGACAACGCCGTCGCGATGAGTGGGTGGCGTCCCACCGAGACGAGATCACGGCCTGGTCCCGACTGGAGAGAGATGTCCGGCGCTACGAGTACCGGCTCGGTCAGGCCGCCAGCTACACCCAACCCGACCACGTCACGGCACTCCTCGGCCCCCTCCCCGAACGGGTCGGCCACGTCGAACGGTGGCAGAGCGCGGCGGGATCCATCGAGGCGTATCGCACCCGATGGGAGATCGCCGGACCAGCCGCCCTCGGCCCCGAACCGGCCGATCCTGAGCAACGTGCCCACTGGGACAAGACCGTCGCCATGGTCGGCACGGCCGGGTTCCTCACGGCTGGTGACACGCGCGCAAGCGCATCCGAACGGGCATCGCTGGCGACGCGTTGGGAGAACATTCATGCGGCTAACCATCAAGGAGATGACAACCGCAGCGTCGCGGGAACCGCAGTCCCCTCATCAACATCGCTCTGGCCAGACGAGCCCGACTTCGATAATGCCTTGGACGACGGCTTCAGCTTGTAATGACAACCTGAGCGGGCCCTGCGTTGGACGGCGCTCCAGGGGGAGGAGTCAGCGTCGACAGTCAGCGTCGACCGGGGGCTGGTCCGGAGGATCCTCCCTGGATCTGGTGCTGGAGGCTGCGACGGATAGACGCCATCGGAGGACAATCGGAGTGTCAATTGAGGATCCGCAAACGCTTTTGGCCACGAATACAGCTCGGGTGGGTGCCGGGCCGAGGTGCGCTACTCCCGTATGCGCCGGGATCGATACATATGGGGCTCGGGATCCCCTGCCCCGATTACAGGATGCACCAAGCCACGTCGGCCCCGGGCGGAGACCCCGACCCTACAACGATGACTACACGCGCCGAGAGGGGGCTTGCGGCCCCCCTCTCGTATCGTGTCATTGTTCGTCGGGACTCTCGGCGACGGCCCTTTCCAAGGCGTCCACAGCTCCCTTGAGGCGCCTGACAGCCCAAGTGACCATCTCAAACTCGATCGGCCCGATGGGCACGCAAGGCAGTGTAGACCTCAGGCACTTAATCGCTTGTCGCGAGCCGGGAACACACGTCTCGAGACGCTTGTCGGGCCTCGGACAGCGGAACCCACTCCCCGATTGCCTTCGATTATCGCTAGCGTTTGGGCCGTGGCGCAACCTCCAGCGGGGACGGTGACGTTCTTGTTCACCGATATAGAAGGGTCGACTCGGCTCTGGGAGTCCGCTACCGATTCCATGAGGCTAGCCCTCGAACGCCATGACTCCATTCTCCGTTCGGTGATCGAGGACAACCTGGGATATGTCTTTGCGACCGGTGGTGACGGGTTCGCCGTCGCCTTTAGTCGCGTGGGTGAGGCACTCGCGACCGCAGAGGTGGCTCAGGCAATGTTCCGAGCTGAATCGTGGCCCGAAGGAGTGGAGATCCGAGTTCGCATGGCCGTGCACACGGGAGAGGCGTCCGAGCGCGATGGCGATTATTTTGGCCCCGCAGTCAACCTGACGGCGCGACTGATGGCCACCGCCCACGGCGGCCAGGTCGTGTGTTCCGCCTCGACGGCGAGCCTGGCCGATACGAGCGTTCCCTTGCGGAGCCTTGGTGAACACCGTCTTCGCGATCTGGCCGCCGCTCAGCAGGTCTTCCAGGTGGGCGACGGCTCGTTCCCACCCCTTCGATCGGTCGACGGCGTGCCCACGAACCTGCCCACCATGCGTACCGAACTGATCGGCCGGACCGACGAGGTAGCGAACTTGACCGCCCTCCTCGAACACGAGCGCCTGCTCACTCTGACCGGAGTGGGCGGAGTAGGAAAAACGCGTCTGGCCCTGGGTGTGGCGGCCGCGGTCGCCCCAAACTACGCCGACGGATGTTGGCTGGTTGATTTGGCTCCTGTCGCCGATGGAGCCGAGGTACCAAAAGCCTTGGCCGCCGCTATTGGTGCGCCGGTGAGCGACGACGATGGCCTCATCAACTACCTGTCGGAGCGCCACATGCTCCTGCTCCTGGACAACTGCGAACATGTTATCGGAGACGTGTCCGACCTCATCGATACGGTGCTCGCCGAGGCGCGAGAGATCGACGTTCTGGCCACAAGTCGAGAGCCGTTGGGGCTTGACGGAGAGGTCATACGCAGGGTCAGCTCTCTCGCCGTCCCCAAGGCTGAGTCAAACGTCGAAGACGCCCTGGCTGCTCCTTCGGTTCGTCTCTTTGTGGAGCGGGCCACGGCCGTGACCGAGAGTTTCGCCCTTGAAGACGTCACCGTGGGCTCCGTTATCGAAATCTGTCACCATCTCGATGGCATCCCCTTGGCTATCGAGTTAGCCGCTGCTCGTGTCCGGTCCATGCCCCCGAGTGAGGTAGCCCGTCGTCTGGATGAACGCTTTCGTTTGCTCAGCGGAGGATCGCGTCGGGCCCAGGAACGCCATCGAACCTTGCTGGCCACCGTGTCGTGGTCTCACGACCTTCTGTCGACCCCCGAACGGACGGTCTTTCGCCGGTTGGCGGTGTTCCCCGCGTCCTTCACCCTTGACGCCGCCGAGGCGGCGGTAGGGCCGGGGGATGTCGACACAGACGTTGTGGGGTCAGTGCTTGGCCTGGTGGACAAGTCATTGGTTCAGTTCGATCCTGAGGAAGGTCGGTATCGGCTTCTTGAAACGCTTCGGCAGTTTGCCGCCGACCGCCTGGCTGAGTCGGGCGAGACATCCTCGACGAGAGAGCGACACGCCCGATTCTTCCTGGAGCTCGTGAATCAAGAGGCTGCTCGTTTCCTGGGTGCGGACTACTTCAGTGCACTGACTGCGGTGGTTCCCGAAACGGACAATCTGCGCTCAGCGGCGTTGTGGTGTATCGATCAGGCGCGGTGGGAGGAGTTGGCCAGCCTCTGTCGAGAGGGGTTGTACTTTGCCATTCAGTCGGCGCCGGTCGACGGCATCACGTGGAGACAACAGGTGCTGGCGCACCGAGAGCTCCTCGACCCCAGGATAATCGTGGAAATTCTCGGAGAGCTTGCTTATTTGGAGATCATAGGACTCGGCGATTATCAGGGCGCAGCCGCCCACGCGGAGCAAAGCATCTCGCTCGCCGATCAGGCGGGCACAGCACACTCGGCCTGGGGTTGGGTGGCGCGCTTGCACTTCCAAGTCATGACCGGCCGATTCGAAGAAGCCATCAGTAACGGGGGGCGAGTATTAGAGATCGCGGACGCCATCGAAGATGCCGGTGTTGCCAATATCGCCCTCAACGACCTGACGGCCGCCCATGCCGGCCTCGGACGGCGCAAGGAAAGCGTCGCGATGGCCATCGAAGCGCTGCGACGGGCCGACGAGCGCCAGCACCCCATCTATGTCAGCGCTGCGATCATCACCTGGTCTGCGTGTTATCTCACGCAAGTTGCGACACCGGATTTCGACGCCAGCATGGACGTCCTCGCTCAACGGCCTGAGGGCTTGCAGGTCGGGGGTACCAATGGCATGTGGTTGGATGCATTTTGGGGTTGGACTCTGATGGGAATGGGTCGGCCTGGGGCGATCGATCATCTCGTTCGAGCGGCGCGTGCGGCGGACCAGATCAGCGCCCCGCATCTGCTCGATCTCGTCTTGCGCTTGCTCGCTCTGCCCTTTGCCGACGGCGGATACGCAACGGAATCGGCGACGCTCGTCCACTATGCGGAGACTCATTTGCGGCCCTATCGAATCGCGGCGCCTGGTCAGGCTTGGGTCGACAACCAGATCGAGCAGAGAGGGATAACGTCAACAAGTACATACTCATTGACCGAGAAGCGCAGTGAAATCATGGCTCTTGTATCTCGCACGACTGTTTCGATATCTCAAGGCGAGAATCAGAACTAAGGCTGCTCCGTATCGGGCTGCCAGGCGCCTGGCGCTCCAGGAGTTTCGACGCAGTGTTGCGGTATATCGGAATCGCTGGGCTAGTTGGTGAAGCGTCATGTGTGAATCACGATCCAAAACGGCAGCGCGTCATGGCCGAAAACGGCAGCACTGTGGTCGTGTGAAGTTAGCTCCGGGTCGGGCTCGCGTCCACCGTGTTGCGGTCTGATTTGGCAGCCCGGGTCGTCCTCGCCTTGGCGTCCTGGAGCCGGTAGCTCTCGCCCTTGGTCTCGATGATCCGGCAGCGATGGGTGAGGCGGTCGAGGGTGGCCCCGGTGAGGCGCTCGGAGCCGAGCACCTCCGTCCAGGATTCGAAGGGCAGGTTGGTGGTCACGATCAGGCTGGTGCGCTCGTAGGCGGTGGAGATGACGTCGAAGAGCAGCTCCGATCCGACCTTGGAGGCCGGCACGTAGCCCAGCTCGTCGAGGACGAGCAGGTCGAGCTTCGAGAACTGGCCCTTGAGGCGGAGAAAGCTGCGTTCGTCTCTGGCCTCGATGAGGGCGGTGACGAGCTCGGTGGTGCGGATGAAGCGCACCCGGTATCCCTTGGCGCACGCCTGGGCGGCCAGCGCCGTGGCCAGGTGGCTCTTGCCGGTGCCCGGGTTGCCGACGAGGAGGATGTTCTCCTTCTTGTCGATGTACTCACATCGCATGAGCTCGGCCACGAGCACCTTGTTGACCGACGGTCGGGCGGCGAAGTCGAAGGTCTCGAGCGTCTTCATGGTGGGAAAGCGCGCCGACTTCACCCGGCGCTCGGCCGAGCGCTTCTCGCGTTCCAAGAGCTCGAGCTCGGTGAGCCGGAGCAGGTAGGCGAGGTGATCGGCGTTGTCGGCCGCCGCCTGGTCGGCCACCTTCTCGCACTCGGCCGCCACCGTGGGCAGGCGCAGGGCCTTCAGGTGGTGGTGCAAGAGCACGAGGGACTTGGTCTCGGTCGTCTTCATGAGGCAGCTGCTCCTTGTGGGGTGAGGGCCCGGTAGGCGGTCAGGTCGGGGGGGTCCATGGCGAAGGACTTCAGATGGGGGTGGCCGTCGAGGCTGAACAACCCGACGGGGCGCTCGGCGTGGTGGAACAGGATCAGCGCAATGGCGTCTGAGCCCGTGGCCCCGATGTCGAGGGCCGCCTCCACGGCCCGCGCCAGCGCCGGGACGCTCGAGTTCTCGAGCAGGCGCAGGACCTTGATGAACTCCCTCGTCCCTTTGGGCCCGAGGTCGGCTTCGAGGCGCCGGCGCAAGAGGGCGAAGCAGCCCGGCAGGCCCCAGTCCTCCAAGGGCCGGGCGAAGTCGATGGCCCCGGGCTTTCTCTCCAAGAGGGCCAGGTAGTGCAGCGGGTCGAAGCTCGTGTGCTCCTTGCCCCAGTGGCGGGGGTGCCGGGCGACCACGGCCGTGCCGCTGCAGATGGACAGCTCCTCGATGCCGCCGGTGACGGTCACCTCGTGATGGGCATAGGCGGTCGGCACCGAGTAGTCGTTTCGGTCGAATCTGACGAGAGACAGCGAGTTGGCATGGCCCTGGACCACCCGCCGGGGCTCGAAGGCCTCGGTGGGCAGCGCCAGCATGGCGGCCCGGTCGTCGACCAGGCGCTCGGCCTTGGTGCCCACCTTGCCCCGCACCCGGCGGAAGAGGTCCGCGTAGCAGGCGCCGGCCAGGTACTCGTTCAACGCTGCCCACGTGGCAAACGACGGGACCGGGACGAGCAGGTTCCGCCGGGAGTAGCCGACGTGGTTCTCCACGTGTCCCTTCTCGTTGCCCCGCCCCACGTGGCAGAAGTGGTGGCTGAAGAGGTAGTGGCTCTCGAGGGCCAGAAAGGCCTTGGTGAGCTGGCGCTCGGTGCCCATGACCTTGGTCACGGCGATGGTGGTGTTGTCATAGGAGGTCCGAAGGGGCACGCCGCCGAAGAAGGCAAAGCCCGCCACGTGCGCCGCCTGGAAGGTCTCGGTGCACTCCCGGGGATAGGCGGAGAGGAAGTAGGTGTCCGAATAGGGAAGCGTGATGACCCCGAGGGCGGCCTTGCGGCGCTCGCCGGCGATCTCCACGGTGGCCTCGCCGAAGTCGAACTGGGCGTGGCCGGGCGGGTGGCTCAAGGGGAT
>Ga0209415_10015313_pt1 | contig 12440 bp, 10 predicted proteins | sample PeaSoiSIISIP2007_FD_187696 | JGI IMG/M metagenome (GOLD analysis project Ga0209415, IMG submission 187696) | Peat soil microbial communities from Weissenstadt, Germany - SII-SIP-2007 (SPAdes) (version 2) | ecosystem: Environmental > Terrestrial > Soil > Wetlands > Peat | place: Germany... | reverse complement strand
CGGCGGGCCAGCGGGAGCGTGAAGAGTCCCGCGCCGGCATAGAGATCCATGGCCTCGCAGCCGCCGCTGCCGGCGATCGCCAGATCGGCGAGCCGATCCACCAGGAACCGGTTGATCTGAAAGAACGTGTCGCGGCTCACGCGAAAGCCGCCATACTGAATCGGCGCGCTGGTACCGAGCTTGCGCAGCAGAGTTACGAACGGCTGGGGCGCGCGATCCTGCAGGCGCCACTGCACCTCACGCTCGTTGGTGAACAACTCCAGCGTCGCCTCGAACGGCCGCATCCCGGGCGCCTCGCGCGCCAGGACGGCAATGCACTCATTCAGCTTCGGCGAGGCGATAGGACAACGGTCGATAGCCACCAGCGCATGCGAGCCCGCCTCAAAGTATCCAATCCCGCCCGCGGAAATGTGCAGTTGGACGCGATTGCGATATTCCCACGGGTCGCCCGCAATGAGCTCGACAGCGCCGGAGTAGTCAATCCCGCCGGTGCGCCGCAGCACTTCCAGCAGAATCGCGCGTTTTTGTTCGAGCTGATACTCATACTCGGCGTGCTGATAATGACACCCGCCGCAGCGCAGAAAATAAGGGCAGCGCGGGGCGATCCGCTGGGGCGCGGGCGACATCACTTCAATCGGGCTTCCGCGCAGCAAGTCGTTTTTCGCTCGGGACACTTCGGCGCGAACCGTCTCGCCCGGCAGCACAAAGGGCGTGAGCACAACCTGGCCGTTTTCGCGAGCCAGGCCGTCGCCTCCGTAAACGAGCTTCTCGATCCTGAGTTCCACTTCGCTCAAAGCCAGCCTCGCATCCAGTACACCAGCAGGCCTGCATACTCGCGCAGCGCACTCTTCGATGCGACCAGATGCTCCGGCTCTGGCACGAGGGAAAACAGCAGCGAAGGCTTGCCCCATCCGGTCATGTAGTTGCAGGGCGCCGGGACCACTTCCAGGCCGGCATGGCGAAACAGCGCCGCCGCGCGCGGCATGTGCGAGGCGGAGGTAACCAGCAGAATCCGATGCACGCCGCGCCCAAGCAACGTGCGCCCGGTGAGTTCCGCGTTTTCGTGCGTGTTGCGCGAGGCGTCTTCGGCGACGATCGCCGCCGCGGGGACACCCAGGCTCTCCATCATCCGTGCGGTGCTGATCGCCTCCGGTTCGGCTCCGCCATCCAGAAACTCGATGTTGCCGCCGCTGATGAAGATGACCGGAGCCTTCCCCTCGCGGTAGAGAGCCGCGGCCTCGCGAACCCGGTCTCCCGCCCCGTTCAACTCGGCGTCTTTGTGGGAGCCTGCGGCCGGGAACACACCGCCGCCGAGCATTACGAGCATCTCGGCCTGCGGAACGCGCGAGACCTCCACATCCGCATAACGGCTCTCCAGAGGCCGGAGCAGCAGACCCGAACCCCAGGTAGTGCTGAGCAGATAGAGCGTCAGCACACTCACCGCGAACATCGCCCCGGCAAGACGCGGCCAGCGCTTTCGCGTGAACCACGCGAGCATCAGCAGAAGCAGATTCCCGCCGGGCGGAAACACCAGCGGCGGGAGGAATTTGCTAAGAAACAGAAACATGTTCGAGAATCGCGGCGATCAGACCTTCGATGGTGAACTCAGCCGCTTCCACCGCAGGCTCGAGCTGGTGAGATTGCAGGGTTGCGGAGGTCACCGGCCCGATGGAGGCGATTCGAATGCCGGCAAGCGTGCTCGCGCCGGCGATCGCGACGAAGTTGTTCACCGTAGAGGAGCTGGTAAAAGTGATCCAGTCCGGCTTGCGCGCTGATGAGAACAGTGCTTGAACGCGCTCGGCTGCGCCGGCGGGCGCCACGTTGCGATAGGCTTCGACGACGTCAACTGTCGCTCCCAGACGCGCCAATTCAACCGGGATCAGATCGCGGGCGACTGCGGCACGCGGCAGCAGAATCCTCCGGCCGTTGAGATCATTCCCGGCGAAGGCGCCCACAAGCGACTCCGCCACGTATTCCTCCGGCATCAGGTCCACCTTCAGATGCAGTTCCTCGATGGCCCGCCGAGTGGCCGGCCCGATGGCGCAGATGCGTGCGCGAAGCGAGCGAAGATCGTGAAGCGACCGGTCCAGCCGATCGAAAAAAAACCGTACACCGTTAGCGCTGGTGAAGATCAGCCAGTCGTATTCAGCGAGCCTCGCGATGGCGGCGTCCAGCGGCGCGGGGTCGGCGGGCGGTTCAATCGAAATCACCGGTAGTTCCATCACCTCGGCGCCAAGCGATTCCAGACGTCCCCGCATCTCGCCCGCCTGGCTTTGCGCTCGGGTGACCACGATGCGTGTGCCAAACAGGGGCAGCCGCTCAAACCAGTTCAGTTTTTCGCGCAACCGCACCACTTCGCCGATGACGATGGTGGCAGGCGGTTTCATCCCCGCGTTTTCGATCCGGCCGGCCAGATCGGCCAACGTGCCGACGATGCACTGCTGATCGGGACGAGTGGCCCAACGGACTGCCATGGCCGGCGTTTCCGGGAGACGGCCGCGGGAAACGATTTCGCGCGCGATCTCGCGAACATGCGTCAGCCCCATGAAAACCACCAGCGTTTCCGCCGCGCCTACTTTGTCCCAGTCGATGTGCGCGACATCATGGCCGGTGACAAACGTCACCACGGAAGTGTGCTCGCGATGCGTGAGCGGCGCGCCCGCGTATGCCGCGATGCCGAGCGCGGCGGTGACTCCCGGCACCACCTCAAACGGAATGCCCGCGTCTGCCAGGGCTTCCGCTTCCTCGCCTCCCCGTCCAAAAATGTACGGGTCGCCGCCTTTCAGCCGGACCACAGTCAGGCCGCGGCGGGCGCGTTCCATCATCGCCGAGCAGATCTCCTCCTGCGAGAGCGCGTGCTCCGCTCGCTTCTTGCCGACGTACAGCCGCTCGGCGCTCGCCGGTGCGAAGTCCAGAAGCGCCTCGTTGGCGAGATGATCGTAAAGGACGACGTCGGCGAGGCTGAGCGCCCGGCGGCCTTTGAGGGTGAGCAACTCGGGATCGCCCGGGCCGGCGCCGACAATGTAGACGCGCCCACGCTCACTCATTCGCGGCATTGCCATAGACGGCTTCGAGGATCTCACGGCCGCCTGCCCGCAGGAGATCGTCTCCCAGCGCTTCGCCAATCGCCTGGGCGGCGCTCACAGGCCCCTGTGCGGCGAGGCGCACAATGGCGTCGCCCTCCGGCGCAACGACAACGGCGTCGATCCCCAGCACGTTTCCGTCGATGCGGGCATGAGCGCCGATGGGAACCTGGCAGCCACCGCCAAGCCGGGCCAGTACCGCTCTCTCCGCCGTGACGGCCGCGCGCGTCTCGGTGTGATCGAGACGGCGGCAAATCTCGTGGGCCTCGCCGCCGTCGCTGCGCGTTTCCACCGCTAAAGCGCCCTGACCGACCGCGGGACACATTACCTCGGGCGCCAGCACCTCGGCAATGCGCTGTTCGAGGCCCAGCCGCCGCAGCCCCGCCGCCGCGAGGACAATGGCGTCGAAGCGCTGTTCTTCCACCTTGCGCAATCGCGTGTCGACGTTGCCGCGGATGCTCTCAATTTCGAGATCGGGGCGCAGCGCCAGAAGTTGCGCGGAACGCCGCAGTGAACTGGTGCCCACCTTCGCACCCTGAGGAAGCTCGTCCAGCCGCATGCCGATCATCGCGTCACGAGGATCTTCTCTTTCCGGGACGGCGGCAATGGTCAGCCCGAGCGGGGTCTCCGTCGGCATGTCCTTCATGCTGTGCACCGCGACGTCAATGTCGCCGCGCAACAGCGCCTCCTCGATCTCCTTCGTGAAAAGACCTTTCGTCCCAACCTTCGCCAGCGGCACGTCGGTGATGCGATCCCCAGTGGTGTGGATGATCTCTATACGCGATTCGTGGCCGAGCGCCGCCAGCCGCGCCTGTATCCAGCGCGCCTGCCACAGCGCGAGCTGCGAGCCGCGGGAACCGATGATCAGCATGTGGGGCAGCCTCTCAGGCTGCGGCGGGCTCCCAGCCCGCCCTCACATCTCATCGCTTCAGTCCCCAAAACGGAACACCTTCCGTATAATGCCCGCCATGTGCGCGCCTTCCGGGTGCGCGGCGGTACGGCGTAGTTCGGAAATCGGGCCGTGGGCAATCTTATTGATAATCGCTTTCGTCAGCGCCTCCAGCGCTTCCTCCTGCTCCGGCGTCAGCGCGCCCAGACGCCCGCGCATGCGGCTCAGCTCGGCCAGACGAACGCGCTCGAGCTGTTCCTGCAACCCGACAATGGTGGGCACCACGTCGCGCGTCTTCAGGCGCGCGATCATCTGCTCCACCTCTTCTTCGATGATCAGCTCCGCCTGGCTGGCGATCTCCTTGCGATGCTGCAGATTGTCCGCCACCACGCGCTGCAGGTCGTCGATATCGTAAAGAAAAACGTTGTCCAGCTCGTTCACTGCCGGCTCGATGTTCCGCGGCACGGCAATGTCGATGAGAAACACCGGGCGGTTCTTCCGCGCCTCGATCACCTTCTTCATCTGCTCTTTCAGCAGAATGTAATGCGGCGCGCCGCTGGAAGCGATGACAATGTCCACCCGCGGTAACGCCGCGACAAAGCTGGTGTGGGGGATCACCTCGCCGCTGAATAACTGCGCCATCTCCCGCGCCCGCTCTTCGGTGCGATTGGTCACCAGGATCTTCGAGACGCCGCAGCGATGCAGATGGCGTGCGGCCGCTTCCGACATTTTCCCGGCGCCCACCACCATGACGGTCTTGTCGCGAAGCTGGCCGAAGATTTCGCGCGCCAGTTCCACCGCGGCAAAGCTCACCGATACCGCGCTCGATCCGATATCCGTCTCGGTGCGTACCCGCTTGGCCACGTTGAAGGCGCGCATCAGCAGCCCGTCGAGAAATCCGCTCACGGCACCTTCCGCGCGGGCCATCTCCCAGGCCGCCTTGAGCTGGCCGAGGATCTGCGGCTCGCCCACCACCATCGAATCGAGGCTGGCGGCGACGCGAAACAGATGATGAATCGCCGCGCGGTCGTCGAAGCGGTACAGATAGGGCCGGATCCAGTCGCGCGAAACGCTGCGGATATCGGCTAGAAATTCATCCACGTCGTCGGTGGCATCGTCCGCGCAGGCCACCGCAATCTCCACGCGGTTGCATGTGGAGAGAATCATGCCCTCCAGCGTGCCCGGGCGCTGTTTGAGAGCGTGCAGGGCCTCCGTCAGCGCCGCGGCGTCGAAGGCCAGCCGCTCGCGCACCTCTACCGGCGCGGTCGTGTGGTTCAGCCCTGTGATGGAGAACTTCATCTGGAAAACGAGGATCGCAGGCCCACGTGCGCCGCCCACGTCAGCGCGGAACAGCACAATACCGCGATAGCCATCACTGCGGCTTTGCGGCCTCGCCATCCGGCCGTCGCGCGCAGGAAAACCATCATCAGATAAAACAGCCACGTCAGCAGGGCGATGCCGATGCGCGGATAGGCAAACCATTGCGAGCCCGTCTCGATGAACGCCCATGTGGTGGCCGCGATCACGCCCAGCGTGATGAACAGGAATCCGAAATTCATCGAATGCGTGATCAGGCTGTCCAGCGTGGCCAATGGCGGAAGCCGGTCGAAGAAGGAGCCCGGCCGCTTGCGTTTGAGTTGCCGCTCCTGGATCAGATAGAAGATGGACGCCACCGCAGTGATCAGCAGGCCCGCATAGCCGAGCAGAATCATCAGCACGTGCACAAACAGCCAGGCGTCGCGCACGCGTTGATCGCTCCACGTGGCCACGGGCGCCTCCATGGAGCCAATCATGGTGAGGAGAAACACTACGGGGAAAAAGAACACGCTCAGGCTGTTGAACTTGTATCGCCAGTCCACAAAGAGAAAAGCAAGGGCCATCAGCAGCGCGCACACCGAAGAGGTTTCCAGAAAGTTGCTGACCGGCAGGTGTCCCAGCGCGCGCGTAGTCTCCACCACCGAAACCACATGCAGCACGACGCCGGTGTAGAACGCGCCCACGGCAATGCGGAACAAACGCGTCTTCCGCAGGCTGATCACGAGAATGGCGTGGATCAGGCCCAGCGAGTAGCAAACCGCGGCCACTCGTAGCCAGAAAACGCCCATGTCGTGCATTGTCTTAAGTATAGGCTGCACAGGCGCGAGCGGGCCGCGGCGCGTCCGTTGTGCAGCACCTCATCAATAGAGGAGGGACGTCTGTCTGAGACTCCGCTCATCGCGGTGGCACTAAGTCATTTCATGTTCGCCGGCGTGGACCATGTGGTCGCGTACTTCCTCGTCCCCCTGGCCCTGTTCATTGTTTTCAATGGGCTGGACGATCTGGTCATTGACGCGGCCATCGTCTGGGAGTGGTGGAGTCGGCGGAAAGAAGAGAAGGGCCTTCCGCTCGCCGCCCCGCTGGCGGAAGAACGAATCGCCATCCTGGTGCCGCTCTGGAAGGAAGCCGGCGTAATTGGCGGCATGATTCGCCACAATATTTCGGCGATACGATATAGCTCCTATGATTTCTTTATCGGAGCCTATCCGAACGATCCCGCGACACTGCAGGCCATCCGCGAGCTGGAAGATCGCTTCGCCAATGTTCACCTGGCCACGTGTCCGCACGACGGCCCAACCTCCAAGGCCGATTGTCTCAACTGGATCTACCAGCGAGTGCTCCTGTATGAGGAAGAGCACGGCGCGCGGTTCGACATCTTCGTCACGCACGACGCCGAGGATCTGATCAATCCCGATGCCCTGGCGGGGCTGAACCAGTACTGTGGCGAATACGGAATGGTGCAGGTGCCGGTGCTTCCTCTGGCCACGCCGGCGCGCGATATCGTGCACGGCATCTATTGCGACGAGTTCGCCGAATATCAGACACGCGACATTCCCTCCCGGCAGATCCTGGGCAGCTTTCTGCCTTCGAACGGCGTGGGAACCGGGTTCGCGCGCGCGGCCCTCGATCGCCTGGCCGAGAGCAGCGGAAACCGCATCTTCGAGCCGGAGTGCCTCACCGAAGACTACGAAAACGGTCTGCGCCTGCATCGCCTCGGTTTCCGGCAAAAGTTCCTTCCGCTGACCGGCGGGCACAATCCGATGGCGACCCGCGAGTATTTCCCGCGGACGCACCGCGGCGCCATCCGGCAGCGCTCGCGGTGGGTCACCGGCATCTGCCTGCAGAGCCAGGAGCGCAATGGCTGGCACGGCCGCCTCCGCGATATCTACTGGCTCTGGCGCGACCGCAAGGGACTGCTCACCAACCCGGTGAGCGTCCTCGCCAACGCCTGTTTCGTATGGGGAATCCTCAGTTGGGCGGTGTCCCGCCTGACCGGCAGCGCCTGGGAATTGGGACGCAGCTCTCCGCACTCCATTCTGCTCCCTGCCGTCGCACTGCTGGCGCTGTACCGCGTCGCTATTCGTATGCGCTGCACCTCGCGATACTACGGCTGGCGGTTCGCTTCACTGGTCCCGATTCGCACCATCTGCGCAAACTACATCAATGCCGTGGCCACGTTTTCCGCGCTTTGGCGCTACACGCGCGCCCGGCTGCGCGGCCAACCGTTGATGTGGCTGAAGACGGAGCACTCTTACCCCTCGCGCCTCGCGCTGCTCGCCCATAAACGTCGCCTTTCAGAAATCCTGATTGGCTCCGGATGTCTTGCCGAGCAGCAAATAACCCGCGCGCTGGCGGCGTGCGGGAGCGAGGAACGCCTGGGCGAGTTTCTGGTGCGCACAGGGCTGCTCAGCGAGGAAACCTGGTGCGAGGTGCTCAGCCTGCAACAGGGTTTGCCGGCCATCCACATTGCGCCGCGCGAAGTGGAACGCCGCGCCGTACGCACATTGCCTCGGGCGGTTGCCGGCGACCTTCACGTGCTCCCGTTTCGGCTGGTGGATGGCGCCCTGTTCGTTGCCACTCCGCGGGCTCCCGGCGAGGAGATCGCCGCCGCACTGCAACGGTTCACGCGCCTGCGAGTGATGTTCCACCTGACCACCGCCAGCAACTTCCGGCAGCTCGAGCACGCGTTCGGGCCGGCCAACGATCCACGATATTCTGGAGTGAATGGCTGACCGGTTGACCGCGCGCTCGAAAGCCGGCGGCTGCGCTTCCAAGCTGAGTCCGAAAATTGTCGATCAGGTGCTGGCGCGCATTCCGCGCCAGATCGACGAAAACGTGCTGGTGGGTTTCGATACCGCCGACGACGCAGGCGTCTACCGGATCGCACCCGGCCTCGCTCTGGTCCAGACGATCGATTTCTTCACCCCGGTGGTGGACGACCCCTTCTCGTTCGGCGCTATCGCCGCCGCCAACGCCCTCAGCGACGTGTACGCCATGGGCGGTCGGCCGCTGAGCTCGCTTTCGGTCCTGTGCTGGCCGGCGCAGGGCGACATCGACGAGCTGGAGTGCATCCTGCAGGGCGGCGCGGCGGTGATGAAGGAAGCCGGCTGCGTGATCCTCGGCGGGCACAGCGTCAACGATGCGGAGATCAAGTTCGGCTACGCCGTAACGGGAACGATTTCACCCACGGGCATCCTGACCAACGCCGGCGCTCGGCCGGGCGATGTCCTCCTGTTCACCAAGCGAATTGGCACCGGCGTGATTACGACAGCTCTCAAGCGCGGCACAGCTCGCGAGGAGCACGTTATTGCTGCCGTGGAACAAATGCGCACGCTCAACAATGCCGCCTGCGAGGCCATGCTGCGCTTCGATACGCACGGCTGCACCGATGTGACCGGCTTCGGACTGCTGGGCCATGCACGCGAGATGGCGCTCGCCAGCAATGTGACGCTGGAAATCGAGCGGGCCGCCATCCCGCTGTTGCCCGGCGCCAGCGAATACGCGCTTGCGGGCGCTATTTCCGGCGGTCTGGTGAACAATCGCGAATTCGTCTCCTCCTGCGTGGAGGGCGACATTTGCGACGATCTGCTGTTCGACCCGCAGACCTCCGGCGGCCTGCTCATCGCCATCGCCGAATCCGACGCCGCGGCGCTTTCCCGCGCCTACCCTCCCGCCGTGCCCATCGGCCGCGTGCTGGCCAGAGGAGCGAAGCCGTTACGCGTGATATGAGCAACCCGCTGATCATCGCTCTGGATTTCGAATCGGCCGCCCACGCCCGGGCGCTCGTGGAAGAGCTCGGCGACAGCGCCGATTTCTACAAAGTCGGAATGGAGCTGTACGCCGCCGAGGGGATGCCGTTCGTACAGGAATTGCTTGCCGCGGGCAGGCAGGTTTTTCTCGACCTGAAGCTCTACGATATCCCCGAAACCGTAAAGCGCGCGGCGGCCCGGGTGGCCGAGAGTAAGGTCCGATTTCTCACCATTCACGGCAGCAGCGCCATCATGAAGGCGGCCGTGGAAGGCCGTTCCGGCGCGTCCCTGCAACTGCTGGCTGTGACCGTGCTCACCAGCTTCGACCAGAACGACCTGGCCGACCTCGGTTATCCCTGCGACGTGGCCTCGCTGGTGGATCTTCGTGTGCGTAAAGCCGTGTCAGCGGGAATCGACGGGATCGTCTGTTCTCCCCTGGACGCGGCTCGCGTGCGCCGGATTGCCGGACCCGGCAGAGTCCTGGTCACGCCCGGAGTCCGCTCGCGCTCGGCCGAGGCAGGAGATCAGAAGCGCGTGGCCACGCCGGCGGAGGCCATTCTTGCTGGCGCTAATTACCTGGTGATCGGGCGTCAGGTCACCCGCGCGGCAAATCCACGCGAAGAAGTGCGACGAATTCTATCCGAAATTCACCCCGTCTGATCTTCCCGAGTCTGGAAAAAAACTGCAGTTATTCTGTAACCCGACCGACATGATAAGTGACGCCGGTCGGATGAGGGATTGGGCCAGGTCGGCTCGGAAAGAGAAGTTGTATGACGCGCGCGATCGTCTTTGTCGCGTCGGTTTGGTTGGTGCCCGGTCTTTACGCGCAATGGGCGGATCGAGGGCAGTTTTCGCCCCGGGGATTGATGCCGATGGACGGCAGTGTCGTGCAGGGCAAGGTGTCCACCCACGGCGCAGACGCCAGCGGCTTCCGGGTGCTCCTCATGGATCAATCCAACAACGTACCCGCCTCAACCGACGTTGCCGTGAACGGCGGGTTCACTTTCTCCGGGGTGCGGCGTGGGTACTACATGCTTCGGCTCGTGGATGCCGCCGGAAGATCGATTTGCGAGAGAACATTATCGGTCAGCGACATGGTGGAAAGCGTGGAACTCAAAGTTCCGGCGAACCGGGGTTCAGGCTCCGCGGGAGCCGAGACGATTTCTCTCGCCGAACTGCAGCACAAACCTCCGAAGGAAGCCCTCAAAGAAGCCGAAAAGGGCGACCTGGCTGCGCGCGCGAGGAAGATCGACAAGGCCATCGCCCATCTCGAGCGCTGTCTGGAGATCGATCCGGAATTCGCGGCGGTCCGGCAGGTGTTGGCCGACCTCTACCTGCGGAAGCACGACGATGGGCACGCGGTGACGCACCTTGAGGCGCTGTTGAGACAGCGGCCTGCGTCCGTGTGGGCCTGGGGAAACCTCAGCGCGGTCTGGTTTCGGCTCGGCCGGGTTCCGGAAGCGGAAGCAGCAGCCCGGCGGACCCTCGCGCTGGATGAAAAGCACCAGATCGGGCGCTATGTTCTCGGAATTTCCCTCGCCGCACAGGGGCGCAATGCCGACGAAGCCCTCGACAGTCTGCGCGCCACATGGGACAGCTTCCCGGGCGGCCATCTGGCGGCCGCGCACATCCTGGCCGGCCGCGGAGACATCGCCGGCGCACGCGAGCAGCTTGAAGCGTATCTCGGCACCAACCCGCATAGAGACACTAGTCCGGTGCGGGCCTGGCTGGCGCAACATCCTGGGCCGATCGCTCAGGCGGCCATTCCGCTCAACGGCGGCCGCTGAATCCCGCCCGGGCGCTATACTTGTGTGAGCGGAGACCTCGTGTACATCCGGAATTTCCTGCGTCTCATCCTGCACACTCAATTGCTGCCGGTACTGGAAAGCGGCGAGGAAACCCTTGTTGGCGGCCAGGCGGTGATGGAAGGCGTCATGATGCGGGCCCCGCACAGCTACGCCGTCGCGGTGCGGAAGTCCAATGGGCAGATTGTGATAGAGGAAGAGCCGATCGCCCGGATGTCGGAGAAGTACCCGGTCTTCCGCTTTCCCCTTTTGCGGGGCATCGGCACCCTCTGTCAGGCCATGTGGCTGGGACTCCGCGCGCTCCGCTTCTCCGCCAGCGCCGCTCTCGACGACGGTTCAACCGAGCAAACGGAACCGCGGACGATTCCCGGCTGGATGCTGGCAGTGAATCTCGCGATCTCGCTCCTCTTCTTCCTGTTCCTGTACAAGTTTGTCCCCCTGGTTCTGGCAACCGAAGCCGGCCGGCACGTGCCCGCTTTGCACGGGCGGCTCGCCATTAACCTGGTGGACGGGGTTCTGCGCATCCTGATCTTCCTGGGTTTTCTCAGCCTGATCGCTTCCATGAAAGACATTCGCCGCATTTTCGAATACCACGGCGCGGAGCACAAAGTGGTGTTTAATTTCGAATCCGGGCAGCCGGTTACCGTGGCCAACGCGCAGAAGTTCGTGACCTGGCATCCGCGCTGCGGTACCAGTTTCCTGCTGGTGGTGATGGTGTTGTCCATGCTGTTCTACGCGCTGCTGCCTTTCGACGGCTTCACGGCGAAACTGGTGAGCCGGATCGCCCTGCTGCCGCTGATCGTGGGCGTCAGTTACGAGCTGATCCGCTTCGCGGCGAAGCGGCAGCGCGGCCTGATGTATGCGCTCACCCAGCCCGGCCTGTGGCTGCAGAGGATCACCACCAAACCCCCGTCCGACGAGCAGACCGCGGTAGCCATCGACGCCCTGAACGGCGCCATGGCGCTGGAGAAGCAACAGGGCGGCGAACTGGTAATCGCCTGAACGACCCGCAATGGAATATCAGCGCAGACTCGATGAGATCGAGGCGAGATTCGCCGACCTCGAACGCCAAATGGCCGACCCGGCGGTCATCGCCGACGGCGAAACCTACCGTAAAGTGGCGCGCACGCGCAGCGAACTCGAACCAGTCGTGGAGAAATACCGCGAATACAAGCAGATCCAGCACAACATCGAGGACGCGCGGCCCATGCTGGCGGAAAGCGAGCCGGAACTCCGCGACATGGCGCGGGATGAAATCATCCGGCTGGAGCCGAAGCTGACGCGCATCGAGCACGAGCTGAAGATCCTGCTGCTGCCGAAAGACCCCAACGACGAAAAGAACGTGGTGCTGGAAATCCGCGCGGGCACCGGCGGCGACGAAGCCACGCTGTTCGCGGCGGAAATGTTCCGGCTTTATTCGCGTTACGCCGAAGACCAGCGCTGGCGTGTGGAAGTGACCTCATCGAGTGAATCGTCAGTGGGCGGGCTGAAGGAAGTGATCGCGCTGATCAGCGGCGACAAGGTTTTCAGCCGCCTCAAGTACGAGAGCGGCGTGCATCGCGTGCAGCGCGTCCCGGAGACCGAGCAGCAGGGGCGG
>Ga0209415_10015312_pt1 | contig 12440 bp, 13 predicted proteins | sample PeaSoiSIISIP2007_FD_187696 | JGI IMG/M metagenome (GOLD analysis project Ga0209415, IMG submission 187696) | Peat soil microbial communities from Weissenstadt, Germany - SII-SIP-2007 (SPAdes) (version 2) | ecosystem: Environmental > Terrestrial > Soil > Wetlands > Peat | place: Germany... | reverse complement strand
AACAAGACCGCTGATGAAGCCCCAAAACCGGCAGTTCTAATTGTCGTCAACCGGCAAATCTAATTGTCGCCGGCCAGGGATCGTCGGTACACTTGTGAACACCGCATAAGACGCCTTGGGCTAACGCAACGGGAGCCTCGTCATGTCGCTGGATCGCAGGTCGTTGATTCTCGGGTCGTCGACCATCGCCGCCCTTAGCGTCGCCGGCATCTCCACAGCCGGAGATGCCGACGCCGGCGCGAAGGCATCGAGGGAGCGTGTCGACGGCATCGGTGGCCTCTTCTTTCGCAGCCGGGACCCCAAGAACCTGGCTACTTGGTATCAGCATCACCTGGGCATCGACCCCATCCCGACTGACTACGAACACTCGCCGTGGCGCCAAGCTGCGGGGCCGACAGCCTTCGCTCCGTTCCCGATCGACACCAAGTACTTTGGGTCGGAACAGCAGATGTGGATGATAAATTTTAGAGTGCGAGATCTCGATGCGATGGTGGCGCAGCTTCGAGCTGAAAATATCCAGGTCGATGTGGATGCCGAGCATTACCCGAACGGCCGATTCGCGCGTCTGCACGATCCCGACGGCAACCCCATAGAGCTTTGGGAGCCCTCGGGCCGCGACAAAATTCCATAGGTACGATTGAAGAACCCGTCACACGAAATCCTGGTGTCCGCCCAGAAGATCGGCCACCGGGATTCGCCCGTTCACGCCGAGCTTGAGCAACTGTGGGACACCGCCGCAGACCGGACACTGTGTCGTTCACGGTCCGCCGCAACCGATCGCTGCGCTCAGCGCGCGTCGGATTCCTTCTTCATTTCTTCTATTTTGATGACGCCGACCGCGGCCAGTTGCGGCAGCGGCAGTCCCTTGCTCGCGATGTAGCCGACACACTGCCTGCGAATCCGGTCAGCTTCCCGTAGCCCGAGTGCACAAAAAACAACGCGATGAGTATCCGCCCGACGAGCGGGCCACCGCGGCTCAATGCATCCATATAGGCTCGATCATTGATTTCGTCGCGTGACGGCCGAGCGGGCCGGCTCACCAGGTCCGACAGCACCTGGCTCGCATCGCGATCGCCCCCCGTGATCACGCCATTCGCAAGATCCAGTCTGCCCTCCGCCCGGCACTCGGTAAGCTATCGAGGCAGTGAGGGAATCTCGCCGGTCCGTGGCGATCCGCGGCGTCGAGAGCGAACGGCGCAGCTCGATGGACTTTCCCGATGGCTCCGGTCGTACCCGAGCATGAATTGCCCGGCGTACGTCACGATGCGGTCCTGGAATACCTTATTTCGCGCCGCCCGCCCCGCGGCATGCCGAAGGCGCGGTGCCTGTCGTCGCGCCGCGGGGCCGAATCCCAGCATCACCCGAGGAGCCGTCCATGTCTGACAAGTCCCTGACCGGCCGCTGTCTCTGCGGCGCGGTGCGCTACCGGTGCGGCCCACCGCTCATCCCTGCGACGCTGTGCCATTGCGAATCGTGTCGTCGTGCTGCGGGCGCCCACGTCGTCGGCTGGCTGACGGTGCGTTCCGACAGCCTCGCCTATGCGGCGGGAATACCCACCGAGTACTGCTCTTCCCCGGGCGTTTTCCGGTCATTCTGCCGGCACTGCGGCACCCCGCTCGCCTACCGACGGGAAGGTCGCAAGGGCGAGGTCGACATTACGCTAGCAACGCTCGATCGACCCGAGGCGATCGTGCCCATCGATCACATATGGATGGAGGATGCCCTGTCGTGGGACCGGCCCGGGGACGGCCTGCCCCAGTACCCAAAGACCCGAGAACGCCTCTAGCGCACGAACTGAGGAGGATGCTGCGCCGGTGATCGGTCGCGGCGCATCGGGCCAGACATTGAGGCTGGCGCGGTCGACGCGGCGACGCCGACCCGCCGCGGGCGGGGGTCAGCGAATCTCGAGGATGTCGCCGTCACCGGCCCCGGTCGCAACTCGATCCCCGACCTTGGCACCGATCATCCCGGCCGCGACCGGCGCGACGTAGGCGATCTTGCCGGTGGCAGGATCGGCCTCGTCCTCCCCGACGATCCTGAGCGTCCGTTGGGTCCCGTCGTCGAGCTGCAATGTGACGGACGAGCCGAACCGCACCCTGCCATGCCCGCGCGCCGGCGCGACCACCTCGGCGCTTGCGCGGCGCCGGTTCCAGTAGCGCAGGTCGCGCTGGCAGCGCGCGATCGACGGCTTATCGTCGGCCGCACGAGCCGCCGCCAGCTCGTCCTCGAGGCGCCGGACCGCCGCCTCGATTTCGGCTAGGCCCGACGGGGTCACGAGGTTGCGGTGCGGGCTGATGCTGCGCTCCGGCAGCTCGGGCTCGCTGGCCGTGTCCTCGGATTCCTTGACGAACGCGCGACTCATGCCGGCTCCAACCGTGACCTGCTTGGGAAATTACGCCAAGCCGGTAGCGAAAAGCAATTCATTGTGGCTCTTTAAATTCAGTCAGTTACACGCTAAAACGAGTGTTGTATCTCAACTTTTAAGTAAAGTGAACGCTGTCAAGCACTTTGCGCCGTTTTCGTGCGCCCACCCGTTGCAATTTCACGAAGCCGGATTATAGTGCGTCTACGTGCTTGTCCGGCCGAGGAAAACACCGGACGGGTACTTCGCGAAAGACTTGAACTTCCATGCGCAAGCACGACAAGAGTCCTTGCGCCGCGCGTGTCAGACGGGGTTTATAAGACAATGTGCGCATGCGGGAAACTCCACGCGGCGACGCTGGAGCTGACGAAAGGGACATCATTAAAACATCGGCTTAGCGCCGCTTTCTCGAACTATCTTCGGGACCTCGACGCGAGCGAATTACCAGCACCGCTGCAGGAAGAGTTCCGCGCGATCATCCAGGGCCTCGAGGCCGTCCCGCCCTTGCCGGGCGAATCGGCTGTGCAGGCAACAGTCCGCAAAATGTCGGCGGAGCAGGCCGACCTCTACGCGACGCGCATTGTCGACCTGTTCGGAAAGGTCGCGCGGGCGAGCGCAGTCCCACCGCGCGCCTCCGAGCCCGCCTCGCGCAGCGGCTTTCGCGACCGCAACGATGCGCGCACCGCAGTACCGCTGCTCTACGCCGCGGAAGCCTGAATCCGGTCAGTCGGGCTTGAACTCGATCGTGTCCCAGCGCTGCGTGTCCTCGTGACGCGCCTGACGCCGCAGCGCGTCGACGAGCGCTCGCCCATCCCAGTCAATGCGCTCATCGGCCAGGGCGAGTAGCGTCTTCGAGACCGCGTTCGTTGAGCCGAAGCTGGTCAGCAGTATCACGGGCTTCTCGGACGCCTTCGCGTAATTGGCCTCAAACTCGATCAAATCGGGCGCGCGCCGATGGTGTGAGGCCAACAGAATCACCGCTTCCGCCGGCGTGATCTGCCGCCGCAGCTCCTCGCGTTCCGCCTCCTTGCCACCCGACGGGCGCCTGTCCGGAGCGCTCGAGTTGACGTAATAAAAATCCCGCCCGCTCTCGAGGAACTCGAAGACCCGCAGGTAGTCGTCGTCCGCGTCCCACGCGTGGCCTACGAAGACCCGGACCGGATCGTGCTTGGACACCATGGTGCGCGCCTCCCAGAGGCCGGTAGTTTAGCGCACGGTATCTGCAGCGACAGGCTAGAATCCACAGCTCACGCGAGCCGCCCCGGGCCGCGCCAACAAACACGATGCGCATTCTGCTTTACAACATCCGCTATGCGACCGGCACCGGGCCCTCGTTCCACCTGCCGGTCCCAGGCGCCGGGTACCTGCGCAGCAACCGCCAAGTGCTCGAGTCGATCACCCAGTTCATCAAGTCCGAAGATCCGGACGTCGTGGGCCTGATCGAGGTCGACACCGGCTCGATCCGTACCGGCATGCTGAACCAGGTGGAGTTCATCGGCGCCGAGCTCGGCCACTACTCGATCTACGAGTGCAAGTACGGCACCGAGTCCATCACTGCGCTGATGCCGATCGTCCGCAAGCAGAGCAACGCGTTTCTGGCCTCGCCCCGCGTGCACGGCGAGCGCTTCCACTACTTCGACACCGGCATCAAGCGGCTCATCATCGAGCTCGAGCTCGAGGAAGCCGTGATCTTCCTGGTGCACCTGTCGCTCAAGTACCGCCACCGCCAGGCCCAGCTGCGCACGCTGCACGACCTCGTGACGCGCTCGCCGAAGCCGGTGCTGGTCGCCGGCGACTTCAATACGTTCTGGGGCGAGCACGAGATCTACCTGTTCATGCAGGCCGCCGGTCTGAAGAGCGCCAACACGACCGGGCTGCCCTCCTACCCAAGCCGCAACCCGCGCCGCGAACTCGATTTCATCCTGTACACCTCTGGCATCGAGGTCACCAATTTCCGGGTTCCCGCGGTACGATTCTCCGATCACCTGCCGCTGGTCTGCGACTTCGAGGTACGCGAACGCGCGTCGGCGGCGGCGGCCTGACGGGAGGCGGATGATGGCGGCAACCCCTGACACCAGCCACTGGTCCTGGTCGATCGACAGCGCCGGAATCGGCTGGCTGGGCGCGGACCGCGCCGGCGCCTCCACCAACACGCTGTCGCGGGTTGTCCTCGAGTCGCTGAACGCACGCCTCGAGGAAATCGAACGGGCCCACCCCCGCGGCGTGGTCGTCTGGTCGGCCAAGCCGAACGGCTTCATCGCCGGCGCCGACATCACCGAGTTCAAGGGACTGACGACGCCACAGCAGGGCTACGAACTGATCCGGGCCGGACAGCAGGTGATCGACCGCCTAGCTCACCTCCCCTGCCCGACCGTCGCCGCGATTCACGGATTCGCGCTCGGCGGTGGGCTCGAGCTCGCCCTCGCATGCCGCTACCGCATCGCCGCCGACGACGGCAAGGTGAGCCTGGGACTGCCGGAGGTGCAGCTCGGCATCCATCCAGGCTTCGGTGGCACGGTCCGCGCGCCGCTGCTGATCGGCGCCCGCGCCGCCCTCGACCTCATGCTGACCGGCCGCTCGGTCCGTGCCCCGCAGGCCCTGACGCTCGGGCTCATCGACCGGCTGGCTCCGGCGCAGGAGCTGAAGGCTGCCGCCGCCCGGCTGCTCGCCGATGCTCCGGCCGTCCGCCGTGCCCCGCTGCTCGACCGCCTGATGTCACTTGCGCCGCTGCGCCCGCTGATCGCGGCCAAGACCGAGCAGGCGGTCGCCAAGCGCGCCCGCCGGGCGCACTACCCTGCCCCGTACGCCATCATCGAGCTTTGGCGCCGATACGGTGCGCATGGTGCCGCTGCGTTCGAGGCGGAGGCCCGCTCCGTTGCGGAGCTCTTTTGCTCCAGTGCCTCGCGCAGCCTCGTGCGCGTATTCTTTCTGCAGGACCGGCTCAAGGCCTTGGGCGGCAAGCAGGCGACAGCGGTGCGACGCGTCCACGTCGTCGGCGCCGGCGTCATGGGCGGCGACATCGCCGCGTGGTGCGCCCAGCGGGGCCTCGAGGTCACGCTGCAGGATCGCTCCCTCGAGCTCATCGAGCCTGCGATCAGCCGCGCCCGCGAGGCGTTCAACAAGCGCGCCAAGACGCCCGCGGAGGCGGCCGCGATGGCTGCCCTGCTCAGGGCTGACGTCGACGGTGCCGGCGTCGCCGACGCCGACGTCGTCATCGAGGCGATCTTCGAGAACGTCGCGGCTAAACAGACCCTCTACGCAAGCCTCGAGCCGCGCCTCAAGCCCGGCGCAGTGCTCGCGACCAACACCTCGAGCCTGACGCTCGAGAGCCTCGCCGCGACGCTCGCGGACCCGCCCAGGCTCGTCGGGCTGCATTTCTTCAACCCCGTGGCTCGCATGCCGCTCGTGGAGGTCATCCACGGCAAGGCGACGAATCCTGCGGCCGTCAGCGCCGCGCTTGGCTTTACGCGGCGACTCGACAAGCTGCCGCTGCCCTGCGCCAGCGCACCCGGGTTCGTGGTCAACCGGATCCTGTTCCCTTACATGACCGAAGCGATGCTTGCGGCGCGTGATGGCGTGCCATTCAAGATCATCGACGAGGTGGCACTTGGCTTCGGTATGCCGCAAGGACCGATCGAGCTGGCCGACACCGTCGGACTCGATGTCGCCTTTCACGTCGGCCAAGTCCTCGCCGATGCGTTCGGCACCCCACGCCCGGACGCCCTCGAGACCCTGCTGGCCGCCAAGAAGCTCGGCCGCAAGTCCGGAGAGGGGTTTTATGTCTGGCAGGACGGCAAGCCCGTCAAGCCCGATCCGGGGTCCGCGGTGGCGCCGGCGGATCTCGAGGACCGGCTGATCCTGCCAATGTTGAACGAAGCCGTGGCGTGCCTGCGCGAAGGAGTCGTGGCGGACGCGGACCTGCTCGACGCCGGCGTTGTCTTCGGCACCGGCTTCGCGCCGTTCCGGGGCGGGCCGCTTTACTACGCCCGCTGCCGCGGGATCCCGGCGGTGGTCGCGCGCCTCGAGGAGCTCGCGGCCCGGTACGGCCCGCGGTTCCGCCCGGATGCCGGCTGGAAGTCGCTCGCCGGCTGAGCCGTGCCGCCGGCGCTGCAGGACGTGCAGCGGCGCGTGCTAGAGTTATTGTTTAATCCTGGACGCGGTTGGTGATGGCGAGCGACGCAATCGACACCGTTCTGCTGCGGACTTTTGCGCCGCTCGATGGGCTCAAGCGGGAAAGTCTTGCGGCTCTGGCGCGCAAGACCACGCTCGAGACGGTGTCGCAGGGTCGTATCCTGTTCCGTGAGGGCCAGAACGACAAGCGGACGTTCTACCTCGTTCGCGGCCAGGTCGAGCTGCGCGTCGGGGAGTCCGCGGTAGGTACCATCCAGGCAGGCACCGTTGAGGCCCGCAACCCGTTGGCGCCCAGCCAGCCACGGCGCTTCACCGCGCGCGCCGTCACCGATATCGAGGTCGTGTCGATCGACAGCGATCTGCTTGATGTCATCATGACGTGGGACCAGACCGGCAGCTACGAGGTCAACGAACTCTCCACCGGTGCCATTGCCGTTTCAGGTTCGCGCGTCACGAGTGATGACTGGATGACGACGCTGCTGCAGACCAAGGCTTTTCATCGCATTCCGGCGTCGAACCTGCAGGCAATCTTCACGCGCATGCAGCGGGTCACGTATCGCGCCGGCGATGTTGTCATCAAGCAGGGTGATGAAGGCGATTACTTCTACGCCATCACCACCGGCACCTGCGAGGTCACGCGCGAGACACCGATCAATCGCGACGGCATCAAGCTCGCAACACTCGGCCCAGGCGATACCTTCGGAGAAGAGGCGCTGATCTCCGAATCGAAGCGCAACGCGACCGTCAAGATGCTGACGGACGGCTCGCTGATGCGGCTCACCAAGGATGACTTCAAGACGCTGCTCAACGAACCGATGCTCGACTGGATCGACTACGACGCGGCCAGCGATCTCGTCGCGGCCGGCCGGGCGCACTGGCTCGATGTGCGGCTTCCGTCCGAGTTCGAGACCGGACATCTGCCGAGCGCGATCAACGTGCCGCTTTACTTCCTGCGCATCAAGCTCAAGCAGCTCGACCCGAATCTGCGCTATATCGTCGTCTGCGATACCGGCCGGCGCAGCTCTGCCGCCGCGTTCATCCTCAAGGAGCGGGGCTTCGACGCCTCGGTGCTGAAGGGCGGGCTGAGCGCGACGGAGATTGCGCGCCGCTCCTGACGGTCGCGCCGTGGTGCCGGGGCCTACAGCCGGCCCATTATGTCCGGCCCGACCGGACCCTTAAATCAAACGGAACGCCGGCGTACCGGCGAGGCGCGGCTCGCGTTGCCGGGCGCGTGCGCGTGCGCGTGATAAAATGATAGATTCGTTTTAGACGCGGTTTCTGATGGCCACGCAAGCAATCGACGTCGCCTTGCTGCAGAGTTTCTCGCCGCTCGAGGGACTCAAGCCCGAGAGCCTGACGGCTCTGGCAGGCAAGACCTCCCGCAAGGTATTACCCAGGGGGCGCGACCTGTTCCGTGAGGGCGTCAGCGACAAGCGCACGTTCTACCTCATTCGCGGCGAGGTCGAGCTGCGCGCCGGCGACGCCACGGTGGGAATCGTTCGTGCAGGCACCGTCGAGGCCAAGAGCCCGCTGGCGGCCAGTCAGCCGCGGCGTTTCACCGCGCGCGCCGTGACCGAGATCGAGTACCTGTCGATCGACTGCGACGTGCTCGACGTGCTGATGACCTGGGACCAGACCGGCACCTACGAGGTCAGCGAACTCACCGCCGATGCGCCCGTCGTCAGCGGCGACTGGATGACCACGCTCCTTCAGACCAAGGCCTTTCACCGCATCCCGGCGTCAAACCTGCAGGCGATCTTCACGCGCTTGCGCCAGGTCGCGCACCGCTCCGGGGACGTGATCATCAAGCAGGGTGATGAAGGTGATTATTTTTACGCCATCATCACCGGCACCTGTGCGGTGACCCGTGAGTCGCCGTCGAATCGCGAGGGCATCAAGCTCGCGGTGCTCGGCCCGGGCGATACCTTCGGCGAGGAGGCGCTGATCTCGGACTCGAAGCGCAGCGCGACTGTCACGATGCTGACCGACGGCTCGCTGATGTGCCTCGCCAAGGATGACTTCACCAAGCTGCTGAATGAGCCGATGCTCGACAAGATCGAGTTCGACGCGGCCAACGACCTCGTCGCGAGCGGCGGCGCGCGCTGGCTCGACGTGCGGCTGCCGTCGGAGTCGGAATCCCGTCCCCTGCCCGGTGCGATCAGCCTGCCGCTCTATTGCCTGCGCCTCAAGCTCAAGCAGCTCGATCCCACCGTCCGGTACATCGTCGTCTGCGACACCGGCAGGCGCGCCTCCGTCGGCGCATTCATTCTCAAAGAACGCGGGTTCGATGCGTTTGTGCTGAATCGCGGTCTGGCCGACTCAACGGTCGCGCGACGACCCTGACAGGCCCGCCACCGCGCTCGCGCGACGCGAGCGTCGTAACGGTCCGACCGAGTATGACGGCGCCAGATCGCGGAATCTTGCCAAGGAGTACTGCCGGTGATGACACGCTGCATCGTCCTGTGTCTAGGCGTCTTGGCGCTGACCAACGTCGCCGCCGCCGACGATCTCGAGCCAGGCCTCTGGGAGCTCTCGTTGGAGGCCCGCGTCGAGGCGGAACCCGAGTTTCAGCCTGGGCCGTTTATCGTCAATCAATGCGTGACGAAGCATGACACTGGCGATCTCAGCAAGGTTCTGGCGCCGCTTACAACGGCCGGAGCAACGGATTGCAGCTACTCCGATCGGCACTACGTCGGCAAGACCTTCCGGTTCGCGGTCCAGTGCTCCGGCACGCTGCACCTGAAGACCACCGGCGAGGTGACATTCTCAGCCACGACGATGCATGGCACGCTCACGACGTCCAGCACGATCGACGGCAAGACGGTGGAGTTCACGAGCGCAATCGCCGGCCACCGGCTTGGTGATTGCTGACTCGCCGAAATCCAGACCGTGACGCACCGTGGCGCATGCGCGCCTCCGACCGCTCCTGAACGTGATGAAGCGCTCGCCATCAAACCGCGCAGCGCGGCTGCGCGGCGCGCGCTCGGGCACATCACGGGACAGATCCAACCGCCCGCCCATCCGAGTGACAGCACCTCGCGGACAGGCCGAGTACTAGCCGTCTTGGGATATCCTCACGCGCAGCGCCCCTTCGGTACAGCAGAACCGGACGACCACCGCCGCGCGGGCCCGCGGACTGCCGGTTTCCACCTCCTCGACCGCGCTCGGGCGATTCAATTCAGCCGGCATACTCGCAGGCTTATACTGGTCATGGGCGTGGAGGTGCACCATGGCGATGACCGGACGCGTTGCGGCTGTGCTGATCGGAGGATTGCTCCTCAGCCAGACGGCCGTGATGGCCGACGAGGCGAAGTCGAAGGCTGATAACGCTGTGGTCGATCACAGGCCTTCAGCGTGCCTGACCGGCACCGGGAGTCGGATCGCCGCCAAGGGCGACAGGTGCACGGCGATCGGCCGCTCTTACACGTCCGACGACGTCGAGCGCACCGGAGCGATGACGGTGGCTGGAGCACTGCGGCTGCTGGATCCCGCCATCACCATACATCGGTAACCTTGAATCCCGCACGACCCCTCGGGATCCATGCGCGTCGGATCTCACCCCGCTCCGGTGGACCCCTCAGCCGTCAGCCGAACTGAGCGGGTGGTTTCATCCGTCGACACGCGTTCATCCGCCGGGCCGACCTGTACGTCGGAACGGAATGCGCGCGTCGCTCGCCGGTAAAGCCGAATTCAGCCGATCGATTGTCGCGATGCCGACGCGGGGCTGCGTCCCGTGCGCGGCCGGTCCCAGGAACTTCGTGAGCCACCGGAACACTAACAGCGGCTTGCCACGCGCAGCTGCATAGCCACTCGACTCCCGTGTACTTCTACCCTCCCACCGCGCACCGGGCGCGCCCGTGGCCCGAGCCTCGGCAGGCGCGCGTTGTCTGTCGCGCGTTCCTCGTCATTGCGATCTGTGGGGCGGCGCTCGCCCCGGGCCGCGTGTCAGCGGAATCTGCGCCAGCGCCCATCGCGCCGGCCGGTGTTCTCGACGACGTTCTCGTCACGGGCGAGCAGCCGGGCCCGGGCATGTGGCGAGTCTCCAAGGGCGAGCACGAGCTCTGGATCCTCGGCACGCTCACTCCATTGCCGAAAAAGATGAATTGGCGCTCGCAGCCGGTCGAGGCGCGGATCGCGAAATCGCAGGTCGTGCTCGCAGTTCCGGCCGTCAAAGTCTCGATCGGGTTCTTTCAGGGCCTGGCTCTCGTGCCCTCCATACTGCGCGCGCGGAAAAATCCCAACGGCCAAACGCTTGAGCAGGTTCTGCCGCATGAGCTTTACATGCGCTGGCTGGCGCTCAAGGTCAAGTACCTCGGGCACTGGAGCGGAGATGAGCGACTGCGACCGATGGTCGCGGCACACGAACTGTATACGCACGCGGTCGACGAGTCGGGACTGACGTCGGCGCAAAGCATCTGGGAAGTCGTCGAGCAGTCCGCACGCCGTCATCGAGTGCCGATCTCCCCGGTCACACTCGCGGTGCCGCTCGAGGACCCGAAGGGCAAAATCCGAGAGCTCGGCGAGATCCCGCACGACCCCGAGGTGGCCTGCCTCAGCACGACCATCGAGCGCCTCGAGACGGACCTTCAAGGCATGCGGCAGCGTGCCAACCTGTGGTCGCGGGGCGATGTGGAAGGGCTGCGCGCGCTGCCTTACCCCGATGAGCGCACGGCCTGCTTCGATGCCGTGACGAGCGTGCCTGAGCTCCATGACCGAGTAATGCAAGTCCTTGAGCAACTCACCGTCGCATGGCTTGCCGCAGCCGAGCACGCGCTAGAGAAGAACGAGAGCAGCGTCGCGGTGCTGCCGATCAGGGAGCTCCTCAAGCCCGACGGCTGGCTCGCGCGGCTGCGGAGCAAAGGCTACGACGTTCAGGACCCGTGAGCGTCCCGCGTCCACGCCGCAGGGGGATGCTTGCCACGTCCCGTGGCGACCTGCGGGATTCTCATGGGCTCCGGGCCCGAACGCCGCCCGCCATCGACTATCCCGACGGTACGCCTGCAGGCCGCCGACCGAACCGCAGCGTCAGACGTGATACCGATCGCACCGCACCCGTTTGCCGCCAGTGCCGATTGTGACGATGACCACACGCGCAGATGAAGTGTCGTTCACGATGGCCCAACGAACTGGACTCGACGGGTATCGTCTGCGCGTGCCGACGGGGAGCCTCGCAGGATGGATTCGAGCGAGCAGGCTGATTGGCTCGCGCCACCTGCGGAGGTTTTCGTTGCTTACCATCACTACCTGGAGAGTCTGCGATGAAGCCGATCAACAAGGTTATTGCAACCGGACTGTTCCTCGGATTTGCGCTTGGCGCCCAGCCGTTGGTCGCGACGGCGGCCCCGGATATGACGGTTCAACAGGAACGGGCCGCGCATCCGCGAATCGTCGAGGCGATCCATCAGATGCAGGAAGCGTTGAAGGAAATGGAGGCTGCTCCGCATGATTTCGGCGGCAATAAGGCCGCGGCGATGGCCGACACTCGCAAGGCCATCCATTCGCTGAAAAAGGCGCTCTACTACCGCCTCAAGATGGACGACGCAGCGATCGACAGGGCGCAGTGATTTGACGGGGGCCTGACCCCTGACTGGATGTAAACGAGTGGCTGAGCCGCGCCCCCGATGTCCACGAACAGACATCGTGGCGCCGCGCCGGTTGAGTGCATGAGCCCTGTCCCGACCTGTCGGACGACCTCGTCCGGGAATCCGACGCGCGTGGAGGTAGGTTTGTCGCGCCGCCTATCCAGGGCGCCCATCAGGCGGTTCAGCAGATATTAATCCCCAGTCTTGAAATACATTATAAATGTATGACAAACCTGGGATAAAACTTCCACAGCCCGACCGGTGCGACGTGCGCCGGTGCGCACGGGAGTCACATCGTGTGCGTCGGCTTGTCTCCGCCGAGGGCGCCGGCGAGATAGTTCTCGATCTTCTTCTGCGTGTTGCCG
>Ga0209415_10015310_pt1 | contig 12441 bp, 7 predicted proteins | sample PeaSoiSIISIP2007_FD_187696 | JGI IMG/M metagenome (GOLD analysis project Ga0209415, IMG submission 187696) | Peat soil microbial communities from Weissenstadt, Germany - SII-SIP-2007 (SPAdes) (version 2) | ecosystem: Environmental > Terrestrial > Soil > Wetlands > Peat | place: Germany... | reverse complement strand
CTCCATACAGTTCCAGGACCTGAACCAGGCCTTTCACAGGAGCATCGTCGAAGCTTCAGGAAATGCCCTCCTCCTCACACTCTGGGACTCCCTCGCGTTCGAGGTGCGGACGAAGTTCCTCATGGACTCCCTGCAGGTGGTGGATCCCGACGAGATTGCACGGGAGCATGAGGATGTGCTTCACGCCGCAGAGGCTGGCGACGCGGAACGCGTTGCGTCCCTGCTGATCGACCACTCGACCAATCTGATAAAGCACCTGAGCGTGCAAATGGCGGAAAACGCGAAACGGGAAGGTCCATAAACAAGGAGAGTCTCTTGGGCGAGTGGTCCGAGGCGCTAGGTGTACACTCGAAGCACGTGGCTGCTGGAAGGATGCCGGAGGCGCTTGATTGCCGTCTTCTCGATCTGGCGAATTCGCTCCTTGGTGAGCTTGCATCGTCTGCCGATCTCCCTCAGCGACATCGGCTTCCTGCCATTCAACCCGTACCGGCACTGGAGGACCTCCGACTCCCTCTGAGAAAGGGAGGTCAGGACGGTTTCGATGTCGTCTCGGAGGGAGCTCCTGGTAAGGATCTCCTCAACGGACCCGCGGCTCTTGTCCTCCACGAAGTCCTCCAGCGGAGAGAAGTCCTCATCCGCGGAAACGGGTGCGTCCAGGGAAAGCAGGTCACGGGAGATGGTCAGCAGCTCTGCGACCCGGCCGCGATCCTTGTGGAGCCTCTGCGCGATCTCCTCTTCCACTGGTGTGCGGCTTTGCTCTCCCTGCAGCTCATCACGCACCCGCGTGACCTGGAGAAGCTCCTGGGCCTTGTTCTGGGGGAGACGGATCATGCGGGATTTCTCGCCGATGGCCCTCAGGATGGTCTGACGGATCCACCACACGGCGTACGAGATGAACCGGTAGCCTTTGCCGGGATCGAAATGTTCCAGGGCAAGCACCAGCCCGATGTTCCCCTCGCTGACAAGGTCCTCGAGCGGAATGCCATAGGAGGGAAACTTCTTTGCGAGGTTCACGACAAACCTCAGGTTTGCCTTGATCAGCTTTTCCCCGGCGAGCCTGTCACCGCGCATCGCGCGGCGGGCAAGCGCGTCCTCTTCCGCCCGAGAAAGAAGGGGGATCCGGCTGATTTCCTTGAAATAGATCGAAAGGACGTTCTCTTCAGCCTTTCGTGTCCTCTTGACGGCGCTACTCATACCTGCGTAGATCGTAGCGTCGCCTGATTACGGTTTGATTGCGGCCAGGTTAAATCTTCTTAACTACCGTGACCGCAGGTCCTCCCTCAGCTCAACCTGGCCGTCCTTCAGCTGTTCCAGGGCATGGTCCCTGAGCACGGCTCCACTCGCCCGGCCCAGCTCCATCAACGCCTGCCGGAAACGGACCACTGCCTCCAGCTCGTGCTGCCTGGCCTGCCGCAGCTCATCCTCGGCGTTGTAGACTTCCAGGAGGCTGGCCGTCCCGCCGTGCAGCCGTTCGGTCTGGACAGCCAGGAGGTCGCGCTTGACCTGGACCACCGTTCGCTGGTTGTCGATATGCTCACGGAGTGTCGCGATGCTCTGGACAAGGGAGACGATGGTGTCTGTCATTTGCTGGCGCACCGCGGCGAGCCGCACGGTTGCGAGCTCCCTCTTGAGCTCCTCCACGTCGAGCTCGTTGCGCTGCTTCACGCCCAGGAGGAGGGGCATGTGGAGCTCCAGCCCGAGCGACCACGTCGGATAGCTCTGGCTCCCAAGGGTGCCAAGGGAATCCTGAGGCGTGTCGCCGAGCCCGGTGTACCCGTAACTGCCCGTGAGGCTGAGCTCAGGCAGAGCCTGGTCCTTCTGCAGGTCGACCAGGAGGCCCTCCTTGAGCACCTGCTCAGATTCGATCATGTAATCGGGTTGCGCGCGCTCGGCCCACTCCTGGTAGCTGCGGCCTTCGGCCGCCGGGTCCCACTGCCCTCCCTCGTTGGCAACAAGCGGGTCGGTGGCAACGACACTGTCGTTCGCTGTTTTTGCCCCCGCACCGCCGGTGAGCAGCCGCAGTTGCCGCAGGGCCTCGTTCAGGGAAATCTGCCCGTCTTCCCGCGTTGCCTCGCGGGAGGCAAGCTCCGCCTCCGCTTCGCGAACATCCAGGTCGGACATTTTCCCCACGAGCGCTGCCTCCTTCGCGGTCGTGAGGAGGTCGCGGGCCACCTGGACGGATTCGGAGTCCATGCGAAGCACTTCCTGCGCGAACGCGAGGTTCCAATATGCCGCCTCAGCCTGGGTCACCGCGGACATGAGTTGCCGGCGATACTCGTGAAACGCAATGATGCGGTCCTCGAAAGCGGTTCGAATGGAGCCCATCGGGGCGCCGTGGGTAAACCCTTTCAGGAGGGGCTGCTGGGCGGAAATGCCCACGAAGGATTTGAACTGTCCCTGCTCGACGTAGGTATCCTGCAACCTGGTGATGGAGGCGCCCAGATTGTAGTTTGCCCCCGTGGGAAGATTCCCCTCGAGCCCGAGGGAGTAGGCGTCGTTCTTCTCGTCGTACAGAGGGGTTCCCAGCTGCTGGAACTGTTCAAGGGCCGTGTTCTGCTGGCGCAGCCCTTCCTCCTTCGCGCTGGCCGCGAGAACGGGCTCGTAGGTGCCCCATTCCGCGCGCGCCTGCCCCGTCTGGATGAGCCACTGCAGGCGGGCCTCTCGCACCCCGGGGTTCGTGCGAACGACGTCCCCCAGGAAAGAGGCGAGGCTCATCATGCGGCCAGGCGCCGGTATTTCCTGCGCCTCTGTGGACCCTGCGTTGAACAGGACGCAGGAGAACGCGAGCGCTCTGAAGACGCCGAGGACTGATCGGCCTTTCATCGCTTCCTCCAATTCTGGAAAAAAGGTCGGGAAAATATGCGCCAGAAAGCAAGGGAAAAAGAACTTGCACTCCCGCACGCCGGCTCTGTACTTTCTACACAATCGTTTCGAGGCGCCGAGGAGAGTCCGCTGGCAAAGCTCGTCGTGACGTTCATGCTCTCCATGCTGGTTCTCACCATCCCGCGGCAGGCCGCCGCGCAGCAGCAGGCTGTCAGGGGGATCACTGAGCCCTACCATGACGTGACTCTCAGCGTGAGCGTGCCGGGAACGGTGTCCCAGGTTTTCAAGAAGGAAGGGGATACCGTGCGCGCCAGTGAAGAGATCCTCGAGCTGGACAAGGACCTGGAATCCCTGGAGGTCCAGCGCAGGCAGCAGATCTGGCAGAGCACCGTGGAGCTGGACGAAGCCAGGCAGAGACTGGAAGCCTACACGCGCCTCCTCGCGAGCACCCGCGAGCTGTATACCACCACCCACTCGGTGCCGGAGAACGACCTGCTGCAGCGGGAGCTGGAGGCCAGGCTGGCGGCCCTCGAGGTGAAGCGCCTCGAAGACGCGGGAGAGCGGGAGAAGACCGAGTACGAGATCGCCCAGGCACAACTCGCCCGTCGGACCATCGTCGCTCCGTTCGACGGCGTGATCGTCAAGCTTTTCGTCTACCTCGGGGACTCCTGCGCTCCCCCGGCCCCGGTGGTGCGCATCGTGGATGTCTCCAAGTGCCGCCTGGACGCCCACGTGGATGCGGCGGCTTCTGCCGGATTCGCTGTCGGCATGAAGGTTCGTATATCGGTTCCCGGTCTGCCGCAGTCCGGCTCTCGGGGTACCGTGGACTACGTCTCACCCGTGGTTGATCCTTCCAGCGGGCTGCGGGAGATCAAGGTGCTTTTTGACAATCCCGAGGGTCGGGTCCTTCCGGGCATTACGGGTACCCTCCTTTTCCCGTCGAAAGGGGAGGAATGAGCAGGGAAGAGGCGGCTATCCCGGACCAGGGGCGCGTCGATTGGCCGCAGGAGGCGTACCTGCGTTCCCTGGAGCAGCTCGCGCTGCTGCGGAGGTTCCAGGGCGAGCCCGCGCAGTTCTGGCGCGCTTTCCTGGGGATCCTGTCGTCCATGGCGGAAGCCGGGTGGGGAGCAATCATGGTGCGCGGCCGGGAGCGCGGATCCGCGTGGCGCTTCGTTGCGAAAGACAATCAGGACGCGGATGGGGGCCGCGCGGAGGCTGATCTTCCGGCGCAGCTGGATGCGGTGGCAGAACAGTGCGCACGCGAAGGGGCCGCCCTCTGGGAAAGCGACGGTGAGCGCCTCGTCGCGCTGCGGGTCGAAGCCGGCGTCGGGGAGGGGTTGTGTCTCGCGGTGCTGAGACTGAAGAACGCCAGCCTCGTTTCGGCAAAGGAGATCTCGCGGCGCCTGCTTCTTGCGGCCGACGCACCGGCAAGCTACCAGGAACGGCGCATGGCCCGAGAATCGAAGGCCCAGGTTGAAAGCTTTGCCGGCGCGCTGGACCTGGTCGTGGTCCTCAACGACCATGGGCGCTTCCTCCCCGCCGCAATGACTTTCTGCAACGAGACGGCCGCGCGCCTGGCCTGCGAGCGGGTGAGCCTGGGGTGGAACGAGAAGGGCTACATCCAGCTTGCGGCCACGAGCCATGTTGACCGCTTCGACCGCGCATCGGACGCGGTCCAGCTGCTCGAGGCAGCCATGGAAGAGGCCTTTGACCAGGACAGCGATATCGTCGTGCCGGCAACCGGCTCGCAGGGCGCCCCGGTGACCCGGGACCATCAGGGCTTTTCGCGCGCCCACGATTCACGGTACCTGTGCTCCCTTCCCCTTCGCGTCGACCGGAAACCCGTGGCGGTCCTGACCTGCGAGCGCAATACGGCCCCCTTCTCCGAGCGCGAGGTGCGGCACCTGCGCCTGTTCTGCGACCTGGCCGGGCCGAGACTCTCCGACCTCAAGAGATGGGATAGATGGGTCGGGGCCCGGTTGGCCCTGGGGGCGAAGGAGGCTCTCGCCCGCCTTGTCGGGTTCGAGCACACATGGCTCAAGGTCCTCGCAATCATCGGGGCTGTCCTCCTGGCATTCGTGCTCTTCGGGCGCGTTCCCTACCGGGTCAAGGCGCCTGTCACCCTGCGAACGGACGACGTCGCCGTCCTGAGCGCCCCCCTGGACGGTCACATCGAAAAAGTGGACGTACGGATCGGAGACACCGTCCGGGAAGGGCAGGAACTTCTTGCCCTCGACCAGACGGACCTCCTCCTTTCGGAGGCGCAGATCGTCGCAGAGAGGGAGTCCTACCAGGCGGAGCTTGCCAAGGCGCGGGCGACTTTTTCCCTGGCTGACATGCGGATAGCGCAGGCCCGCGTGGACCAGGCCTCGGCGCAATACGACCAGGTGCGTTACCACCTGGATGAGTCTGTCATCAAGGCGCCCTTCTCAGGAATCATCGTGGAAGGAGACCTGCGGGAGCGCATCGGGCTGCCGGTGCACCAGGGCGACACGCTTTTCAAGCTCGCCCGCATCGACCGCCTGTATGCCCGGCTGGAGGTCAGTGAGAGGGATATCCGCGAGCTGCAGAATGCGCGGGGAGGAGAGATTGCCCTGACCGCGCGGCCGCAGGAAAGCTCTCGGATCACCGTGACCCGCATCGAGCCGGAGGCGGTCACGAAGAATACGGGAAACATCTTCATCGTGGACTGCAGCTTCCCGACGGGCCCCGCGAGCTGGTGGCGCCCGGGGATGACAGGAGTGGCAAGGCTCGATGCGGGAACCAGGGGACTTCTCTGGGTCCTGACGCACCGCACGGCGGACTTCCTGCGGCTGCGCCTGTGGTGGTAGGAGGAAGGCATGGCAGCGGCTCCCGCGGAGCACAAGATCTTCCATGAATCGTGGTACCGCCTGGCCGGCCAGAGGCTTTCCCTCCGCTCCAGCGTGCGCGCGCGCCGTCAGCTTTTCCGCGGATCGCGCTGGTACGTGCTGCACGAGCCGTTCAGCGACCAGTTCTTCCGGCTGCGGCCGGCCGCCTATGAGTTTCTCTGCCGGCTGGAAAGCGGGCGCACGGTGGACGATGTGTGGCGGGAGAGCGTGGAGCTTGATCCGCAGAACGCCCCCGGCCAGGAGGAGGTCATCCAGCTCCTTTCCCAGCTCTACCACGCGAACCTTCTTCACTACGATCTCCCCGCGGACAGTGAGACGCTCTTCGAGCGGTATCGCAGGCAGAAACAGTCCGTCAGGCGGGCCACCCTTCGCAGCATCATGTTCTTCCGGATTCCCCTGTTCGACCCGAACGGGCTGCTCAAGCGTCTCCTGCCCGCGATCCGCCTTCTGATCGGTCCCGCCGGCGGGCTCCTCTGGGCCGCGGTTGTGCTGGGGGCCATCACCGTGGCCGTCAATCACTTCGCGCAGCTCAGGGTCCAGGCCCAAGGAGTGCTGTCGCTGTCCAACCTGCCCCTGCTGTATCTCTCCCTGATACTCATCAAGACGTTCCACGAGCTTGGCCATGCGTGCGCCGTGCGCCGATTCGGCGGCAGCGTCCACACGATGGGGCTCATGTTCCTGATCTTCAATCCGCTTCCGTACACGGACACCACTGCGGCATGGTCGTTCCGCAGCAAGTGGCAGCGGGCGCTCGTGGGAGCGGCGGGCATGGTCGCGGAGCTCTTCCTCGCGGGGCTCGCGGTGTTCGTCTGGGCGGCCACCGGGCCGGGGACCCTCCATGCCCTTGCGTATGACAGCATTTTCGTCGCCTCGATCTCTACAATCGTATTCAACGTGAATCCTTTGATGCGCTTCGACGGCTATTACATCCTCTCGGACCTGCTGGACATACCCAACCTGGCCAGCCGGGCCAACCAGCACCTGAGGCACCTGGTGGAGCACTACGCGTTCGGGGTGCGAAAGTCCGAAAGCCCCGCGGCCACGCCCTCTGAAGCCGGCTGGCTCACCGTCTTCGGAACGGCAAGCGGCTTGTACAAGCTCGTGGTCTTTTCCACGATCCTGCTCGTCATCGCGGACCGCTTCCTCCTGCTCGGAATCATCATGGCCGCAGTGTGCGCCGTGGCCTGGGTCATCACTCCGTTTCTGCGCGTCCTCCACTACCTCGTCGCCAATCCGCGCCTGGAAAAGAACCGGCTGCGCGCCGCGTGCGTCACGGTGGCCGCCGTGGCCCTGGCCGCGGGCCTCCTCGTTGTGGTGCCAGTGCCCCGAGGCTTCAGGGCCCCCGGGATCCTGCAGGCATCCGAACAGGGCGCCATCGTCAATGAGGTTCCCGGTTTCATTTCCCGGATCCTCGTGCGGTCGGACTCCCGCGTCCACAAAGGAGACATCCTGGTCCAGCTGGCAAATCCAGAGCTGGCCGCGCGGATGCAGGAGATCCAGGCTCACATGGACGAGTCGAGGGCAGTGCGGGCACGGGCGCTCTCCAGAAGCCCCGCTGACCTCCCCGCGATAGACGACAGCATCGCAAGCGTCCAGGACCAGCTGGACCGCGTGGAGCGGGAGGAGGAGGCCCTGGTGGTCAGGGCGGATCGGGACGGGCTTTGGGTTGCTCCGGACCTGGATGAAATGAGCGACATGTGGATACCGAGAGGGACCTCGATCGGGAAGGTCGTCGATGACTCGAGGTTTGACTTTGTCTGCGTGATCCCGCAGCAGGACGCCTCCGCGGTTTTCTCCAACGTCATCCGGGGCTCGAAGGTCAGGCTGGCCGGCCAGGCAGACGCCCCGCTTTCGGTCACGAGCATCACGAGGATCCCCGCGGGGCAGACGCGGCTCCCTTCCGCCGCGCTGGGGCTCCAAGGCGGGGGCAACCTCCCGACGAGCAGCGATGCAGGCGGGGACATTGCCGCACAGTCATTCTACGAGCTGCGGTTGGGCATTCAGAGGAACGACGCCGCTGCCCTCTTTCAGGGCATCTCCGGCGAGGTCAAATTCAAGCTCCCTCCGGAGCCCATCATGGCGCAGGGCTATCGGAGGCTGCGGCAGATGCTCCAGGCCCGCTACCAGTTGTAGACCCATGAGCACGCCCACCAATGAGTACCGCCGCACGAACATCCGCCGGCCGCGGGACATCTACCAGGGCCTGGACGCCCGCCTCTTCGCCCTGGCGGGCTGGCTTGCCCGGGGACCCGGCAACGTGGGGCTCATGCTCGCAAAGGCGGAGCAGATAGACAAGGAAGCCCCTGCGTGGGCATCCCTCACGGACGGCGTTCTGAAGAGCCGGCTCTTCGATCTCAAGGAGCAATTCAGGCGTCGCCCGGACCGCAGTGAGGGTCTCGTGCCGAAGGCGCTCGCCGCGCTGCGGGAAGCGGCCGAACGGCACCTGGGGATGCGGCCGTACACCGTGCAGCTGGCGGGCTCGCTTGCCTTGTACGAGGGGTACCTCGTGGAGATGGCCACGGGCGAAGGAAAGACGATCACCGCGTCGCTTGCCGCGGTGATCCGCGGCTGGGCCGGCCTCCCCTGCCATATCATCACCGTCAACGACTACCTGGCGGAGCGTGACGCGCGCTGGATGGCCCCGCTGTACAGGTTCAGCGGGCTGTCGGTGGGCTGCGTGACGGGACCCATGGGGCGCGACGCTCGCCGGGACGCCTACCGCATGGACGTCACCTACACGACGAACAAGGAGATCGTGGCGGATTTCCTGCGGGACCGTCTCTGGCTGGGCAATCTTCAGAACGCCGGACGGCGCCAGATCTCCGCACTCCTCGGCAGGCAGGCTGAGATCGAGAAGGGTCTCGTCATGCGCGGCATCCACTACGCCATCGTGGACGAAGCGGACAGCATACTGATCGACGAAGCGGTGACACCGCTCGTCATCTCGCACTCCCTTCCGAACGACCTCTTCCTGGAAGCATGCGAGATTGCGCACGCGGTGAGCGCCGGGCTGGAACGGAACGCGGACTACACGGTGGACGAGCGCCGCAAGGAGATCGAGCTGGCTCCGCGGCTCTCGGATCGGCTGGGAAAGCTCGTGGAACAATCGGGAGCGCGCTATCGAGGGCTTGGCGGCTACATGGACCTCGTGGAGCAGGCCCTGACGGCCCGTGAGTTTTTCCATCGCGATCACCAGTACGTCATCCAGGACGGGAAGGTGGTGATCGTTGACGAGTTCACCGGGCGACAGATGCCCCAACGCACGTGGCGGTTCGGGTTGCACCAGCTCATCGAGGCCCAGGAGAACCTTCCCCTGACCCCTCCCACCGAGACCCTGGCACGCCTGAGCTTCCAGCGCTTCTATCGCTTTTTTCACAGGCTTGCGGGAATGACCGGGACGGCTCGGGAGGTCGCGGATGAGATGTGGACAATCTACGAGCTTCCGACCATCACGCTGCCGGAGAACCGGCCATCCCGGCGACAGCTCTTCCCGTCGCGCGCCTACGCGGACTCGCAGTCGAAATGGCGGGCAGTGATCGACGAAGTGCAGATGCTTCACCGCGAAGACCGTCCAGTCCTGGTGGGCACTCGCAGCGTCAAGGACAGCGAGTCGCTTTCCCGGAGACTGGACGCCCTCCGGCTCCCGCACCGGCTCCTGAACGCGGTTCGCCATCGTGAGGAGGCAGGGATCGTCTCCCTCGCCGGAGCGCCGGGGGCTGTCACCATCGCCACCAACATGGCCGGACGCGGCACGGACATCCGCCTGGGCAACGGCGTGGCAGGGCGCGGCGGCCTCCACGTGATCGTCGCCGAATGCAACGAGTCGTCGAGGATCGACAGGCAGCTCTTCGGCCGAGCCGCCCGCCAGGGGGACCCCGGCAGCGCGCGCCTGTACATGAGCCTGGAGGACGAGGTAGTGCGGAGATTCATCCCGCGCCCCGCGCGGTTGCTCATCGGGGCGCAGCTGCGGGGGAGGCTCCCCGGGGCCGGGCTTCAGGCCACGGGTGCGGCGCGCCTGGCCCAGGCGCTCGCCCAGCGGCTTGCCGCGGCCCGCAGGCGGTCAGTGCTGCGGATGGATACCTGGCTGGATGACTCCCTGTCGTTTGCGCGTCGGGACATAGTATGAAGGAAGGGAAATAAGAATGAAACTCTGGCGATTCGTGGGGCTGATTGCTTTCCTGGGGGTTATCCTGGCAGCTGAACCCGGCATCGCCTGGGCGCAGGACGAGGGAGGGACCGCCCCGGCGCAGGCCGAGCCGTCGCCGCCGCCGCGCTCTCCCTGGCTCTCCCTGGGGCCCAGGGTCGGGGTTGGCGGCGAGATTGCGCAACCCTCCGACTTCAACGACACGGTCCAGCGTATCTTTCCCAGCGGGCACACATACTTCCCAGTCTACAGCCAGATCGGCGTGGACCTGTCGGAGCAGGTACCTCTTGCCCAGACCGGCTTTCACCTCTATTTCAGCCAGCTCCTCACGGTGGTCGGGCTGGATCAGAACTTTGCGCTCCCGGTTCTCGACCTTCTCCTGGGAGCGACAACTCCTTTCGGCCTGGAGGCCGGCCTCGGGCCGCAGCTCGAGCTTGCCGACGATGGCAGCGGCGTCTCCCTCGCCCCTTCCATCGTCTACGCGGTTGGATGGAGGTTCTCCTTTGGAGGCGTCTCCCTCCCCGTGATGATGTTCGTCGATCCCCTGCCGCCGACCCGCCGCTTGAGGCTCGCGGTCCTCGCCGGCGTGGACTACGGGTTCACCCCGCCCGCCCCAAAGCCGCCTGCGCCGTTCAATTACTGATCGAAGCTCCGCTGGTCCTCATCCGCCGCGGTGAGGAGGCTCATGGTCGGGCTGGCAAACCCGGTCACCGTGAAGCCGAGGCCGCAAAAGTTGCCCGAACCATCGCCGGGATCGCATGAGCCGTCGCCGCATCCGGACTGGTCGTGGTCGGGCTGCGAGGGAGGCGGATTCGTGGCCGCGGCACCCTTGTTCACGATAAGGTCCCCGAGCTGGTCGCGGCGCAGGCCGCCTGTCTTCACGACGGCGCCGGCATCCGTGGTATTGATCACAACGAGGCTGGGATCCTCGACTGCAAGAGACCAGGGCGTGGTCGATGTCGATCCGCCCGCCACCGTGATGTCGTCGCACCCGGCGCTGGCCACGGTGAGAAGGTCATCGCCCGCCCCGGCGTTCACGATCACCGCCAGGGAGGCATCCTCATCATGGTGCGCGTCGTAGAGGCCCGCCGGGGCTTTCCCGTGGGTCATGCTGTCGACGTCGAAGAAACCGATCAGGATCTGGTCCCGCGCGGTCGAGATGACCTGCTCGACGCTGCCCGGGTTGGAGACGGTCACCGCCAGCTGGGGTGCGGTGGCGGAGCTCCCGCCGACCAAGCGGGTCCGTGTCACGCCGTAGTCGATGCCGATCGGAGCGCCAAACCCGCTGAAATCAAATGTATCGTGCCGAGCCCCCTGGGCAGCGCAGTCGCAGGAGCCCGCTTCCACGATCGTGTCGCTGCCGCTGACGCCGGCCGGGAAAATGTAGCGGACGCTGCCCGCCTGGTCGAAGAAGAGGTTCGTGCCGGAGCCGACAATCACCGTGTCATTGCCGCCGTAGGCCGGGAACAAGAGCTGGATCCCCAGCTGGCCGGCGGGGAAGAAGGTCACCTCGGCGTTGTCCGCGAACACCACGTTGTTGCCTGCCCCGGCGCTCAGCATGTCGTTGCCGCTGCCGCCGAAGATGATGTCCGCTCCCGCGCCGGTGGTGATCACGTCATTGCCGGCCACCTCGGGTTCCGTGGTCTGCACGGAGCGAACGGAGCCCTTGACGAGCGTGGCCTCGGCGTTGCCGCCCGCCACGATGTTGCTGCCCGCCCCGCCGATGGTGATCGTATTGTTGCCTGCGCCGCCGAAGACAATGTTCGAGCCGCCGGCAAGGATGATGGTGTCGTTGCCGCCTACCGTCGGAAGCGTCGTGGCAATCCTGTCGATCGGCTGGCTCTGGCCCACGATCTGAAGGCCCGCCATCCCCGCGGCCTGGTGGCGCCCGGCGCCGGAAGCGGTGCTCGACGCGCTGATTGTGAAGCTGTTTCCTGTCAGAGCGCTGAACACGACATAGTTGCCGACTCCCGGCGCGCTCGGGTTCGTCGATGTCACCTGGATCAGGGTCCCGCAGAAGCTGCGGCCTTGGGCGTCAGTGACGTAGTAGGTGGTCGAACCGTCGCTCACGGCGCTCGAAGGCGCCGAGCCGTCACCGCCAAGGTAGACGTACACGTTGTAGGCAGCGTAGTAGTATGACAGCCCGCTCACGGTGGCCGCCGTGACCTCATTTCCCTGGGCCGCAGTCCATTGGACCGTGACACCAGGGGCGGAGCCGCCGTTGCTCAGCAGCGCGGACTGACCGGGGGAAGCACCGTAGGTTCCGGAGAGGCCGTCGAGGTTGTTCCAGTCTCCTGCTGCCGCGCCGGGAGCTCCAAACACTCCGCTCACATAGGCCTCGGAAGAGTCGACGAAGTTGAAGCTCATCGTCGAGCCGGCCTCTCCCGGACCGAAGCTTGCCGTTCCTCCGAAGGTGACGTAGCCGTCGTGGCCGAGCACGATATCCTGCGTTGCCAGTCCGCCGTTTGCCGAAATTGTGTTGTTTCCCGGGCCGCCAATGATCACGTCGTTGCCGCTGCCCGCGGTGATCACGTTGTTCCCGCCAAGCGTCCCGTTGGTGGACTCCACCAGGACTACCTGGCCGCCCACCCGCACAACTTCTCC
>Ga0209415_10015308_pt1 | contig 12442 bp, 8 predicted proteins | sample PeaSoiSIISIP2007_FD_187696 | JGI IMG/M metagenome (GOLD analysis project Ga0209415, IMG submission 187696) | Peat soil microbial communities from Weissenstadt, Germany - SII-SIP-2007 (SPAdes) (version 2) | ecosystem: Environmental > Terrestrial > Soil > Wetlands > Peat | place: Germany... | reverse complement strand
ACGGGGATAAGCGGAGTTGGCGGGGGGGCACGGTTGCTGCGGATGTATTTACACATGTGGCGATATCAACCGCCAACGACGCTTTCGGCCCTCGTTTCGTATTCTTCATAAATGGGATTGACAAGGCACGCTTTGGGGTAAACTCGGCATCGGACCTGGTTTTGCCGGCAAGCGACGGTGATTTGATGCTCGGAGAGGCACTTCCACCAATCCGGCGTCTCGGAGAGCCAGTCCGACCAATCCGGCATTTCAGCGGCCAAATGACGGCCTTCTTCGTCTATGGAGAGGGTCGGAGCGAGCAAACCGTTGCCGGAGAACTCGAGCGTCGCAATCGCAGTAGCACAAACCTGGTGGGTGCGTGGTGGCTGACTCGGTCAACGCGTTTGCCCAGCACCTGCTACTTTGTGACCGACGATTTCCTGGCTCCGAATGGCCCGCTCCCAACGCACCGCTTCTTGACCACGGATCCTGAGTTTCCAGTGGCGGACGTCCCGCTTAAGGCGGTCGTCGTTGGCGATCGGTTGTTTTTGTTCCGGCAAACGACTCGCCATACGCTCGTCGTCAACCCACTCCGGTTAGTAAATGGTGCTTTGGAACCGGCGGATCTTAACGCGGCCGCAGCGCAAGAACTGCAAGCGCCGCCCATCGGCGCGCCCTGCTACCGGGGTTGGTTCACTGTTGTAGCGTATAGGGCCGTTGTAGAATACAGGCCCGGAGAAACTACGTTCTTCACTGTTTTCAATTGCGGGGCCAATCCTGCCGACTCTCCGGCGCCAGACCACGTTTCTTGGATAACCTACACGCTCGATGGCAATACCCTGACGACGCTGCCTGGCTATGGAGGCTATGGTCACCTACTGCTGAAATCCAAAGATTGGGCGGATGGTTTGAAGTTTGCGACCCCCCCAACGGCGCTCTATCGGGAGACGCCAAATGGACAACGGCGCGTGCTATTGAGCATGGCCACGCAAGATTCCCTTCGCGTCCTGGTGCTTGAGTTTGTGGTGTGGCCAAGTGGCTGCTTAAACATCCCGGGACTTGATTCGTTGGTCGACTCTGATGGCGACGATGCGCTGGAGGGGGCCGCTCAACGCTGCGCCTATATCCGAAGGCTGCCTCTAATGCCTGGTGGCTCGCTGCCTTATCCTGCGCCTCTGGCAATGGTGCCGGCCAGCGGTCCCGCACGTCTTTTGGTTCGACTTGAGAACTCTAACCGAGGAGCGCTGACGCTATTTACTCAGCGCGGAGGCGCAGCGGTGTTGACGAACGAGGTAACCATGGACCAGTATGACGCGTTCACGACACCCCAAACCTTTCTTTGGACAATTGATAACCTGTCATCGCCTGGAAAGCCGATCACGAATGGCGATGCCGTCAGTATTAGCGCGTACTCCGGTGGGCCTGACCACACTCATTTTGCCCGCATTCGATGCCAAGCGGCACCTGCAGGACGTGGGCGAGACTTCATTTGGCAGGCCTCGCCGGAGCCCGTCTCGACAGTGACGAACTTGTCCGAGGTGTTTGGCGTCTATGCGGTGAAAGAGGATGAAATTGGTGGTCAATCTTTGGTGCGGCTGCTCAGTAGCGCACCCATGGAGGGTAACCGGAGAGTGGCACTGGTGCCGCAAAAGTTCCAAAACACAATTGCCCCTGGGGCAACTGCCTTAGGTGACAGTGACCGCGCTCCGCGTGGTGCTCCGCCGGGACCCAACGACCTATATGTCACCGACTATGGGGGTTTGAATTCAAACGGGGTCGCGATTGTGTATCTGCGAGAACACACGCTGCCGGTTCCGGTTTTTGGCCGTCCCGCAGGCGGTTGGTTCATGGCTCGTAACCAGTTGCGTCAGCGTGACTACCAGGACATTCCAAAGTATGAGTGGCGTTCGGTCTGCATCGAAAACTTGATCGATTGGCCTAACCCGGCCAATAGCGAAAGCATGCTCCGTGGTGCGCCAGAGCTAGCTAATTTCTGGTTCCTATTCCGTCTTTCCACGCGATATGGCGGCCGCCTGATGTCGTCAGGGGAAGAAGTGCTGCTCGAGGCGCCAAATCTTGAGGCCCTTGACAACCGGTCGGCACCAGCCTGGGACGCGGTCGTAGCGAGTGATGGCCAGCTTGCGAGCTGGGCAGACCCTCCTGCAGGCTCTGCAGACCCGGCGACTCGGCGGCGAGCGATCGAAAAACTGCGGGATTGGAACTACTGGGTTTTCAAGGTGGGAACCTGGGATCGCGCGCGCGGCCGGCCATCCGTCGTGCCAGGACCGATTTACGCCGGCGAGCCGGTCATTTTGGTGCCACGGACGCGCGGCCTCGAGGAGCGCCTGGCCACAGGTGTTTGGCCCGAGAACGAAATCCAAGGAGACCTGGTCGAGTGGGTGGATCCGGTTGTAAACCGACCGCTCCCAGCGGTCTCGTCAATCCTCAACGTTCAGCCGGTGAAACCAGCCACGGCGACGATGCGTCTCTTGCAGTCGGGCCTTAATGGCGTGCTGCTAGGCATGGCGCGTACTCATAGTGTTCCCGCGCTGGTTGAGGTCAACGGCGCAGCCCATTTGAGGTTCCGAGGCAATGGCCATGGGCTAAGTCTTGGAAATGGGCTGCGCCGCTCCTGGCCCGGCCCTGGCCAGGTGGGCGAGGACAACCGTGACTTCTACGCCGAGGGTGCCTATTACCAGTCCCGAATGACGGCGGGTCTGTATTACGACCTGACTTTGAGCACCGACGGCAGTGGGCCCTCAGCCTGGGGGAATTTGCAGCGCTGCGAAGTGGCCGGCGACTTGGAGTTCCCCATCCCGCCTCAGGGCTTCGTTTGGGTGGCACCGCCCTTCTACAAAATGTCAGGTGTTTGTGAAGCCATTGCGAGCCTGGACTTCCATAACGCCCAGGGACGTTGCTTCATTCATGCGGTGGTTGAGGCCGTCCTGGGCAAAGGAACTTTCGGTGAAGGCATCTTTAAACCTGCCCTCAGTATTCCATTCCCCGAGCAGGAAATTGCAGCCATCCATGAGCACCAGCGGGAGCGGACCGTAGAGAATTTGAATGCGGTCGCGCCAGATCCCGAAGACGACAGCAACAATGGTGCTCACCGGAGGCCGATAATCCCGCCACCGCGCCCACCTCGCTGGGACGCAATGGCAGACCTCCTTTGCATTGATTCCTTGTCTCGACTGGATGCATGGAAAGACAGAATTAAGGCAGATGGCCTGCGGCAACAGCTCAATGACCAATTCAAGTCAGATTGGTTCTTAGCAGAGCTGGCAAAGTTCCGCGACGAAATGCCTAACCCAGTTGCCGCCATGGCTGCACGGTATGCCTCCTATGGCGGGGTTGTTGAACTCATGGCCGCCTTGTTGACCAGTGAGCCTGTCATCGATGGGATTTATGCGCTGAAGTCCACAGATCAAGTTCGAGCACTACAGGTGCAATTGCATATCCTGTCGGCGCTAGACCGGTTGCGCGCGAACGATGTGTGCGAGTACCTCTCGATGGCATTGATTGCTCGGTTGGCACACGACAAGCCCGGCTTGATTCTTAAGGATTACAGTGAAACAGATCTAGGTAAAATGATCCTAATCATGCTCCGGGCAGCCGTTAATAACCCTTCATTCCCACAAGGTGGAGTCATTGAAGCGTTGGCAAAGCTCGTCTTTGGCGTGGCTGTGTCCGGTGACCTCAAACAAATCTTAAACGCCGCCAACCAGAGCGTGGCCGAAGGCAAAGCAGTCCAATTGGGTCGGCAATTGGTCTTGGACGCCAAGCGTGATCTCGCGTTGGAAGCGAAAGCAAATGTTCAACAACAGCTTGAAGCGAAGACTCTAGATGCTCGAAGGACCGAGCTGGAAGCACGCCTTCTCGAAGCTGAGGCCGAGTTGGCCACGGCGGAAGCGAGTAGAGCCCGAAATGCAGGCGACCTTTTTGTCAAAGTGGCCCCATCATTGGTTGGGCCAACCGCAGTTGCTGCGATGAGAGTGCTGGGCACTGCGACAGCTATTTATTCGCTCGTCAGTGCTGGTATGAAGTGGACGGGGAGCGATGCAGACAAGGTCGGTCTGGCCGGCGCGATATTGGATGGAGTCGGCAGTGCGCCAGGGACAGCGAACCTCTTGGGCGACACCTACCAACTGCTCCGCCGGAAATTCTCCCGTGGCGTGCGAGTCGCTCCGTACGATCCGAGTATTGGGCGTGCCGGCCAAGCAGCCGATGTTGCAGCCGAGAGCGCCGACGTTGGGCGGCTCCAAGCTGTGTTGAAGAGCCCGGCGTTCAAAGAGGCCTTCAACTTATTGGGGCCAATCGCGGATGTGTTGCTTATCGCCACGAGCATCATCCAACTGACTCAGGCGCGCGACGATTGGGAGAAAGGGTTGGCTGGCGCAAATCTCGGTGTGGCGACGACGGGTTTGATCGCCACGGGCATGATGACATTTGCCCCAGAAGGCTCCCTGGCATTTGCTGCGGCTCCGTACGTTCTTGCCGCCGTTGCGGTTGCCGCCGTGGCGTTGATGGCTGTCGATGCTTGCGCTACGGACCCGGAGGTCAAGGCGCGCCGCGAACGACAGAAAAATATTCAAGAGTGGTGCAGGAACTTGATTTTCGGCTACAGATTGCTCAAGCCCTAAGGGACAAGTAAACGGCAAGTGTCAGTCCTCGCTGTTGACAAAGTCAAGGGAGGACCGTTTGCCCCTGGCTCGAAATTGTCGTCGTCACGAGGTAAGCTGGACTTGCGGTTCGCCCGAGGTCAAGCCCCGGCCAGCCGGCGGCGCTCAATCTGTCAGCCCATTCTCGTAATCCGGGGTGGGGGTCCGCGTCGTCACAGGGTTTGTAGGTGTAGGGCCCTGGGGCGCCCGGTGGAGAGGGGTCGGCGGCTGGGTCGTGCCAGGCCCCGAGGTGGCGAAGAATCTTCTCGACCACGCGCGGGTCGTCAATCACCCCGATAACGCGCTCCGGGTTTTGCCAGACCGCACAGCGTAGCGGGTCAACATGCCGGACGCGGAGGATCCGGTCCCACGAGGGTGCTCCCTCCGACCCCGCTCGCCCAACCCGTTCACCCTTCGACGGCGCAGGGCAGAATTCCACGCTGCCGCCTGAAGGCGGCGTTCCGCAGCCAACCGGAACGCCGCCTTCAGGCGGCAGCGAGGGCGCTCGAAGAAACCGGTCGTGCCCCCACCCTTCCAGCGCCCCGCCTATTGCCAGTTCCATGCTCACCGGGTAGGTTGTTCGTAGCGAGCGGCTTGACATGAAAACCGAAGTCACAAAGGCCGGGGCGTGGGCCTCCCTGTTCACTGCGGCGTTGGCCGCGCTGATCATACTGGGTTCGCGCAACCTGTCCCATTTCGACGCGGCGTTGGTGGCCTATACTTTTGCTTCGCTCTTTGCGGTTTTCGGCATTACCTACCGTTACGCAATTTGGCTCCAGCGGCCGCCTACCGCCCGGTGCTGGGAACGCGGGTGGCAGGTTTTTTTCAAGCGCCGCCACCGGGTGCGCAACGCCGGTCTGTGGTTCCAGCGGGTGGCCGGTGAGTTCGCGCTCAACAATTTCATCTGGGAACGCGGCTGGTCGCGCGGCCTCACGCATTGGCTGATCATGTGGGGCTGCATCCTGGCGGCCGCGATCACCTTCCCGCTGGTGTTTGGCTGGTTGTCCTTTGAATCCATGCCCGGCCACATTGCGACCTATCGCATTTTGATTTTCGGCTTTCCCACGATGGTCTTTCCCAGCGAATCCTGGGCGGGCTTTGTTATCTTTCACGGGCTGGTGTGGTCGGCGTTCCTGGTAATCGCCGGAGTGCTGCTGGCGGTGCGGCGCCGCATGCGTGACGAAGGGGCCGTAGCCCTCCAGCTCTTTGCGGAAGATTTCCTGCCCCTGCTGCTCTTGTTCGCGATCAGCATCACCGGACTGCTGCTCACGGTCAGCTACACCTGGCTGAGAGGCTACGGCTATGAATTCCTGTCGCTGACTCATGCGGTGACCGTCATTTTTACTTTGCTGTGGCTGCCCTTCGGGAAGTTCTTTCATATTTTTCAGCGGCCGGCCCAGTTGGGCGTCGAGTTTTACAAGGACGTGGCCGCCTACGGAGCGCGGGCCCGTTGCCGGCGGTGCGGGCATGCGTTCGCCTCGCAGATGCACGTGCAGGACTTGATCCAGGTGGAGCGCGAACTCGGCTATGCTTATGAAGTCGAGCAAGATACCGTCGAGCACTACCAATGGATCTGCCCGCCCTGCCGGCGGGCGATGTTTGCGCTGGCCCAAGGCGCGCTGGTGGGGCAGGCCTCCTGCCTGCCGGCAGGCAGGATGCCTGCTCCACGAGGGAGCGCGCCCGCGCCGATGCCGCTCTGTGCCAATCCCGGCCTCGGCCAAGGGCCCCTGGGCCCGGAAGACCGGGAGAATTTCCATCCTTAGTTATGGCTGCCATCGCTGCTTCACCCGAGGACATCCGCAAACAGTTTGGCCCGCATCTCTCCGCCAGCGTGCGCGAGGGCCTGGCTCCCGGGGCCCCGCCGGATAAGGTGGTCAAGACCCACTGTTGTTTTTGCGGGCAGCAGTGCGGCATCCAGTTGCTGGTCCGGGACAACTGTGTGGTCGGGTTTGAGCCCTGGATGGAGTTTCCGTTCAACCAGGGAAAGCTCTGTCCCAAAGGGGTCAAGCGCTATTTGCAGGGGGCCCATCCCGACCGGTTGCTGCACGCCTACGAGCGGGACCCCGCGGCCCCGGGCGGGTTCAGGCCCGTGGCTTATGACGCGGCGATTCAGCGGGTGGCCTCCGAAATCGAGCGCATTCAATCCCAATACGGTCCCGCGGCGATGGCGTGTCTGAGCGGGGCGAGCCTGACGACCGAGAAGGCCTATCTCATGGGCAAGTTTGCGCGCGTCTGTCTGCGCACGCCGCACATCGATTACAACGGGCGTCTGTGCATGGTCAGCGCCGGGGCCGGCAATAAGAAGGCCTTTGGCATCGACCGCGCCGCCAACCCGTGGAGCGACATCCTGGGCGCGGAGGTGGTTTGGATCAGCGGCGCCAACATCGCCGAATGCGCCCCGATTACCACCGATTATGTCTGGCAGGCGCGCGAGCGCGGCGCCAAAGTCATCGTGGTGGATCCGCGCCTGACGGCCATCGCCCGCACCTGCGATCTCTTCCTGCCCATCAAGCCGGGCCGGGATGTCGCGCTCTTCAACGGCATTCTCCATTTGATGATCCGGAACGATTGGCTGGACCACCCGTTCATCCGGGAGTTCACGACCGGATTTGACGAGCTGGCCGCCAGCGTTCAGGAGTGGACTCCGCGCCGCACCAGTGAAGTGACCGGCATTGCGGAAGGGCCGATTCACCAGGCGGCCCAATGGTGGGGCCAGGCCAAGACCAGCTTCCTGATGCATGCCCGGGGGATCGAGCATCACAGCCACGGCGTCCAGAACGTCCTCGGGGCGATTAACCTCGTCCTGGCCTCCGGCCGGATTGGCCGGGCCAACTGCGGCTACGCGACGATTACCGGCCAGGCCAACGGCCAGGGCGGACGCGAGCACGGCCAGAAGTGCGACCAGCTTCCCGGCCTGCGCGACATTGCCAACCCCGAGCACCGCGCCGCGGTCGCCAAGGTCTGGGGCATCGAGCCCGACGCGATCCCCGGCCCGGGCGTCGATGCGTATGAGCTGTTTCGGAAGGCCGACAAAGGCGAGATCAAGGGCCTGCTCTCGATCTGCTTTAATCCGCTCGTATCGTTGCCCGATAACAACTTCATCCGGCGCGTGCTCGAGCAGGTCGAATTCTACGTCGCCATCGATTTCTTTCTCAACGAGAGCGCCCGCTATGCCAACGTGGTTTTGCCGGGCTCGCTCCAGGAGGAAGATGAAGGCATCGTCACGACCACGGAAGGCCGAGTGGTAAAAATCAACCCGGCCGTGGAGTGCCCCGGCGATGCCCGGCAAGACTGGCGCATCATCCAGGACATTGCCGGCGCCTTGAACCGTTCGCGCGGGTTCAGGTTTGGTTCGCCGCGCGAAATACTCGACGAGTTACGGGCGGCGTCGCGCGGAGGCATTGCCGACTATTCCGGGATCACCTACGAGAAAATCGAAAAGCAATACGGCGTGTTCTGGCCCTGTCCTTCGGACGAGCATCCCGGCACGCCGCGGCTCTTCGAAAACGGCTCCTGGAATCCGGTGGCCCAAGGCAAGGGGCCCTTTTACTTTCCCGACGGCAAAGCCCGGTTCAACGTGGCCAAATACAGCCCTCCGGCCGAAGAGGTGGACGCCGGGTTTCCACTCATGCTCACCACCGGCCGCGTCGTGAGCCACTTTCTCTCCGGCACCCAAACCCGCCGGATCGGACCATTGGTGGATCACTGCCCGGAACCGTTCATCGAAGTTCATCCGCTCCTGGCCAGGCGGTTAGGGTTGGCGGAGGGGGATTGGGCCACCGCCGAGACCCGGCGCGGCGCCTGCACCCTGCAGGTGCGCGTGGTGAAGACCATTCGGCCTGACACGATCTTCATCCCCTACCACTGGCCGGATCGCCAGAGCGCCAACCAACTCACCATCGCCGCCCAGGACCCAATTTCGAAGATCCCCGAATACAAGGTGTGCGCGGCGCGCTTGAAAAAGGCGGCCTCGCCGGAGCCTGCCGCCTCGAGCCAGGGCCAAACCAGGTAGCGTGTTATGCCCGTGCCTGCCGCCCACGAATTCTTCATCGATCCCAGCCGTTGCATTGGGTGCAACGCCTGCGTCCAGGCCTGTAGCGAGTGCGATACCCATCGCGGCCACTCCATGATCCAGCTCGACTACATCGACCGCGCCAATTCCCCGCAGACCGTCCCCGTGGTCTGCATGCATTGCGATTCCCCGACTTGCGCCGAGGTTTGCCCGGCCGATGCCATCAAGCGGATGGGCGACGGCGTGGTGCAAACCGCCCGCAAGCCCCGGTGCATCGCCTGCAACAACTGTGTCCTGGCCTGTCCGTTCGGCGTGCCCAAAATGCATACCGAGATGCACCTCATGATGAAATGCGATCTCTGCTACGACCGCACCTCCGTCGGCAAAAAGCCGATGTGCGCCACCGTCTGCCCAAGCCAGGCGCTTTATTTTGGCACCCTTGAGGAGATCGAGCGGCTGCGCCCCAACTCGAGGCCAATCCATACGTTCAAATTCGGCCGGCAGCTTATCACGACCAAAGTGAATATGATGGTGCCCAAGTACGCCAGGGTCGAGCACCTGGACGTGGTGGCAGCCATGCGCCAACCGACTACCGGCAACACGGTCGAAGACGAGATGCTGCTCGGAGCCATGACCACGGCGGAGGTCCCCCTATGAGAATTGATGATCCTGAACGAATAACCACGGCGCCCAACGGACTGGCTCCCGCGCAGCAGCCCCAATGGCGGCAGGATTTCCCGATCGATTGGCCGCTGGATGAGTACCGCTCCCGAAGGGACTTTACCAAGCTCCTCGGCTTAACCAGCCTGGCTTTCGTAACCGGCCAGGCCTGGGTCGTCACCTTGAGCACGCTCCGAAAAGCTCGAGGCCGGCCGCCCTTGCTCGAGTTGGGCCGGCTCGAAGAGCTGGCCGTGGGAGCCGCCAAACAGTTCGATTATCCCGCCAAGGGCGACGCCTGCGTGCTCGTGCGCTTGGCCCCGGACCAGTTCGTCGCCTACAGCCAGAAATGCACCCATCTTTCCTGCCCGGTCATTCCCCGGCCGGCTGAGGGCCGCTTCTACTGTCCTTGCCACGAAGGCTCCTTCGATCTGCGCACCGGCCAGCCCCTGGCCGGACCTCCCCGGCGCCGCCTGCCTCGAGTGAAGCTCGAGAGGCGGGACGGGTGCCTGTATGCCACCGGCCTCGAGGGAGGTCTCACATGAGCCGCTCCACCTTCGACCAGAGCCACCCCCTCCTGCTCCTAATCTTAATCGTAATCCTAATCTGCCTCACATGAGCCGCTCGACGTTCGCCCAGAGCCAAAGGACGCCCATTCTTCTGGGTATCCTGTGCCTGGTCCTGACGATCGTGATTCTGCAACTCTGGCTCTTCACGGCCACCATGGAGGCCTACCTGGCTGGCGACCAATCCCCCGTCGTTCCGGCGGCCCTGGCCAGCCTGGCGTGCTTCGGCCTGGTGTTGGGTCTCCTGCGTTACCTGTATGCCCTGGACCGTTGACATGCCCGCGCCCCCCTCGGCCGCCCCCGGCGCCGGCCGGGCCCGAAGCCAACGGCAAGCATCCGGCCTGGCGACCCTGTTCCCGGGCTATTTCGCCCTCGTGATGGCGACAGGCATCGTCTCCCTCGCGGCTCATCTCCACGGCCTGGAAATCGTGGCGAAGGTCCTGTTCGGTCTCAATCTCGGTTTTTATGCCGGGCTCTGGGTCCTCACCCTGCTCCGTTTCCTTCGCTTTCGGCAGCAACTCCTGGACGACCTCACCCATCATGCCCTGGGTCCGGCGTTTCTCACGAAAGTGGCGGCGACCTGCGTTTTGGGAAGCCAGTTTGCCGCCCTCACGCCCTGGCTGAGAATCGCCCAGTGCCTGTGGTTTTTCGGCCTCGCACTTTGGGTCTTGCTCAGCTATGCGTTTTTCACGGCGGTCATCGTCCGGGAGCCTAAGCCGCCCCTGGAAACGGGAATCCATGGCGGCTGGCTGCTCATCGTCGTTTCCACCGAATCCCTTTGCGTGCTCGGCGCCACGCTAGGACCTGCGCTCGGCCCGAGCCCCATCATGCTGCTGGTCTCACTGCTGGCGTATCTCCTGGGCGCGATGCTTTACCTCGTCCTCATCACCCTGATTCTGTATCGCTGGATGTTCTTTACCATGACCGCCGAGCAAATGATGCCCTCCTACTGGATCAACATGGGCGCCCTGGCCATTACCACCTTGGCCGGCACCCGTCTCCTGCTGGCCCAAAACCACTGGAGCCTGCTTCGCGACCTCGCCCCGTTCTTGACCGGCTTCACTCTGTTCTTCTGGGCGGCTGGGACCTGGTGGATTCCTCTGCTCGTCATCGTCGGTATCTGGCGTCACCGCTCGAGACATGTGCCGCTGAGCTACAGCCCTCAGTACTGGTCTCTGGTCTTTCCATTGGGAATGTACAGCGCCGCCACCTGGATGCTTGGGCAGGCCACCCGCATCGCCCTGTTCGAGCGCATTTCGGCGATCTTTCTGGCGGTGGCCCTGGCGGCCTGGTGCATAACCTCGATCGGGATGATCCGCAATTGGAGAGCCCTATGATCCGCGTTCATCACTTGTTCATTTCTCCGGGCCATAGCTTTTTCGGCCACCACGGAAAACCTGCCGGCCAATACCCGGTTCTGGAAAGGGACCGCCTCGAGTGCGTCGCCGGGCGCGGCATCCGCGGCGACCGGTTCTTTGACTACAAGGAGAACTACAAAGGCCAGATCACCTTCTTCTCCGTTGAAGTGCTCGAGGCCCTGCGCAAAGAACTGAACCTGCCGCAAGCTCCGCCCTCCGCCACCCGCCGCAATGCCTTTCTCAGCGGCGTGGACCTGAATGCACTCATCGGCGCCGAATTCGAGGTGCAGGGGCTTCGTTTTCTGGGCGTGGAGGAGTGCCGACCCTGTTACTGGATGAATTCGGCGCTCGGACCTGGTGCGGAGCAATGGCTGGTTGGCCGCGGCGGCTTGCGGGCGCGCATTCTTACGGATGGATGGCTTCGCCAGGAACCATGAAACTCGGCGCCGTCATCCTGGCCGGTGGCCAATCCACCCGCATGGGCCGCGATAAAGCCTGGCTCGAGGCTAACGGCCAGTCCCTGATTCTCCGCGCGGCCAGCACCATCAGGGCCTTGGGCATCAAAGAGCTCTTCGTTTCCGGTCGTGCAGGCGTCGATTATTCAAGCCTGGGATGTCCCGTGCTCCTGGACCTCGACCCGGGCTTGGGCCCTCTGGCCGGCATCGAGCGAGCGCTCGAGGCGCTCGAGGCCGCATTGCTGCTGGTATTGGCGGTGGACCTGCCGGGAATGACGACCCCTTTTCTGCGCAAACTCACCACCCGCTGCACTCCGCTCACCGGCGCGGTTCCCCTGCTCGGCGGAGACCTCGAGCCTTTGGCGGCGGTCTATCCCAAACGCTGCCACGCCATCGCCGTCGATTGTCTCATCCGCTGCCGCCGTGCCGCCAAGGATTTTGCCTTGGCCTGTTTGAACGAGCAAGCCGTTCGGCCATTCGTGGTCGCACCCTCCGACGCCGGTTGTTTCGCAAATTGGAACCAACCCGCGGACGCGGACCTCGGTGGCTGCAACCGTCACGGTTTTTGACCGAAAGCAAAGAACTCCCTCCCGCTCCGCGTTACCGTCAGGGCATGACGAACTGAATCTGCGCCTGTGCCGGGTTGTTGAAATGACTTTGGGAACCGGTTACGGTTTCGGCGAGCAGCGTATTGCTGAAGCATGAGCCAGGAAACGACCATGAAGACTTGCGCACCAAAGATCGAGACCACATCCGC
>Ga0209415_10015306_pt1 | contig 12442 bp, 10 predicted proteins | sample PeaSoiSIISIP2007_FD_187696 | JGI IMG/M metagenome (GOLD analysis project Ga0209415, IMG submission 187696) | Peat soil microbial communities from Weissenstadt, Germany - SII-SIP-2007 (SPAdes) (version 2) | ecosystem: Environmental > Terrestrial > Soil > Wetlands > Peat | place: Germany... | reverse complement strand
GCCGCTGGAGCTGGCCCTCTACGGTCGTGACGCTGGCGTGGCGACCGGGGAGGCGGCGGCGGTGTGCTTCCCGTCGACACCCGAGCAGGTGGCGGCGGCCGTGGCCGTCGCGGCTCGCCACGAGCGGCCCTTCGTGGCCCGGGGGAGCGGCACCGGGCTGGCGGGCGGCGCGACCCCCGTCGGGCGGCCCGTGGTGATTGTCACCACCCACCTGAACCAGATCGTCGACGTGGACGCCGACGCCCGGGTGGCGTGGGTGGAGCCGGGGGTGCTGAACCTCGACCTGAGCCGTGCCGTTGCCCACCTCGGGCTGCACTACGCCCCCGACCCGTCGTCGCAGCAGGCCTGCACGATCGGCGGGAACGTGGCGACGAACGCCGGCGGGCCGCACTGCCTCGCGTACGGGGTCACCGCCGCCCACGTCCTCGCCGTCGACGTGGTGCTCGCCGACGGCTCCACCGCCCGGCTCGGTGGCCTCACCCCCGACCAGCCCGGCTACGACCTGCGGGGCTGCTTCGTCGGCAGCGAGGGGACCATGGGGATCGCGACCCGGGTCGCGGTGCGGCTCACCCCCGACCCGCCGGTGGTGCGCACCCTGCTGCTCGACTTCACGACGGTGCAGGCCGCCGCGGCGACCGTGAGCGGGATCATCGCCGCGGGCATCGTTCCCGCGGCGCTCGAGATGATGGACGCCGAGATCACGCGGGCCGTCGAGGACTTCGTGGGCGCCGGCTACCCCCGCGACGCGGGCGCCGTCCTGCTCGTCGAAGTCGACGGCCTCGACGCCGGCGTCGGCGCGCAGGTCGAGGTGATCCGGGCGGTGGGCCTCGAGCACGGTGCCCGGACGGTGCGCGTCGCCGCCGACGAGACCGAGCGTGCGCTGCTGTGGAAGGGCCGCAAGTCGGCGTTCGGCGCCATCGCCCGGATCGCCCCGGACTACTACCTCCACGACGCCGTGGTGCCCCGCACCCGCCTCGTCGACGTCCTCGAACGGGTGTACGCCGTCGCCGAGGAGCAGCGGCTCACGATGATGAACGTGTTCCACGCCGGGGACGGCAACCTGCACCCCCTGATCGTCTTCGACGCCCGCGAGCCGGGCATCTGGTCGCGGGTCACCGACGCCGGCGACGCGATCCTGTCGGCGTGCGTCGCCGCGGGCGGCGTGCTGTCGGGTGAGCACGGCATCGGGCTCGAGAAGCGGGACGCGATGCACCTGGTGTTCAGCCCCGACGATCTCGACGCACAGGCGCGCCTGCGGGACGCGTTCGACCCGTGGGGACGCGCCAACCCCGACAAGGTCTTGCCGCGCGGCAGCCGCTGCGGTGAGCTGACCCGGATCCCTGAGGGCGCGTGGATCTGAGCCTCGAAGAGGCCGTGCGCGGCGCCGTCGCCGACGCGGCGGTGGTGGTCCCCGTGGGCAGCGGCACCCACGCGGAGGTCGGCGGCCCGATCCCGAGCGGCACGCCGGTCCGGGCGCCGTGCGGCATCGTCACCTACGACCCGGCCGAGCTGACCGTCACCGCGTACGCCGGCACGACGATCGGCGACCTCGATGACGAGCTCGGTGCCCACGCCCAGGAGTGCGCCCTCGACCCCCGCGACCGACGGGCCACGATCGGCGGGCTGCTCGCCGTCGGCCTGTCCGGCCACCGGCGGCTCCGTCATGGGCCGTTGCGCGACCGTGTCCTGGAGGTGCGCTTCGTGACCGGTGACGCGCGGCTCGTGCGCGGCGGCGGCCCGACGGTGAAGAACGTCACCGGCTTCGACCTGCCCCGACTGCTCGTCGGCTCCTACGGCACCCTCGGCGTGCTGACCCGCGTCATCCTGCGCTGCCAGCCGACCCCGCGGACGACGGCGTGGTGGCGGACGGCCGACGACCCCGCCGTCGTCCGGGCGCACCTGGTCGCCCCGTCGACCATCGCCTGGCGCGGGGACGGGACGTGGGTGCTGCTCGAGGGCGACCCCGAGGACGTCGCCACCCAGGCCCGCGCCGCGGACCTCGCGGCCTCGGACCCGCCGGTGTGGCCCGACGCGGCGCACCGCGGCCGCATCTCGATCGCCCCGGGCCGCGTCCGCGAGGTCGCCGAGGCGCTGAATCGCGTCGACGAGCTGGCCTGGCTGGCCGAGTGGGGGGTCGGCACCGTCCACGTCGCGGCCGACACCGCCGTCGGGCTGCAGGCCGCACGTGATGCCGCGACCGCGGCCGGTGGGTGGCTGCTGCGCGAAGCGGGCGCCCCGGGTCTGGACGGCTTCGGCGTCGACGTCCCGAACCTCACGGTGACCGCCCGCGTCAAAGCCGCGTTCGACCCGGCCGGCAAGCTCGCGCCCGGCCGCCTCCCGATCCCTCACCCTGCACGGCAACGGGAGGCTTCGTGACCAACGTTAGCGTCGAGGTGCAGGGTCAGGGTGCGGTGACGGTCCACGAGACGGTCCCCCCCGTGGCGCGACGCGACGGCGCGTCGCGCGACCGCGGGAGGGTGTCGTAGTCGTGCCCGACGACTTCGCGGATCTCGCCGATGTGATCGAGAGCCTGGCGCAGGCGGAGGAGCGGCTCCGCGACGCGGCGTACGAGCGGTTGCGGGCCGTCGCCGAGGGCGACGAGTCCGCCCGCGGCGCCGAGCGGCGCCTCGAGCAGGCGCGGCGCGCCGTCGAGCGGGCCCGCCGCGCCCTGCTCGCCGAACACGACGCATCCGAGTAGGCGCCGACGACGCGACGCGCGCGTTCGCCGTGGAGGCACGCACCCCGGGGACGCCGCCGACGGGACGGCGGCGCGGACATACTGGCGGTGTGCCAGGACCCGAGCGCCGCGAGGACGGCGAGGAGTGTCGACCGGTCGTCGACGTGTCGGGCTCCCTCGGCACGGCCGGCCACGAGACCGAGGACCTGGGGTGGGCTGACCGCCCGGATGACGCTCCGGTCACGCGGCGCCTCGAGGACGTGCAGGCCGCCGAGCACGACGAGGACCTCGAGGAGCTCGCCGTCGAGCACGGCCAGTTCCCGATGCCGCCGCTCCCGACCGACGAGGGCTGAGCCCGCGCTCGTCCCACGCCGCCCGTGCCCCTACGAGGGCGCGACCTCGTTCAGTCGGTCGATCAGCGTGCGCAGCCGCGACCAGCCCCGCTTGTCGAACCAGAACGCGACGCGCGCCAGCTCGAGGTCGTCGTCATCGTCGATCTCCACCGGGGACGCGTCGACGAGCTCGAGCTGCCCGCGGCGAATGATGTCGCCGAACTCGGCGCTCAAGGCGCGCAGCGTCGCGTCGTCGGGCGCGACACGGACCCGCAGCACGAGGCGACCGTCGACGAAGCGCTGTGACTGGTAGTTGGCGAAGAACCCGGTCACCTCCCGGACCGCGGCGTCGACGTCGTCGGTGACGGTGAGGAGTCCGAGGTCAGGCTCGGAGATGTAGCCGTTGTCGGCGAGCTCACGGCGCACGAAGTCGAGCCAGCCGTTCCAGTAGGTGCCGCCGGGGGTGTCAAGCAGCACGATCGGGCCCGACTGGGCCTTGCCCGTCTGCACCAGCGTCAACAGCTCGAACGCCTCGTCGAGGGTCCCGAACCCGCCGGGGAGGAGCACGAACGCGTCGGCCTCCTTCACGAAGGTGACCTTACGGGTGAAGAAGTACCGGAAGTTGATGAGCTTGGGATCGTCGGCGAACTGGGTGGTCGCCCCCTCGAACGGCAGCCGGATGCTGACGCCGAAGGCCCGCTCGGCGCCGGCACCGTCGATGCCGGCCTCCATGATCCCGGGGCCGGCGCCGGTGATCACCATCCACTCCGCGTGGGCGATGGCGTGCGCGAACCGGCGGGCCTGGTCGTAGAGGGGATCGTCGGGCTGGGTCCGGGCCGAGCCGAAGATCGCGACCTTGCGCTGGCTGCGGTAGGGCTCGAAGACGTGGAACGAGTAGCGCATCTCCTTCAGCGCGGCGTTCGCCATCTTCAGATCGCCGCGGTCGGCGTGGTCTCGGGCCAGGCGCAGCGCCGAGGTCACGAGCTCGAAGATCAGGTCGGCGTCACGCTCGGTCACCCGGGTCGCCAGGGCGGCGACGGCCTCGTCGAGGCTCGGATCCCCGGTCCGGTAGCGGGGGAGCTTCACTGCAGCAGCGCCGCCGCGAGCTCGCCGAGCGGCCGCTCGGGTCGGGCGCCGAGGTGCGAGATGACCTCGGCGGCGGCGACGGCGCCCAGCTCGCCGCAGCGCCGTAGCGCGTAGCCGCGCGTGTACCCGACGAGGAACCCGGCGGCGTAGAGGTCGCCGGCGCCGGTGGTGTCGACCACCTGGGTGACGGGCGCGGCGGGGACTTCGACGAGCCCCTCGCGGCCGACGACGACCGACCCCGCGGCGGCTCTCGTGACCGCCGCGACCTCGCAGTGGCGGACCACGAGGCCGAGCGCGTCGTCGAACGTCGGTGTCTCGTACAGCGCGCAGAGCTCGCTGTCGTTGGCGAAGAGCACGTCGACGTCATGCTCGACCAGGGCGAGGAAGTCGAGGCGGTGCCGCTCGACGCAGAACGTGTCGGACAGGCTCAACGCGACGCGGCGCCCCGCGCTGTGCGCGGCGTGGGCGGCGTGCCGGAACGCTGCTTTGGCGTCGGGCTGGTCGAAGAGGTAGCCCTCGAGGTAGGTGACGGCGGCCGCGCCGACCAGGTTCGGCGAGACGTCGTCGGCGTGCAGCTCGGCGGCTGCGCCGAGAAACGTGTTCATGGTCCGCTCCCCGTCGGGGCTGACGAGGATGAGGCAGCGGCCGGTCGGTGCGCCGCGGGTCGCCGGCGCGGTCTCGAAGTGCACGCCGGCGGCCCGGATGTCGTGCGCGAACACCTCGCCGAGCGTGTCGTCGCGCACCCGGCCGATGAACGCTCCCCGGCCGCCGAGCGACGCGACACCGACCGCGGTGTTGGCGGCCGACCCGCCCGACACCTCGGTGCCCGGGCCGGTTTGCCCGTACAGGTCCGCGGCGCGCGCGGCGTCGATGAGCGCCATCCCGCCCTTCGCGAGACCCTGCGCGTCGAGGAAGTCGTCGGTCGTCGTGCTGAGCACGTCGACCAGCGCGTTGCCGACGGTGACGACGTCGAGGCCGTCACCGGCGTTCCCACGGTCGGTCACGGGGCGGCGCGAACCCCGAGCTCGACCGGGACCGGGTCCTCGACGTGGGGGCGCAGCGGCCGCCCGACGGTGCGGGTCCGCCCGTAGAGGGTGGTGCGCTGCTCCAGGGGCCGGCCGAGCGGCGTCACGATCGAGCGGAAGCCGTCGTCGTCGAGCTCCTGGCCGTGCGCGGCGCCGGCCGCCCTCGAGATGTTCTCGTCCATCAACGTGCCGCCGAGGTCGTTGCAGCCGGCGCGCAGCAGTTGGCGGGCGCCGCGCACCCCGACCTTCACCCACGACGCCTGCACGTTGTCGAGCGCGCCGCGGTAGGCGATGCGGCCGACGGCGTGGACGAGCAGCACCTCCCGGAACGTGGGGCCCCGACGCGCCCGGCCCTGGAGGTAGATGGGGGTGGCCATGTGCACGAACGGCAGTGGCACGAACTCGGTGAAGCCGCCGGTCTCTCGTTGCAGCGCCCGCGTCCGGACGAGATGCCGCGCGACGTGCACCGGCGATTCGACGTGGCCGAACATGATCGTGATGTTGGATCGGAGCCCGACGGCGTGGGCGGCGCGGTGCGCCTCGAGCCACTCGTCGGTCGTGACCTTGTCGGGGCAGATGACCGCCCGCACCTCGTCGTCGAGGATCTCTGCCGCGGTGCCCGGCAGCGTGGAGAGCCCGACGTCCTTCAGCTCGCGCAGGTAGTCGCGCAGCGGCACGCCGAGGCGTCGGGCACCCTCGGTCACCTCGAGCGCGGTGAACGCGTGGACGTGCACCTCCGGTGCCGCGTCCTTCACGGCGCGGGTCACGGCGAGGTAGTGGTCGCCGTCGTAGTCGGGGTGGATGCCGCCCTGGAGGCAGACCTCGGTGGCACCGTGGTCGACGGCCTCCACGACCCGGCGTTGGATCTCCGGCAGGTCGAGGACATACGGGTCGCCGCGCAGGTTCAGCGACAGCGGTCCCTTCGAGAACGCGCAGAACCGGCAGCGGTACGTGCACACGTTCGTGTAGTTGATGTTGCGGTTGCGGACGAAGGTGACCACATCACCGACGGCCTCACGGCGCAGCGTGTCGGCCACCTCGGCGACCCGGGCGACGTCGGGCCCGCGGGCCTCGAGCAGCGTGACGAGCTCGGGCACCCCCGGCTCTTCGCCCGCGAGGACCCCGTCGAGCACCTCGGTGATCGGGCCGCCGCGTCCCGCCCGGGGGGTGAAGGCGAGCAGCTCGGGGGGTGCGCCCGACCCGCCGGCCGCCCAGCCGTCATCCCGCGCGAGGCCCTCGGCGTCCGACGCCTGACGCACCGCGGGGCGGACGTGCTCGTCGAGCCACGTGTCCGGGTCGCGCACGAACTCGGGATGCACGGTCAAGCGGGGTGCGAGTGCCTTGCCCGCCGCCTCGGTGGCGCGCCGCAGCCGCTCGAGCGCGGGCCAGGGCCGCTCCGGGTTCACGTGATCCGGGGTGAGGGGCGACACGCCACCCCAGTCGTCGATCCCCGCGGCGAGGAGCAGGCCGAGGTCGTCGCTGAGGTTGGGGGGCGCCTGGAGGTGGATCAAGGGCGGGAGGAGGAGCCGCGCCACGGCGACGGTGCGGAGGTAGTCGTCCCGATCGCACGACGGGTGGTCGTGCATCGCGGTGCCGGGCTTGGCCAGGAAGTTCTGGACGATGACCTCTTGGACGTGGCCGTGCCGGGTGTGCGACTCGCGGATGGCGAGCAGCGCGTCGACGCGCTCCTCGAACGTCTCGCCGATGCCGACGAGGATCCCGGTCGTGAAGGGGATCCGCGCCTCCCCGGCGGCCTCGAGCGTGGCGAGCCGTCGTGCCGGCGTCTTGTCGGGGGCGCGGTGATGCGGGCCGCCGGGCGCCGCGAGGCGCGCCGCGAGCGTCTCGATCATCATCCCCTGCGACGGGCTGACGCGGCGCAGGGCCGCGAGCGCGGACGGGTCGAGCGCCCCGGCGTTGGCGTGGGGCAGCAGCCCGGTCTCGGCGAGCACCCTCTCGGCCGCGGCGGCGAGGTAGTCGACGGTGGACGCGTAGCCCCGCTCGGCGAGCCAGACGGCGGCGTCCGGGTAGCGGGCCTCGGGGGCCTCCCCGAGCGTGAAGAGCGCCTCGTGGCAGCCGGCCGCGGCGCCGGCGCGCGCGATCGCGAGGACCTCGTCGAGGTCGAGGAACGGGGCGCTGACCCGTGCGGGCGGCTTCGCGAACGTGCAGTAGCCGCAGTGGTCGCGGCACAGCATGGTGAGGGCGATGAAGACCTTCGGGGAGAACGTGACCCGGGTGGGGTGCACCGTGTCGCGGACGGCCGACGCGGCGTCGAGCAGCTCCGGGAGGGGGGTGTCGCGGGTGGCCACAGCCTCCCGGCGGCTCAGCATGGTCGCATGCTACGGGTCCCCAGCGGCCGCGTTGTCGACGAGCCACACCACGCGCCCCGCCCGTACTCGGGTGGCGGGCAGGTCGTCGCCTCGCCGCACGGCGGCGAGGGCGTCACGTTTCGCGGCGCCGTCGACGGTGAACACCACGAGGGCCGCCTTCGCCAACGCCGGGTAGGTGAACGTGAGGCGGGGGTGCGGGTGCGCGGCGTCGCCGGCGGGGACGACGAAGCGCTCGTGCTCCTCGAGGGTCGGCGAGCCGGGGAACAGCGACGCGGTGTGCCCGTCGGGTCCGAGACCGAGGTGCACGAGCTCGACCGGCGGTGCGGCGCGCACGAGCTGGTCGTAGGCCTGGGCCGCCGCCGCGAGGTCGGGTCCGGCGTGGCGCATGGAGTGGATGGCGCGCGGCTCGACCTCGTCGAGGAAGGTGAGGCGGGCCATGCCCTCGTTCGAGCTGGGGTCGTGGACGTCGACCCACCGTTCGTCACCGAAGTAGACGTCGACGTCCGACCAGTCGACCGGCGCGGTCGCCAGCAGCTCGTAGCACGCTCGCGCCGTGTCGCCGCCCGACAGCGCGATCGAATGGGGCGCCTCGGTCGCGACGAGCTCGGCGAACGCGGCGGGCACGTGCGCGACGCGGCGTTCCTCGCCGGGCAGGCTCACGGCAGCCGCCACCGGGTGTCGAACCCGCCGAGCAGGGCGTCGGCCTCGGTTGGCCCCCACGAACCGGCGGGGTAGTGCGCGAGGGGCACCGCGACGCTGTCGAACCCGTCGATGAGGGGCTGGACGATCCGCCAGGACTGCTCGACCTCGTCGCTGCGGATGAACAGGGTGGCGTCACCGACCAGCGCGTCGTGGATGACCCGTTCGTACGCCTCGGGGGCCGTCTCCGCGAACGTGCGGGCGTAGGAGAAGTCGAGGCCCACGGTGCGGACCCGGAACATCTGGCCGGGCACCTTCGCGGCGAAGGACACCTCGATGCCCGCGTCGGGTTGGATCCGCAGCACGAGCGCGTTCGGCTTGACCGAGTCCTCGGCGCCCCGCGGCAGGGGCAGGAACGGGACCGGCTTGTAGCAGAGCGCGACCTCGGTGACGCGTCGGGCGAGCCGCTTGCCGGTGCGCACGTAGAACGGGACGCCGGCCCACCGCCAGTTGTCGACGTCGAGGCGCATGGCGAGGTAGGTCTCGACGCTGCTGTGCGCGTCGACGCCCTCCTCGTCCCGGTATCCCGGCACGGGGACACCGTCGACCTCGCCGGCCAGGTACTGGGCGCGGACCACGTGGCCTTGGAGGTCGTCGGGGTCGAGGAGCCGCACCGAGCGCAGCAGCTTGACCTTCTCGTCGCGGATGGCGTTGCCGTCGAACGACGCGGGGGGCTCCATCGCGGTGAGGGCCAGGACCTGCATGACGTGGTTCTGCACGATGTCGCGGAGCGCGCCGGCCTGCTCGTAGAAGGTGCCGCGGTGCTCGACGCCGAGCGATTCGGCCACGGTGATCTCGACGTGGTCGACGTAGCGGCGGTTCCAGAGCGGCTCGAAGATGGTGTTGGTGAACCGCAACGCCAGGATGTTCTGCACCGTCTCCTTCGCCAGGTAGTGGTCGATGCGGAAGACCTGGTGCTCCTGGAACCACTGGTGCACCTCGGCGTCGAGCGCCCGGGCGCTGACCAGGTCGTGGCCGAAGGGCTTCTCGACGACGAAGCGCCGGTACCCGTCGGTCTCGTCCGCGAATCCGGCGGCGCCGAGCTGCGAGGCGATGGGACCGAACAGCTGCGGCACGGTCGACAGGTAGAACACGCAGTTCCCGATGGGCCGGGGCTGACCGTCGGGGCCCTGCTCGAGGCGCTCGCGCAGCCGGGCGTAGGTGGCGGGCTGGTCGGCGTTCCCGACGACGTACTGCATCCGCACGCCGGTGTCGCGGAGTGCCTGCGCACCGCCACCCGCGGGCCCGCCCTCGGCCTTCTCGATCGATGTGAACGCCGCCCGCTCGAAGTCGTTGTCGTCCATCTCGGTGCGCGCGACGCCGATCAGCGTGAGACCGGTCGGGAGCTGCTGCTCGCGTGCGAGCGAGGCGAGCGCCGGATAGAGCTTGCGGTGCGCGAGGTCACCCGTCGCACCGAACACGACGATGGCGCTCGCGACGTCGGGCCCCGCGCCGCTGGTCACTCGGCGATGATACGGCCCGTGGATCCGGGCACCGTCGGTGTGTACGAGACCCGAGCGTCGGAGTGGCGGGACCGGCGACCGGCGCGGTTCGTCGCGCGCGCGCAGGAGCTCGCGGCGTCGCTGCCGACCGGCGCGGTGCGGGCCGACCTGGGCTGCGGGCCGGGGTTGCACCTGCCGCACCTGGGCCGTCCGGTCGTCGCGCTGGACGCCGCGTTCGCGATGGTCACGCTCGCCCGCAACGTCGACCCGGACGCGTGGCCGGTCCAAGCCGACCTGATGGCCCTCCCGCTGCGCCGGGGGTCGTTGGCCGGCGCGTGGGCGCGGGCCAGCTACCTCCACCTCGCCCGCGTCTGGCTGCCGTGGTCGCTCGCCGAGCTGCACCACGCCCTCGCCGTGGGCGCGCCGGCGCACCTCACGATGCGCCACAGCGATGACGAGGGGCAGCTCCCGCAGGACGACTTCCCCGGCCGGTTCTTCGCGGGCTGGCGGGCCGGGCCGCTCACCGACGTCCTCGTCGGTGCCGGGTTCACCGTCGACGAGCTGGCGGCCGAGCCCGCGGGTGGGGAGTGGCTCCAGGTCCGGGCCACCCGAGCACGGACGCTGCCGGACACCGTCGGGCCGGGCCTCGCCGTGCTGTTCGTCGGTCTGAACCCCAGCGAGTACGCGGCGGACGTCGGCGTGGGATTCGCCCGGCCCGGCAACCGGTTCTGGCCGGCGGCGCTCGCCGCGGGGCTCGTGACCCGCGACCGCGACCCGCGGGACGCGTTCCGGGCCCATCGGGTCGGCATGACGGATCTGGTGAAGCGCGCGACGACCAGCGCGGCGTCGCTGCGGCCGGCGGAGTACCGCGACGGCGTCGCCCGCGTCCAGCGGCTGGTCGCGTGGCTCCGACCACGCGTCGTCTGTTTCGTCGGGCTCACCGGCTGGCGGGCCGCCGTGTCCGCCACCGCGACGCGGGGCCTCCAACCCCAGCCGTTCGCCGGGGTCCCGGCGTACGTGATGCCCAACACGAGCGGCGTGAACGCCCACAGCCGACTCGAGGACTTCGTCGCCGACCTCGTCGCGGTCCGTCGGCTCGCGGCCGCCTGACCGCGACTCGCCGGGCAGGACTTGACCCTCACGCGGCGTGAGGCTCTAGAACAGACGTCGTGTTCGGGATCGGAGCCTTCGCCCGCCTCGGCGGGGTCTCGGTGCGCACCCTGCACCACTACGACGAGCTGGGCCTGCTCGCCCCGGCGCACGTCGACCCCGGCACCGGGTACCGCTGGTACGAGGCCGAGCAGCTCGCCCGCCTCAACCGGATCCTCGCCCTCCGAGACCTCGGGTTCGCGTTGGGTGACGTCGCGCCGGTGCTCGCGGAGACGGTGTCAGCCGACGAGCTGCGCGGGATGCTCCGGCTCCGACGACTCGAGGCCCGGGACCGCATCGACCAGGAGGCAGCCCGGCTGGCACGTGTCGAATCGCGGCTGCGCCGCATCGAGGAGGAGGACACCATTTCCGACTACGACATCGTCGTGAAGCCGCTGTCGTCGCAGCACTTCGCCGTCCGCACGGGACGGGCCCGAGCGTTCGACGACAGCCTGGGCGAGATCCTCCCGCGCCTCTACGGCGACCTGGGCGACCAGCTCGCCCGACTCGGCATCACCCCGACGGGGCCGGCCGTCGCCTGGTACGAGGACAGCCCGGACGAGGCCACCCCCATCGAGATCATCGCCGGCCTCCCCATCGACGCTCCGACCCTCCCTGCGGACGTCGAGCAACGGACGCTGCCCGCCGCGGACCGGGCCGCGACGACCGTGCACCGCGGATCGATGAACGACTGCGTGGCCGGCTACGAGGCGCTGCTGCGCTGGAGCCGCGAGACGGGCGAGCGGATCGAGGGCTACAGCCGCGAGGTGTACCTCGAGTGCGACGGGCCACCGCCGACCTGGGTGACCGAGCTGCAGTTCGTGCTCGGCCCCCGGGACGCTGCGGCGGTCAGCTGAGCTCGGCCCGCTTCTTCTCCAGCGTCTTGAAGGCGTCGTGGATGCTCGTGGAGAACGACGCGACCCCTTCACGCTCGAGCGTGTCGGTGACGTCGTCGAAGTCGACACCGGCGTCGGCGAGCCCGGCCATGACGGCGTGGGCGCCGGCGACGTCCTCGGTGACCGTGTCGGCCCGCAGGTTGGCGTCCCCGGCGTGGAGGGCGTCGATCGACGCCTGCGCGAGCGTGTTGACCGTGTCGCGGCCGATGAGCTCATCGACGTACAAGGTGGGGGAGTAGGCGGGGTTCTTCGTCGAGGTCGACGCCCACAGGGGCCGCTGGACGCGGGCGCCCTTCGCGGCGAGCGTCGACCACCGGTCGCCCGAGAAGCGCTCCTGGAACAGCTCGTAGGCGAGCTTGGCGTTCGCGACCGCGGCCTTCCCGCGCAGGGCATGCCCCTCGGGGAGGCGCCGGTCGGTCTCGGTGTCGACCCGGCTGACGAAGAACGACGCCACCGACGAGACGTCGGCCGGGTTGGCGCCGCGCGCCACGAGCTGCTCCATGCCGCGCAGGTACGCCTCGATGACGTCCTCGTACCGGGCCAACGAGAAGATCAACGTGATGTTGGTGTTGATCCCCGCGGCGAGGTTCGCCTCGATCGCCGGAATGCCCTCCTTCGTGGCGGGGATCTTGATGAGGACGTTCTTGCGGCCAACCTCCTGGAACAGCTTGGCGGCCTGCGCCACCGTCCCGTCGGTGTCGCGGGCCAGGTCGGGGGACACCTCGAGGGACACGAACCCGTCCGCGCCGCCGGTCGCGTCGTAGATCGGGCGCAGGATGTCCGCCGCGTGGCCGACGTCGTCGGTCACG
>Ga0209415_10015304_pt1 | contig 12444 bp, 14 predicted proteins | sample PeaSoiSIISIP2007_FD_187696 | JGI IMG/M metagenome (GOLD analysis project Ga0209415, IMG submission 187696) | Peat soil microbial communities from Weissenstadt, Germany - SII-SIP-2007 (SPAdes) (version 2) | ecosystem: Environmental > Terrestrial > Soil > Wetlands > Peat | place: Germany... | reverse complement strand
GAATCCCGGTGAGCACGACTCACTGCGTCAGCGGCGCTGTCATGGGCTCGGGCGCGACGATGGGCGCCTCGAGGGTGCGGTGGAACATCGCCAGGAGCATAGGCGTCGCGTGGGTCCTTACAGTCCCGGTCGCGGCGACGATAGCAGGGGCCGCGTATCTACTGACCTCGGGATTGAATTGAGGCACAAGACGTGGTCTGACTCAATCAATCAGCCGGCATGCGTCGAATTCACAGTTCCGCTTAAATACATGATGCACTCGTAATATTGTGAAAACTATGCAGGAGAATCAGGTCTTCAGGACGAAGGTTTCGCAGGGATACCAGGTCGCCGTGCCAGCTAAGCTCAGGAAGAGGTATGCCGTGGATGTTGGTGACGAGGTGATATGGATCCTAGAAGGCGACGAGGTGAAAGCCCAGTTCGCAAAGCGGCCGAGCCTCGAGAGCATCGCGGCAATAGGGCGCAGCACCGGCAAGAAGGAGAACGCCGTAGCGCTGAAGAAGAAGGTCCAGAGAGGGGAGGTTTGACCCGCCACGCCCGTATTCATTGATTCATCGTTCATAGTCGCCCTGGCAGACGAGAACGACCAGTTTCACCGAAAAGCGGTGGAACTCATGCCCAAGATTGCGAGGAACCGGACCATCTCGGATTTGGTGCTGTCTGAGAGCGTCACCGCGGTAGGCGCAAGGCTGGGCAGCGGCCCTGGCAAAGAAGTCTTCGACAACCTTCTCTACGATCCGACGGTGAAGGTCATCTTCGGCAACAAGAGGCTCTACGAGAGAGCGGTGCCGCTATACCTGAAGTATGGAGGTGACCTTTCGTTCTCTGACGCTCTTTCTGTGAGGATAATGCTCGACCAAGAGATCACCGAGATTGCCTCGTTCGACGGTGACTTCGACCGCGTCGAAGGTGTCGCGAGAGCCGGATTCTAGCCCCTAGGGGCGCATTCGGCTCGGTGGCGCGGCTCAAGTGCTCGCGAGCTTAAATCCGCAGCACCCCCGACCGAGCACCTCCTAGCAAATGAAGTTCTGTCCCAAGTGCGGTGGTCGCCTGAGGCTCCTGACGGGGAGGGCTCGCGGCCAGGCGGTCTGCCCCAGTTGCGGGACCCGCGTAAGCGACGCCGGGAAGGCCGAAGCGCCCGTGGAGGTCGTGAAGACCTCGCTGGTAAAGTCGTTCCCCTACGGCGCGATGAGGCCGTACCAGAAGGACGTCCTCGAGAAAATCGAGTCCGCGATTGGGGCCGGGAAGAAGTTCGTCATTCTCGAGGCCCCCGTCGGGTTCGGCAAGTCGGCGGTCGCGGCTGCAGTGTGCCGCAATCTCAAGTCCGCCTACGTCCTCACCTCGACCAAGCAGCTCCAGGAGCAGTACTCCGCCGACTTTGGCTTCACCACCGTGATGGGCAAGTCGAACTTCACCTGCCAGGTCCCCACAAGCTCGGGGCGGCTCGTCGCGTGCAGCAAGGGGAGGTGCGAGGCCGACTGGAGCCTATCGGACTGCCCGCACTACCTCTCGTTCGACCAGTACGAGGACCACCTTAAGGGTCTCTGCGACAAGGAGTCGAAGTGCGAACAGGTCCTGAGAAAGGAGGGCAAGGGGAAGCTTTGCACCTACTACAAGCAGAAGTGGGACTCTTTCAGGGAGAAAGTCACGGTCGGGAACTACGCGTTCTTCTTCAGCGAGCTGAGGTACACCGAGGACGTCAGGAAGAGGAGGCTCCTGGTGTGCGACGAGGCCCACGACCTGGAGAGGCAGCTCGTCGGCTCCGCCTCCTTCACGCTCAAGGCCTCTACTATACGCCAGTACCCCTCGGGCGAAGGGAAGGAGTTCGCAATCACATACGAGGAGGGGATGGACAACCACGCCGAGGATTGGCTCAAGGCCCTGGGCGCGGCGAGGGAGTCGCTGCAGGGCTTCTTCGACGCCCACGATGGCGACCTCGCCTTTCAGGACCGGCTCATCTCCTGCAGGGGGATGCTCGAGTCGCTAGAGGGGTTCATCGACGGGCTGAAGGCCTCCCCGGAGAACTGGGTCATCAGCGGAATCAGGAAGACGACGGCAATCGACGCCTACGGGGCAGAAAGTACCTTGGTCGACGAGGTGGTGTTCCAGCCGCTGGATGTGGCCGCGTACACCTCCCAGCTCTTCGGCACCGCGGAGACGGTGCTCCTGATGTCGGCTACGGTGTTCTCGGAGGAGCTCCTTTGCAGGACGCTAGGAATCCCCCTGGAGAAGGCGCAGTTCGTGAAGGTCGCGGAGTCCACGTTCCCCGTCGAGAACAGGAGGATCTACGCGATGGACATCGCCCAGCTGAACCGGGCGTCGATGGACGCCTCGCTGGAGAGCATCGCGAAGGCGGTCGACGAGACAATGGACAGGCACGCGAACGAGAGGGGCGTCATTCACACCACCAACTACTCCCAGGTGAACTACATCATCGAGCATGTCTCGGAGCAGAACCGGAAGCGGCTCGTCACGACGCAGGGGAGTATGGCCAGGTCGGAGCTGCTCCAAGCCCACGGGGCGACGGGGGCATCGGTGCTCATCTCCCCGAGCCTCTATCAGGGGGTCGACCTGAAGGACGACCTCTCGAGGTTCCAGATCATCGTGAAGGTCCCCTACCCGGACCTCTCGGACAAGAGGACGCAGGTCAAGATGCACAGGGAGAGGGGATGGTATGACTGGCAGACGGCGCTCAGGCTGGTCCAGACCTACGGGAGGAGCGTTAGGAGCGAGACCGACAGCGCGGTCACATATGTGCTCGACTCGAACTTCCCGAGCTTCGTCAAGGGTCACCGGGAGCTCTTCCCCGCGTACTTCTTGGAGGCGCTGTCAGAGCCCGCGGCGTAGCTCTCGCGAAAACAAACTGAAACTGGGTTTTCAGTCGACGTCGCGCTATCTGATGCCCGTGTCGATCGAGACGGCAATGCTGGTGGACTGGCCGGCGACAATCACGAAGCTCTTCGGGAGCGCCGACCTGCAGCCCATCCACTGGCAACTGGAAAGGCTGAGGGAGTAGGTGCCAGGCGCAAGAGAGGCCGCAAGGGTCCCGGAGACGCTGCACCCGTTGGACTGCCAGGAGATCGGCAGCGTCGTGTTCTGGCCTGACGGCTGCGAGGTGACGACCGCCTCTATGGAGGAGTACTGCGATGGCGCGGGCCCCACCGTCGAGTTGGCCATGCAGACGGGCTGGGTGGGCCCGATGGAGAAGCTCGCCTCGAGGGTTCCCGTGGGGCTGGTCCCGGTGCTGGTCGACGACGTGCCCGTGCCGGTGCCGATGGTGAAGTGGATGACCACGACCGACCCCCACTCGTCTCCGGCGGCCACGCTGTAGGTCCCGGGGCGCAGGGGCGAGGACGACGCGGTCAGGCCGGCCCCCATCGTGTACTCGGCTGTGGCCGTCACGTTCGCAGACATCGGCGTGGCGGTGGCGTTAGGCCCGCTCGGCAGGATTACCGCCAAGTCGCTCGTGGGCTGGAAGAGGTATCCCGTGACATACCGTATGAGCATCGGGCACGCGACGACCGGGTAGATCTGTAGCGGAGTGGCTTGGGAGACGTTCCCCGCGGAGTACGACCCGCTGTAAAGCGCCACCCCGAACGGATAGGCTTCGACGCCGCAAGCCCCGAGCTTGAGGCCGTCGAGTCCCCACTTGGTCGAGGCCGAGACGTTGTTCGCGCTAGCAAGGGTGTTGTACTCGCTCGCGCGGATCTGGACCGCGACGCTGCCGCCAGACCCTCCGGTCGAGGAAGCGTTCGCCGAGAGCCGCAGCTGGAGGTTCTCGGGGGAGTTGACGTAGCTGCCGCCCGTCCCGATGGAGGTCGCGGACTGGGTCACGGTGCTGCTCGTGGTACTCGTCACGCTCGTGCTGCCCGTGGTGCTGTTGGCGCCCGGCTGCAGGTTGATCAGGAACGCCGCGGCCACCAGGACTACGACGACGACGGACAGGGCGACCACGAGCCTTGGGTTCAAGAGTCTTCAGCCTCCCAACGGCTGACTGTGTTATTAGTCTAGACACGCGAACAGCGGATTTCAGCCCTCATGTGAGTAGATCGAAGTACCCTGCCTCATTGGACTCCGAGGGCACCCAACTGCCGACTGGCTTTTCGCCCAGCAGTTAGGAGAGGACACCCCGGAGTCGACAGCGATAGGAGCGTGGCGTGTCTTTCGTTCAATCCTTGCCTTTTCCCGTTTCCTCTCCTCGCTAAGCTCTTCCCAGAGGCCATCTTCACCTGCCAAACTGCCGAAAAGCGCATCGAACTTCCCCCTCGCGTCTCCGGTCACCATAGCGCTTAATCCCTGTTTCACATTTAAGGATGTTTCCCCGGCAACTTACCAGAACTATGGCATTCAAAGTGGTGACGAGGGGCTTCGAGGTCAGGAGCGGCGGCGAGGACGAGGTGCTCGACATAACGAGCGATGTTCGGGAGGCGGTCGCCGCTTCCGGGCTGTCCGACGGGGTGGCCACCGTCTTCGTGGTGGGCTCGACCGCGGCAATCACCACAATGGAGTACGAGCCGGGCCTCGTCAAGGACTTTCCTGAGATGCTCGAGCGAGTTGCCCCGAAGAGCGGCATCGAATATGAGCACCAAAGGAGGTGGCACGACGGCAACGGGCACTCCCACGTCAAGGCGTCGCTCGTGGGGCCGAGCCTCTCAATCCCGTTCGTGAAGAAGGGGCTCGCACTCGGCCAGTGGCAGCAGGTCGTCTTCGTGGAGTTCGACGTCAGGCCGCGGACGAGGAAGATCGTCGTCCAGCTGATTGGAGAATAGACCCGGTATCCGCGGAAGAGTAGGCTGATCTGTGAAAAGGCAGCTAGGCGCTCATTTGCTTGAGACCATCTTCATCCCAGCTAAGACAACCCGATTTGCTTCATCAGTCCCACTAGGTCGTAGAAGAGCCGCTCCTCGAGTATCTCTCCCTTATCATTCCAATGGGCGACAGTGCAGAACTCCACGTGGAAGCTCCTGTTCGTTGGAGGAATCACCTTGCCACCACCCGCGTTCATCGGACCCTTCATGGTACCTGTGAAGTCTGCCACCGTGCAGGTGTAGTCGCCCTGGCCGAAGAATATCTTGTACGGGTTGTTAATCAGGTGGTTGTCCGGAAAGGTCTTGAAGAATTCGACGGCTTCAAGGTCATGGTTATGCCGTCCTTTGGTGGGCTCGGGTTGGCCGGGCCAGTAGACTGCGACGCCCTCGGTATGACGCTTCCTGAACGTCTCCCAAAGAGGGCTCCCAGGTCCAGCATTCCAAGCGTCGTCCAGGGTCTTCATGAGTTCCAAGTTGCGCTTGGCAGCGGACTCGATGTCCATGTGGGAATTGTCGTCCAACTGTTTCTTAAGTCTTCTAAGAGAAGCAACTCTTCTGTTGACTGTGCCTCCGCCGGGGCGACCTCATTATTCCCAACTTGGTCAGACCCGCATTCTTGCCACGACGTCAGGCAGCGGGCGAGGAAGTCGTCGTCCAGCTCATCGGAGTGTAGTTCCGGAGACGGATGGCAGCCGATGGAAAGGCTGAACCTGCTGCCCTCTGGCGTCTTCTCGTGTCGCCGGCGGTCCGGACCGGCATCGGGAGTAAAGCATTTGAGCAAAGAAGCCCTCCCACTTGGTAGGCATCCATCATGTCTGAAGTAGGCGTCTCTCCAGTGAGCGAGAAGGTCCAGGTGACGATTCCCAAGGAGATACGAGATTCGCTGATGCTAAAGAAGGGAGACCGCGTGGCCTTCCTAGAGGTAGACGGGCAGGTGGTCCTCCGAAAGGCAAAGTCCGGGAAGCTCTCGGAGGCCCTCCAGAACCAGAAGCCCAAGAAGGTAAGCGCGCTCCAGTTCTAGAGGAAGCTGAGGAAGGAGTGGGACTGAAGATCCCTGGATACCAACGTCTTCGTCGGCGTCGTCAACAAAGAGCCCCTTTCTGACGACTCGAAGAAGATCCTCGACCGGATCGACTCCGGGTCTCTCAGCTGCGTCGTGTCCACCGTCGTGATTGCGGAGATGTGCGCCGGGTACCACATCGCCGGCCAGACAAAGTAGAAGGACGACTTCCTCACGCATCTCGAGGCCTCACAGAACTATGAAATCATCGAACTATCAGTGGGGGTGGCCGACCAGGCCGGAAGTATCAAGGCCGAGACGGGGCTCAAGCTGCCGGACGCGATAGTCGTCGCTTCTGCCGTGAGGGGCGGGGCGAACTGCCTCATCTTGAACGACGAGTCTCTCAAGAAGGCTTCGAAGTTCATCAGGGTCGTGACCTCGAAGGAGTTCGTCGATGGAGAGGAATTGGAGAGGGTCGCTGCCTCTCTCAAGGGCAAGTTCACGGAGCAGGAACTCGCGAGGGCCGTCCGCGAGACGAGGGACGAGCACTAGTTGTCTTTGGTCACGGAATCGCGTCTGCGCCAGAGCTGGGCGAGGCAGGGTACTCCTTCCAGAGCATCCTGAGGAAGAGGACGAAAGCGAGGTCTGGGAGCAGGGCGAGGGGAAGCGGGAGCTCCGATATTACGCCGATAGCCGCTATTGGCACGACGAGGCCGAGGGAAAGGGCGACCAGACTCCTCTCATTCTCGCGCGAGCCGACGACGCGCAGGACGCTGACCAAGAAGAGCCCCTGCACCGCCGCCACCAGGACGAAGTCGACCACCGCGGGCAGGCCGGCCCCCATGCCAAGGCCCTCTGCGAGGAGGACGGACGCGTAGAAGAGCGCGCCAATCAGGCCTATCGACTTGGGACCGAGCCTCGGCAGGCCGCCGGTGGCGTGGAGAATCCTTGCGGGAACCCGCCGTGCGGCGAAGACGAGGAACGTCATGGCGATGATGCTCCCTACGAACACCGGCCAGCCCATCCAGAAATTGTCGACCCTCGACACCAGCACGAACAGGAAAGCAACGTCGACGCCAAGCACCGCCGCTGCGACGCGGAGGCCGCGCCGCGAGAGGAGGCTCTCCCCGTTAGTCCTCGGGACCGCCAGCCCCAGGAGCATGATGGGGAGCGAGATGCTGAAGACCATGTGGACCGGGAGTATCCCCGCGACCCAGACCCAGTTGACCCCGACCCAGTGGCCGTACGTGCCGAGCTTGCCGACGGGGTTGGCGTCGGGGTTGAAGAGCGTGCTCAGCGCGATCCCCTCCTCCAGGATCCCGTACGCGGCCCCGAGCAGAAGCACCGATGCCCACCCCTTCTTCCAGCGGACCATCGCCTCGCGCACCAACAGCACCCCCGGGCCGTACAGGCCCAGGTTGGCCACGACCTGGAAGAGGAACATCGGCGGGTTCAGGACGATGGCGCTGGTGGGGCTGGAGCCGGAGATGTACTCGGGTATTCCTGGCGAGAGCAGGAGGAGGCAGACGACGGGGTGCCTCGGAAGGAAGGCAAGCGCCCCGCGGGCATTTCCGGGGATTGTCATCGCGGAACTCTGTCATCAGGGTCATTGGCTCTTAAAGTCCGTGAGAAGCATGGCGCGCCTCCGCCGAGGAATTTCGCTCACATGTCCAGTCCAGAATTGAGGTAAAACGTGAAAGGTCACCCATGGCACCATTTTACCGGTAACAACTTGTCAAGAAAGCGATAAGTGAATGCGGCGGGCGAAATTCGTGATGCCTGACTCCGAGAAAGGAGAGAATCAATGGGTCGAAGTGGACGGCGAGAAGCGCCTGATTCACTTGGAATGGGACGGGGACTATTGGTGGGCAAGCGACGCGAGCTTCCCTTATCCCATCCGCCACGGGACCAGGTCAGGGGCTCTCGAATTGGCCGAGGACGCGTGCAGAAAAAATCACTGAAGGGTGGCCCCCGCGCGGCACGACTGACGCACTCGGTGTCCCGTCTGCGCACGTTGAGAAAGTCAAAGGACTCGCAAGACATTAATGCTAGCAACGGAACCTTGTTCCCATGGCAAAGTATCTCTTCGAGGCAAAGTACACCGCCGACGGCGCGAAAGGCCTGATGAAGGAGGGCGGGTCGAAGCGTCGCGACGCCGCAGACCAGGCGATAAGGAGCGCGGGAGGGAAGCTCGAATCGATGTACTTTGCCTTCGGCGATACGGACGTCGTAGGCATCGCCGACTTTCCAGATCACGTGAGCGCGGTGGCGATGTCTGGGGCGATCAACGGGAGCGGCACGACGACGATCAAGCTAACGCCTCTCATTACCGTGGAAGAGGTCGACATGGCAGCGAAGAAGATGACGCAGTATCGGCCCCCTGGAAAGTAAGCGCGGACGGCTTCGAACAAGGGTGGCAAATCGCTTCTGTCGAGTTAGCGACCACAAACTGACCGATACTCGCCCGACCTGAGGAACTCGATGAGACCCAGGTCACGGAGCACCTGGGCGGCTGCCTGAACTTCGCCCGGACGTTGGCCAGTGTGGGGATTCATCGTCCTCTCCGCCGCTGTGGCTTTTCAGCGTTCAGATCGCGAACCCAAGCAAGGACTTCTCGTCGCCGATGTAGGGGCAGATTGAATCAGGCATGCCTGGGACCGTGAGCCTGCCGTCTCGTATGCTTCCTCCGACATACACCAGTTGAGATATGGTCGGAATTCCGATTCTTAGCTTCCCTTGGAGTCTCTGCCTCACTTTTTCGAGGTAGATGTTTGCCAGCTTCTCTGCTTCGAGCTTGGTTGAGAGGGCGGGGACCACGGTGCTGGTGTAGGGGATGCTCGTCTTCTTCGTGTGCGCAAGGCACGAATAGCCTATCCCCGTGGTGAGGGACGTCTCTCTTCCTTTGATTCGATCCATGAACCCCGACTCCGACTGCACAGAGAAGATGTCGGTCACAAGGTGTTGAGGCGCTGTCATGATAAGGTCGGGACGGAGCGGGAAGATGCCCGAGACTAGGAGCCGCTCTTGCACCGCCTGACCCTTCTTCATGAAGAGCATTCCAGTCTCGAACGCGTAGCTGATCTCTGCGAGCCAGCAGGCTACCCATATTGCTCCGCCTCCCAAGATCGCATTGACGCTGGGATTGCCAGCCTTGGCAAGGTTGACTTCCCTGAACGAGGCGCATAACTCCTTGAACGTATCAGGTTCAATGAAACTGCCTGTGGAGAGCATGTTGCCGGTGCTCCTCTTGGCGGCTTCGAAGGCCATTACGTACTTGCCGAATCGAAAGAAGGCGTCCGTGTAACCTGATCCGAAGGCGCCCGAGGCGCTAATTCCTTCTGCGAGAGCCTTGAAGGAGCCGACCATGCCGCGCTCTGCCTTGATTCCAGGATACCACGCAACGAGAGAGCCCTGCGAGACCAGCTCTGAGGACGCGGTAGCCATCCACTTTTCGGCAGCATCTAGATTCACAGTGGCATCCCGAAGGTCCCCCGCGGTCAAGGAGGCTATCGCGTGACTCATGAATGCAAGACCGCGCATCCGTGACGCTCCCGCACTGCGCGACTTGTCTCGACCGAGGCTCTCGGCGGCACTCTCAAAGTTCTTCGCGACCGTCTTGTAGCTTCTCTCTTTCTCGTAGTACATCCTTGTGATGTTGAGGAGGTACCCTAGAGTTTCTGCTACGCTTGTTGCCTGTACCAAGAACGATGATTGCTCCTCGGATTGCGCGAAGGGCGAAAGACCCTGGAACTTGGCTGCTTCGCCGAGCATGTGTTTGGAATCGAATGCGGCGTCGCCGCGAAGACTCGGAGACGGGAAAGCATACGGGGGCGCGAGCAAGGGACTCGATCCAATCTTGACCAACTGCAAGCTCATCGCCTCGAGCTTGCTGGACAAGCCTTGCCGGAGGGTCTGCTCGAAGATCTGCGAGCGAGCGATCGGGTCGACCTGCGACGCGGTTTGAATCCCGCCTGGGACCATCGACCTCACCCATCCGAAAACCTCCGCCCGCAGTTGGTCGACGTACTTCTCAACGTCAATCTTCTGCTGGCTCACTCCGCAGTAAGCGCACGTCATTATCTCGGAGGAGGCATTCCCGGGGAGCGGAGCCCCACAATGCGGACAGCGCAGGGACTCGAAGCTCTTCAAGAATGATTACCTAAGCGCTACTCTTCCCTTGAGAGAGTTTACCTCGTGCTGCAGTGAGGTAATCCTTGCATCCAGCCTGCTGGCGATGTCGTGCATTTCGTTGAGCGCCTTCTCATAGTACATGCGGGCGAACGCATCCGCAACCATTCGGATTGACGACGAGCAACTTTCACAGGCGACGACGTGCGCCCCGTCTAGGCTCTGGGGAACTTCGGAGCCGTATTTCTCCTTGGTGTAATTGCTGACGACGGCAGGGAGCAGTTCAAAATGGGTTCCCAGTCCTTGCGCTTCCCTCCCGCAGAACCAGCACCTTGCGACCATGCTCGCGTTGTCTCTCTTCGCCTTCGCAATCGCCCTAAGGTTCATTGGGTCCACGCCCGCCATCTCGAAGTGAGTGGCTGACTCGGATAGCAACGATACTGCCTTGCGCGGGTCGCTCTCCAGGATGCCGTTCGCCTCGACAAGACCGGCCAGTCCGAGAAGGTAGTAGGCGCGCCTCTGGGGGTCGATCTCCGCCTTCATGAGCTTCCATACGACAAGGTCCTCACCCGTCAGCTCGAGGTACTTCTGGGCCAGATTCTTCAACGCCCCGACTCTTGACGCGTCGTGTGAATCGCTGTTGAGGGCGCTGGTCGCCAATATGTCCTCGTTCATCACTTGAGCCTGCTGGGCGATGGCTGCCGAACTGGCCGTGAACCCGACCTGGATCTGCGTGTCCCCCATCTGGGTCATGGCTTCGCTGCACCTTCGCCAAGACTCGGCGTCTCTGTGGACGAGCGCATAGAATAGGACAGAAAGCGCGAACGCCTCGTTTGACCTTTGGGGGCTTCCTGATTCAGCGAAATGCTTTGCTGCGGAAGAAAACGAGTCTGAGGCATCCTGCCATTTCTCCGGCCCCAAGTTGACTCCCTTGGCGTATGCCCGGACGAACTCCTCCTGGGCTTTTGTGGCCGCGTCCTTGAAAGGGTTGAGAGGCAAACTAGGCGCCTGCAGGCCCTATCGTGGTCGTTTCAAACCCCTCATTGGATGGTTTCGTCCAAAACGCCGCTAGCGATATAACAATGTTATGTAATTGAAATACATGGAGCGCTTCATCACCCAGCAGCGGTCCAGGCGATTGATGCTGGAAATAGCAGGTCGAATGGTCTCTATCGCGTACTAGGGTCTACGGCGAGTCACGGATTTGTTGAGGCATGGAGCACGACGCGCTTGCCGTTCGAGCCGAGAGGTTGGTTGGTAGATTTCCGCGAAGAGTGCTCAGTGGAACCCCGCAGACAATCTTTGCAGCGTGAAATTCCAAAGACCCTAGAAAGCGGGAATCGCCGCCTAGAGATTGCATGAATTCCACTCATTTCTACCAAGATAGTTCTATATTGACCGTTTGATACAAGGTATGCGTGACGCTGAAGCTCTACCAAAGCGAGAGAGGCGATTCTGACGGGAACGAACCTCTGCAGCGCAAGCTCAACAGCGAACTAATCAGGATATGGCCCGATGCCTCGCTGAAACAGGTCCCAACATCAACGAGATTGCCAGGGTCACGTCATGCCATAAGGAAACCGTGAGATACCGGTACCACAGGTTCTTCCTGGACAGGGGCATCACCGTCCAGGCTATGCCCAGCTACGCGAAGCTCGGGTTCAAGAGGCTGATACTTGTCGCGAAACTGGCCCCGTCGTACGAGCCCATCGCAAAAGACATCTTCGATGCCCTGAGCGAACTCTGCTATCTCCACAGCTACACGAGGGTCATGCTACGGGGCATGTACCTTGTGCATGTAGCGGTACCCGGCGAACTTGCTGAGCGTTGCGCCGGAGTCTACATGGACTTGCAACGGGCAGGGTTGTTCGTGGAACTCGAGGTTCTCGTGTTCGAGGAGATGAGAAACCCGCCGATGAAGCCGGAACGCTTTGACTTCGTCAGGTCCAAGTGGTCCGTCGATTGGAATTCCATCAAGCCTACGGATTCAAAACTACCGTCTACCGCCACGCCGAAGGTCGAGAGATACGACAGGGTCGACTTGCTGATCCTGAAGGAACTCGAGATAGACGCGGGCCGGACCCTGGTCAAGATGGCCCATAACGTGAACGTCTCCCTAAATGCCCTGGAGTTTCACCGCCGAGAGCACGTGGAGGCCAGAGGCATGATCAAGGGGTACCGACTCATCTGGCAGGGCACCCACTACGACTTCGCGCAGCAGCGACCCGTCTCAAGGAATGACTACATCGAACTCACAATCCTGCTTGAGAACGGCACGCGGGACGAGGTGACGGAGCTGATGATGCTGTTGAACAGCACGCCGTTTCTCTGGAGTGAGGCCTGCGGCGCAGCCTATTGTGCAGAGGTGTTCGTCCCCACCTATGAGTTCGTCGGCCTACTTGCCTACCTTGACAAGTTTGCGAGCAAAGTCGGAGAGAGACTCCGGATGTTCACCATGGACCAGAATCAGGCGGTTCGGTTCGTCATCTCCTATGCCCTCTTCGACGG
>Ga0209415_10015303_pt1 | contig 12444 bp, 11 predicted proteins | sample PeaSoiSIISIP2007_FD_187696 | JGI IMG/M metagenome (GOLD analysis project Ga0209415, IMG submission 187696) | Peat soil microbial communities from Weissenstadt, Germany - SII-SIP-2007 (SPAdes) (version 2) | ecosystem: Environmental > Terrestrial > Soil > Wetlands > Peat | place: Germany... | reverse complement strand
GTCGCTCCCTACGCGGGAGCGTGGATTGAAATCAAGGTAACAGGGTCATTTTACAGTAGACGGGGTTATCTAATGCGTACACCCCCTCAATACCTCACCCTCAACAATTAACTTTTATTACAGTTATAGGTAATTAACGAAATCATAAGTTTACATAAAATCATATCCCAAAAATATAATTCTACATCCCATTATTCACCATACACAGTCCATGTCCTCTTCAACGGATACCGTATATTGTCCGGTGTTTTGCCTGTCGATCTTAAACTGTCCATGCTCAACCTTCCACGATCCATCGTCCACCGTCAATCATCACAAGAACCCTTCCACTATTCCATTCCAACAGGAATGGAGGCCTCTCCTGTCTCCATAGGAAAGGTTTTTTTTATATCCCAATATTCACTATACACGGTCCATTTTCTTCTTACTGGTTGACCTTCTTCGTCCATCCATGATCAACTGCAAGCTGTCCATAATCTACACTCTACAGTCCATCGTCCACGATCCGCAGTCGATAGTCGCAAGAACCTTCTACTATTCAATTCCAACAGAAAGGAAAGCCTTTCCCGCTTTTCGTTTGAAAAAGCCATTACTACATATTGAAATCTAGTAGTCATAAATTTCCGTGCTTGTGTTTCATTATTTGGGTCGTTAGCGAAGTTAAGTTGCAATACATTTAATCTTAAAAGCCGGAAATTATTTGGCATTAGATCCAATGGAGGTTATGAACGGTGATAGCTCTGTCTTAAATAGAGACACTTGCCAACTACTCAAAACCTTCCATAAGATAATATTGACTGTAAGAAGATGGTTTTTCCTACTCTAAGGAAAAACCATCTTCTCTTGCTCTTCAACAGTCTTAGAGAATGGTTTGCAACTTTAACTGTTAATATCCGGCCCAGTTTAGCTGAACCGATCCAAAATATTGTGTTCCAGCTAAGTCAGAATAAAATGTCAAGCTTTTACTGCAAATCCCTGCTCCTTGGTCTATTATATAGCTGTTAGTTACAGTGGTTGAGGCGGTATTAGCAACATAGGTCAAATTTCCATCGACCATAGTGATGGACACTGTGCCATCTAAACCTGTTGTCAAGGCAACAACGGGGGTAGTTTGCAGGTGATCAGCAGTTATTCCTGTAACTGCTACACTATTGTATGCAGGAACGTTCGGAACATTAAAGAGTGGAACTGGAGTATTGACCGTCTGCACTGATGTCAAAGACGAAGTCCCCATGTTAACACTGCCAGTAATGGTGTTGCCATTAACCTGAGTAATCCACAAACCCGGAAGATTAGGTTTTAAATAGATCGTACAGTTCGGAATAGGATTACCATGCTCATCCTTGGCGGTTAGGTTAACAGTCTGTGCACCACCTACACATGCGTTAACTGAGGATGGATTGGTGAAAACTCTAGCAGCCACAGTGACCGTTACATTAGCTATAACTGTTACGGTTGTATTGGTAGTTGTATTGGTAATTGTGCCACTTACCATAAATGTGCCCGCCGATGCATACTGACTTTCTGTCATACTCGCCCAAATCACTTTAACCCTTTTGGTCGTACCGTCACTCATAGTAGCCATCACTGTTGTCGGTAACACTGGAGCCGTTCCGGCTTTAGTGTTAATATCAATTGCATTTACACCACTAACTGTCCTAGTCGGTAAAACACTGTAAAACTTCGCCAGAGTAGTCGTCATCACCACTGTATCTCCACCAAGTGCAACAACTTCTGCGTTGTCGACTAGTTTCGTACCACAGATGTCATTGGCAGTGGCATCCCCACCAGTAGCAATGTCCGTCAGAACGATCGGAGCACCTGCTGAGGCAGCTAAGGATGAAGCAACGAGAGAGTCAATCAAGTGTGCATCTGTCCCGTTAGCAACATAGATCTTATTATAATTATAACCTAGAGTGTCGATCACTACTTTATTCGTAGCGAAGCGATCTGGACCTGCGAGACGAGTGGCACCAGCGATGTCTTTAACAAGGGTAGGTCCACCGATAACATATACTTTGGAACTTGCAAGGGTTTCAGCACTTGGAAGGGTTCCATCGGGATTAGCCACGATGATTGAGTAATTATTAGCGGCTGCATATGAAGCTACAGACAAAGCATCCGCCAAAGCATCATAACCAACTACGAAGGACCCAGCAGGACTGGTCAGTTTAGAATTGATAACTGCTGCTGTACCAATACGATCAGATCCTTTAAGCGGTGTGGCTGTAACTCCAGGCATTGCGTTCACTTGGTTGACGACAGCTTGACTGATTGCTCCGACTACATATACGTTTATTATCTTCAGCTTAATCAGTTCAGCTTTAGTTACGTCAGATAGAGTGTTGTTGTCGGTCAATAAGATCGGGGAAGTCTTTCCTGCTAAGGGTGCTGCTGCTAAGGCATCCACCAAGTTAACATCTGCAGATGGGGCTATGATCGCCGTAGTGCTAGATACGAACCTATCGGCTACATTAACAGCAGTTCCGATTCTATCATTACCGTACAGTCGATCAGCTAATATCTCTACTTTGTATGTCGTTGTTTTCGCACCAACTGTGATGGTTAACACTTGGTCTTTTGCTAGTACCGCACTGTTGAAACCCGTAATATTCGAAGCAGTTATACTCAAAGGTTGGATACTATTATCACTGTAAGTTCCGGTTATTACTAATCCGGTAATATCAAGCGTATCCCCTACAGTATAGTTCAATTTAGAGGCTGGGGTTGCAATGGATATGCTTTGCAAAATACCTATAACTTTGAACGTATTGCCGTGTTTTGTAGCGTAATCTTTTGCGATAGATGGGTCATATCCTATAATCTTTGTTGCGGCTGGAATCACGGCTTGACTTGTGTCTAAATTATCAGATTTATCATTTATCATTGTTGTTGCTGAGTTAAATATAATAGTAGTTAAACCGCTATACTCAAAAGCACCTTCACCAATATTTGTTACTCCTGGAGGTATGCTTATACTAGTTAGACCTACGCAACATTCAAAAGCCCTGTCGCCTATATTTGTCACTTCTGGCGGTATGCTAATACTAGTTAATCTTGAGCAACCAGAGAAAGCACTATCACCAATATTTATTACTCCTGGCGGGATGCTAATATTAGTTAATCCGAAGCAACCCATGAAAGCCCGGTCGCTGATATCCGTTACTCCTGGCGGAATGCTAATACTAGTTAGTCCGTAGCAACCAGAGAAAGCCTCGTCACCGATACCCGTTACTCCTGGCGGTATCCTTATATTAGTTAATCCTGAGCAATACCCAAAAGCCCTATTGCCTATATTTACCACTCCTTGCGGTATGCTTACACTAGTTATGCCTTGAGGACACATTATTAAAATCGTCCCAGTTTTGTTATAAAGCACGCCTTCAATACTTTTGTAGTTTGAATTATTTGTATCTACTGTAATAGTCGTTAACCCGGAGCACCAAGTGAAAGCACTGTTGCTGATATCTGTTACTTCAGGTGGTATTATAATACTAGTTAGGGTGCCTGTGCACCCTGAAAATACATCGGAGAGGTGACCCACGCCATCGCTAGGGCCAATGCTTGTTACTGGAAACCCGCCCAATGTACCTGGTATTGTAATAATTCCTCCGGGCCCACCGTAGTATGTAATTTGGGCTTTGCCATCGGTTACTGTGTAAGCATAATTCCCTTCTTGAGCTGCTTGTGCTAGACTACTACAACACAATAATATAGCCATCATCATTAGACCGATAAAAAATGTATGTACTTTGCTGATATTAAGTATTCTCATGATATCCTCCCATCTTTAATGTATATGTATCGCATACGAGCAGGACCTCGTTTCAACTACCCCCCTTTCATTATAAAAGCAGCTTTACTGAAACATTATGTACAGAAGTCTGTGAACAAAAATTATATTCCCTAGATATTACAGTCTAACATATGCTGGTTCGAGAAATTGTCGCAAATAGTCACAAATCCCTGGGCATTTGACTATTCCAGGGATTAGGGATAAATTTTATAACGAATATAATGGTAAAACAGAAAAAACGATACTTTACTACGAATTGTCCGTTATTTGGTTTGCCCTCAGTAAGTCACTCCCACAAACAGAACAAACCCCTTCAGCAATCCTGCGTCTCCTCAATTTTTCCTTATCGATACCACTAAGCTTTCTTCTCCCGATATTTCCTCTTCCAATATTCCATACAGTCATTACAATACGTCAACCTGTCCTTATACGTACCTTCTGCGGTCTGTTCCATGGGCCTGCCACATTGTGGACATTTCCCTTCCGATACCCGCTTTTCTCTAAGTAAACGTTTTCGGTAAGTATCTTTATGAGTTTTACCACAAAACCTCTGACCAGGCTTCTCTGGCACAAAAGCAATACCACATTCCAGGCAGAAGAATCCTGATGTTTCATTGTCAACATTATCGGTTACAAGATTTTCTATTGCAGGAGGTATAAACTGATTGGAAGGTTTTTCAGTATTAATCTTCACAGAAGGAGTAGGTAATGATACTTCTTTATATTTGAAGGCTTTTCTTTCAACTTTATTAGCACTTTTTCTCCTGTCCGGTTCATTTTCGGCAAACTCTCCTGGCCTTTGCACAACCCATTTATTCTTAAAGTAAGATGCATACCCTTTAACAATGTTTTCCACATCCCTATCAAGTTCACTAACAAATGGAATAATATTACTAACAACGTCAGGGGCTATCCGGCATACTCCTTCCCGTGTCTCGAAGAATTGTTTTTTATTAAAGCTTGTAGCCATACACCAGTCAAACAAAACCTTGTCCACTTTAGGTCTAAGCGGTTCAATTAGGTCATAAACAAGAGAAGCTCGGTTGGCGTGATCCGCATGAATAATGCCAAAATCAGAGTCAATTCCGTTTATAAAGCAAGAACGTTTAAATTTTGTTTCCAAGACAGCATAGAGATAATTTAATCCCGCATGAAAGGGATCAATAGCCTTGCGTGGAGAACAGCTTTTCGGAGAAGTCCGATTGCCGATTGTCCGCCAGTGGTTAGGAATTTTCGCAGACTTTTGCCAGGATAACTCGACACCTTCAAATGCTGGCCAATAAGCGGCTGCGGCTTGGGCTTCCAAAACCCTTTGGGCGTCAGGATTTAAAGAAGAGACTAACAACTCTTCCCGATTAGATGAAATAGTTAAAGCCTTTTCAATTCGTTGCTCCCGTTCTTCAGTCCACCAAATAGCTTGCCGGTATTTTGTCGACAGGTGTATTAAGGTATTTCGTTGCTGCTTGAACTTTTCCGAAAGTAGCCAGGACGATATTTCCAGGTTAAAACTGTTTGATGCTGTAGCTTGCCGTCTTTTCACGATGCCAGAAATGTTATTCTGTGGGATGAAGTCAGTCACAATATTTCCATCCGGATCTAAAAAGGAAACAATCATGTCCTGGTCCATCATCCACTTTATTGCATCAATCGTAATACTACCTGTTTGCCCAAGAATGACCAGATGCTCAATATCATTTAATCCTCGATCTAAATAATGTTCAGTAATATTGCCTTTGAAAGGAAATCCCTCTTTAATTTTCAGATGGCCGCTGTTAACTCTAATATCTATACCGTGGCCATTTAAAACCATAATTTTTTCGGACACAATCATCATCCCTTAAATCTTTTGTATCTTGTCATTCTTATTAAATTATACCATAAATTAATTGTGTATCGCGTATTTCTTATTATTCTTGTGAGTTAATTATCTTTATGGTATCTTTAATAAAAGTAATTAAGGAGTTGTTAATATGCACGATGAAAAATATTATAGCCCAAATGATATTGCGGAAAAATTTAATATTAAAGCTGATACGGTTAGAAAGTGGATTAATCAAGGTAAATTAAAAGCCTTAAAATTAGGGGATATTTGGAGGATTCCTGAATCGTCTTTAGATAAATTTATAAAAGAAAATAATAATTAAATTTATCTATTAAATATAATACCGGTTATTTTCATAAACTCCGCTAGCGAAAAGACATTATCCCTAAATATAATTTCCTCAATTAAATCCAGTTCATTTTCCGATAAAATGTATTTATTTTTTATCTGCATTTTAATTAGCAACGGGATTAAACAGGAAGCTTCTTTTTTATTTGGCTTCAAATTTAGAAAGGTAGTCATTAATTTTATATAAATTCTACTCGTACGCAATGTTAATGGATTTATATTATAAACCCCTTCTTCCAATCCGGCAAAGTGAACAAGTTTAGGGATAAAACCTTTATTTTGATTCTCCAAAAAATATTGCATTTCCTCTAAAATTGACTCGTCTAGTAGTGGACCTAAAAACGAAATAAATTTATTACCAGCATCGTTTTTAATTTTTTCTAATTGATCACTATATAAAGAACCTATATATTCCACTTCCGCCTCATTTTCAAATTCCTTAAAAAAAGAGATATCCCCAAAGGAAGTGCGTAATAATCCTTTTATAATTGGTTCTAGATCTTTATCGCTTAATGAAGAAAAATCCTTTGGAATAAGGTTACAATTCTTTTTGCCTCTTTCCGATTCAATTATTTGTTCCGCCATATCTAAAGCATCAAATTCAGGATTAATCTTTTCTTTAGCATTTTTGATTTCTTCCAAAATCTTTGTGCCAAAAATAATTCCCTTAATTTTATCTACAGAAATATGATTATATCCAGTCATAAATAAATTCCATGCTATGTCATCATTTTTGCGTATTCCGTTATTCTTCAGGTCACTAATAGAAAGTAATATTTCTATCGTTTCATCGGGATACTCTGTGCTGCTTCCCTTGCCTCTTCCCATACTCTTAGTTTTGGGTTCAGGGATTAATCCCGCTTTGTGATAATCACGCAATTGTTTTTCACTATAGGAAATCCCTTTTTCTTGGCATAGCTCCAAAAGCCTTTTACTATCCATTAGGTTAAGCCTCCCAATTGCTAGGTATTTCCTTCTATTCTAATTGATTGCTCCGATTCCGAATAGACGAAAGAGTTAATTCAAAAAATATTCTTTTCTCTACACTAAATCAATTTAAAGATATAAAAGCCGATAAACCCTTACAGCAGTAAGAGTTATCGGCTTTTTTGTTATTTTACAGGTTACTTGGAACCGTCTAAAACGCCAAACTCAGTTTGCTATTCTTTAAGAAACGGAAAGGAGATAAAACCGAATGATCAATGTTATCTTGGAAAAACCAAAGGAACACATCACTACCAAAGAACTTATAGCTTTTCAAGAGTATTTATTTCACCAAATAGCCCAAGCGTTAAAAGGAGTAATGACGGAATATGAAGACAAACAAAAGGATCTGGGTTTTGGTAGGTAAGGAAGCTAATCATTTACTACTTTCAAGTTTAATCCTTGGTAAGAGCCCTCGTGATTTAATCTTACATTTCTGGAACAAGTGGCTAAATAACTATGCAATAAGAAAGGATGAGAAAGCCCATGCCAAAACGCCAGTCAAAACCAGATGTTAAAGCTGCTATCGCCAATGCTTCCCAAGTCTTAGAACACCGTTCTAGGGAAGGTAAAGAGATCCCACGTTTCAGCAACAAACATGAAACTATTGTTGATTATCTACAATCCAGAGAATTCAAGGATTCTAAAGCAGCTTTCCAAGGTCGTGTTCTCAAGCAAGCTATGGAACACCCACAATGGGACCTGGCCGATGCCCGTGGTCACAGTAAGCCAACTGGAAAACGCTTTGAGTATTTCGATGAAGATGGATCTGTACCTGGCGGGATTCAACTGAAAAGCCGGAAGGAAGAAAGCAAATATGCTAGTTATTTGAACGCTATGAAAAAGTATCTTGACACGGGAGACGATACGGAACTTATGAAGTTTAAGAATAAGTCCTTTGTGGATAACGAGGGAAAGAAGGTTCAGTTTCTCACGGACAAAGACACATTGGACAATTTAGCAACCTTTAATGAGTTACCACATGGTGACGATATCTATATCCATTAATGAAAGGATGATTAAGATGACTAATGAAGAAAAACGTAGACAAAGACGGAAAAATGAATTGGGAAGTCAAAAACCCAAATGTGCTATGTGTGGAGAAAACGATATCACAGCGTTATTAAAGGAAACTAAAACAGTACGAACCTTCATGGAAGAACATCATATCGCTGGCAGCCATGAAGGGGAAACAATTCAAGTTTGTCGTAACTGTCATGCCAAACTTACGGATAAGCAGCTTGATTGGCCGGAGGGGGTTATCTCCTCAGAAAGAACACAAGAGATGAATGCTGTAGGTTTTCTTTTTGGGCTTGCTAATTTACTGGAGCTTCTGGCTAAACTGGTTTTTAAGTTTGCTACTATTCTCTTCGATTTCGTAACTGATCATCAAAAGGAGGTCATGGTATGAGTACCAGAGAAATATCAATTGCAGTCAGAGCCCATACCGTCATACCCCGAAAAGAAAAGCCTAATTTTAATGGAGGTAAGAAAAAAGCCGATCTTCGCTTAGCCTATGGTGTCAGGGTGATGGTGATTGACACAGAAACCTCCACTGATATTTACCAAAATCTACACTTTGGATTGGCTGTGATCTATGAGTGTCCAGGTCAAGAAGATCAAGTCTATGTCAATGCTGAGGAAAAAGAAGCTTATCTCTTTTATGGGGAAAATCTGAGTGCTGTGGATATGGTAACTTTAAAGGAGTTTGCTAAAGAAAGAGAAGCCTCCCTAATTTCTCGTAACGACTTCATATATCAAGTGTTTTGGCCGGAAGTCTTGGAATACGGAACCCTTTGTGTAGGATTTAATCTTCCCTTTGATTTATCCCGTTTAGCAATATCCGCCAAAACATTTAAAACGGGGAAGCATAAAGATGATATTGAGTTTAAACTATGTGACAGTTTCTTTTATCCAACCGTTCTTATTACACCAATCGATAGTAAAAAGGCATTCATTAAACTTCGAGCTTCAACCAGACCTGGAACGCGAGACAAACGTAATCCTTTCCGCCAAGGCCGTTTTGTGGATTTAAGGACGTTAACCTTTGCACTTACCAACGAATCACATTCCCTCAAATCTGCTTGCAAACTATACAGGGTGGAACACGGAAAAGAGGAAGCTAATGAACATGGTAAAATAACCATGGATTATTGCCGCTATAATGCGAGAGATGTGGAAGCGACGTTTGAGCTGTATTGTAAAGCAAAGGAGGAATTTGATAAACATCCACTCGTAGATAACTATAATAAACCGCTTGAAGCAGGCAAAGCCTTTTCTCCTGCCACAATCGGTAAAGCTTATTATAGATCAATGGGAATAAAGCCTTTATCAGAGATACAACCGGACTTCCCGCCGGAGGTGTTAGGATATGCAATGTGTGCTTATTATGGTGGAAGATCCGAGTGCCATTATCGAGGAAAGCCAGTTAAGGTTTACCATACGGATGTAACCAGTATGTATCCCTCAGTCTTTACCTTACAGAACCTTTGGTCTTGGGTAACTGCCGATAACTTTCAAGTGGTTGAAGATACCGAGGGAGTTAAGAGCTTTGTTAGTGGTATCACTTTGGACAAGCTTTTCCAAAAAGAGACTTGGTTTTCTATTCCTGCTTTGGTCCAAGTAAAACCGAATCATGATTTACTTCCCGTTCGAGCTGAATACACCCAAGGAAGTGGTTTTCAAATTGGTCTGAACTATCTAGTCACAGAAGAACCTATGTGGTATACCATGGCTGATATCATTTCAACTATGATTTTAACTAGTAAGACGCCGGAGATTATTAGAGCCATTCGCATAATTCCGGGAAAGCCTCAGGAAGGTTTGCGGGAAATCAAACTTCGTGGAGAAATACCGATCAATCCAGCCAAAGACAACTTCTTCAAGAGGGTGATCGAGTTACGCAAACAAGTGAAGAAACAGGTTAAGACCAAAGGAGATGAACCTGATGCTATGCAGCTATTTCTTAAAATCCTGGCTAATTCTACTTCTTATGGAGTTTATATCGAATTAAACCGCGAGGAAGAAGCTGAAGAAACTGAGGTCCAAATTTACGGGCTAAAGAGTTTCCTTTATAAAGACAAGCAAGTAGAAAAACATGGCCGCTATTATAACCCGCTCATTGCAGTGATGATTACGGGAGCCGCCCGTTTGATTCTAGCTATGATGGAGAAAACAACACTAGATTTAGGCGGAAACTTTGCCTTTTGTGATACCGATTCGATGAGCATCATAGATTTGGAAAATGATATGCCGGAAAAGATTGGCCGCCAAGTGGTTGAAAGATTTAAAAGTCTTTACCCATACAACGATCCAAGCGGGAACAGTAGCCTCTTGGAAGCGGAAGATTATAATTGGGGGCGTAAAGATTGGACTAAAGATACAGATAAGAAAAACACGGAAGAAGGAAAGTATTTCCCCCTATACTGTTATATGGTTTCCGCCAAAAGGTATGTTCTTTATAACTTGATTCCAGATGAAAATGGATCATTTAAGCCCGTGATCCGTAAAAAGAGTGATCATGGCTTAGGGCATTTGCGTTCACCCTTATCCAAAAAAGAAGATAAAAGTAAGTGGATTGATGAGGTTTGGCTATCTAATATCTGTCGGGAACATCGTTTAGATTTTGTGGAACCTGATTGGTTTTATAAGCCTGGCATGGCTCAATTATCCGTGAGTAAACCAGGTCTATATAATGTCTTAAACCGAGATAGGGAAAAGCCTTATAGCGAACAGGTAAAACCATTTAACTTTATGCTCGTTGCCTATCCCGAGAATTCTGGTTCACTATTTGGAGGAGATACCCTGATTACAGAGTTTTATTGTCGAGAGCATAAAGCAATTGCATTAAATGGTTGCAGCAATAAAGGAAAATGTAAATATGCAGGAGGTTGCTTTGCTAATTTGCACAAAACCCCTATCACTCCTTATGCTGATGTTAAGGATGCAACACAACTTCCATGGCAGGAAAAGAACACAAAGGGGCCTTTGGCAGTTAAAGTTAATGGTAAAGGATCTAAGGGAAGCTATACAGCAAGCAGCTTTGGACCCGAAAGCGAAGACAATTACTTGTTGACAGATGATGACCAATCCTTAACGATTAAAAACTATTCAGAGTTTATCAAGGACTATCATCTTCATCCGGAAAACAAATATGACGATGGAACCGGGAATAAATGTGGCAAGCTAAGCAAGGGGTTGCTACAGCGGACAGAAGTCAATGCAATAAAAATTCTTCATATCGGGAAAGAAACTAATACTTTGCAAGATGTGGAAGAGAAAGCAAGCTTGCCGGAAGAACAGGATCGGGAAGAAATGATTTTAACCTTTGAGCAAGAGGAAAAGAAAAAATCCAAGTCTAACATTGACTTGGTACAATGGAGAAATATTTTACCAATTCTTAAAGATAAAGCAAAACCGAGAAAAGTCTGGGCTGAAAGATTGGGAATTTCCGAACGCTATTTCAAACAGATTTTGGCCGGGGAGTATTGCCCCTCAAAAGATCTATTTGTAAAAATCCTAACCTTTGCCAAGGAAAACAAATGGCCTAAAGTTAAAACTTCAAAACCGAAACCTATACGGTTTAAAGAAGACATTCAATTAAATATCATGCCACTAAACTGGATGGTAGAAAATTTGAGGATATCCAAGGAAACTGTTTTGGTAGAATTAGGGGATTTCATTTTCGCTTTATATGGGACAAAATACTTGGACACAAAACCCCTTGCCGTTAAAGACACCTTGAAACGATGGCGAGAAGCTTTAAAAGATTCGGTAGCTGAGGAAAAGAAAAAGGTAGCTGAAGGGCCGCTTAAGGTAAAGGGAATTCGACTTTCTGATAAGGATCGTCAATTGGTGGAGCTTGGCCTTGGTGATATTGTGGCTTGCCGAGCAAGGCGGATTAAGGGAAGGAATTATGTGACGTTGTGTGTGAAGACGAAGGATAGAAAGGTTTATGAAGTTTTGCAAAAGAACAATATTGAGATATTTAAAGCGGGATTGTTACCAAAGGGCTTAGAATTTGCCTCTGGTCAGGAAAATATTAAAGTTCAAAGGAACGGCAAATCGATAGAATATGGACCTTGGATTGGACTTTCTGATTCATTAAGCAAGAGTATCCAATTTGCAGGAGAAAATTATAAGGAGGATTAAATATGAGTTGGGATGAATTTATATATAAATATAAATGTCCTTGCGGCAATGGAACTTATACAGTGTCAGTCAGGGAAAATGATTGGTTCCAGCAAGACGAATCTTGGATTATGGATTGCGAAAAATGTAATCAAAATTATGTAATTTATCAATATAGAAATCGTCGTAATGAACTGACAGAATGTTGGGTTAACAAGAAGATGCTACACCGAGTTTTAAAGGAGGAAATTAGACTTAAAAATCAAATAACCAAAAGAAAAAAAGAGCTTTTAGCTGTGGCCCGTTCTAAGTATTTTCTAAGTTTTTTATCCGCATTTGCGGAGATAAAGACAAAGAAGAATTT
>Ga0209415_10015301_pt1 | contig 12446 bp, 4 predicted proteins | sample PeaSoiSIISIP2007_FD_187696 | JGI IMG/M metagenome (GOLD analysis project Ga0209415, IMG submission 187696) | Peat soil microbial communities from Weissenstadt, Germany - SII-SIP-2007 (SPAdes) (version 2) | ecosystem: Environmental > Terrestrial > Soil > Wetlands > Peat | place: Germany... | reverse complement strand
CGCGATCGTTGCGGCCGTCGGGCGCAAGCGGACCAAGGAACTGCTGAAGTTGGCGCGCGTGCATTCGCGCCGTGTTCTGCTGGAAATCTCCACAGCGGAAGAGGCCGCCATGGCCGGCGATATGGGCTTCGATGGCGTGATGGCCAAGACACTGCTGGCTTCGCCTGTCCCAGTGTGGGGAACTGGTGGCATCGGCCTGCATTCGGCGGCCGCCTGGTATGCGGGCGGAGCGGCGGGCGTGGTGCTGGATGTCGAGGATGCTTCGTGGGCGGCGCTGGCGCAACGCTTCCGAACGCTCCCAGCCGTGGTTCGCGGCCTGCGCGATTCCATCCGCGAGCATGTCGAATTAGCGAAGAAGCATGCGCGGCTGGAGCCTCTGGCTAATGCAGATCCCGATACGCAGATCGTCGAAGGTCTGGCCGATGCCGGCATCGAAGCGCTGCTCGCCGACGGGTCAACGCGTGTGGCGTTCTCGGGCATCCACGACGGCCGTTCCGCGGCAATGGCGGCAGTGCTTGCCGCCCCGTTGGCGGAAAAGGGCGCGCGCATCGGGATGCTGGCCGGCGCGGATATTGCCGATGAAGGCGCCCGCCTGGTCGGCGAACTGGCCGTGCCATTCGCCGGCCCGCGCGTGGAAACCGCGCCGCCGCTCAAGCCTTTCGATGTCGCCATCGTGGGCATGGGCTGCCTGCTTCCGAAAGCGCCCAACGTGCGCGCCTTCTGGGCCAATATCCTGAACAAGGTCGATGCCATCGGCGACATTCCCAAGGAACGCTTCAACATCGACCTGTATTACGACCCGGACCGCAAGGCCAAAGACAAGATCCACTCGCGTTGGGGCGGCTTCCTGGACCCCGTGCCGTTCGATCCCATGCGCTACGGCATTCCGCCCACCGCGCTGCCATCCATCGACCCGCTGCAATTGCTGGCGCTGGTGACGGTGGACCAGGCGCTGCGCGATGCCGGCTATCATGATCGCGATTTCCCGCGCCAGAAGACTTCCGTGATTCTGGGCCTGAGCGGCGGGCTGGGCGATGTGGGATTGCAATATGCAGTGCGTTCCATGCTCCAGCAGTTCATCAGCAAGCCGCCTGCGGAGCTGTTGCAGGAACTGCCGGAGTGGACCGAAGATTCCTTCGCCGGCTTGCTGCTGAACGTAGCCGCGGGCCGCGTGGCCAACCGCTTCGATTTGGGCGGTGTGAATTTCAGCGTGGATGCCGCTTGTGCCTCTTCGCTGGCGGCCGTCTATTTGGCCGCGCGGGAGCTGGCCGATCATTCGAGCGACATGGCCATCGTGGGCGGCGTGGACACGGCGCAGAGTCCATTCGGCTACCTGTGTTTCGCCAAGGCGCAGGCGCTATCCGCCCGGGGCCGCTGCCGCACGTTCGATGAGACCGCCGACGGCATCGCCATCAGCGAAGGCATCAGCATGATGGTGCTGAAGCGACTGGAAGACGCCGAGCGCGATGGCGATCGCATCTACGCGGTCATCAAGGGAGTGGCCGGATCGAGCGACGGCAAAGGCAAAAGCATGACCGCGCCCCGTCTGGAAGGCCAGATCCTGGCGCTGCAGCGGGCCTACGCGCGAGCTGGTATTCGTCCCTCGACCGTGGGCTTGATTGAAGCGCACGGCACGGGCACCACGTTGGGCGACGCCAGCGAACTGGCGGCCGTGGACGATGTGTTCCTGGCCGATGGAGCGGCGCCGCAAAGCTGCGCGATCGGATCGGTGAAGTCCATGGTGGGCCACACCAAGTCCGCCGCGGGGATTACCGGATTGATGAAGGTGGCGCTGGCGCTCTACCACAAAACGCTGCCGCCCACCCTGCACGTGGAAAAACCCAATCCGAAGCTGCTCGAACCGGGCACGCCCATTTTCGTAAACACCGAGGCGCTGCCGTGGATTCCACCGGCCGCCACACCGCGTCGCGGCGGCGTCAGCGCGTTCGGCTTTGGCGGCACCAATTTCCATGCGGTGCTGGAGGAGTTTCAGGGCGACCTGAGAGACCCGGCCGATGTGGCGCAAACCGAGAAGTGGCCCGCCGAGTTGTACGTCTGGAACGACCCCACCCCTGCGGATCTGGTGGCACAGGCTTCAGCCTGTGGTGTGGCTTCCCCTTCAGCGCAAACCCGCCTGGCCATCGTGGCAACCTCGCCCGAAGACCTGCAAGCGAAACTCACCAAAGCCAAAGCCGCGCTCGAATCCAAACAACCACTCAACGACCCACAAGGCATCTACCTGGCCTTCGGTCCCCCGCGCGGCAAAGTCGCCTTCCTGTTCCCCGGCCAAGGCTCTCAAAAAACGCACATGCTGCGCGACTTGGCGCTCCACTTCCCCGAATTCCGCGCCAGTCTGGAACAAGCCGAGCAGTCGCTCGCCGGTCGCTTCCCCAAGAAGCTGAGCGCGTACATCTATCCGCCGCCGGCGTTCAGTTCCGAGCAGGAGAAACAGCAGAGCCTGGAAATCACCGACACGGTGGTCGCGCAGCCCGCGCTGGGCGTGGTCGAGATCGGGCTATGCCGTGCGCTGGAGCGGCTGGGCGTCCGCGCAGACATGACCGCGGGCCATAGCTACGGCGAGTATGTGGCGCTGGCCGCCGCGGGCGTGATTTCCGATAGCGCCTTGTTCGAGCTATCCGAGTCCCGTGGCCGCGCCATCAAAGATACTACCCGCGACGAAGCTGGCACCATGGCCGCCGTACCGGCCGATGCGGATGCCATCACAAAAGCATTGGACGGCATGGAAGGCATCACGCTGGCCAATCACAACAGCCCGCGCCAAACGGTGATTTCCGGCGCGAATGCCGCGATCCATGCAGCCATTCAGAAACTGGAGGCCGCCGGGCTTGCGGCGCGGCCGATCCCGGTGGCGTGCGCTTTCCACTCGCCGCTGATGGAACCGGCGCGCGAGCGGTTCGCCGCAGTGCTGGCCCGCCAGACCTTCGCCAAACCTCACGCGGCGGTTTTCTCCAACACCCTCGGCGGACGGTATCCCGAAGATCCCAAGGAAATCGCCGCGCTGCTCGCCAGCCATTTGGTGCGCCCCGTAAAATTCGTCGACGAGATCCGCGCCATGTACGAGCAAGGCGCGCGCGTGTTCGTGGAAGTGGGACCCAAAGGCGTGCTCACCGGCTTAGCGCGCCAGATTCTGGAAGGCAAGGACGCGCGCCTCATTCAAATCGATAGCGATCGCGGCGCCCCCTGGGCCGGATTGGTGCAATTCCTGAACGCGCTGGCGCAGTTGGCGGTCGAGGGCGTGCCGGTGGATACCGCCCAACTCCTCCGCGGTCGCGTCAGTCAGCCCCAACCCGAAGCGCGCGAAACCGGTTGGATGGTGAATGGTATGAAAGCCTTTCCGCGCAATCAGCCGCCGCAGATCGTCAAGCCGGTCGATCTGGTGCTTCGCTCCGCCGTTCCACCGCCGGCCCCCGTGGCCCTTCCAGCGCCGGCGATTGTTCCGCCATCCACCACCACCAGCGACGCCGTAATGCTGCAATTCCAGCAGCTCATGAAGCAGGTCCTCCAGACGCAAACCACCATCATGATGGCGTACCTCCAGGGCGCGCCGGCAGTTCCAGTTCTCGCAACGCCGGGGTACCCTCTGGGTCCGCCGCTTGTCGCCGTCGCCGCCCTGCCTCCTCCTCCGCCTGCACCGGTAGTGGCTGCACCGCCAGCGGCGCCAGCCCAACGGAGTTTCATCGAAGACTTGCGCCGCATCGCCGCCGAGCGCACCGGCTATCCGCCCGAGATGCTGGATCTGGACGCCGGCATCGAATCCGACCTGGGCATCGATTCCATCAAGCGCGTCGAAATCCTGACCGCCCTGCAGAAGCTCGGCACGCCCGCCGAACAGCAGAGCGCACAGGGCATCATGAATAAACTCACCAGCGCCCGCACGCTGCGTGAAATCGCGGACCTCATCGCTGGTGTTGCCGAGCCGGGGTACCCTCTGGGTCCGTCAGGGAGCGGTCTGGCCGCACCCGCACCCGCGCCCGCCAGTCGCGACTTCATCACTGAGCTGCGTGCCGTGGCTGCCGAACGCACCGGCTATCCACCGGAGATGCTCGACCTCGACGCCGGCATCGAATCCGACCTGGGCATCGACTCCATCAAGCGCGTCGAAATCCTGACCGCCCTGCAGAAGCTCGGGACACCCGCGCAACAAGAGGCCGTGCAGGGCATCTTGAACAAGCTGACCAGCGCCCGCACGTTGCGTGAAATCGCCGACCTCATCGCCGGCTCGGTTGGAACCAGCCCCGCCGCACCCGCACCGGCAGTACCGTCGGCCGCCGTATCCGCACCCGCCAGTCGCGACTTCATTACCGAACTGCGCGCGGTCGCCGCCGAACGCACCGGCTATCCGCCGGAGATGCTTGCCCTGGATGCCGGCATCGAAGCCGACCTGGGAATCGATTCCATCAAGCGCGTCGAAATCCTGACCGCATTGCAGAAGCTCGGCTCGCCCGCGCAACAGCAAAGCGTGCAGGGCATCATGAACAAACTCACTAGCGCCCGCACGCTGCGGGAGATCGCCGACCTCATCGCAGGCTGTACCGAGCCGAGGTACCCTCTGGGTCCGTCAGGGAGCGCTGTCGCTGCGGCGCCCACCCCGTCCGCTCCGGCCCCCCCAGCCGCATCCGCCGGCCACGACTATCTGGCAGAGTTGGTGAAAATCGCCAGCGAACGCACCGGCTACGAACCCGACATGCTCGGCCTGGATGCCGGAATCGAAGCCGATCTGGGTATCGACTCCATCAAACGTGTCGAAATCCTGACCGCTCTGCAGCAACGCTCTACCCCCGCCGCGCAGGCCCAAATCCAGGGCGCGATGGAGAAGCTAACCAGCGCCCGCACGTTGCGCGAAATCGCCGAGCGTATCGCCGCCGCGGTTGGGCCTGCGCCGCAGCCTGCCCCCGCGGCCGCCGCTGTGGAAGTCCCGCGCTTCATCTTGACCACCATCGACAAGCCGCGCAGACAGTCCAAGCCGCAATACTATCCGGGGCGCGTCTGCCTCATCACCGATGACGAAACCGGCATCGCTTCCGCGCTCGCCGATGAGCTGAAGCACCACGGGGAACGCGCCCTGTTGCTGCGTCATAGCCCGGACGCGACCATCGGCGCAGGCGACGTGTTCACCACCGATCTCGCCGATCCGGCGCATGTCGAGGCGTTGATCGGCGCCATTCGCCAGCAGTTCGGCCCCATCGGCGCCGTCATCCATTTGCTGCCTCTGCGCGCCGGCCAGCCCGCTTTACAGTCGAGTTTCGCTGAATGGCGCGAGTTGGTGCGCCTGGATGTCCGCAGTTTGTACGTGTTGGCCCGCGCCGCCGAGAACGATCTCAAACAGACCGCCCGCGCGGGCGGCGCGCTGTTTGCCGCGATTACGGCGCGCGGTGGAGCATTCGGACTGCAGCCCAATGGACCGTTTTCTCCGACGCACTTTGCCGTGGCCGATTTCACTAAGACGCTCGCATTGGAATTCACCGGCGTGCTGTGCAAGATCGTGGATCTGGACCCCACCGATCCCAACCCCATCCTGCGGCAGAAACTCATCGACGAACTGACCTCGCCGGACGACACGCTGCAAGTGGGTCTGCCTGGCGATCGCCGCCTGACTGTGATACCGCAAATCGCCCCGCTCGATGGCCAAGCCAAACGGCAAATCCAGCGCGACTGGGTCTTCCTGGTGACCGGCGGCGCGCGCGGCGTTACTGCCGAAATCGCCCGCCAGCTTGCCGAGCGCTATCGGCCGACGCTCATTCTGGCAGGCGCCTCGCCGTTGCCCTCCGGACCCGAGCCCGCCGACACGGCTGGCATCACCGAGATGCCGCGCTTGAAAGCGGCTCTCACGGCCCGGCTGCGCGCGGCTTCCTCTTCCGCGCATCCCACTGCGGTGAAACCCGCCGCGGTGGAGGCCGCCCTGCAGCGTCTGCTGAAAGATCGCGAGATCGTCCAAAGCCTGGAAAGCCTGCGCCGCACCGGCGCCAGGGTGGAGTATCGTTCCGTGGACGTGCGCCGCGAGGAAGCCTTCGGCGAGTTGATCGATCGCATCTACAGCGAGCATGGCCGTCTGGACGTGGTCATTCACGGCGCCGGCATCATCGAAGACAAGCTCATCCGCGACAAAACGCCGGAATCGTTCGACCGTGTGGTCGACACCAAAGCCGATTCGGCCTTCCTGCTGAGCCGCAAGCTGCGCCCGGAGAGCCTGCAATGCCTCCTGCTGATGTCGTCGGTCACCGCGGCGTTCGGCAATCGCGCGCAGGCGGACTATGCCGCCGCCAACGGGATCATGAACGGCCTGTCCGTGCTTCTTTCCGCGCAGTGGCCGGCGCGCGTGGTGGCCATGAATTGGGGACCCTGGGGATCCAGCGGCATGGTTTCCGAAGAAGTGCGGCAGCAGTTCCTCTCGCGCGGCATTCAAATGGTGCCGCTCGATGGCGGCGCCCAAGCTGCGCTGCGCGAAATCGAAGCCGGTCCGCAATCCGACCCGCTGGTGGCGCTGGGCGAAGGGCCCTGGAGAGAAATCGCACTGCCGGCCGATACGCCGCGCGCGCAGGTCCCGGTGTTCGGGAGCCTGAAATGAAGCCCGCGCAGCCGGACATTCTCGCCTACGTTCTGAAAACCGTGCAGAACCTCTGCCAGGATTGGGACTATGCCGACCCCGTGGGCCCGGAATCGCTGCTGTTTACCGGACTGGGTATGGAGTCGCTGGATGCCGTGGTGCTGTGCACCGCCATCCAAGAGCACTATCGAACCACCATGCCATTTGCCGAGCTGTTGGCGGACATCGGCCAGAAGCAGCGCGATCTTTCGATTGCGGAGCTGGCGGAGTTCGTCGGGCAGCACGTGAGCGTGGGGGCGCAGGTGGAGCTGCAGGAAGTCGAAGCTGCCTCGCCGCGACGTACGTAGCGGAAGGCTCAACTCAGCAAAACGGTATGACTGGCGCGAGCGGCCAACGCCTGGTCGAACGTAACTACCATGCCGTCGGCACATTCGGCGAAGGCCAGCAGCCAGGCGTCGGCCCACAGCTTGGGGGAGGCGTGGTTCTTGCGCGCATACTTCCGAAAGGCATCGTCGATTCCGCGTGGTTCATGAAAGAAGGTCACGCGGTCGTCGTCGAACAGCCGGTCATACGCGGCCCATGCTTCGGGCATGCGCAGTGGCTTGCCGTTCATAGCGGCTGGTGTAGTGAGCAGACGCAGGACGCTCATCTGAGTTATCCGCAGAAAACCGATCACGCCGGACTCGGTAGATTCTAACCAGTGCCTGGCGGCGGCGCGGTGAACGTGATTTTCCAGCAGCAGCGCCAACCAGACGTTTACATCAGGGAAAGTCGATGAGGTCATAGATCTGCTCGTTGGTCAGATCAAATGGCTTTCCCGTGGATGGCACTATCGGCTTATCCAGGTTGAGACGCCGCCGGGGACGCTTGGGCGTGGCTTCCTCGACGGCTTGCTCGATGCTGCGCAGGATCAACTGGCGCGCGGAGCAACCCTTGCGCGCGGCAACCTCGTGAAGACGACGGTGCAGGTCGCGGGGAAGGTCGATACTGGTGCGAACCGAAGGCGAATTCACAAGCCCATTATCTTTGAGCGACTTAAATAAGTCAAGCTGCGCGCGCGGCCAGATCGATCCCCACAAGATCCGCCGCATTCCATGCGGCCACTGCGCCGGCGACGCCGGAATTCGCAAGCGCCACCGCCGGACTAACGCCGAGCCGTTGCTTCCACGCGCCTTCCGCCGACAGGCGGCCCGATCCTTCGCCGGCAATCTCCACATCCGCGGCGCAGAGTTGCTCGCCGAAACGCTCCTGGATCAACATGCGCACCGCGTCTTTGGCGGCGCAGCGCCCCAGCAGCCAGTCATAGCGTTCCTTGGGCGACGTTGGCAGATTGTCCCAAGTGGCGCGCTCCCGGCGGCTCAGCACCAGGTACGCCAGCGTCTTCAGCCAAACGCTGTGCGAGGACTCCAGAAACGCCTGCGGCAGACCCTCCACGCGGCAGCACGCCACGCCGTGTTTTCCGGCTACCGGTTCCCTCCAGGGCGTCGCCAGATACGTCGCGCGCGGATCGATCCGTAGCCGAAGGAAGCGCGGCGGTTGCGGGAAGCGGCGCGTCTCCCAGTTGTCCAGTCTATAGTAGACCTTGCCGGCGCGGTCGAGAATTTCGATGTCGGAATGGATCACCGCATCGCTTTCAAACCGCCGCACCACACGGCATTCCAGCAGCGAGCCCGTGGGCGGCGCCGGCGCATAACAGTGGAACGCGCCCACGCGGTACGGGAACAGGTCCGTGCCCTTCTCGATGGCCTCCCAAAACCAGTACGCGACCACTTGTCCGGCCGCATCCAACAGCACGGGATCGAACAGAAATGCGGGGCGCGGATTATCGGTGAAGAGTTGCGCATGCGGCAGGGCTTCCAGGGTGGCGCTGCAGCCGTTGCGTCCGGCGCGCTCCACGCTCTTGGTGCCTTGCATCAGGGAGCCGTGAAACATGCCCGTGCGATAGAGTTGCTCGGGAATCCACGCGGACCGCTTTTCGTTTTCGAGCGTGAAGGGGCGCGGCGGACCGGAATCCGGATAGCGCTCGGCGAATACCGCTACGGCCTCCGCCAGAATCGGACGCAGCGTGTTAGCCGCGCCGGCCTCTCGCAAAGCGACGTGCACCTCGCCGGGCGCCGTTTGCTTGGCGGTGGCTTCGATAGTGTAACCCGGCTTCTCTAGCGTGATCCAGCGCGAGGCCCGGATGTCGCGCATCCCTACCAGGAATTTGTGTGGCGTCAGCAGGGCGCCGCCTTCGGCCAGCATCTCCATGGTTACGGTCAACGGCACCAAGGTCAGGCCGAGCAACGATGGATCTTCAGTGGAGACATCGCGTCCCAGAGCGTGATCGTGGAAGATGATTTCCCGCTCGGCCGAGAAACGATGCCGGGCCACGGCGCGCACGCCCGGCACGTTTTCAATGATGTCGTGAAAGAAGGGGGAGCGGGTCTGGGGACCCGCTGCAGGCGTGGACGCCCGCCCCACCAGATAGGCCGCCATGACTTCCTGCTGCGTCTGCACGAGTTGCTCCATCATGCTCAGATGCTCTTGCATCAACGCCGATCGCGGGTCGGTGGGAGCAGCCGGGGCTAGGGGCTGGGGACTAGGGGCAAACACAGGGGCTGGGGGCTGGGGGCTAGGGGCTGAGGATTTCGTCTCGGATCCAGGCAGCTTGAAATCCGCCGGCAGGCGCGCGGGCTGCAGCCCCGTGCCTAGCGCGAGCATGCGTTTGGGTTTGATTTTCTCGGTCACAGGGCGCGGGGCGCGCCGCGCGAAAAGGTGCTCCAGCTTGGGATTCAGCCCGTGGGCCACGAGCTGTCCCAGCATGTGGTGAAGCTGCACAATTCCCGAACGATGCTGCACGTTCGAAGGAATCGCCGCGTGCGGCTTGGCGCGCAGCACATCGTCGGTGAAGCCGGTCAGGTTGCTGCGCGGACCAATCTCCAGGAACAGCCGCACGCCGTCGCCATGCATGCCTTCGATGGTCTCGCGGAAGCGCACCGTGCTCGACCATTGCACCGCCGCCAGCGCGCGGATTTCCTCGGGGTCGTGCGGATATGGCCCTGCCGTCACGCAGGAATAGAGCGCCGTCTGCGCCTTGCCGATGCGCAACCGGTCGAAATGCTGTTTCAGCGGTTTGCTGAACACTTCGAACCAGGGCGTGTGATAGGCGCGCGCAAATGGCAGCTTCTGGCAGATCGCGCCTTTGGGTGTCAGCACGGTCACCAGCCGGTCGATCACCGATTCGTGCCCGCACAACACCACCTGGTGAATGCAGTTGTCGAGCGCGATATACATTTCGCCGTCGCTGTCGGCTACCTGCCGCTCCAGGAAGGCATGATCGGCGCCGGCTACAGCCAGCAGCACCGCCTCGGGAATATCGCTAGTGGCGTTCAGCTTGTCGAAGACTTCGTAAACACCCAGGATGTGCTGGATCAACTCGTCGTCGTCGGCCACCTCGACCACCCGCGAAGCCAGCAGCGCGGAATGCTCGCCGGTGGAGTGCCCCACCATGGCATCGGCCCGTATGCCCAGGTTCTCGATCAGCGCGTAGAGCGCTTGGTTGGCGCAAAATACCGTTTCCGCGCCGGAGTCCATGTTGTATAAGCGCTCCTGGCTGGGGGAACCCAGCGGCGGCGGAAAGATGACATCGCTCGGCAAATAATCGCGCGGATGATTCTCGTAAGCGCGATCCATCAGGTCGAAAACGCGGCGCACTTCCGGAAAGTGGATGCACAGATCGCCGAGCATGTTGCGGTACTGCGATCCTTCGCCGGGGAACAGGAAGGCCAGCTTGCCATGCAACCCCAGGGGTTCCTTGAAGTGGTAGATGCCTTCGATTTCTTTGATGTTGCGTGTCTTGGGGTCGCCCAGGCGCTTGATGGCGCGCTCCAGTTTGGCGGCCAGATCGGTGTGCGACAGGCCCACCACGGCCATGCGCACGGGACCCATGGGGCGGCTGCAATTGAGCGTCCAAGCCAGGTCCTTCAGCGAAAGCGCATCGCCGCCCGCGCGCAGAAGCTGTAGCGCCTGCTGGGCATCTTCCGCCACTGTGGTGCGGCTGTCGCCCGAGAACACGAACAGCTCGCTATCCCAATCGCGCTGCATCCAAGGCGCCTGATGGGGCCCCGTGTATTCCTCCAGGATGGCGTGCGCGTTGATGCCGCCGAAGCCGAAAGCGTTCACGCCCGCGCGCCGCGGCGTTTTGGAAGACCCGTGAATCCAGGGCCGCGTTTCGGTGTTGATGTACAGATTTGTGTTCTCGAGCTGCAGCTTCGGATTGGGATTCTCGCACAGCGTCGGCGGCAGGACTTTATGGTGCAGAGCGAGTGCCGCCTTGATCAGCCCCGCCACGCCGGCGGCCGGCACGGTATGGCTGATCATGGATTTCACCGATCCCAGCGCGCAGCGCGGCGATTCGGTCTGGCGCGGCGGGAACACGCGACGCAGCGCCTCCACTTCCACCACGTCGCCGACCGGAGTGCCGGTGCCGTGGGCTTCCACCAGGCCCACGGTGAGCGGATCGATGCCCACCGGTTCGTAGGCGCGGCGCAGTGCAAGTTCCTCTCCTTCGAGACGCGGCGCCAGGACGTGGGTGGCCCGGCCGTCGCTGGCAATGCCGACGTTTTTGAGCACGGCATAGATATGGTTGCCGTCGCGCTCGGCCTCCGCCAGGCGTTTCAGCACCACCATGCCGACACCTTCACCGAGCAGCGTGCCGTCGGCATCTTTATCGAACGAGCTCAACTGGCCGCGGTGCGAGAGCGCGCCAAGCTGCGAGAAGATCATCATCAGGACCGGCGAGGTGTTGCTGTTCACGCCGCCGGCCAAAGCCAGATCGCAGTTGCCCGTGCGGAGCTCGCGCGCGGCCATCTCGACGGCTACCAAGGAACTGGCGCAGGCGGCGTCAATCAGGTAATTCGGCCCCATCAGGTCCAGGCGGTTGGCGATACGGCCGGTGATGATATTGGGCACCAGGCCGGACGCGGTGTCGGAATGAAACGGCGGCAGGCCGGCCTTGATCTGGCGCTTAATCTCGGCCAACTCCGCATCCGTGTGCTCGGGATGCAACTGCTTCAGGATGCGCAAGATGCTCTCGACCATCACGCCTTGCTGGAGGGCCGCCGCGTTGCCGCGGTTGACATACGTTCCGCGGCCGATAATCACGGCGGTGCGAGCTTTGACCGGCTCCAGGTCGAGGGCGCCGCAGTCTTTCAGCGCGTCGTGCGCCGCCTGCAAGGCCATGTAGTGGTCCGGTTCGCCGCCGTCCACCGCGTTAGGCATGATGCCGAAAGCGAACGGATCGAACTGCGCCAGCTTGCCCAGGAATCCGCCGCGCTTGCAGTAGGTGCGGTCGTCGGCCTTGGTGTCCTGCTCGTAAAACAGTTCGGCCTCCCACTCGGGTGGAGCGTCCGAAATGGCGTTCACCTTGTGCAGGATGTTTTCCCAATAGCGCGTGGCGTCCGGCGCGCCAGGGAGCACGCAAGCCATCCCAATGATGGCGATGCCGGCGATGTCGTTGGATCTGTTGTCGTTCATTTCACCCGTATAATCTTTTAATTGTCCGCGATGTGGTGGGGCAGGTGCAAATCGGAAGAGGCGAATCCGTGGCAGAATGGAGAGGGCAACGTTATGCAGACTGTGGTGGATCTTCCGGACTCGCTCTATCAGAAGAGTAAGACGCTGGCTGCCTCGCGGGGGGCGACGGTGGAAGAGTTCATCGTCGAAGCGGTTGCGAAGGAAGTCCAAGGCGAACTCGCGCCGCGCGCTTCTGGTCCCGAGCGGCGAAAGGTTCGGTTTGACGGAATGCGGGATCGCGTCGAGCTTCTGCCCGGATGGGACGATCCCATCGATCTCGATCGCTTCCTCATGGGCGATCTGTGAACGGGTACTTGCTCGACAC
>Ga0209415_10015300_pt1 | contig 12446 bp, 10 predicted proteins | sample PeaSoiSIISIP2007_FD_187696 | JGI IMG/M metagenome (GOLD analysis project Ga0209415, IMG submission 187696) | Peat soil microbial communities from Weissenstadt, Germany - SII-SIP-2007 (SPAdes) (version 2) | ecosystem: Environmental > Terrestrial > Soil > Wetlands > Peat | place: Germany... | reverse complement strand
TCCAGGCTGCCAGCGCGCGCGCCAGTCGCTCCGGCGCCGAGGTCTGGCCCATGTTCCGCTCGGCGACGGTCCAGGCCGGCAAGTCGGGCTCGTCGGGCAGCGGCGCCAGCGGCCACAGTTCGACCGAACCGGCCTGGCCGAGCCGGGTCGGGAAATGCTGCAATTGCTTATCCGGCTCGACCACGCCCTCGGCCGCCACCGGGCCCGCGAACACCGCGTCGACCAGCGCGAGCACGGGCGTCGTCGAGCGGAACGACACGTCGAGGTCGACGTCCCGCCACCTCTCCGCGGCGCCCCGCACACGCTCCGACCAGCCGGCGCGCCAGCGGTCGAATTCCTCCGGCTCGGCGCCCTGAAACGAGTAGATCGACTGCTTGCGGTCGCCCACCGCGAACACCGAGCGGTGGGCGCGGTCCGCGCCGTGCGCCCCGGCCCCGGCCCCGGCCCCGGCCCCGGCCCCGGCGAAGAATTCCGCGGTGAGCGAATCGGCGATCTGCCATTGCGCCGGCGCGGTATCCTGGACCTCGTCGAGCAGCACGTGGTCCAGCCCGCCATCGAGCTTGTACAGCACCCAGGCGGCGCCTGGATCGTGCAGCAGTGCGACGGTGCGGACGATCAGGTCGTCATAATCGAGCAGGGCCCGGTGGTGCTTGCGCGCCGCGTAGGCCGTGATGACCGGCGCCGCCAGCGCCACGAGCGCCGCCGAAATCTCCGCCATCCTGATGGCGCGCAGGCCATCGACGATGCCGGCGACGCGATCCGCCTCGGCCACGAGGCAGCGGCGCAGATCGGGCCGGGCGGCGGCGAGCTTGTCGTTGACCAGCTTGCTCGGCGCGACCGGCACCTCCGCCCCCGTCAGCAGCTGGCCCTGCCACGCATCCCATCGCGCCGCCCGTTCCTGCGGCGACAGATCGAGCCACGCAAGCATCGATTGCGCGCGGCGGGCGACGGTCTCCGAAGCGTTGCGCGCCACCACGGCGCAGGCGGCGCGTACGTCATCCTCCTGAGGCCACGCGACAGCCGAGGCGAGCAACGCCTCGGGGCTCGGATGCAGGGCGCCCAGCACACGGCGCTGCGCCGCGAGCAGCGCCTGCGGCTCCAGCGCCGAGAGCGCCGCCATGCGCGCGCGATCCTTGTGCAGATCCGCAACGAGAGGGGCGAATTCGTCGATGCCGATGAGCGTCGCCAGAGTCTCGATCGCGCCGAGCGGGGCATCGGCATCGGCGGCTGCGAGCGCGTCCTCGCGCGCGGCATCCAGCGTCGCCCTGGCGTCGCCATCCTCGGCGAGATCGAAATGCGGCGAGATTTCCGCCTCCAGCGGGAACCGCCGCAGCAGCGACTGGCAGAAGGCGTGGATGGTGCCGATCCGCATGCCGCCCGGCAGATCGAGCACCTCGGCGAACAGCCGGCGGGCGCGCGCGAGCGTGTCGGCGTTCTGCTGCACCGCGAGCCGCGCCAGCTCGTTCGTCAGCGCCACGTCGGACAGCGTGACCCACCGGCCCAGCGCAGCATGCAGCCGCAGCGCCATCTCGGCCGCGGCGGCGCGCGTGTAGGTCAGGCATTGGATGCGCGCGGGCGCCGCGCCGGCGAGCATGAGGCGCAGCAGCCGGTCGATCAGCAGCTTGGTCTTGCCGGAACCCGCCGATGCCGAGACGAAGGCGGAAACGCCCGGGTCCGACGCCAGCAGCTGCTCGGCCTCGGCGCGCTCGCGGCCGATCGCGGTCACGCCTCGCCGCCCTCGGCGGCCGCGCCCCACTCGAACACGCGGGCAAGCTGGGCGAAATCCGACCGCCGCGCCACCGCGCCGGGGATCGGCTCGGCGAGATAGGGAAGCTGCGGATCGTCGTAGGCCGCGATCAGATGGCGCAGCGCAAGGTGCGTACGATCGCACAGCGCGGCCAGTTCGGCCGCGTCGTCGAGCCCGGTCTCGTTGCCCGGCTCATGCCCGCCGCCCAGCTTCCAGTACAGCAGCCGAGCGGTGGCGCAGGCGAACCGTTCGCCGAACCCGCCGGCCGCGGCCATCACCGCTTCAAGGGCAAGCTGCGTTGCCCTGCCCTCCCTCATGTCCTTTTTCGACGGCACGCCGCCCGTCTTGTAGTCGATCAGGCACAGCTGGCCGTCGACGCCACGCTCGATGCGGTCGGCGCGGCCGCTGAGCTCGAACTCCCCGCCACGCGCGTCGAACCGCCAGCGACCCGTCGCCTCGGTCGCCAGCTCGGCGATCGGCCATGCCTGCCGGCGGGCCGTCTCGGTCGCGACCACCCAGGCGGCGATACGATCCAGGCGCGGCGCCCACCAGCCGGCGAGCGCCGGACGCGGCTCGGCCGCCAGCAGCGCGGCGCGCAACGCAGCGCGCAGGCGGGCAGCGGCGTCGGCCGGCCAGGCAATGCCCGCCTCGGCGAGAAACCGGTGCAGGCCGGCGTGGACGAGGCTGCCGTAATCGGCCGCATCCATGACCTCGTCCAGATCGTCGAGCTTCTTCAGCCGCAGCACGTGGCGGGCATAGATCGCATAGGGGTCCGCCAGCCACGTTTCGATCTCGGTGACCGACAGCCGGCGCGGCCGCAGCGCCACCGGCGGGCGCGGCTGCGGCGGCGCGACCGGCGCCGGCGTCCCGGCCGGCAGATCGATCGCCCGCGCCCAGGCCGCCGCCGGATGCTCCTCCAGACGCTTGCGCTGGCCGTGCAAAAACGCCTCGAGCCGGGTCAGCCAGCGCGCCGGCACGGTCGGCGCCCCATCCCGCCGCTTCGGGCACGACAGGACCGCCGTCGGCGCGGCGCAGGCACTGGAGACGAAATCATGCGCCGCCTGGCCGACGCGCTCTTCCGGCGAATCGAGCCCGACGCGGGCGCGCATCGGCCGGCTGAGCCACGGCCCCGGTTCGGTGGCCGGCGGCCAGACGCCCTCCGCCAGCCCGCCAAGAACCACGGTTTCGACCGTCTGCAACCGCGCCTCCAGCAGGCCCCAGATAAAGACGCGCGGATGCTCCGCGCCGTCGCGTCCCCGCAACGCCCGGCGGGTTCGCACCACGGCGCCGTCCAGCAGGGCGTCGAGCAGGCCCGGCAGCACCGACGGAGACTGATCGGGCAGCACCTCGAGCGCCTCCAGCGCCTCGGCCACCAGCGTGGCCAGCACCTCGCCGTCCTCGCCGCTCCACAGCCGGTCGGCGCCCGCCGCATCGTGTGTCGCGGCCATCGCCTCGGCGGCGGCGAGCAGGGAGCGCAGCATCGACGCGGGCCGCGCCGCGACCGCGGTCGCGGCGCGGAGGGGAAAATCCAGCCGGGACTCGATCGCGGCAATCAATGCTCGGGCCTCCCGCGGCGGCCGGCCGCGATCGAGCGCGCGGCGCAGGCCGCCGAGGCCGGCAGGCATCGGACGCGGGCCGCGCAGGGCGGCCAGTTCCAGCGCCCTGGTCGCCGCGCGGCACGCGGCGGGCTCCATGCCGGCGGCGCAGAGCGGGTGCTTCAGCAGGGCCAGCAGCGGCACCGGAGCCAGCTTCTCGGTCACCGCGGCGGCGAGGAGGCGCAGGAACACGGCCGGCGGCGTTTCGGCGAGCGGCTCGCCGGCGCTGTCGTCGGCGATGACGCCGAAACGGCCGAGTTCCGTCGCCACGCGCACCGCCAGCGCCCGGTCCGGCGTGACCAGCGCGGCGCGCGCGCCCGGCGTTTCCAGTGTTCCGCGCAGGATCGCCGCGATCGCCACGGCCTCCTCCTGCTGGTCGGCGGGCGTCAGGCGCCACATCCCGGTCAGATCGCAGCCGAGCGGCTCGCGCCAGGCGCCGAGCCCGGCGGCGGGCGTCAGCGCATCGGCGAACAGGCGCGCGCGCGCGCGGCCACCGCCGCCCGTCGACCGCCCACCAAAAGGCCGCAGGTCGCCCGGCAGGGCGCCCATTCGGGTCAGCAGCCGGTGCAAGCCGGCCTGCGGATGCGTCGGTTCCAGATCGGACGTCACCTCCGCATCGAGCGCGGGCAGGATCACCTCGCCCTGCGGCAGTCGAGCCACGGCGCGAAGCAGGCGGGCGACCGCCGGCATCGCGGCGCTGTTGCCGGCCGCCCAGACAGGGTGCTCCGGCGCCGCCGCCGCCCACGCCTCGGCCTGCGCGTCGAGCAATTGCACCTGGCGCGCCGCCGGGTTCATCAGCCCCTTCTCGGCGAGCCAGCTCGGCCACGCGCGGGTGACGATTTGCAGGAACTCGACCGTCCGCTGCCAATGCGCTGCGAACGCCGGATCGGCGGCATCGGGCAGGCGCGCAGCGAGATCGATCTCCGCCCGCTCCGCCTCGTCCATCAGGCTGGCAAGTTCGGCGGCCAGCCGCCATGCGCCGTCGGCGCCGCGCGGCGCGCCGTTCGCCCCGCCCATGGCGAGGATCATGCGGCTCAGCACCGCGAGTCGCCGCATCGGCGGCACCGCGGGCGGCAGCACGAGATCGCGCGCCAGCGCCAGCTTCGCCTCGTCCAGCGCGCCCAGGGCGACGATGCGCGGCAGCAGCAGCGGCCGGCCGTCGCGGGCGCGCAGGAATGCCTCGGCCAGGGCACGCGCCGACCGGCGCGTCGGCAGCAGGATCAGACCACGCGCTACCGCGACCGGATCATCGTCCGCGCGTTCCAGCCAGACTTCGGCGAGGCGGTCGAGAAAGGGCGCCTCGGCGGGGATCGACGAGAGGTTCACGAGGTGGGGACGGCGGCGCGCGCGCCGAGCACGAATTCCGCCTGGGCCAGGTCGGCCGGCGTCGACAGGTGGAACCACATGCCGTCATGCACCAGCGCGCGCAGGCGCCCGGCGGCCAGCGCGCGGTCCCACACCAGGTTCATGCTGAACGGCTGATCGGGCGCGAGCCCGGCCACCGGCGCGAACAGTGCCGGCGTCACGATCTGCAGGCCGGCGAAGATGTAGGGCACCAGCTCGTGCTCCTCCGGCCGGCGGGGCATCCCCCACGGATCGAGCGCGAAATCGCCCGAGCCGACATCGGCATGGACCTGGAAGGCGCGATGCAGCAGCAGCATGGCATCCGCCTCGGCGGGGTCGAGCGCGCCCGCCAGGCGTGTCAGCGCCGGTGTCGGCCCGTCGAGCCAGAACGCGTCGCCGTTCAGAACATAAAACGGCCCCGGACCGAGCAGGCCTTCGGCCAGGGCGACGCGGACGCCGCCGCCGGTGTCGAGCAGCATGTCCTCGCGCCGCAGCCGCGCCTCCGGCGGCCGGCTGGCTTTACTGCGCGCCGTCAGGTGCGCGGCGATGCGCTCGGCGTGCCAATGCGCGTTGACGACCACGCGCTCGACGCCCGCAGCGCCGAGCCGGTCGAGCGCGTGGTCGAGCAGCGGACGCCCCATCAGCGGCAGCAGGGGTTTTGCGGTCTCGGCGGTGAGCGGCCGCATCCGCGTGCCGAGCCCGGCCGCCAGCAGCATCGCCGTGCGCGGCGGCGCGCGATCGGGGTTCGGCCCGCCGGTCACGCTGCGGCCTCGGCGCGCGGCGGTGGATTGGCGCGGCGTTCGGCGGGAATCCAGCGGTCGAGCACGCCGGCCAGCGGCGCGCAGTCCGGATGCCGCAGGGCGCGGAGCAGCAGCAGCCAGGTGCGCGGGCCGTTCGCGAGGTAGTGCGGCTTGCCGTCGCGGCGGTCCAGCCGCACCCATTGCGCGGCGACCCGCAGATGCCGTTGCGCCGCGCACGCGGCCATCGCGCGCTCGAACGCGTCCCGCTCCAGTTCGGGCCGCTGCGCGAGATAGCGGTCCACCGCGCGCTCGGCGAGAGCGGGGTCGATGTCGCGCCGCGCATCCTGGATCAGCGCCACCAGATCGTAGGCCGGATGACCCACCGCCGCGTCCTGGTAGTCGATCAGGCCCACGCGCCGCAGGCGCGCCCGATGCGGCAGCCAGACCAGGTTGCCGGCGAAGAAGTCGCGATGCACCAGGACGCGCGGGGCGGCGTCCAGCGGCGCCAGCATCTCCGCCAGCGCGGCCTCGATCTCAGCGCGTGCGGACGCGGGCGCCGGCGCGCCGAAAACGGCCGGCCACCACCAATCGTAAAGGCTGGCCCCGGTCGCCGCGATCATCGCCGCGCTGTCCCAGGCCGGCAGCCCCTCGGGCGGCGGGCGGCGCTGCATCGCAGCCAGGACGTCGACCGCACCGTCGAACAGGCGCGGCGCGGTCGCGGGCTGCAGCACGGCAGGGAACATGTCGTCCCCGAGATCCTCCGCTAGCAACAGTCCCGCCGCCGGATCGACCGCGATGGTCTCGGGCACCGACAGCCCCGCGGCGGCGAGATGGGCGCCGATCCGGGCGAAGCGGCCGACCACGTCGGACGGACCGGCCGGGCCGGCCGGCGGCGCGTCCATCAGCACCGCCGCACGCGGACCACCCACAAGCCGCAGATACCGCCGGTAGCTCGCATCCTGCGCCAGCGGCATCCGCCGCGCGCCGGCGTAGCCATTGCATTGCAAGAACGCATCGATCTCCGCCGCGCGGCTCATCGCAGCGCCTCGATCCGATCGGGCCAGCCCGACGCCTCGACCCAGCGCGAGGTTTCGCCCGTGATGGTCAGCGTGATCGCGAGCGCGTCGTCCGGCGTCAGTAGCCCGAGGCGATCCGGCCACTCGACGAGCACGATCGCCTCGCGCGCGTCCTCCCAGCCAAGCTCGACGATCTGCGTCTCACCCTTCAGCCGCCACAAATCGAAATGATGCACCGCGCCGAGATCGGTGTCGTAGGCCTGCACCAGCGTAAAGCTCGGGCTCGGCACCTCGAGTTCCGGATCGCCGCTGGCCGCGCGCAGGAAGGCGCGGGCGAATTCCGACTTGCCGGCGCCGAGCGGGCCGCCGAGCAGGATCGCATCGCCCGGCCGGGCGAGCCGCGCCACGGCCGCAGCCATCGCGTGCGTCGCGGCGAGGTCGGGCAGGTCGCGCGCGATCACGGACGCCGAGTCGTTCATCTCGGCACAGTGCCAGATGCGGGCAGCCGCGTTCAACCGGGCGGCCTTGCGCCGACGGCCTCGGCGGATAGGTTGCGCGCATGGGCGAGTTCATCGAGACCGACGTTGCGATCATCGGCGCGGGACCCGTCGGCATGTTCGCGGTTTTTCAGTGCGGCATGCTGAGGATGCGGAGCGTGCTGCTCGACGCGCTGCCCGAGGTCGGCGGCCAGTGCACCGCGCTCTATCCCGAAAAGCCGATCTACGACATCCCGGCCTGGCCGGTGATCGACGCCGCCGGGCTGATCGAGCACCTCGACCGCCAGATCGCGCCGTTCAGGGCGCCGCGCCTGTTCGCGCGACGGGTCGAACGGTTCGCCGGTACGCCGGGCGCCTTCACGCTCGGCACCGACACGGGCGACACGGTTCGGGCGAAAGCGGTGATCGTCGCCGCGGGCGCCGGCGCCTTCGGGCCGAACCGGCCGCCGCTCGCCGGGCTTGCCGCCTACGAGGCGACCGGCGCGGTGCAGTATTACGTCCGCCGCCGCGAGGAACTGCGGGGCAAGCGCGTCGTGATCGCCGGCGGCGGTGATTCAGCGGTCGACTGGGCGCTCGCCCTGCGCGGCATCGCGGCTTCGGTCAGCCTGGTCCACCGCCGCGCCAAATTCCGCGCCGCCCCGGCCGCGGCGGCGCAGATCGAGGCCGCAGCGAAGGCGCGCGAGATCGAACTGGTCGTGCCCTATCAACTGCACGCCCTGCACGGCGCGGACGGCGCGCTCGCCGTCGTCGAGGTCGCGACGCTGGACGGCGCCACGCGGCCGCTGCCCGCCGACACGCTGCTCGCCTTTTTCGGCCTCGCCACCGATCTCGGCCCGCTCGCCGACTGGGGCATCGCGCTCGAGCACGGCCACGTGCAGATCGACCCCGCGACCTGCGCCACCAATGTCGCGGGCGTGTTCGCGATCGGCGACGTCGTGACCTATCCGGGCAAGCTCAAGCTGATCCTGCAGGGCTTCAGCGAAGCGGCGATGGCGGCGCATGCGATCTATCCGATCGTCCATCCCGGCGAGGCGCTGCACTTCGAGCATTCGACGACCAGCGGTGTCCCCGGGGCGACGTAGTCCGTCACCAGCCCGTTTCGACGCTACTTAAGCAGCTTGGCGAGTTCTCCCAACGTATCCTGAAATTCCTTCAGGAAGCCATCGAGTCTCGGCGCGTCCTCCTTTTTGACGATGCCGATGAAATATTTTACCCGTTTGTTGAGTTCGTCCTCCCGCTTCGGATCGGTCTTGCCGCTCTCGATCTGCTTCTTCAGGTCCGCGTGATATTTGCACCGGTCAAACGCCGTCTTGATGCAGTCGGCCGCGGCTTTTTCCTCGTCGTCCAATGCACGCATAAACGTCTCGAAATTGGCCAGCACGCTCTTCTTCTGCCGCCGCAACTTATCCAGCGCCGCCTGCATGGTCTCCGCGGTGTTGAGGTTATCCTTGATATCCTTGGGATCGACTTGATCGAGAGCCATGTCCTGCCTTCCTGCTCGCGACGGCCCGCCGTCGGTCGGTTGCGGGACGAACATTGCAGCCTTTGCCCGCGATTGCTGTGACGCCGGTAACGCTGCTGTGACGCCCGTAACGCGGAATTGCCGCCGGGCCTGGATCGGCGCGGTCGTCGGAAGGACCTGGCGCGGGCGAAATCCCGGTTCAGCCGCCGGACGCGGCGAGCTCGATGCCCGCGACGGCGGCCGCGAGCACGACAAGAAGCGGCGAGGCGCGCCAGACCACGAGCAGGACGAAGGCCACGACGGCGATCGCGACGTCGGCCGGGGCGCGCACCGCGCTGACCCAGACCGGGTTGTAGAGCGCAGCGCCGAGCAGGCCCACGACGGCGGCGTTGATGCCGCGCATCGCCGCCTGCGCCGGCGGCCTCGCCCGCAGCGCGTGCCAGAACGGCAGCGTGCCGAGGAGCGCGAGCAGGCCCGGCAGGAAGATCGCGACCAGCGCCACCGTCGCCCCGGCGACGCCGCCGGGCGGCACGGCGGCGACGGCGCCGAGATAGGCGGCAACGGTGAACAGCGGCCCCGGCAGCGCCTGCGCCGCGCCGTAGCCGGCGAGAAAGGCGCTGTCGGAGACCCAGCCGGGCACGACGACGGCGTCGCGCAGCAGCGGCAGCACGACGTGTCCGCCGCCGAAGACGAGCGCGCCCGAGCGGTAGAACGCTCCGAACAACGCCGCGACGCCGTGTTGTGCCGGAACGAAGGCGAGCAGCAGCAGGACCAGGAAGGCCGCGAGCGCGAGCGCGCCGGCGCGGCGCGAGACCGGCATCGCCAGATCGTCCTCGGCCGCCGGCGCGGCGGCGCCGCGACAGAACACGAGCCCCGCCAGCCCGCCGATGACGATCGCCCCGACCTGGCTCGGCGATCCCGGCGCCAGCATCAGCAGCGCGACGGTCAGGGCCGCGATGGAGGCGCGCGGCCGGTCCGGGGCGAGACTGCGCGCCATGCCGAGCACTGCCTGCGCCACGATCGCGACGGCCACCAGCTTGAGCCCGTGCAGCAGCCCCTCGCCCCATGGCGTGCCGGCGAGACTGCCGGCGCCGAAGGCGAAGGCCAGCATCAGCAGCGCGGACGGCAGGGTGAAGCCGATCCATGCGGCGACACCGCCGGCAAGCCCGCCGCGCAGCAGGCCGATGGCGAATCCCGTTTGGCTCGACGCCGGCCCCGGCAGGAACTGCGACAGCGCCACAAGGTCGGCATAGGCGGGCTCGCTCAGCCAGCGCCGGCGCTCGACGAACTCGGCGCGGAAATAGCCGAGATGGGCGATCGGCCCGCCAAAGCTCGTAATGCCGAGCCGCAGGAACACGAGCAGGATCTCGAGCAACCCGCGGCTTGGCCGAGCCGCGGCGGCGGTCGTTGCGCTCATGGCCGCCGATCGGGCGGCGGCGGCGCGGCGAGCGCGGCGTCGACGGACCAGCGACCGCCGCCCTCGATCAGCAGGTAGAGCAAGCCGAGCAACATCACGAAATCGGTCCGCGCCTCATGCGCCATGCTCCAGAATCCGTACCGGGGAAGCGTCGGCAGATGGAAAATCCAGACATCCTGGCCGAGCCAGATCGGCAGCTTGGTCGAAACGATCGCCACCAGCATGACGATGATCAGCGGCACGGCGGCAAGGCGCGTCAGCAACCCGATGACGATCAACGCGCCGCAGACGATCTCGACGATGCCGACGAACGGCCCCGTGAGCGCGGGAAAGGGAATGCCAATGCGCGCGAAACGCCCCGCGCCGAGCAAGTCGGCGAAGATGAGTTTCTGAATTCCCTCGGGGAAAAAGACGACAAGGCCCACCGACAGGCGGATCAGGATCGACCAGCCCGAGGCGCGCGTCGCCATCAGCCATTGCCAGTCCATCATCGCGTATCCTCCCGGTTGCAGCCATTCACGTGCCGAGTTCGTCCTCGAACAGCTCGCCGAACAATTCCCGCACCTTGACCTTGGCCGCGGCGAGGGCCGCGGCGCCGGCGGCGGTCGCGCGGTAGACCCGGCGCACGCTGCCGCCCGACCGGGTCTCGCTCGAGGCCAGGTATCCTTTCACCTCGAGCCCATGCAGGATCGGATACAGCGTCCCGGCACTGATCTTGTAGCCGTGCCGCGCCAGTTCCTCGATCATCGCGAGACCGTAGATCGGTTCCTTGACCGCATGATGCAGCACGTGAAGCCGGATCAGGCCGGCGTAGAGAGACCGGTCCTGCATCGATCACACACATAATCGGATACCGATATCGTAACACGCTATCGATACAACGGCGCGCTGGCCCCGTCAACCCCGTCGATCTCGGGACGACTGCAAGCGGCGCCGGGAAGGCAGCGCCGCGTTCCCGCCTCGCCGGGCGGCGCGCGGCGGTCACTTCATATTACCGTGCGTGACCGATACTAGCCGGCCGCGCACCACGTCCATCGCCGCCGTGTAGGCAGCCTCGGCATCGAGCGAGGTCGTGTCCAGCATCACAGCATCCTCGGCCGGGCGCAGCGGCGCGGCGGCGCGGGCGGCGTCCTGCGCGTCGCGGGCGCGCATGTCGGCCTCGACGGCGGCGAGATCGGCGTCCACGCCCTCGGCCCGCAATTCCAGGAGCCGGCGCCGGGCGCGCGCCTCGAGGCTCGCGGTCACGAACAGCTTCACCGCCGCGTCGGGGAAAATCACCGTGCCGATGTCGCGCCCGTCGAGCACGCCGCCGCGCGCGGCGGCGAAGTCGCGCTGGAAGGCGAGCAGCGCCTGCCGCACCGCCGGAATGGCCGCGACGGCGGCGGCGGCGCGGTCGGCTTCGGGGCCGCGCAGGTCGGCGCGGCCGAGGTCTGCCGCCTGCAAGGCCCGCGCCGCGGCCTCGGCCGCCGCCGGGTCTGCGGGGTCGGCGCCGGCATCCAGCACGCGGCGGCCGACGGCGCGATAGAGCAGGCCGGTGTCGAGATAGGGCAGCCCGAGTGCCGCGGCGATGCGGCGGGCGAGCGTGCCCTTGCCGGCCGCCGCCGGGCCGTCGATGGCGATGACGGGCGCGATGACCGGACCGCTCATATCGCCTCGGTCACGCGGGTCGCCTCGGTCACGCGGGTCGCCTCGGTCACGCGGGTCGCCTCGGTCACGCGGGGCCGATCGGCGCGCCGAGGCGCTCCATCAGGGCGACGAAGCCGGGGAAACTCGTTTCTATGAAGGCGGAATCGTCGATGCGCACGGGCGCGGCGGTCGCGAGCCCGAGCACGAGCGCGCTCATCGCGATGCGATGGTCCATCTCAGTCGCGACGTCGCCGCCGCCCGGCGGCGGCCCGCCCGCCCCGTGCACGATTAGGTCGTCGCCCTCGATATCGACCTTGACGCCGTTGGTGGTCAGCAGATTGGCGGTCGCGGTCAGCCGGTCGCTTTCCTTGACGCGCAGTTCCTTGAGCCCCCGCATCCGCGTCGTGCCGGCGGCGCAGGCGGCGACGGCGGCGAGGACCGGGAACTCGTCGATCATCGACGGGGCACGCTCCGGCGGCACGTCGACCGAGCGCAGCGCGCCGTGCGCCGCCACCAGATCGCCGACCGGCTCGCCGCCCTCGATGCGCCGGTTTTCCACCTCGATGTCGGCGCCCATCTCGAGCAGCGTATCGATCAGCCCGGTGCGGAGCGGGTTCAGCCCGATGCCGGCGAGGCGTACGCGCGAACCGGGCACGAGCAGCGCGGCGACGAGGGGAAAGGCCGCCGAGGAGGGATCGCCCGGCACCACGACGTCGGCGGCCGTCAGCTCGGGCTGACCGTGCAGCCGGATGATCCGCCCCGCTCCGGCAAGCTCCACCTCCACCAGGGCCCCAAAATGGCGCAGCATGTTTTCGCTGTGGTCGCGGGTCGCCTCGGCCTCCTCGACCGTCGTCACGCCCGGCGCGTTGAGGCCGGCCAGCAGCACGGCGGACTTCACCTGCGCCGACGGCACCGGCACGCGATACTCGAGCGGCAGCGCGTCGCGCGCGCCGCGCACGGCGAGCGGCAGGCGGCCGCCCTCGCGGGCGTCGAAGCGGGCGC
>Ga0209415_10015299_pt1 | contig 12446 bp, 11 predicted proteins | sample PeaSoiSIISIP2007_FD_187696 | JGI IMG/M metagenome (GOLD analysis project Ga0209415, IMG submission 187696) | Peat soil microbial communities from Weissenstadt, Germany - SII-SIP-2007 (SPAdes) (version 2) | ecosystem: Environmental > Terrestrial > Soil > Wetlands > Peat | place: Germany... | reverse complement strand
GGCGGCGTCGCCAGTCCCGATCAGGTGATGCGCAAGCCGATCACCACGGCGCTGTCGGGCCCCGCCGCAGGTGCCCTCGGCAGCGCGGTGATCGCCGAAATCGCCGGCTTTCCCGATCTGGTGACGCTCGACGCCGGCGGCACATCGACCGATCTCTGCCTGATCGAAAGCGCCAAGCCGAAAATCACCAATGGCGGCCGCGTCGGCCGCTTCCCGGTGCGGATTCCGATGCTCGATATCAAGACCATCGGCATCTTCGGGTTGGTCGGGTTGCCGTATTTGCTGAAGTTCTTGTGGGCGCCGCTGCTCGACCGCTATATGCCGCCGCTGCTGGGAAGACGCCGCGGCTGGATCGTGCTGTTTCAGCTGGCATTGGCGTTCGCAATCGGCGTCATGAGTTTGAGCGAACCGGCGAAGATGCCGGCCGCCTTGGGATTCATCGCGCTCATCGTCGTGTTCTTGTCCGCGTCTCAAGACATCGTCATCGACGCCTATCGTGTCGACGTGATCCCGCCGCCGGAGCGCGCGCTCGCCTCCGCGGTCACGGGCTTCGGCTACCGCAGCGCCGCGATGTTCGCCGGCACCGTCATCGTTTTCATCGCCTCGTTTGTCGGCTGGCACATCGCCTATGGGATCGTCGCCGTGTTGATGTCGCTGACCATTTTCGCGACGCTCTGGGCGCCGGAGCCCACGACGCCGGGCCGCCCGCCGCTGACTCTCCGGGACGCCGTCGTCGAGCCGGTGCGCCATTTGCTGGCACAGCCGGGCGCCTGGGGCTTTCTGCTGCTCGTGCTGCTGTACAAGGTCGGCGATGCGTTCGCCTTGAGCCTCTACAGCGCGTTCATGATCAAGGGCGTCGGCTTCTCGCTCAAGGAATTGAGCATCGCCGGCAAACTCAACATGACCATTTCGACGATGATCGGCACGGCGCTCGGCGGCTGGATTTATATGCGCTGGGGCCTCTATCGATCGTTGCTGATTTTCGGCATCGCGCAGGCACTGACCCTGTTGCTGTTCATGTGGCTCGCGCTCGCCGGCAAGCACCTCTGGCTGCTGATCGTGACGACCAGCATCGATACCTTGGCGGGCGGCATGGGACAGGCGGCGTTCGTCGCGTTCCTGATGGCCCAATGCGAGGCGAGTTTCAGCGCGACCCAATACGCATTGCTGTCCGCCCTGGCGGCGGTGCCACGCGTGCTCATGGGCGCGGTCGCGGGTCAGGTCGTCGCCGCGGTCGGCTGGGCAAATTTCTTCGTCGTGACGTTCTTGACGTCGATACCCGGCCTCGTCTTGCTGCTGCTACTGCGCAGACCGGTGCGCGAATTGGATGCCCGCGAGAAGGCGAGCGCGGCTTCGGGCTGAGGCGAAGATGATGCCGGGATCAGCGCTCGCGCCTGCGGTAGGCAAGATCCCAAACGCCATGGCCGAGACGCTCGCCGCGCCGTTCGAAGCGCGTCGCGGGGCGAAAATCCGGTCGCGCCACATAAGTACGGTCCTCGCTCAGCGAGGCGAGATCCCGGTTCGCATTGCCGACCTCGAGCATCTGCTCGGCATAGGGCTGCCAATCGGTGGCGAGGCGCAGCACGCCGCCGTTCTGAAGTTTTCGCGCAATCGTCGCGACGAACTCGGGATCGATGAGGCGGCGCTTGTGGTGCCGCTTCTTGTGCCAAGGGTCGGGAAAGAACACCAACACTTCGGCAAGTGCGCCATCGCGTATTCCCGCCGCCAACACCTCGACCGCGTCGTGGCAGATCACCCGTAGGTTCTTGAGCCCGGCTTGTTGCGCCTGCAGCAATAGGCGCCCGACTCCCGAGCGGTGCACCTCGATGCCGAGATAGTCGAGCTGCGGATTGGCGATCGCCAGCGATCCGAGGACCTCGCCGGTGCCGAAGCCGATCTCCAGGCAGCGCGGCGCGGCGCGACCGAAAATCGCATCCAATTCGAGCGGCGGCCCGCCCAACTCGAATCCGAGCCCGAAGCGCGGCCACAGCTCGCGCAATGCCCGGTCCTGCGCGGCCGTGATGCGTCCGGCGCGTAACACGAAACTGCGAATGGGCCGGTGGGATAACATGGCTGCAAAGTGTGCCTGATATGATCGGCGAATGCGTAAATCCCGGTCCGGTGTCGCGCCCGCGCTGGCGGTGGCGATGCTCTGCTTCGCCGCGGCCGGTTGCGCCAGCCTGCCGCACCACGTGCATAAAGAGCGCAGCGAGGCGATACGCGATATCGCCAGCACGACGCTCGGCCGGCTCGTCGCCGGCGATGCCGAGCGGCCCAACCTCTCGGGTATCCGACTGCTGGCCTCGGGCGACGAGGCGCTGGCAAGCCTCATCGCGCTCACCGATCGCGCCGAACGCACGCTCGACATCCAGTACTACATCATCACGCAGGACGAATCGGCGCGCATTTTGCTGCAGCACGTTCGCCGCGCGGCCGAGCGTGGCGTCAGGGTCCGGATCCTCGTCGATGATTTCAACACCGCGGGGCAGGATCGGCGCTTCATGCATTTGGGGCAGAACGCCCATATCGAGGTGCGCGTGTTCAATCCGTTCCCCGGCGGGCGGTCCGCGTTATGGACGCGAGTGCTCGCCTCATTCTCGGAGTTGCCGCGCATCAACCATCGCATGCACAACAAGCTGTTCGTCGCCGACAATGCGCTCGCGATCACCGGCGGAAGGAACATCGGCGATCAGTATTTCACGCGCGACAAGGACAGCAATTTCATCGACCTCGACGTCGTCGCGGCCGGCACCATCGTGCCGCAACTATCGGCGTCCTTCGACGCCTTCTGGAACAGCAAGTATGCCTATCCGATCGCCTCGGTCGCCGCGCCGGTGCCGCTCGAACCGGAACCACCGTGGCTCGAGGAGGCGACAGCCGTCGATGAGGCATCTTCGAGCGACCCGGATTTCCTCGCGCGCGAGATCGATGCCGGACAACTGCACCTCGCCTGGGTGCCGGCCACGGTGCTCGCCGACCGGCCGGTAAAGATCGCGAGCGACAGTTCCACGGACCAAGAGGTAACCATCGCCAACGACCTCTCCGCGCTGATCGGCTCGGCAAGCCGGGAAGTCATCATCATTTCGCCGTATTTCGTGCCCGGCATCGACGGCATTGCGCTGCTGCGCGGGCTCGCGCGGCGCGGTGTGCACATTCGCATCCTGACCAACTCGCTCGCGGCCACCGATTCACCGCTGGTGCACATCGGCTACTCGCACTACCGCGTCGAGCTGCTGCATTTGGGAGTCGAACTGAGCGAGGTGCGGCCGAAGCTCGGCACCGCAAGGCCGCGATTTCACCCATTTCGCTCGGGCGCCGCGTGTCTGCATGCAAAGGCGGTCGTCATCGACGAGAAGACCGTGTTCATCGGTTCTCTCAACATGGACGCGCGCTCAGCGCGCACCAACAGCGAATTGGGTCTCGTGATCCGCAGCGGCGAGATCGCCCGCCAGGTGACGAGCCTGCTCGACGACATCAGCGAGGACGGCAGCTACAAACTCGAATTGGAGGATCACAGCAACCGGATCGAATGGCTCAGCGGTCCGCCGGGCGCGGAGCACATCTGGCACCGGGATCCGGAGGCCACGCGGCTGCAGCGTTTCGTGCTCAAGCTGTTGACGCCGTTCGCGCCGGAAGAGCTGCTATGACTCCCCGAATTTCAGGCCGCGTAGATATTCTTTGACCTTGGCGCGGAATCCCTCGCTGCTGGTCACCGTGGCGCCGCCCGCAAGAACGAGAATGAAGTCGCCGCGCAGGGTGCGGTTCACCTCCCGCACGAAGTTCATGTTCACGATACAAGAGCGGCTGATGCGCAGCATCGGCTGCGCGCACAGCGATTGTTCGGCTTGCTGCAGCGTGCCGCGCGCGTGGTAGCTGTCGCGTCCGACGCGGATCGAGATATAGTTGCGGTCCGACTCGATCATTTCGACCTTGGCGGCGTCGAGAACGTGCAGATGTCCGGCGAACTCCGCGAGGATCCGCGGCCGCTCGTCTTCGCGCAGCAAGTGCTTGCGCTCGAGCTGCGCCAGTAATTCGACGAGCGCCGCCTGCGAGTCGCCCGCGGTCGCAGCGTGTGTTTTTGGCCGTACGCGCGCCAGGGTCTTGCGGAAGCGGTCCTGGTCGAACGGTTTGAGCAAATAGTCGACCGCATTGAGTTCAAACGCCTCGACGGCGTAGTCGTCATGGGCCGTGACGAACACGATCGACGGCAACGCGGCAGGATCCAGTGCGCGTGCCAATTCGATGCCGTTGAGCGGTTCCATCTGCACATCGAGGAACAATAGCCGCGGCTGTTGCGCGCGGATCGCCACGATGGCGGTCTCGCTATCGCCGTATTCGCCGACGACGCGCAGATCCGTCTCCTGCGCGCAGTACTCGCGTAGCGTGCGCCGCCCCGCGGGCTCGTCATCGACGATGATCACCTCGATCATGCATCCTCTATCGCATAGATCGGCGGCATGCGGATTTCGACCGACCATAGGTCTCGCTCCCGGCCGTAGCTCAGCGCGCCGGCGTCGCCGAACTGGACGGCGAGGCGTTCGCGGACGTTATTGAGGCCGATGCCATCCTGCCCCTTGGTCGATTGGGCCGCAACGGTGTTGGTCACACGCAGCATCAGCTTCTCGGCGGCGATCTCGGCGCTGAGGTGGATCGTGATCGGGCCTTGATGACCCGCAAGCCCATGCACGATCGCATTTTCGACGATCGGTTGCAGGATCAAACTCGGCACCCAGACCGGTGGGATCTCGGCCGGGTCGGGCAGCACGACGCTGATGCGATCCTCGAAGCGCCGCTGATGCAGCTCCAGGTAGAGCCCCGCGAATTGCAATTCGTCGGCGAGCCGCGAGTAATCGCGCTCGCCGGCTTTCAGAAGCCGCCGCAGCAGATCCGCGAGCTGCACGACCATCGCCTGGGCGCCGCGCGGGTCCCACTCGATGTTGCCGCGGATCGTGTGCAGCAAATTGAACAGCGTATGCGGCGACAACTGCATCCGCAGCGCCGCGAGGCGCGCGGCGTGCGATTCGCGCTCCAGCGCCGCGACCTGCAATTCGGCGTCGCGAAAGCGCTTGTAGATGATCACCCCCCGGACCAGCGCGAGGCCGAAACCGTAGGACACGAGAAACGCCATGAAACTCGCAAACCACAACGAGGGCATGGCCTCGTCATTCCACATATTCGGCATGCCCGCCGTTTGAGCCATGTCGTGCATGCTGTGGCCGAACAGCAGCTCCGACAGCATCATCGCCGGGTAGGCCATCGCCGCAAACGCGGCGCCGAGCGTCACCTGAAACGCAATCCCCAGCCACAGCGGACGCCAATTGACGATCAGCGAAGCCCAGTACGACGCCAACAGGGCAGGCAGCAGCAATGCGTGCTGCAGAACGCGCACGTTCCAGGGCGCGAACAACAGCACGTTGGTGAACTTCGATATTCCGATGCGCAGCCCGTAGGTATACAGCACATTGGAAACCGTGACGTAGAGCCAAAATGTGCAAACGATGCCGAGGAATTGGCGCCACGTCATGCCGTGCGCGATCCCGTTGCCATCGAAGTTTCGTCGCTCTTTCCACGTCATCGCGGATTAGCGTAGCGCAATCGAGGCCCTTTCGAGCGATCAACGACAAAATGCGGGACGAAGCCGTTGCTGCGCGGGACGAGTTCGATGAGCGTCCGCAGACCGGGGGGTGTGCTCGGGTGTTTGATAGCCGCTGCCGCAACACCTCACCGTATCTTAGAAGGAGACCCCCAATGAACTCATCGACCACTATCAATACGGCCGCATCCGGTCGCAAGATCCTCTTGACGCTGCTCGCCGGTTCTCTGATCGGCTCGATCTGCGCCGCGACCGCCGGCGCGGCAACGGCTGACAACGACGTGCCGTCGGTCACCGTCCGCTACGCCGATCTGAACCTCTCCAGCGAAGCCGGCACGCGGGCGCTCTTTAACCGCTTGGTGGTAGCCGCCAAGAAGGTCTGTCCGGATGATTCGAGCCGCCAATTGTCCACCCTGCAATTGGTGAAGGTCTGCCGCGAACAAGCGATCATCAATGCCGCGCGGCAAGTACCCAGCCCGCAGCTCGCCGCGTTGGTTGCACGCGCCGTCAAGTCCGGTTGACGCGTGGGTCTTGCTTGGATGCCTAGGGCGGCGGGCCCGCCCGCCGCCCTAGGCATTATCCTCACGGCGTTTGATGCCGCTCAAGAGTTCTGGTCCGCCTCGCACTTGACCGGAGCCGTATTCATCGGGATCTCTATGGTCACGTTGAACTCATCCGGTAGGTGCTTTCCGGCCGTCACCTCGTCGATGCTCATCCAAGTGCCGCCCTACAATTGGTTTGATCCAAAGTATACCGTTGCGATGCCAAACCGTTACACTTCATGTCGTGAAATCGTTGCAGCATTTGATCGACAGCAACCGGGAGTGGGCCGCGAAAATCCTGCGCCAAGACCCGGAGTTTTTCTCCCGGCTGGTGCGCCAACAATCGCCGCGTTATTTGTGGATCGGCTGCTCCGATAGTCGCGTTCCAGCCAACGAGATCGTGGGATTGCCCCCGGGCGAATTGTTCGTCCATCGCAACGTCGCCAACATCGTCGTGCACACCGACCTGAACTGTCTATCGGTGATGCAGTTCGCGGTGGACGTGCTGAAGGTCGAACACATCATCGTCTGCGGTCATTACGGCTGCAGCGGCGTGCGCTCGGCGCTGTCGAATACGCGCTTGGGGCTCAGCGACAACTGGCTGCGGCATGTCCAGGACGTCCGCGAGCAGCACGAGGCGCAATTGATCGGAGTCACGGCTCGAGCGGATCGCGAGAATCGCCTCTGCGAGCTGAACGTCATCGAACAGGTTACGCACGTCTGTCAAACCTCGATCATCCGAGATGCGTGGGAGCGCAACCAGTATCTGCAGGTGCACGGCTGGATTTACGGACTGCACAATGGGCTCGTGCGCGATCTCGAGTACACCGTTTCAAATCTCGATGCGCTGCGCTCCGGCTATGCGCGGGCACTGTCTTTGCTGCTTCCTCCCGGATGAGTGCGCCCGGGCTCGAGCACGCTTATGTGCCGCTAGGCCAGCTCGCCACGCGCTCCGCGTCTTGGTGGGATCAGGTGCTCGGCGTCGTTGGTTTCGAGAGGGCGCCGGTCATCGAGCCGCGGAGTGTGCCGCTCGCCTCGAGCATGACGCCGCCGCTGGGCGGTGCCGAGACACTGTGCGAAGTCTGGCGAATGTCCGGGCTGCCCCCGGCGGCCTCCATGCTCGCGACGGCGAGGCACGGCCGCGTGCAATACCGGTGCGCGGGACCGTTGCTGTTCGGTTCTCTGGTCATCGACGAGGCCGATTTCGCGGTGCTCGATCGCGCAGACCGCGGTAACGTCGGCTCGACTGCGCTGATGCGTGCGACGGACGCCGCCTATCGGGAAATTTTCGAATTGTTGGCCGCGAGCGGCAACCCGTATCTGGTCCGCGTTTGGAATCATCTGGCTGACATCAACGGCCTCGCCGATGGCGAAGAACGCTATCGTCAATTCAATTCGGCGCGAAGAGCCGTATTCGAAAGCTGCGGACAGGCTACCGCGGGCAGCGTGCCGGCGGCCAGCGCGGTAGGTTCCAAGGCCGGCAGCCCCTTGTCGATGTTTTTTCTCGCGGCGCGCGAGCCGCCGCTCGCGATCGAGAATCCGCGCCAGATCAGCGCCTACCGCTACCCGCCGCAATATGGCGAGCATAGCCCGGTATTTTCGCGGGCCAGCGTCTTACCCGGCATTTCCGGCACCAATCTGTTCGTCTCGGGCACCTCGAGCATCGTCGGTCATGAAACGCGGCACGGCGGGGATGCGGCGGCCCAAACGCGCGAGTCGATCGCGAATATCGCTGCGGTCTTGAGTGAAGCCAACCGGCTGTTGGCAGATCGCCGCTACTCGTTCGACGCGCTGACGCTCAAGGTCTATGTGCGCAGGCCCAGTGATCTCACGGCGGTCGCGGCACAAATCGAGGCAAGCGAGGCACGCCTGGCGCCGATCGTTTATCTACAGGCCGACATTTGCCGCGAAGACTTGATGGTGGAAATCGAGGCCTGCGGCACGGCTGTTCGGGATTAGCACTTATAGCGCCCTGATCGGCGCGCCAACCTTAGAACGCGAAGTAGGGGCCGGTGCCGACGGAGCTCGACTTGCCCTCAAATACCTCGTAGACGCTGCGACCGTAAAAGAATGGCAGGCCAAAATCAAAGGTATCGGCGGAGCCCGTTCCATCAAAGATGCCGCCGAGGTTGACGAACGCAGTTCCCGTGGGGTAATTGGCCAGCAAGGTATCCGCATTGGCAATGCTGAAATTCACGGTGGTTTGGGTACCGCCGGTGCCCGAGACGGTGAACGCCATCAAGGTCGCAGAAAGGTTCTCGGTGTTCGCTGGGCAATAAAAACCTTGATCATCGCCGCTGGTGCATTGCGTCAGCGACGAGTCGTTGAAAAAAAGCCCATTGGAGCCGGTATCCAAAAAACTGGCGGCGTAGGTCTGCGCGCCGAATTGCGCCGAAAGGTAACTGGTTCCGGCCTCGACCGCGAGCACGGTCGCCCTGCCCGATGCATTATTGGATGCCGTGTCGATACCGAACACGATGGCTCCGGTGAGCGACGCAGCTCCCGCGGCCGACACGCTCGGTAACGCGATGATCAATCCATTATTATCGGTCGCAAAAAGAGTCGCGGGATTTTGCATCTGATCGGCGATAGGTATAAGCGTCCCGACGCAATTCGTTGCACTCGTGCAGGCGTAATAAAATCCGGCATCGGTGGACACGACGCAGGACGCGCCGCAATCCTGTGCCGGCGTGCCCACTCCCAATATCCCGTTGGCGCTGAAGCTCAGGACCGTGTCTTCCTCGTTGCCTACCGTGGCACAGGCGGGCGGGACCGTCGCGAAATTCGCGGCGCCGATGAGTTGCACCGTTAGCGACGGGGCGCTCTCCCCGGCGATCGTCAGGTCGGCGGTCGCGAGCGGTCCCCAGCTGAAGCTAGCGGCAAATTGTGCGCATTCGGCGAACGTGTTGCCGTTGCCGTCGAGTTTCAGCGGCAGGGTGATCGTCAGCACGGGGGCTAGTATGCGCAAGCCGCTGGATTGCGTATCGATCTCGATATCGTCGATGGTCTGGCAACTCGTCGTGCTACCGGGCACACAAAGCGTTACCGAGGTGTACAAGGTATTGACCGCATTAACACCGGCGGGGCCCGCGTTGACGAGCGTCGCGGCCACGTTCGTGGTCGGCGTCGGGATCGGATTGGGGTTGCCGGGGGTGGCTGCGGGCGGTCCCTTGCTGCTGCAAGCGGCCAATGCCGTCGTCGCGGCCAAACCGATCATCAGCAGGCGAAAGAACATCATGCGCCCGTCCTATCGCAATTCATTGCTGGAAACGCCCGCAGGCACGGCTTGCACCAATACTGCCCGACCAAAGAAGGCGCGCATGTGACCGCCGGCCTCGATGCTCAGGTCGCTGCGCTTGAGGCTCAGGTGATTGCGTCCGCCACGCCTCGATTGTGCGGCGCTCGTATAGTCCGCGAAGTACATGCCCAACGTCTGCCGCAGATCGGGTAGCGACGGACCGGTCCAGGCGACCGCAAACACGATTCCCGAAGCCGCGACGTATTCGCGCAGGGTCGTGCCGGACGGCAGCGTCAACTCATGCAGCTCGTAAGCGGAATGCGCGGTCACTTTGATCGAAGCGCGCAGTTGCGCTTGGTCGGCGCCGATCGATGCATAGGGACCCCCCAGCGCCGCCTGCGCCGCTCCGGATGCGGCGAGCGCGCCACAGCCCGCGAGCGCAGCGAATGCCGCAGCGCGAAAGCGCGAGTGGCGTAACTTTGCTGAAGAAACCGCTGTCATTTGATGCTCAGTTTGCCTAGGAATTGTCAAATTGCAGTGCGCTAAGTCGCATTTGTTTGCACGGGCGTCGCTCATCCGCAGCCTAGGCGCCTAGGGGCCTAGGTCCGCCGCAGCAAGCGCAGCGGATCGCAGCATCAGTGGATCGCGATCGACCGAGGCCCGTTTTCTGCCGCAAACGGCGAACCGGCTGCGGCCGACAATAAACCCGTACCCGCGCTGATCGAATACACCGACACGTCGTTGGAATTGCCGTTGGCCACATAGGCAAAAGTGCCCGCCGGATCGATGGTCACGAAGATCGGCAGCGCGCCTGCGCCGACGCTCGCGCCGGTCGAGGTCAAGGCACCGCTGCTCGGATAAATCGTATATGCCGCGATTTCGTTCGCGGCGGTCGCATTCGCCGCATAGATGTGTGCGCCGGCGGGATCCACGGCGATGGACTCGGCGCCCGATTCGGTCGAAAACGGTGAGCCGGAAATTGGCGCCAGCGCACCGGAATCCAACGTGATCGTGAACGCCGAAATCGTCGCGGCGCCGATATTCGCGACATAGGCATAGGTGCCGGTCGGATCGATCGCGATCGAAGTGGCGCCGGCGCCGGCGCCAAACGGCGAGCCGGCGATGCTCGTCAAAGCCCCAGACGTGGGATCGATCGCCAGCACGGATACCGTACCGTCCGAATAATTCGCTACGTACAGATAATTGCTGCCGGGATCGGTGCGCAAGGCAATCGGGCCGGCGCCGACCGCAAACGGCGAGCCGCTGATCTCGGTCAAAGCACCCGACGCGATCGAATACGCCGATATATCGTTGGATGCCTGGTTGGCCACGTACAAGTAGCTATCGGAGGGATCGACCGTCAAGGCGACGGGTCCGCTTGGTGTCGGGACCGCCGCACCGATTTCCGTAAGCGCTCCCGTCGTGGAATCAATCGAATAAACGCCAACCGTGTTGGAACCGTTATTCGCGATGTAAACGTATTGGCCGTTGGGATCGACCGCGATCCCGGTCGGGGTCGAGCCGTTCGCCGCGAACGGGGAACCCGCGACTTGCGTCAGAAACCCGGTCGTCGAATCGATCGCATAGGCGGAGATGTCGTTCGAGGTTTGATTCGCGACCCACGCGAATTGTCCGGCCTGGGTGCAGGTCACGATGATATGCGTGACTGCGGCCTTGTCGATCGTGCCCGAGCCGTTGTAGACCGTACAGGTTTGCGTCGGATTGGCCGGCTCGGTCGCGACGGTCACCGAGTAGACATCGCCGTTCTTGACGCCGGTCCTGAAGGTGAACGTGCCATTGCCGGTGACGCTGAGGTTATTGCCGCCGTTGTCCTCCAAAACCAGCCCCGATCCGGACAGGCCCGTGACGGCGCCGCCGACCTGGTACTTGAGATTGTTGCAGCCGCCGAGGCAGATCAACGCTAGTACAAGACCTGCCCAAATGACTGTCCTCAAAATGATTCCCCGCTGCCGCCGTCTCGAATAAACTTTGCAATCATAGACTTAAGCCTCAAGCAGGGATTGAGAATCGGTAGACCCTCGCTCGGTGAGAAGAGTTCCCGCGCAGGATCCGCAGACCGGGGTCGCGATCGTTGCAGCTGCCGCTTGCGCGGCGCAGAAGGTGGGTTGGCCGTCCCAGGATCGTTGCGACCAGCTTTTTTACCGATCTGAGCAGCGATGCTTGAGCGGCATGAGGCCCATTGCGCCCAGGCTGCTCAGCATCAGCCAGAGCGATGCCGGCCGCTACGCCGCAGACATCGCTGCCGGTACCGATCGTGCAGGTCAGCGCCAACTGAACGACTTGCATGCCGGAGCCGTCGGCCGTCGTGGTAGCCGTAACCATGCCAGAAAAAGTCGATAGTGCGCCCAGTTGAATCGACGTGGGACTGGTCGTGGGACTCGTCGCACTGACGCTTGCAAGGGACGACGACGACGTCAGGTTTAAGCTCACGATCCCCTATCCTGCCCGCTTGAAAAACGACCCTAGAGCCAGGATTTGCATATTGGACCCCAAAGGTCCGAGGATTTCGAGGATCGGTACGGCTGCACAATCGTCGGCCGGGTGCGCCCGTAGTGCAGAAACCTCAGAGTACGATGCAACGCAGACAGCGACGAGCCATGCTCGGCGGGGACTGGGCGTACGTGACGTGAATATCAACCGATTGCTTGACGCGTGGAACCCTCACTACTATCAAGCGCTTAGCGGAAGTGCGTTGCCATACAACGCTTCCTCGCGCACCCCGATCTTAACTCATGTTATGGAAGCTTCATGGGAGTGTCACGCATACATGCTCATCGACCTGTATGTTTTGCCCCGGTTCCTCGCGGCAATAAGGAGGGGTGGGTATGAGGCGGTTTAGTTGTCTCGCCTTACTGATAGCGGGCAGCGTGGCGGCGCTTGCGACCGCGCCTGTTGCATTCGCGAGTACAGTGTCTTTGTTTCTTCAACCGTCCGGCTCCGGCACGCCTCCCAATGGCAACCAACCCGCGCCTTATGGTGATTACGTCAACCCGTACGCATTCTTGGTCGGCGGTACCAATTCGGGTGGCACGACTACGGGCGGTCTCACGAC
>Ga0209415_10015298_pt1 | contig 12447 bp, 10 predicted proteins | sample PeaSoiSIISIP2007_FD_187696 | JGI IMG/M metagenome (GOLD analysis project Ga0209415, IMG submission 187696) | Peat soil microbial communities from Weissenstadt, Germany - SII-SIP-2007 (SPAdes) (version 2) | ecosystem: Environmental > Terrestrial > Soil > Wetlands > Peat | place: Germany... | reverse complement strand
AATCTTCTCGCCTTCCGCTTCGGCAATGCCCTCTACGAGCCGATCTGGAACCGGCAGTTCATCGACCACATCCAGATCACGGTCGGAGAGGAAGTTGGAGTCGAGAAGCGCGGCGGCTACTACGACCATTCCGGCGCTTTGCGCGACATGATCCAGAACCACCTGCTTCAGCTTCTCTGCATGGTTGCGATGGAGCCGCCGGTTTCGTTCAACGCGGACGAGGTTCGCAATAAGAAAGTCGACGTACTCAAGGCGATCCGGCCACTCACGCCGGAGACCGTTCCGCTCTGCGCGGTACGCGGCCAATATGGTCCAGGCAAACCCGGCGGCGTCGATGTACCCGGCTATCGCCAGGAAGAAGGCGTCGATCCCCACTCCCAGACCGAGACTTTCGCGGCCCTAAAGCTCCACGTCGACAACTGGCGCTGGCAGGACGTTCCGTTCTATCTGCGCACCGGTAAGCGGCTCGAGTCGAGGATCTCCCAGATCATCATCGCATTCCGGCCCGTACCGCATCAGATGTTTCCCTTGACGGCGGCGGAGACGATCGAGCCGAACCGGATGGTCATCAATATCCAGCCGGAGGAGGAGATCATTCTGAGATTCCAGGCCAAGGAGCCGGGAACCGGAATGTATTTGCGCACCGCGAGCATGGACTTTCGCTATCAGGATGAGTTCCAGACCCCGTCGCCGGAGGCCTATGAGACGCTCCTTTACGACGTGATGATCGGGGACGGGACCCTCTTTATGCGCGACGATCAGGAGCACGCGGCGTGGAAGGTCGTGACCCCCATCCTGGAGGTCTGGGAGAACACGCCGGCCTTCTCGATGCCAAACTACTCGGCCGGATCTTGGGGGCCGACCGCGTCGAACACGATGCTCGCCCACGACGGCCGGAACTGGTTCTCGCCACTGTGGCAGGTAACGGAGTTCAAGTGAGATCTTGTCATTCCGACCGGAGGTCCGGCCTGTCGGGCCGAAGCGGAGGAATCTGACTGGAATCGCAACTGCTTAGGGGCAAGATGTTTCAGTGTCAGGTCCCTCGACTCGCGGCAATGCCGCTCCCTCGGGATGACAACGAAAGGGTAGCGCTATGAACGATCAGGCATCAGGCATCAAGCGTCAAGCATCATCCATCAAGCGTTTTCCCGACCTCGAGGCCCTGTCCTGGGCCCTCGCAGACTATTTCGCCAACCTCGTCCATTCCCACGACCGCTTCTGCGTCGCGTTGAGCGGAGGGCACACGCCGCAGCGCTTTTACCAGTTGCTCGACACCCGTCAGGACATCGAGTGGCATAAGATCCATCTGTTCATCGGGGACGAGCGGTATGTGCATCCGAGCGATCCGCGCTCGAACGAGCGGATGATCCAGGAAGCCCTGGTGCAGTGCATCGACATCCCGCTCGAAAACGTACATCCGGTCTATTGCGAAGAAGGATGGGAGGCATCGGCGCTCCGCTACGACCGCCTATTGCACCACTTCTTCGACGAGCGCGATTACACCTTCGACCTCGCCCTCCAGGGGATGGGAGAGGACGGCCACACGGCGTCGATTTTTCCAGGGAACTGGGAGCGGAGGGCAGGGAGCAGGGGACAGGGGCCAGGGGGCAGGGAACGGGAGACGGGACCCGGCACCCTGCCCCCTGGCCCCTGGGTCGTTCCGACCAATGGCCCGGCCGGATCGCCGGAGCGGATCTCCTGCACCCTCGAGTGCCTCGCCGCATCGCGAGAAGTGCTCTTCGTCGTCGATGGCGAAGCCAAGGCGGAGCGGCTGAAGCAAGTGATCGACGGCGACCTCCAGTATCCAGCGGCGCTTCTCGCTGCCAAAGCCGCGAACGTCCAGTGGTGGGTCGACGAAGCCGCGGCGAGCCGGCTGTGATCTCTGGAAGGGGCGATTACCTGAAGCCTCAACCCCTTAGGCTTTGAAGGTCAGAGCCTGCGGCAATTGGCGGGGCTGAGGCGTCGACCGTATCGCGCTTGAACCGCATCAGCCCAATCTGCTCCCATTTACCTCTCAGCGATACCCGGCCCACAGGCTCGAGCTGAAACCCAGGCACCGGGTTGAGATGCTCGGCCACCGGCTCCGTCACGAGAAGCTCGGCTTCGAGGGCATTGCACTCAGCGAGCACGCGCGACGCCGTGTTGAGAGCGTCGCCATGGAGAACGACCTGAGCCTTGACCTGCCCGACCTCGGTCGCGACCACCGGTCCAGCGTGGAGGGCGGCCTTGAATTTCGGCGTGATCCCAAAGTGCCGGCGATAATGCTCGTCGTTCTCTCGGAGGCGCTTCCGAAAAAGCAGAAAGCAGCGCAGGGCATCGTCGGCGCGGCCCTCGCGCAAGGGCCATGAAACGATGGCCTCGTCCCCGACATATTCGACGATCTCCCCGCCCGTGTCGATCACCGGCTCCGTGAGGTCGTCGAAGAAGTCGCGGAGGAAGGTGCTGTATTGGACCGACCCGAGGCTTTCCGCGAGCGGAGTCGAGCCGCACAGGTCGATCAGGAGAAAGATGCGGGTCTCCTCCCTCGGGTTGCGGTAGCGGCCCATGAGCAGGCTCAGAAGGCGGCCGGGGCCGATGCGGCGCGATAGCTCTGTGAGAAAGAGGATGCCGAGGGCGACCAGGAAGGGTGCGCCGAGGGTTGCCTCCCAGCCTCGGTCGAAGAACCGGATAAACCTCCCTTCGCTCTCATGCGGGGTCTTCGCGGTTAGCCGGAGGAGGATGAAGATGCCGATCGCGCTCGACACCACGATCGCCCCCATGTAGAGTAGCGAGGTCACCCCGACGGCGACGTAGAGCGGCATCCGCCGAAGCTGGGGCAGGATGTGCTGGTGGACCTTCGAGATCGCGAATACGGCGAGCGCGCAGGCGATTGCGTAGCCGAGGGCGTAGCTGCGCCGGAATTCGTCGGGCAGCAGGAGAAAGATCACCGTCATCGCGATGATCCAGACCAGCACAAGCCCGCCCGCCCGCCGCGCCTTCCTGCGATTCATTGGGAGCATTGTAATGGATTCGAGGGCCGCGAGGCTCACGCACCCAGTAGTTCGACGACCTGGCGCAGTTGATCCAGCGGGTCCTCATCGACGATGCCGCCGTGGTAGGTCACGATGGCGTTAATCTCAGGCAGTTCGGCGAGCTTGCGGCAGGATTCGATCGCCAGCGGCATGTCGGGGGTCGCGCCGGGATTCGGGCCCTTTAGACGGCCGTTCTCAGAGGTGAGGGCGTCGCCCGCGACGAGAACCTTGGAGCGCTCCAGGTAATAGCAGACATGGCCGGGAGCGTGGCCGGGCGTAAAGATCACGCGCACACCGCCCGCGAAGTCGAGCACATCGCCGTCCTCGACTGTCTTGTCGACCTTCGTGAAGCGCAGGTTGTCGAACATCGCCTTCACGCCGGGATTCTCGGCGAAACGCTCCGGGCTCGGGTACTTCGCCAACTTCGTCTTGCCTTCGATGTAGGGCGCCTCGATGGCGTGGGCGTAGACGTTCGCGCCGCTCGCCGACTGGATCGCACTGAGGGCGCCGATGTGATCGACGTCCTGATGAGTGACGAGGATCTGGCGAATGTCGTGGACAGAGAATCCCTCATCCTCCAGCGCATGCTCGATCAGCGCCTCCGTGCCCGGCATCGAGGCGTCGACGAGGGACGCCCCCCGCTCCTGGTCGAGGATCAGGGACAGGTTCATCACCATCGTCCGGCCTGGGAATTCGAGAGCGACGGGAAGCATGCGGAGGTCGTCGTTTACTTTCATGGCTCCATGTTAGACAATCGCCGCTTGCGTCCGAACGCTCGGACTTCACGCAACGGCAAGTCCGCGTCATTGCAGCGGGTTTTCATCATCACTGGGTAGGGGGCCCGTAGAGTGAGGACGAAAACTCTCCGCGGCTAGGTCCCGCAGGCCCGAACTGCGTGGCGTTCGGACCTGAGGCATCGCGCCCCTCGCAACCCCGAGGTATCCGAGTACAGCGAGTTCCTCGAAGGGCCGGATCGGCTCAGGATCAAGCATCGCAGCGACGGCAGGGCCGTCCCCCTCGGCAAAGGGGGCGGTCACCCATCCCTGCCTCCCTCAACGGAGCACTCAAGTTCTTGCCAATGTCACACCGTCCTAGCACCCGCCGCAGGCACTTGAGACGGGTAAAGTCCCCGCAGGTGATTTTGCCATGGCCAAACGAACACACGACGACGGAATGACGAGACGAGAGCTTTTGGAGCGGGCGGGGGCTGTTGCCCTCGCGGGCGCGGCGAGTCCGCTGCTAAGGGCGATGGATGGACCGGCGGCGCGGCGCAAGGTGGTATCTCCAAACGACAAGATCGTCTTCGGCCTGATCGGCTGCGGAGGCATGGGCGCCTCGAACATGCGGAACTTCATGGGCTTCGACGACGTCGAGGTCGCAGCCGTCTGCGACGTCGACGAGAACCGGATGACGGGCGACATCAACGACATCGAGAAGAAATACGGCCGCAAGCCCGAGGTGTTCCGCGATTACCGCAAGATGCTCGAGCGCAAGGACATCGATGCGATCATTGTCGGCACCCCCGACCACTGGCATGCTCTCAACCTCATCCACGCGGTCGAGGCAGGGAAGGATTGCTACTGCGAGAAGCCGATCTCCCACGACGTTACCGAAGCGAGGAGCATGGTAGCGGCGGCCCAGCACTATAAGAAGGTTGTCCAGGTCGGAACCTGGCAGCGCAGCACCAAGGAGTTTACGGACGCCCTCGCCTTCATTCGGGCCGGCAAGCTCGGGAAGATCGTGCTCTGCCGGGCGTGGATTACCGACAACGCCCACGTCGGCCACGTGGCGGCGTCGGACCCTCCGAAGAACCTCGACTACGATTTCTGGATGGGCCCCGCCAAAACGATGCCGTACGCCCCCAACCACGTCCACGGCAACTGGCGCTGGTTTATGAACTACGGCGGAGGGATGTCGGTGGACTGGGGCGTGCACATGATCGATATCGCTCTGCTCGGGATGAGCAAGGACCAGAATTTGCCGATGCCGGTCTCGGTTAGCGCGGTCGGCGGCCAATACGCGATCCTCGGCGAGGACCGCGATGCGCCCGACTCGCTCGAGGCTGTCTACAAATTCACGGATCCCGATTTCATCATGCAGTGGTCGATCCTACGGGACCATCCTGGGAAGGAGGGACACGGGACGGAATTCGTGAGCGCGGACGGCAAGACCCTGCGGGTCTGGCGCGGCGGCTGGGTCGTGCTCGACGCCGACGGGAAGCAGCTCCCCAAGGAAGAGTCCCCCGACGTCGGCAGTCACTGGCGCAACTTCCTCGATTGCGTCAAGTCTCGCGAGAAGCCGCGCGCCGATCTTGCTTCGGTAGCCCAGACCACGATCTGCTGCCACCTCGCAAATATCGCGGCGATGTCGGGCGAGATGCTGCACTGGGACAACGACAAGATGGACCTCGCCGGCCGAGCCGGAAAGAACGAGATCGGCTACCGGCGCGACTACCGCAAGCCTTGGAGCCTCCCGATGTATCGATAGGGCGGCCGAGAATCTCCCGATCTACCGGTTGCGCGCGGAGGATCTCCCACCCCCGACCCCCTCCCTCACTTACGAACCAAAGTGAGGGATGGGGCTCTCAGAACGTCGAGTTCGGGAAGTAGAAGTCCTTCGCGTTGTCGGGCAGGATCATCTCGACGTCGATCATTGTGTGGCGGGGCGTGAACTGAAGAATCTGGTCCTTCTTGCCGTTGCGCAGGATCGAGACGGTCGTTTGGATCGCATCCGCGACCATCGATGGCGGGTAGGTGATATCGGCGGGGAACATCTTGTCGCCGTCCATCACGCGCTTGACGATATCCTTCATGCCGGCCCCGCCGAGGATCCACATCTCGTTCTGGCGACCCGCTTCCTTGATCGCCTGCTCGGCGCCGAGGGCCATGTCGTCGTCCTGCGCCCAAACCGCGTCGATGTGCTTGTTCTTTAGCAGCATCGTCTGCATGACGTCGAGGGCCTTCTGGCGATTCCACATTCCCGGCTGATCGTCGAGGATCTGGATACCCGGGTAGCGCTTGAAAACCTCCATTGCGGCTTGGACGCGGTCGGTGTTTACGGTGGACGGGATTCCCTCGAGAATCACGATCTGGCCCTTGCCATTGAGCTTCTGGGCCATGTACTCGGCGGACTTGCGGCCAAAAGACTTATTGTCGCCCTCGATGAACACGTCGGCGACCGGCTTGAGGAAGCCGCGGTCGACGTTGACCAGGAGGATTCCGCGTTTGTGGATCTCTTCCGCAGTCGGAGTGATCGGTGCGCTTTCGGTGGCGAGCACCACGATCGCATCCTCGCCTTGAACCGTCATCGTCTCAAGATCCTTGATCTGCTCGTCCGGATTTTGAGCGGTCTTGAAGGTCCAGTCCACGTCGGGGTAGAGAGCCATTACGTCCTTAGCCCAGTAGATGACGCCGGCCGTCCAGCCATGGTCGGCAGCGGGAACGGAGACGCCGATCTTCAGCTTCTTGCCGGTCGCGGAGACGGTCGATCCTCCCGACGTCGAACCCCCGGAAGCCGAGCCGCCTCCGCTCTGGCATCCGCAGGCGAGAAGCCATGCAAGCAACGAGACGGAGAGCAGCGCGTGTCGCATAGAACTCCAGTTAGCTTAACTGTTCTGGGCGGCAAAGTAAATGGATTGCTAGATTTCATCAGGGTTAAGAGACGGCACGAGTCAATCCGGCCGGACCGAGAAGCGAGCAAAGCCTGACTCCAAGCAGATCCACCACCCGATCCTTCGCTCATGCTTCGCTCCGGTTCGGATTCCCAGGATGAACACGGGCTGTGGGGTGCGCGGAAGCCGCACCCCGTCAAATTTTTACATCAGGTTGTTCGGGTCGACGTCGATGAGAAGCTGAACGCCCTTCCATTTGAAGTCAGCCAGTGCCAGCCCGACTTCCGCGACCGAGCCCTCGGGCGGGAGCTTGATCAATAGGTGGCGCCTCCACCTTCCAAGCAGCCGCTCCATCGCGCAGTCGACGGGACCTAGGATTTCCGATTTCGGCCCGATCTTCGATTGCCCTTCGGCGGGCTCTTCGAGATTTCGGATTTCGGAATCCAGAGTCTGGAGCTTCTCCGTCAATCGAGCCTTGACTTCTTCGCTCGCGTCGAGCACGGCCTTACGGCTCTCGCCGCTCAAGACCACGTTGATGAGCCGGCGGAAGGGCGGATACCCGGCGATCTCACGCTCATCGCGCAGCGCCTCGTAGAAGCGCGGATAATCGTGGGTCCTGGCCGTCATCACGGCCACATGGAGCGGATTGAACGTCTGGATGACGACCTCGCCCGGCGCCGCGCCGCGCCCCGCGCGGCCGGCCACCTGGGAAAGAAGCTGGAACGTGCGCTCCGAAGAGCGGAAGTCGGGCAGGTTCAGCGAGATGTCGGCGGCGATCACGCCGACGAGGGTTACGTTTGGGAAGTCGAGCCCCTTCGCGACGATCTGAGTTCCGACAAGGATGTCGATGTCGCCGCTCCGGAAGCCAGCGAGCGTTTCCTCGAGTGCACCCTTGCGGCGGGCGACATCACGGTCCAGTCGGGCCACGCGCGCGTTGGGGAAAAGCTGCGCGACGTTTTCTTCGACCTTTTCAGTTCCGACACCGAACGGATTTAGCCGCGATCCTTCGCATTGCGGGCAGGTAGCAGGCGGTCGGATCTGGTATCCGCAATGGTGGCATCGAAGGCGCGAGTCGCGGCGGTGAAAGGAGAGCGAGACCGCACAGTGCGGGCAGGTCATCTGGTAGCCGCAGTCGCGGCAAATGATGAACGGCGCATAGGCCCTCCGGTTGAGGAACAGAATCGCCTGCTCCTTGCGTTCGAGGGTTTCGGTGAGGCGCCGATGCAAGTCCTCGGAAAGGATCGAGGGTCGGCCCATGCGGAAACCTTCCGTCAAATCGTCGATGAAGACTTCGGGCAGGCGCGCACTGGCCGCCCGCTCGGGCAGTGAAAGCAGGGTCAGCTTTTCGGTCTCGGCTTCGTTGAAGCTTTCGATGCTGGGCGTCGCCGAGCCGAGCACGACCGGGCAACCATGCCTTTCTCCCAGGAACAGAGCAAGCCGCTTCGTTTGGTATCTTGGGGAGGATTCCTGCTTGTAGCTCGCCTCATGCTCCTCGTCGACGACGACGAGGCCGATATTGTCGAGCGGGGCGAACAGGGCCGATCTCGCTCCCAGCACTACGGAAGCCTCGCCGCTTCGCACGGCCATCCAGTTCTGCAACCGCTCGCTCGGCGCGAGGTCGCTGTGCAGGATCGCGACCGATAGCCCGAATCGCTCACGAAGCTGGGCGATCGCCTGCGCGGCCAGCGCGATCTCGGGGACGAGATACAGGACCTGGCGGCCCTGCTTCAACGCTTCGCCTGCGGATCGCAGATAGACTTCGGTCTTTCCGCTGCCGGTCACACCGAAGAGCAAGAAGGCGCGGTTCGTGCCGGCATGGATCGACTCGACGATAGAGTCGATCGCGAGTTGCTGATAGCGGTTGGGTCGGGGCGGCTTCGCCATAGCGCCAACTCCGGCTTCGACCTTCTCGAGCAGGCCGGCATCGAAGAGAGCCTTGATCGTGGAATCGGTGACGCCGGCCAGCGCCTTGATCTCGGCGGCGGCGAGCGCGGCGCCGGCGTCCGCGAGTTGGAGGCGCATGAGGGTTAGAGCTTGGGCGGGCTTCCGACGGCCTTCTTCTGCCAGAAAATGGTCGACCTTCTCGGGGTCGCCGGCCAGGCGCAGAAGGGCCTGCGACTTGCGGCGCTCCGCGAAAGGAGCGATCTGAAGAGACTGCGTGACCAGGCCCTTTCCGACGAGAAGCTTGAGGGCTTTCTGCGTGCTTGCCGGAAGCTTCTTGGAAGGAGTCTCGCGAATCGTTCCGCCCGCGTCTTGGATCGTGCGCAGGACCTCCTTCTGCGTCGGCGTGATGGGGCCGGCGAACTCCCTAGCCTGAACCGCCCCCTTCGCAGCGAACAGGGATTTTTCCGGCAGCGCGACGTTCATTGTCCAGGCCGCGACGATCCGCTCCCGGATTCCAGGCGGAGTCGCGGCGGAAAGGGAAACCGTGAGCGAGCTGAGATACTCGCGCGAGGCGAACTTGGCGAGGTCGATTAACGGCGCGGGGAGCGAGAGGTTGTCGACTTTCTCCTCGATTCCTCGGAGGGAGTCGAACGAAAAGCCCAGTTCTTCCTCGGTTGCCTCGTAAACGTCGGTGACGAAGCCGAGGGTCGCACGGTTTCCAAGGGGAACGAAGCAAGCGTCGCCGACTGCGAGCCCTGCGTCGGCGCGATAGGTGAATATGGCCTCGCTGCCCCCGGAGCGAGGGTCGATGGCGACGTCGGCGACGCGAAGGGTCATGCGAGCGGGTTGAAATCCTCAGGCGATGCAACGGTCGTGAGGCTCGCGATCTTGGCGAGCTTCTCCTCGAACGCCTTGAGCGCGCGGCCCTGGAGCGACGCCGGTCGCCCGTTCAGAAGGTCATTGAGAGCCACGCATTCCGAACGGCCGAACGTCATCGCGTTCAGGCGGTGTTCCTCAAACGCATCGTAAGCCAGGGGCGCGACGGCTTTGGCGCAGACGGCGAGGGCCTCGGCGAAAACCCGGATCTGCTTCTGCGCGTGAGCATCCGCGCGCAGCGCGATGAAATGAAAAAGGTTGTGGAGATCGATCTGCCAATACCACTCGGTGTAAAGGGACAGGGGCAGGTTGATCCGGGCTAGCTCGCGAGCGATGCTCTTGCCCAGCAGATCTTCGTATCGGGCATAGAGGAGCTTTTGGTCTTCCTCGAACTGCCGGATGATCTCGACCGCATCGTCGAATGGAACCGCGTCCCCGCTGCCCTGTTTGTTGTTCGAGCTTTGGAGGCACACGTCTTCCGGCTCGGGCAGATAGAACTCGTCCCGCATGATCGAATAGCGGCCCGAGATCTCGTTGAGCCGAGCGGTCCTGTGCCGGACCCACTGACGTGCGACGAAGATCGGCATCTTGGTGTGAAACGTGAGCTGAACCTGCTCGAACGGGCTGGTGTGCCAGTTCTTCATGAGGTAGTTGATAAGACCCTTGTCTTCCCGAACCGTCTTCGTGCCCGTGCCGTAGCTCACGCGCGCGGCCTGGACGATTCTCTCATCGCCGCCCATGTAGTCGACGAGGCGCACAAAGCCTTTATCGAGGACGCGAATCTCCTTGTCGAGGAGCTCTTCGGCGGCAGGGACGAGGGCGCGGGCCATGGGAACTAGTATGGAGGCCCGGAACCTCATTTTTCCGGAGACCGCTGTCGCATTTGCGACCCAGTAAGATTGCCAGTAATTCGCCTTTTTTCGTCAGGAGCTAAGTGTGCGGGCGATCTAGCTTAGTCAGAGGGATCGGAGATACGTTGATCGGGACTTGTCCATGCATCAAAATAGAGAGGACTGGGCCAAGGAATTTTACGGTGAAAGCTAAATTGAGATGGGTTGCGGGAATCTGCCTGATCGGCTCGGCGATGCCCGTCTGTGCCTCGAATCGTGTTGAGCCGGGTTCCTTCCTCGATACGAGGGCCGACACGGTGACCGCCCTGGTTCAAGAGACCGCGACCGACAAAGCTGTGATCGACCGGTTCGAGCGCCACTTCGGCATGTCGCGTCAGGAGATCCTGCGCTATTTCGGATCGCTGCATCTTGCAACCCTTAACGTCACCGGCGTTTACCGGATTTACTCCGTTGATGACGCGGGCGTGATAAAGGCCCATGTCCAACGCCTGAAGGCGGGAGAGCGCGTGTTCGCCGATACTAAGGGCACTCCGATTCTTCAGGCAAAGTGCGGAAACGCGATGGTGCCGGGTTCGAACGAGTTGCAAACTGCCGTATCTCCGGCGGTATCCGGCCCTAGCGGATTGCAGGCTCTCGCGGTAACGTCGCCCCTGTCCGAGGAACTGGCCCTCGAAACTCCGGTGGAGGCGCCCACCACGCCGGTCGCAGTTGCCCCCGAGATGCCGGTCACGACGACGTCGAGTCAAGGAATTGCCTCACTCCCGGCTGCGCTCCTCGCCGCGCTGAGCGGAGCGGGTGGCGTCGCTTTCTCGACCAGCAGCCATACCCCGGTGCCGGAACCGGCTTCGCTGGTCGTCCTGCTCGGATTGGGGTCGGCTTTTCTATGCAGGCGGAACAGCCGCCGGAGGAAGGGGCGCTAGGACAGCGTCGCGCCGAGAGAGCATTGGCCCGGTTGGGGCGTGGTTTTTCAATCCGCGCAAAGCCCACGGCACGCCCCAGCGGTGTAACATCGCGGCATGCCGCAGCCACTCGTCGGGATCATCATGGGCAGCAAGAGCGACTTGGAGACGATGCAGGCGGCTGCCGATATCCTCTCGGAATTCGACGTTCCCTACGAGTTGAAGGTCGTGAGCGCGCACCGGACGCCGGAGGCGATGTTCGAGTATGCGCGGACGGCCCGTGACCGCGGATTGCGAGTGATCGTCGCCGGCGCGGGAGGCGCCGCGCACCTTCCCGGCATGGTCGCGTCGTTGACCACCCTTCCCGTCGTCGGCGTTCCCGTTGAATCGGAAGCTCTTCGCGGGCTCGACTCCCTCTATTCGATCGTCCAAATGCCGGCCGGCATCCCGGTTGCGACCGTGGCGATAGGAAACGCCAAGAACGCCGGCCTTCTCGCTCTGCGCATTCTGGGCTGCGCCGATTCCGCCATCGCTGCCCGCCTCGAAAAGTTCCGCGAAGCGCAGCGCGAATTGGTGGGCGAAATGAACGCGAGGCTCGAAGGCTAGGAGGCGTGTCTCGACATCTGAACGAGGATGTCGTAGGCTTGCGGGTCGAGCAAGATGTCGCGCACGAAGAACGTGATCTTCTCATCGTCGGTGACGGTGTCCGGCTTGGCTTTCGGATCGATATAGGCAGGTGAGAACGAATTCACGGCCGCCTTCTTCTGGCCCGCATTGACGGTTGCCACGAAGACCTTGAGCACGTTCATCGTGTTCTCGTCGACGGCGGCGACTCGCGCGTCCCCCATATCTTTGGTCGTCTGGGCGAGCTCGTCGAGCAGGGCCTTGGGCGGCGCAACGCTTGTTTCGATAGACTTCTTGATCGCATCGCTAACCTTGCTGTCGAGCTTTTCGAGCGTTGCCGCTTCGTCCTTTTCGACTCGCCGCACGTTTTGCCGCGCCCGCTCGATCGCGGGAAGGATCGCCTCGATCTGGTCCTTTGTGAGGGCAAGCGGTATGAGCATGTTGAGGAGGTCGATCTGACGCAGTTTCATCAGGACCTTATCGCTCTTGGCCCCTTGGTCCGACGTTTGCGCCATCGCAGGCGCAGAAGCGAGCATCCCGATAACGATTGCGAGACAAATTAGAATTCTTGTCATGGTTCGATCCGATCTCCCAATGCTGTATTCATGGACGCCGAGCCGCCAGCGTTCGTTACGTTTTCTTGAATGAGGCTGACAAGCATCGCCATCCCAAGAGTTTGGGCATGCACGAAG
>Ga0209415_10015297_pt1 | contig 12447 bp, 16 predicted proteins | sample PeaSoiSIISIP2007_FD_187696 | JGI IMG/M metagenome (GOLD analysis project Ga0209415, IMG submission 187696) | Peat soil microbial communities from Weissenstadt, Germany - SII-SIP-2007 (SPAdes) (version 2) | ecosystem: Environmental > Terrestrial > Soil > Wetlands > Peat | place: Germany... | reverse complement strand
GGGTCAGTATTCAGGCGGCGGCGACACTGGGCGCTCGACACACCTGCGGGGTTGAAGAAACGCGCAACGGGTGCCTTCAGGAACTGTAAGTGCGCGCCGCCAGTGGTCGTGGCCACGAGGCGATCCGCGCACCCGCTCAAGCTCGTGCAACCCAGGCCGCCGAGCACAACGCCCGAGGCGGGAGAACGGAAGCTTGCCGAGGCTGGCTGAAACCCGACCGGCACGGGCGCCGTCTGGTCTATTCAGCCGGTCACTGCGCCACGTCTCCCGGCTTAGGCTGCGCCCACTGCAACCGGGATGGCCAGTATTAGCGCCGACAGCACCGTGAGGACGAGGGTGGCTCGTCGCAGCGCCGTGATCCTCGTCGACCTCCTCGCCTCCGTCTTCGACGGGTCGCAGCTCCACCGTGGCATCGGGCGGCCCAGGGAAATAGGGACGAAAGCCCCTGGCACGATCTCCGCAACGTCGGCACCGAGCGATCCGACACCGATCCCGCGCGCTGGCCGCGCGGTGGACCCGATCCCACCCCAGCGGAGGAGCGCCAGAACCTCCCTCAACCAGGAGTGGAGTAGAGGTGAGAGGACTCGAATCGTCGACTTCAACGTCGGAGATTGGATCGGAACAGCTCCTAACCTGAGCGAATGACTCGGTATGGCCTCTCAGCTGCGGCGCTGCGCGCTAGCTCGTGACGCTGAGCGCCGCCGATCGTCATTTCGGTCGCGCCCGATCGCGCCCGCGGCGAATGATTCACGAGCGTCCCCACCGTCGCTACCGTCACCTCCACGAGATCTGCTCACCTGATACCCGTGGCGAGTCGGCGCCTCAGTGTGGGCGGCGAACCGCGGTCGATCGGGGATAAGTACCCTTGGCCGCGGCGAACGGAGGGGACCATGGACGCAACGAATGCCGAGGTGACCGGCGAGGCGCTCGCTGCGCTGTTCGAACGCGGAGAAGAGGCGCGCGCCGCCTTCGTCTCGCCCGAGAACAGCCGGTTGGTCACCTACGCGCAGGCGGCGAGGCGCATCGATGAGCTGGCGGGCCGGCTCGCCGCCGCTGGCGTCGGTAAGGGGAACCGTGTGGCGCTCGCTCTCTCCAACAGCCCCGACTTCGTGCTGCTCCTGCTCGCCGTCACCGCGCTCGGCGCCGCGGCTGCGCCGCTCAACCCGGCCTACACCGAGGACGAGTTCACCTTCTACCTGCAGGACATCGCCCCACGTTTCCTCCTGCTCCCCCCGAGCCTGCCTGCCGCCGAACGAGCCGCAGCCGCGACGGGGACCGCGGTCGTCACCGTGATCGCGCGCGAAGACGGTCCACCTTGCCTCGTCTCCGACGGGCAGGAGATCGAGCAGCCGTCGAGCTTCGAGCCCGGCGAGCCGGACGACGTCGCCATCGTGCTCCACACAAGCGGGACGACGAGCCGGCCGAAGCAGGTCCCGCTCCGCCAGCGAAACCTGATGGCGTCGGCGCGCACCATCGCCGCCCACTACCGGCTCGGGCCCGAAGACGTCTCGTTCTGCGTCATGCCGCTCTTCCACGTGCACGGCCTGGTCGCGTCGACGTTCGCCGCTCTGAGCAGCGGCGGAACGGTGGTCGTGCCGCCCCGGTTCACGCCGCGCCGCTTCTGGCCCCAGGCCCGAGAGCAGGGAGCGACGTGGCTCTCGGCCGGGCCGACGCTGCACCAGATGATCCTGGACAAGGTCGACGCCAAGGGCGCGCCGCATACGCTGCGATTCGCCCGCTCGTGCAGCTCGGCCCTCTCGCCTGCGCTCATGGAGCGGGCCGAGGGCATCTACGGGGTGCCCGTGCTCGAGGCGTACGGCATGACCGAGGCCAGCCACCAGATGGCCTCGAACCCGCTTCCCCCCGGGCGGCGGGTGCCCGGCTCGGTGGGCATCGCCACCGGGACCGAGATCGGTGTGGTCGACCAGGAGCGCCGGTTCCTCCCGGAGGGGGTCCCGGGCGAGGTGGTGATCCGAGGCCCCGGCCTCACCTCCGGCTACGTCAGCAATCCAGCGGCGAACGCCGACTCGTACTTCGACGGCTGGTTCCGCACCGGCGACCTGGGCGTCTTGAAGCAGGGTTACCTGCACCTCGAGGGCCGGCTGAAGGAGATGATCCTGCGCGGAGGCGAGAACATCGCGCCGGCCGAGATCGAGGCCGTGCTCCTGCGGCATCCCGCCGTGGACGAGGCCATCTGCTTCGGGATCGCGGATGACAAGTACGGAGAGGTGCCCTCGGCGGCCGTCACGCTGAAGGCGGACGCCGACCCCCGTGCGCTCGTCGACTTCTGCAGGGTGCACCTGGCCGCGTTCAAGGTCCCGACGACCATCCACGTGGTGTCGGAGATCCCCCGCACGCCGACGGGGAAGGTGCAGCGCCGGCGCGTCGCGGCGTCCGTCGCCGAGCGGGAGCGGAGGAGTTGAAGCTCGTCGTCCTCGGCGCGGGCGCCATCGGCGCCTACGTCGGCGCGTGCCTCGCCCGGGGCGGCGCCGACGTCACCCTCGTCGCCCGCCGGGCGCACCTCGAGGCGATGCGCGAGCGCGGTGTGCGCGTGCTCTCGCCCCGCGGCGACTTCACCGCCCACCCGGCGGCGACCGACGACCTCGAGACCGTGTCGGACGCGGACGTGGTCTTCGTCGGGCTGAAGGCCTACAGCCTGCCCGAGCTCGCCCCGCGACTCGGCCCGCTCCTTCGTCCGGGCGCCGGGGTGCTCTGGGCTCAGAACGGGATCCCTTGGTGGTACTTCCAGTCGGAAGGCGGCCCGCTCGACGGGACCGTGCTCGAGAGCACCGACCCCGGCGGCGCGATCTCTCGGGCCATCGCGCCCGAGCACAACATCGGCTGCGTCGTCTACTGCTCGACCGAGATCGTCGAGCCGGGCACGATCCGCCATATCGAGGGCACGAGGTTCGCTATCGGCGAGCCCGACGGCTCGGTCAGCGTACGGTGCCGCGCCATCTCGGAGGCCTTCGCCGCCGGGGGGCTGAAGGCGCCGATCGACGAGCGACTCCGAGACCAGATCTGGCTGAAGCTCGTCGGCAACGTGTCGTTCAACCCCGTGAGCGCGCTCACCCGCGCCACCCTCGGCGAGCTCGGCTCGCTGCCCGAGATGGTCGAGCTGCTGCGCGAGATGTTCGCCGAGTGCGCGGCGGTGGCCGATCGGCTCGGCGTCGAGTTCCCGGTCTCCCTTGACAGGCGGCTGGAGGCAGGGTTCGCGGTCGGCGACCACAAGACCTCGATGCTTCAGGACCTGCAGGCGGGGAAGGAGCTAGAGCTCGACTGCATGAGCGGAGCGGTCATCGAGCTCGCGGAGAAGCTCGGTGTCGAGGTGCCCCACATCCGCGCCGTCCACGCCTGCGCCAAGCTGCTCGACCGGGTCGCGACCGCGCCCGCCGCCGGTCAGCTTGCCGCTCGCGCCTGAGCCTGAACCAGCTCAGGCGGTCGCCGGGACGGTCGCTACGGTCGTTCCGGCTCCCTCGCTCTTGTAGGTCGATCCCTGGCGCGGGGCCGCGCGTGCGAAGGTTCGTCTGAAGCGTTGAACGCGACCTACTCCGAGATCGAAGAGCCCGAGTGGAGGGCTTCGTGCTTCAGGGACCGGCCGTCACACGACGTCGGTCCTCGTCCCGGGTGGCCTTCGCGCGGTACATGACACGGTCGGCCTCTTCCAGCAGGTCCGCCACCGTCGCCGACTGGCACGGGGTGCGCGCCGCCCAACCCATGGAGACCTCGACCGGCCTACCAACCGACGCGACGGTGGACGCCGCGTGCAGGTACTCCTGGATGCGGCGCTCGACAGCGTCGCGGCCCGAGTCGTCGAGGCCGAGGGTGAGGGCCACAAATTCGTCGCCTCCGATACGCGACACAACATCCGCGCGCTGGAGCGCCTGGCTGAGCGCTCGAGCCACAGCCCTGAGTCCGGCGTCCCCAGCGTTGTGCCCGTAGTGGTCGTTGAGCTCCTTCATGTTGTCGACATCAAGAAAGAGGAGATGGGCCGAGGAGTGCTGACGATCGGCCAGCTCCAGGACCTGCGAGCCCACGGCCACCAAGCCTCGGCGGTTTCGCAGCCCGGTGAGTTCGTCAGTGAGTATCAGTTCGCGCAATTGTGCGCTCACCTCCACGAGCTCGCGCTCCATGGCCACGCGCTCGGTGACGTCGCGCAAGATGGTGCAGGTCCGCTTCTCGTCGTTGGCCTCGGTGAAGACCTTGGCGCTCATCTCCACCTCGATGAGCGCGCCGTCGCCCCGGATCATCCTGGCCACGCCATGGACACGGCCGGTGCGTTCGCGCTCGGCCAACATCGGGTCCCACCGTTCGTCGGTGTGGTCGGCCAGGCCCTGACGGCCCCGGCCGCAGATCTCGGCCTCGGTCATCTGGAAGATCTCGCACGCCGCGGGATTGGCGGCCAGAACCCGGCCGTCAGGTGCTGTGAACAATACGCCGTCAGGGCTGTTCTCGTACAGCGCTCGATAGGCCTCGGGCCCGAGCGTTTCCCCCGCCCTGTCCGTTTCTGCTGGCCTCTCGATCACCTCGTGCCCCTGTCCTCGCCGTTGTGCTCCCGGGACTGCGCCCGGCTCGGCCTATGGGGACCGGGAAGGTGGACGCGGCCCTCGACCTAGCTGAGCACCTGCCAGTGGCGGACGTGCCAGTAGCCGCAGGGAGCATGTCGCAACGCTAGTGCCGTGCTCTCCCGGGCAAGCGACGAGTCCTGGTTGTCCGCAATCACGGCATACCGCCCGGCGTGTCGCCGTGCTCACTAACGTCACCACGGCCGCTCCGTTCCAGCCGTGGAGGCGAGGCGGCCGATCGATACCCGTCACGGGACAAACGATGGCTCGCGATCCACGCCCAGATCAGCTGAACCCCCTGGCAACACGCGAGCGAGAAGGCCGGCGGTCGCGCCCGATCAGTGCTCACGAACTCGGCGTGCGAACAGCAACGAGTGGAAGAACCCAGATCAGACGGGTGAGCCAAACTGACGGATGTCTGCGAGCCGATACGGACGCGCGATGGAAGGGGTGCCCACCCGTGGCGCTCACGCTCCCTCGTCGCACCCGAGCGTCCTGCTGACTGCAAGCCCGACGGCGTTCGCGGCATCTCAAAGCGGCCTGTCTCCGGCGACGAGCACGAGCTCGTCGTCCAGAAGTGCCTCAGCGCCGACAAGGTGCACCGCGTCGTAGCCTCGCAGCCCGTGCACCTCCGCCAGCACTCCTGTCGGGATCGGTAGGGCTTACTCGTCAGGTGACTGCTGGGTGCGGGTGGCGGCACGGACCTGGGGGGCAACTTGGGTGCCGAGGAGTTCGATGACCTGCAGCCATTCGCACTGGGGGATGTGGCCGAGGTCCATCTGGAGGATGTGGCGGCTGTGGCCGAGGTGCTGGTGGAAGGTGACGAGGCGCTCGGCGATCTCGTCGGGACTGCCGGCGAAGACCATGCCACCGGGCCCGGCGTCGGCGTCGAAGGCCGCCCGGCTGCGTCCTCGTGCGCGGGTGTCGCCGTGTTCGGCGGCGTAGGCGGCGAAGGCTTCGTTCTCGTAGTGGTGGTAGCGGTTCTTGGCGTCGGTGCCGTCGGCGGCGACGAAGCCGTGGCTGGCGACGGCGATGTCGAGGCGGTCGGCGCGATGGCCGGCTTGCTCGGCGGCTTGCCGGTACAGTTCGGCGCGCTGCACCCAGTTGGCGGTGGTGCCGCTGAGAATCCCGAAGGCGACGGGGAGGCCGAGGACCCCGGCCCGGACGCACGATCCGGGGTTGCCGCCCGTGCCGAGCCAGATCTTCAGGCCGCCGTCGGCCCGGGGCACCACGAGCGCGTCTCGTAATGGGGGGCGGGTGGTGCCGCTCCAGGTGACCCGCTCGGCGGCGTTGACGGCAAGGAGCAGTTCGAGCTTGTCGGCGAAGAGCCGGTCGTAGTCGACCAGGTCGTAGCCGAACAGCGGGAATGAGTCAGTCGACGAGCCTCGGCCGACGGTCAGGTCGACCCGGCCGCGGGAGACCGCCCAGGCGGTGGCGTGCTGCTGGTAGACGCGGACGGGGTCGTCGGTGCCGAGCACCGTGACAGTGCTGCCGAGGCGGATCCGCTCGGTGACCGCTCCGGCGGCCGCCAGGAGGGTGGCCGGCGCGGAGACGGGCATGGTGACGCTGTGGTGCTCGCCGAACCCGAAGAAGTCGAGCCCGACCTGGTCGGCGAGGCGGACGCCTTCGAGCAGGTCGGTGATCGCCTCGGCGGTCGAGGCCAGGGTGCCGTCGGGGCGTCGGGCTCGGTGCCCGAAGCTGTAGACGCCGATCTCCACGTCGGCCTCAGCCCTGATCGGGGTCGGACGAAGGCGCGTCGGGGCGGCGGCCGCCGGTGGCCATGACCCCGTAGAGGTGCTCGACCTGCAGGCGGATCACGAGACGGCGGGCGTCGATCATCTCGGCGAAGAACGCCTGCTCGTCGGGAGCGTCGCCGTAGAAGGCGGCGTGCACGGCTCGCAGCTCCCGGGTGGCGTCGTCGCCGGGCTGAGCAGCGACCCCTGAGAGCGTGGCGGTGCCCTCCGCCACAGCGAAGCGCCAGAAGTCGTCACCTGCCGCGTGCAGGGACGCCCGGGGGTCCCGGGCCAGGTTGCAGGCCTTCACCCGCTCCGCGGTGGTCGAGATCCGCACGAGCCTGGCGGCCGAGTCGGCCACGTAGAGGATGTTGGACAGCTGCGGACGCCCACTGCGCCCGATGGTGGCCAGGATCCCCTCCCGGCCGCTGGCGACGAGCTCCCACAGCTCCGCTTCGCTCGCCATCAGCGCATTCCGCCCGGTCGGTCGACCGCCAAGCGCCTGACCTCCCCGTCACGGGGCATCACCGCTTCTGCTGGCTCTCCGCGAGCTACGACCGGTTCCGGGCCGCAGCCACGAGCTGTGGCGAGACGTGTCATGGCTCGGAGCATCTGCTCGGACGATGGCGGGTCCGGCAGCGGCGCTCGTGACCTTCTCATGCTCACCGCATCGAGGAAGAATGCGGCCAGGCGGCGGGACGAGCTGGGTGCGTCGCGTCGGGTCACATTGAGAACTGCCGCGTTGGCGATGAGGAGAAGCAGCAGGTCCTCGCCGACGAAGTCCGCGCGGAGCTTCCCCGCCGCCTTGGCTCGATCGATGAGCTCGATCACCAGGTCGTTCGCCTCGCGGCGCAGCTCCTCGACGCGCTCGTCGGCGGGCAGCACCGTGGCCAGCACATCGCTGAAGCCGAGGTCGCCTTCCTGCATGGCGCAGATCTCCTCGACGAAGGAGACGAAACCCTTCCATGGGTCGGAGGCAGCGAGCGCCCGGCGAGCCGCATCGACGTAGCGGGTGACCTGGCCCACGAGCGCCTCGCAGACCAGCTGCTCCTTGCCGCGGGGGAAGTGCCGGTACAGCGTCGCGATGCCCACCCCGGCGGAGCGAGCGATCTCCTCCAGCGACACGTCGATACCCTGATCGGCGTAGAGCTCCTCTGCCGCTGCCAGGAGGGCCGCCCTGTTGCGTGCAGCGTCCGAACGCGGCCGCCGGGCACGGGCCCGAACGACGATTGCGTCCTCGAGTTCCTCCACCACGCTCTCCACGCTAGCAATAAAACGGAGGTACACCTCCGATTAGACAACTATAATGGAGGTACCCCTCCGGATCGTCCAGCAAGACGGGAGCACCACCATGCCCAACACCGAAAGCTCACCCGCCGCCCCTCCCGACCTGCAGGCGCTCCTGCGCGACGGGAAGGGCCACTGGTCACTCGACCCAGCCGCTTCGAGCGTCGAGTTCCACGTCAAGCACTTCTGGGGAGTGATGACCGTGCGCGGCCGCTTCGAGCAGCTCGCCGGCGAGGGCACCGTCGAGGCAGACGGCAGCGTGTCCGGCCGACTGCAGATCGCCGCCGCATCGGTCAACACCAAGAACCGCAAACGCGACGAGCACCTGCGCTCCGCCGACTTCTTCGACGCCGAGCAGCACCCGACGATCGTCGTGACCGCCCAACGACTCATCCCGGCCGGCTCAGGTGCGCTGCGCGGCCAGATCTCCCTCGAGGTCGCCGGTCGCCAACAGGCCCTGGAGCCGACCGTCGAGGTCGTCGACGCCACGACCGACGCTGTCACCCTTCGCGCCGAGACGACCGTAGACCGGAGCGTCTTCGGGATGACCTGGAGCCCGCTGGGCATGGCCTCCCCCCAGGCTCGAGCCGTCGCCACCGCCCGCTTCATCCGCCGGTAGCCCGACTTCTCTCGCACCCCCTGTCGGAAGGAGCCACTCTCATGCGCGCAGTCGCCATCGAATCCCTCGGGAACCCGGCCCGTGTCCTCGAGCTGCCAACACCAAACCCCGCTCCCGGCGAAGTCCTCGTGAAGATCCAGACCGCCTCGGTCAACGGCTTCGACCTGGCGGTCGCGGCCGGGGTGCTCGAAGGTGCGATGGAGCACCGCTTCCCGGTCGTGCTCGGTAAGGACTTCGCCGGCATCGTCGAGGCCGTCGGCGAGGGCGTCACCCACTTCGCGCCGGGTGAGCCGGTCTTCGGCGTGGTCATGAAGCCCTACCTCGGTGACGGGAGCTTCGCCCTCGGTGACGGGAGCTTCGCCGAGTACGTCACCGTCCCCGAGCAGTACGGCATCGAACGGCTGCCCAACAGCCTCGATCCGGCGACGGCCGGGGCCCTGGGACTGGCCGGGTCCGCGGCGCTCGCCGCCATCGACGCTGCCGCAGTTCGCAGCGGCGACACGGTGCTGGTATCGGGGGCAACCGGCGGCGTCGGGGCGCTGGTCGTCCAGTACGCCCAGAACGCCGGGGCCACCGTGGTGGCCAGGGACGTCCCGGGAACGAAGCGGACTTCGTGCGCGACCTCGGCGCCAGCCACGTCGTCGACTACACCGGCGACCTGGCAGCCCAGGTTCGCGCCATCGCCCCTGACGGTCTGGCGGCTGTGATCCACCTCGCTGGTGACCCGGCCGGCCTCCCCGACCTGCTCTCACCCGGGAGCCGGATCGTCTCCACCCTCGGGTACGGGCCAGACCAGAACGCCGCCGCGGTCGCAGTGATGGCGAACCCGGACTCCGCCACCCTCAGCCGGCTCGCCGGCGACATCCTCGCCGGACGGCCCCGCGTCCCCGTCGAGCGCGCCTACCGGCTCACCGAGGTCCCCGCTGCGCTCGGCGACTTCGCCGCCGGCACCCTCGGCAAGCTCGCCGTCACCATCGACTAGGCGCACCGATGCCGGACTCGCAAGACCGACTCGCCCGGCTGTTCGCAGCGGCCAGCATCATCATCCGGCCGCTGCTGCTCTCGCGGCTCCACCGGCCCCTCAGCAGTCAGCTCATGGTGCTCGACTACACGGGGGCCCGAAGCGGGCACCGCTACAGCTTCCCGATCGGCTACTTCACCTGGGACGAAGATCAGGTCCTCGCCTTCAGTAGCCGGCGCTGGCCGGCGGCCCTCCGCACGGCCCGAGACATCCAAGTCGTCCTACGCGGCCAGACCTACGACGCAGCTCCGGAAGTCATCAGCGTCCAGGAGGACAAGGTCACGCTCCTCGCCGCGTTTGCCCGGCGCAAAGGTCCCCGCACCGCCAAGCGACTGATGCTCGGTCTCCCCGGGAACCGCCAACCATCGGCCAGCGAGCTGGAAGCCGCCGCGACCAAAACCACGATCCTCCGCTTCCGTCTCGCCCCGGTCACACCATGCCGGTAACGAGCCGCCGGCCACCGAGCGACCACCCAAGGTTGCGCCGACTTCCCGAAGCGCCCGCCCGGCGTCGTTTCGTCCCGGCCGTCATTTGGCCTGGCGTGGCGGTTAAGGCGAGCGACAAGGCGAGCGACCAATCCATCCACAACCTTCTCTTGGTCTTCTACGGATGGGTAATCGGTTGGATCTCGGCCACTATCGCCAGGGTCGTCTATCCGCCGCCCAAGTCGAGTCGTAGACGGTTCGGTGGCCAGATGTGAGTGGCTAGTAAGTTCGATGACCACATAGCCGGCGATCGAGGATACTCACAATGCTCGCTACCAGACTCTCATGCTCGTATACATCTCGACCAACCCGTCCGCTTGGTGCACGAGGGATCTACTGGGGAGGCCGCAGGCGTGGACGAGACACCCTTACCCGACTGGCTCCTGTCCGACGGCGACACCGCCTTTGACCGGTGCGGGTTCTCAATCCGATCGGCATGCACCCTGGCGTAAGCAACAAGGACCGACCCACGATATCCAGGAGTAGGGTTCGACCATGACCGTTACGCAAGGTACCTCACCAGGGGAGGCGACCCATGCCGGAAGTCGGTGATCGCGTTCGTGTCCATTCCACGAAGGTCGGCCAGGCCCCGCGCGATGGCGTGGTGACCAGCGTCATCGGGCAGCTTCTTCACGTCAGGTGGTCGACGGGCGAAGAGTCGACGATTGTGCCTGCGCCTGGATCGGTGGCCGTCATCGGCAAGGTGAAGGTGTCATCGGGCAAGAAGGCTTCCCCACCAGTGAAGGCCGCCAAGGCCACGGAGTCGGCCAAGAAGGCCGCCAAGAAGTCATCTCGGTAGTCATCGGAGCGAGCGGCCTCGCGATCCGGCAGACCTCCTGCCACAGGAGAGGTGGAGTGCCGAATGCAGAGGGGGTGATCGGCCTCGGCGAGCCCTCGCTCAGGAGCTGAGGCCGAACACGGTCGCTCGCGTCTACGGCGTCCTCCGGGCGATGTTCAACTATGCCGTGGCGGTCGACCGCCTCGGCCGCTCGCCCTGCCGGGGCGTCCGTCCACCTCGCCGAGACGTTCGGGAGCGCCGCGTCCTCACCACCAACGAGATCGCAAGGCTCGCGGAGGCAACCGACCAGCCGTACCGGGCGATGGTGTGGCTCGGCGCCGTCGTGGGCCTCCGGTACTCGGAGGTCGCCGGGCTAAGGGTCGGCCGACTGGACCTGCTCGAGGACAAGCTGACCGTCGCCGAGACGGTGACCCGGGACGGCCACGGCGGCACCGCATTCGGTCCTCCGAAGTCCGCCGCGTCCCGGCGAACCGTCGCTCTGCCGCGGATGCTCACCGAGCTGCTCGCCGAGCACCCCTGGCGACGTGGTCTCACCGAAGCCGACGCCAATGAACTCGTCTTCGTGTCGCCAGACGGGGGCCCACTCCCCTACGAGAACTGGCGCAATCGGATCTGGCTGCCGGCATGCCAGAGAGCAGACCTCGAGGGCATCGGCTTCCATGACCTCCGGAGGCTCTCCGCGACGCTCCTCGTTGCCGAGGGGGTCGACGCGAAGACTGCACAGTTCCGCCTCGGCCACTCCGACGTCCGGCTCACGCTCGGCCTGTATGCCCAGACCGTCGTCGAGGCGGAGCGAGTGGCCGCCGACCGCCTCGGCGAGCGGTTCTTCGCGGGGCAGGCCCGGTGTGACTCCCAGGACGGAGCAGTCCCCGGGAGCAGTGCTGGTCCTGGCCCCAATCGTGCGACTGGCCTCCTGTCCTGCGGATGACTTGTCGACCTTGTTCCTGCCCGGGGACGCGCTTCCCCCGATCGGACGGACGTAGCCTGGTTGGAGCCTCTCCTCGGCATCGTGAGACTCCCGCCCGGTCGAGCCACCGGCCAAGACGTCCGCTCGGTCGGGATCAACGATGACGGTAGACGTCGGCGCGGTGCTCGATCCGGACGACATGCACGACGTGGCTCTCCTCGTCCAAGCCGAAGATGACCCGATAGGCGCCGCGGCGCGCCGAGAAGTAGCCGGCCAGCTCACGTCCGAGCGGTCTACCCACCCGGCGCGGCTCGTTACGAAGCGGCCCTGTACAGAACTCCCAGACCGCGAGAGCGACGGCCAGCTGTAACTCCCGCTCGAGGGCACGCCGGGCAGCGCCGGAGAGGCGCAGCTCGCAGCCACTGCTCACGCAGCGCCGCTCTCGCGGCGCTGCCGCTCCTCCATCAGGCGAGCCATCTCCTCGGCAGTGACGTACTCGCCGCGCGCCGCCTCCGCCTCCGCCTCGCGGATAGCGGCCAGCGCCCTCGGATCCGAGAGGATGTCGAGCGTCTCCTCCATCGAGGCGAGGTCGTCGGGTGCTATCAGCACAGCGGCCGGATGCCCGTGCCTGGTGATCGTGACGCGGGCATGGGTCTTCTCCACGTCCGCGACGAGCTCAGAGAGCCGGTTCCGGGCATCAGCAAGGGGTAGCTCCTCCATAGCCGAACCCCACTGGTGGTGGCCAACGCCTTCGAACAGGTCGGCTGCTCGCCGGCAGTCGACAGCGGCCCTTGCGACTTCCCCGTCGTTTCTGCGACTGCTCACTCGGCGAACGGGTCGGCTCGTGGTTGAACTCGCGGATGACATGCGCGAGCGCGGCGGGCTGGTCGAGCGGAATGAGGGTGCAGGTGTCTCTTACCTCGAACAGCTTCCCCCTCGGGAGGAGCTCGACGAGGGGCGGCCGTGGGCGAACGGCTCCTCGCCGAGCTTCGGTCTGCCGACCCGGACTACCTCAGCGTCACCGGCCTCAG
>Ga0209415_10015296_pt1 | contig 12447 bp, 11 predicted proteins | sample PeaSoiSIISIP2007_FD_187696 | JGI IMG/M metagenome (GOLD analysis project Ga0209415, IMG submission 187696) | Peat soil microbial communities from Weissenstadt, Germany - SII-SIP-2007 (SPAdes) (version 2) | ecosystem: Environmental > Terrestrial > Soil > Wetlands > Peat | place: Germany... | reverse complement strand
CCGGCCGAAGGCGAGCTCGCGCTGATCATCATCTGGACGAACTGCGACGGGCTGCACGCCGAGAACGAGCGCACCGTGGCGGTCGGCCGGCCCGACGACGTTCGCCGGCGCGCGTTCGAGGCGATCCTCCAGGTCCGGGCGGAGACCCAGCCGGCGATCCGCCCGGGCGCCACGTGCGCCGACGTGTACGGCGCGGCCCAGGCGGTCTACGAGCGGCTCGGCTACGGCGCCTACCTGCCGGGCCGGATCGGCCATGGGATGGGCCTCGGCGCGCACGAACACCCGTCGATCGCCCCGTCCGACCAGACGGTGCTCCGCCCGGGCATGGTGCTCACGTTCGAGCCCAACCTCAGAGTTCCGGAGGCGCAGGTGGGCCTGCAGCACTCGGACACGGTCCTCGTGACCGACGCGGGCGCGGAGTTTCTGACGCGCACGCGCCGAGACCTGATTCAGGTATAAGGAGGACGACGGTGACACACGAACGCGCACCCATGACCCGGCGCGCGCGGATCCAGGCGGTGCTCCGCGGTGCCGAGCCCGATCGACCGCCGATCAGCCTGTGGCGCCACTTCCCCGGCCAGGACGAGACCGCCGCAGGGTTGGCGGAGGCGACCGTCGCGTTTCAGCGGCGGTACGACTCGGACCTGATCAAACTCATGCCGACCGGGATGTATCCGGTGATCGACTACGGCGTCCGCGTGGTGCCGTCCGGCGACGCGATCGGGACCACCCGGTTCGCGTCGGGTCCGATCCACGGGCCCGACGATTGGGGGAGGCTGCCGGATGTCTCGCCGGCGGACCGGACGCTCGGCGCCCAGGTCGAAGCCGTCCGACTGGTGCGCGCGGCGGTCGGGCCCGAGACGCCCCTCGTGCAGACGATCTTCAGCCCGCTCACGATGGCGGTCAAGCTCGCCGGCGGGGTGCCGACCGTCACGGAGGCGGCCGAGCGGCACGAACCGCTGCTCCGGGCGGCGCTCTCCAAGATGGCCGACGACGTGATCGCGTTTGGACGCGCGTGCCTGGACGCGGGCGCGGACGGCTTCTTCTTCGCGACGCAGCTCGCCGCGCGAGGCGCGCTGCCCGAGGGCCTGTACCGCCGTCTCGGCGTCCCGTACGACCTCCAGGTGCTCCACGCGTTGCGCGGCGGCGCGTGGTGCACGATCCTGCACCTGCACGGCCTCCAGCCGATGTTCGAGCTCGCCGACGAGTATCCCGTGGACGCGGCCAACTGGCACGACCGCGACACGCCCCCGTCGCTCGCCGACGCCAGGCGGTTGACCGGACGCGCGCTGGCGGCGGGGATCGCCCGGAGCGGCGTGGTCGCCAAGGGCCGTCCGGAAGACGCCGCCGCGGAGGTGCGCGACGCGGTTCGCCAGACCGGCGGCCGTGTCATCGTGGCGCCTGGGTGCGTCATTCCGTACCAGGCCCCGCCGGAGAATCTGCTCGCGGCGCGCCACGCGGTGGACCGGCCCTCCGGGAGCTGAGCCAGCGCGCCTGCGGGCCTCCGGTCGGCGGCGTCGGTGGCGGGGCGCCCAGGCCGAGAACGCGCAGCCCGGACTCGAGCAGGATCGCTTCGCCGAGCGCCAGCGACAACTCGACCGGCAGGGGGGGCCGTCACGTTCGGGAAGGTCGCCCGGAAGGCCGGGCGACCGTCGATCAGGCGAAGCGGAAGGTGATCTGCAGCCCGGTCGAGGGCCCGTTGTACCAGGACGCCCGTGGATCCGCGGCGTCTTCCGGCCGCAGAGCGAAGCGGGGTGCTTTCGGCCGAGTACTGTAGGCAGGCGTCCTTTCGAACGAAGGGCGACGTGGGGCGATGGCGCGCGCGGTCGGCTCGGCAGCCGGCGTGGCCTCTCCCGTGCGGGGCGATCGGGGCTCAGCCCAGTCGGTGCATCCAGAGGAGCGACACGCCGACCGTTCCGACGAAGAGCGCGGCGACGCCGATGGAGGCGAGCCCGCTCACTTCCGTCGGGCGAGCGGCCCATCCAATGGTGCGACCGAGCTGGGTATAGACGCGGCTCAGATCGCGATCCGTCGTGACGCGCTGGTAGGTCCCTCCGGTCGTGGCGGCGATCGCCTTGAGGGTTTCCTCGTCCAGCCGCACGAACATGCTGCGGCCGTAGAGCTCGAGGAAGGTGCCTTCCGGGCGCCCGAGACCGATGGTGTAGACCTTGACCTTGAGCTGCTTCGCGATCGCCGCGGCTTCCTCCGGCGTCGTGCCTCGGTTGCTCTGGCCGTCGCTCAAGAGGACCACGGTCGCCGGGACCAACCGGTCCACGTCGGCTTGGGGCATCGGGGTGACGGTCGGCGGCGCGTACGGGTTCTGCGTGTTGGTCAGGCGCGGGCGGCCCGGCAACGCGTACACCGCCTCCAGCAGCCCGTCTCCGATCGCGGTCATGAACTCCAGATTCAGGCTGTTGATCGCCTGGATCACCCGGTCGTGGTCCGGGGTCGGGGGCGTGATGAGGGTGGCGTAGCTGCTGAAGGACACCAGCCCGACTTTGGTGCCCCGGGGGAGCGCGCGGACGAACTTGACCGCCGCCGCCTTGGCAGCGTCGAGGCGCGTCGGATTCACGTCTCTGGCCCGCATGCTCCGGCTCACGTCGATGCTCATCATCACGACGGTCTGGTTGTCCGGCAGCGGGAGCGCGGCCATCGGCCGCGCGACGGTGAAGATGACGGCGCACAGGGTCGCGAGGTAGAGCACGGCGGGCAGGTGCCGCCGCCACCGCCCGCCCGCCGCGGCCGCCCGAGCGACGAGGTCGAGGCTGGAATACGTCACCCGCCCTCGCGCCTGGCGTCTGAGCATCCAGCCGTACGCCGCGATCAGCGCCGGGACGAGCAGGTACGCGAGCAGCGCGGTCGGCCACAGGAAACTCATGGCTGTATTATATACTATCCGGTGCAAGGTCGTGGAGGGGACGTCCAATGACAATCGGCCCCCTGAACTTTCGCGTCACCGAGTCGGAAGTCCAGGTTCGCGTGGGTCGCTGGGTGGTCCGGCGGATTCCCCTTGGCGACATCGCACGCGCCGAAGTGGGCTCCACCCTTCGTGTCCCGCTCTGGAACGAGCATTGGTGCAACCTGTGGCCGTTTCGAACGGTCGTCCTCCGGCGGAAGAGCGGATGGATACGCACGTTCATCATCAACCCGCCCGATCCGGAGGCATTCCTCGCAGACCTCAGGCGCCGCGCACCCCACCTTGACCGGCCCTGAGGGAAAGGGCCCACGCGTTGTTGGAGGGCGGGCCGTCTGTCGGTCCCGTCCGGCCGGTCGCTGTCCCGAGACTGCTACCGCCCGCCCACGCCCGGCGGACCGGCAATCAACTCTCCACCCGATGGACGGCGGGAGTTCGGCCCGGTACCCTCGAAGCACGGCCCAGATCGGACGAACGATATCCGCATGCGCTTGGATCAGGCGTTCGACGGGTTTCGTCCGGGCACAGGGAGACGACGATGCGTGCTCGCCCGCTTGAAGAACTGCTGTCCAAGGTCTCGCCGCGCTACGCGCTGGTCAACGTGGTCGCCGCCCGGGCTCGGCAGTTGATCGCCAAGGACCTGCCGGCCGTCGAGACGGCGACGCGCAATCCGGTGCTCATCGCGATGGAAGAGCTGGCCTACGGCAGGCTCCGCGTGGAGCAGCGGCGAACGGCCGTGCCCTCGGCCCCTTCGCTTCCTCCGAATTCAGAGGCCGACCTCGTGGAGCCGGCACCGATCACGTAGGACCGCCTTGCGAACCTCGTCGGGGCCGTCGGCCTCGGAGGTTCCGCCACCGCCGTCACTGCTGTGGGGTCCGTCATGCGACCCCTTGACCGCAGCGGAACAGCCGCGGTCCCTTGAAGATCCCCATCTGGATGGCTCGCCTGATCGTCAGGTTGATGCGGTTCTTCGACGAGATCTCGCGGAACGTGATGGCGCCTTCCTGCATCTCCGACCACAGGTGGCGTCGCGCCCACAGGATCCGCAGCGGATCAGGCAGCGCCTCCACCGGCGCGAGACGCCGTCTGGCTGAGCGAACGGTGCAGCTGACGGCGGTGAATGTGGACGTGCAGGTTGACCAGGCCGGGGAGCACGCTGCCGCCCAGCGCGTCGATGCGGCGGACGCCCGCTGTCACCGCTGACGCTGGCGGTGCTCCCCCGCCGACCGCCTTTGACCGTGTCTCCGTCGGTCAGCACCCAACCCTTGGCCAGTGGGAACGCGCCGGTGCCGTCGACCAGCCGCCCGTTCTCAATCACAAGCCCAGGCATGCGCTCCCTCCCTGATGCACACCGATTGACGAACACCCGCACTCTCGTCGCCGGGGTCGGTCGAGTTCGTGACATCGGGCCCCGTTCCCTGGGAGGCGGGTTCGGCGACGGGTGGCACGCCGCCAAGCAGGCGCCGGCCTCGGCCGCGCGGTATTATCTTATGAGGCCGCGCGGCACGGGTCGTCGACGCGCCCCGGGGGATGACGATGGTCGATCCACAACCCTGCCACCCGTGGCAGCTGCTGTGGCAGCGCCTCGACGGACTTGACGCCTATGCCAGAACCCTGCGGCGGCTGTCGCAGGAGGAGCCGCTGCTGCAGGCCCGTCCCGACTACCCGCGATCGACAGCGCCGAGACGGTCGTACGCCGCAGAACTCCGCGAAACGCTGGAGGGCATTCGTCGGGGGATCGACGACGTGGGCCACCTGCTCCCAGAGGCGCTTCCGGGCAGCGAGCCACCGACTGGCGGCCTCGCCGAGGAGGCCCCGGCCGCGATCGCGCAGCGTCTTGGCGCGCTGGCGAAGCTGGCGGACACGCTGCTGGTCGAGGCGTTCGAGCCGCTCCCACCACTTCCCAAGCACGCGCCGCCGTACGTGTTGGAGTCCCCGCGCCGTGACCTCGCCGGATCGAAGGCCGTCTTCCTCAGCTACGGCCTCGAGGAGGTCGCCGCCGCGATCCGTAACGCCCTGCTCAGCCGCACGAACGTGGGGGCGGCGTCTGCCTAACCTGGCCACGCCGCGGCGCCCCATTCTCTGACCCAAGCCCGAGAAAGTGCGACGAGCCACGCCACCGGTCCAGGGATAGCTCGCCCCCGAGTCCTGGATCGGGCTGGGAACGCGCAAGCCGGCCGCAGAGCGGTCCGACTGGAAGCCGCCCATGCGCCCTCCTTCTTTCGAATGAGATTTACGGACCGGGATCATCGGATGATCTAGCCCACAAGCCACCAGCGACTCCATGGATACACCTGGGACATTCAGTTGATACAAGGAACCGGAGCCGAAACCCTCGCAGCTCAGGTGGTGCGGAGACTGTGATCGGGCCGCGCCTCAGGATGTGACCCCGCAAGTCCTGTGACGTAGGGGAGGGAACCGAGCACCTCATTGCCTCCGTCCCGATCGCTGGGCATCGGGAGTGCGCGTCACGAGACCTCCGATCCTCCGAGGTTGCCGACGACCGATGCGCCGCCGCTCACACGAGTTCGAGAACAAAGGCCCTCCGGTGACGTACGGGCCTTCGCCGACCCTTGCGTAGTGCCGAAAACCGGGACCGAAAGAGTTCGGGGAAACCTCCTTTTGAGAGCGCGATGGTGTTCACTTGATACAAGGACGCGCGCGCCGGTGGCGATCAAATAGGGAGGAACACGATGCATAATGTCATGAACGCAGGAGGGCAGCGGAGACCCAAGGCTTCACACTCGCACGAACAACGAAAGGGGGAACGCGAGCTTTGAGGATACGCGCGCAACTGCGGAAGTGTGTACTCGTGTGCATCGCCGCCATCTTCGTGGTCTCGGGTCCGCTGGTCGTTGACCAGGCGTGGGCCAACTATTCGGTGTCGGTGGGCTACGCCGACAACCTGCGCCCAACGCCGTTCTTCCCGAGCCCGTGGTCCGGCAGTGCCAACGTCTCACTCTTCGCCGGCTCCCCGCCTGGCGCAATCCCGCCGGTCGGCGCCTTCGACTCCGGCGCCGTGATGATCGCAAACACGGGCGCGACGCCCATCTCGTTGTCAGCCCTTTCGGTGCACATACCCACCTGGTCCGGCGCTGGCATCGGCACCAACACGGCGACCCTGGCGAACGAGTGGGCGGCCTTCGGCCCGTACCCCGTGACCATTCCCGTGGGCGATGTCGCCATCTTCACGCAGAACTTCGCGATCAACGGAAACAACTCGTTCGACACGACAGATCCGGGCCTTGCGGCGGGTCAGTTCAACAACGGCAACCCCACGCCGACCAACAACTGCGGCGTCGGGTCGAATGCCTCTTCGCCCGCGTGCGCAGCGGCCATGCCGACCGTCACCGCGATGGTTGACGGCGTCAGCACCCTGTTCAACGACTCCGCCTTCGTGCTGAACGGCGGCGGCTTCGACTCCGTCAATTACAATCCGTGCCTCAACCCGGCCGACACGCCGGGCAACTGCAACGAGTCGCTGCAGTGGCGCCTAATCGGCACGGGCGGCACCTCCTGCCCCGGCGGAGTGTGCGCGACCCCGGAGCCCGGTTCCCTGGCGCTGATGTCCACGATCCTGCCCGGATTCGCGGGAATCACGTGGATTCGGCGGCGGCGGAAGATCGAGCGCATCATCAGTAACACGCCGGATCGCACCGCGCCACGGATACGCACGTAGCACGCACGTAACGAGTAGTCGGAGGTAAGGGGAGCGGAGCCAACACTTCGCTCCCTTTATTCTTTGGGCGATTCAGGGAGTTGGAGTCGTGTCGGGAAATGAGGTTGCGCGCGGGATACTCTTGTCTGAGACGGGGGCGCAAGGCGATGCGCGACGATCCTCGGCCGCATGACCCCTGCCTGTCGACGGCGGCACCGGCCTCCTTCCGGGCCGCTCAGGTCCGGCGTGCGCGGGTGCCCTGAGGGACGCGCCCGGAAGGTCCCGCGCCGGGATGGGGCTTGAGGAAGTCGACCGTCGCGAACTGCCCGCCGAGGATCGGGTCGCTTCGCACGCCCATCCAGTGCTCGAGCACGGTCGCGTAGACGCTTCGGAAGTCTGTCCCGAACCTAAGGTCGCCCATGTCGAGATCGGTCAGGTTGGGGTGAGCGCCGTGGACGCCTGGCCGGACGGGACCGCCGACCAGAAACATCGGCGCCGCCGTGCCGTGGTCGGTGCCGGCCGACGCGTTCTCGGCCACGCGCCGGCCGAACTCGGAGAACGTCATCGTCAGCACGCGCTCCTCGAGGCCCTTGCGCTTGATGTCGGCCACGAACGCCCCGAGGCCGCCCCCCAAGATCTCGAGCAGCCGGTCCTGGCGACCTGCCTGGGCGGCGTGGGTGTCAAATCCGCCCAGGCTGACGTAGTAGACACGCGTCGGCGCGCCCGCGGCGATCAGCTCCGCGACGATCCGGAGCTTCTGGCTGAACGGGTCTTTCGCGTAGTGGCCGCCGCTGTCGCCGGCGAGCTTGCTCGCGAGCCGACCGATGTCGGAGGCGGCGACCAGCGCGTTCATCTCCGTGTGCGCCAAGAAGTCGACCATCGGCTCGCCGCTCGCGACGGGCTGGAGCAGCTGCCGGAACGCTTCGAGTTCCTGCGGACCGCCGCCCGCCACCGGGTGGAAGCCGAAGCGCGCCGGGTTGTCGAGCGCGACGACACGGCCGCCTCCGCCCTGCAGGGCGAGCGGCGTCTCGGACGAGAGGGTCAGCCCGGCGATCTCCCCGCAGTCCGGGCATTCGCTGTCGAACAGCCGCCCCAGCCATCCGGTCTTGGGCCCCGTGCCGGCGGGGTCCGCCGTGTGCCAGATCTCCATCGAGCGAAAGTGACTCCGGTTGGGGTTGGGATACCCGACCCCCTGGACGATGGCGAGGCGGCCGTCGTCGAACAGGGCCTTCAGCGGCTGGAGGGCCGGGTTGAGCCCGACCTCGTCGTTGAGCCGGAGGACCTTGTCCTGAGGGACGGCCAGGTGCGGACGCGCCCGATAGTACTCGTCGTGGGCGACCGGCACAATGGAGTTCAGGCCGTCGTTGCCCCCGCCCATCTGCACCACGACCAGCGTGGGCCAGTCCGGCCGCCCGGGCGCCTGCGCCGTGAGCGACAGGTCCCAGGGGTTGTTGATCGCGATCGCCGTGCGGGTCAGGAACATCGGCGCGGTCGCGCCGGCGGCAACGATCGTCAGGCCCTTCGTCACGAACTCCCGGCGCGTCATCATGGTCCGCACTGTCGGCTCCTCCTCAGGCGACCTGGTACTCCGGAAGCAGCATCACCATGTGGACCGTTTCCGCCGGCCCCCGCCCGGGCGCCTGCGCCAGGACCGCCTGGCGCGCCGCCGACAGCGGCCGGCCCAACAGGTACGGCGCGATCGTCGCCGGCGAACCGAGGGGGGCGAGATTGGGCGTCCCCAGGCGGCCCGTGATCAGGGCCGCGGCCACGTCGCTGCGGGTGAAGACCGTGCCGGCGTTCATCCACGCCGTGCCGCCGTCCCATCCGGCGACCGTCGGCGGGAAGAACAGACGCTGGCCCATCAGCGTCATCGCGCCGGACAACCTGATCCAGTCCGGGTCCTGGACCCCCAGGTGCCGCACCGCGCCGACGACGAACTCGGCCGGGCTCTTGACCTGCGCGTGCAGCACATCCGCCCGGTAGAACGCCCGCGACCGGAACAGCATCCGAAGGACCGGCGCGAGCTCGTAGTTGGAGTCCCGGACCACGACCGCCATCGCATCCACGATGTCGGCGGGCGGCTGCGGCGCCACGAAGAACTTCGCCAGCTTCCCGGCCACCCAGCGGGGCGCGGCCGGGGCGGCCAGGATGATACGCATGACATCGGTCCCGTCCCACGCCCCCGTCTGGCCGAGAAACGTCTTCTGCCCGGCATCGTGGAGCATCGGCCTGAACGCGAACGTCCGCCGGCCCTCGAACGACTGGTAGTCACGCAGCGTCCACCCCGTCCATGCCCGTGCGGACTCGCGCACGTCGTCCTCGCCGTAGTGGCCGATCCCCAACGTGAACAGCTCCATCAACTCCCGCGCCCAGTTCTCGTTGGGGTGGCCCCGCCGGTTGTCGTCGTTGTTGAGGTACCGGAGCATCGCGGGGTCGCGCGCCACCCCGTCGAGGAGCCGCGCGAAGTTGCCCGCCGCGTTCCGGCGGAAGAGCTGGTTCTGGTTGAACATGGCGATCGCGTCGTGGACGTCCCCGAACGCGCTGGTGAAGTGACCGTGCCAGAACAGCGCGAGCTTCTCCTGGAGCGGGGCAGGGGTGGTCGCCATCCGGTCGAGCCACCAGGAGGTGAGCCCGATGATCGCCCTCCCGTGCGCCTCCGCGACCGCCTGGTAGAGGTCCCGCAGCTCCGGGTGGTCCTTGGGCCGCTGGCGCGTCGCCCGCATGAACTCGAGTTGGGCGTCGAGCCGCCGCTCGGCCGCGGTCACGTCGTCGAAGATCGGGGGCACGGCCGGCTCCTGGGGAAACGCAAACAACGCGGCGACCGCCCGGTCGGGCCCGGCGGCGACCGCCCGGGTCACCTCCTCCGGAAGCGGGCCGAACCCGGCCCTCCGCAACAGATGACCGGCCTTCGCGGCGTTCCACGGGTCGCTCGACGACGGCGCAAACGGCTCGAGGGCGATCGGCATCGGGAAAACCTCCTCGGGTGCTGGGCGCTCGGCCCGTCGGGCCGATGGGCCCTAAGCGCCGGCCTCCGAGGAAAGGTTCCCCCCCCGAAAGTCCGCTCGAGCGCGGTCGACCAGGCCGGGGGAGGCGAGCAGGTCGATCGCGGCCATCACCATGACCTTCACGTCGTTCATCATGCCGGCCAGGCCGATTTCGGCCTTGCCGGCCTCGAGCGCCTCCCGGGTGTGCATCCCGACGCCCGGAGGGCAGGTTGGCAGCGTATAGCTGATCGTCGGCAGCGCCTGGCTCAGGTTGCCGAGGTCGGTGGACGCCCCGAGAAACCGCTCGCCCACCTCAAACCCGATCGCGCGCGCGTTCTGCGTGACGACGCCGCCGAGCGTCGGGTTGTACTTGAGCGCCTCGAAGAGGATCCCCTTGCCCGTGGTCATGGTCGTCCCGGTGGCGGACGCGGCGGCGCGCGCGCACGCCTCGACGCGGGCGATCAACTCCTTGTGGTACGCGGTGTCCGGTGAACGCACGGCCAACGCCGCCGCGGCGCGCTCGGGGATGATGTTCACCGCCTGACCCCCGTCCGTGATGATGCCGTGGATGCGGCTCTCCGGTCGGATCTGCTGCCGCATGGCGCTCACGGAGTTGAACAACTGGATCACCGCGTCCAGCGCGTTCACGCCGCGCCACGGCGCCGACGCCGAATGGGCGGGCCGGCCGGTGAACGCAAAGTCGAGGCGCTGGACCGCGAGGCACCCGGTCGCCACGGAGGCGTGGTCCCCAGCGTGGTACTGGAGCGCGGCGTCGCACCCCTCGAACGCCCCGCGTTCGAGCATCAGCACCTTCCCGCCGCCGCCTTCTTCCGCAGGCGTGCCGTAATAGACCACGGTCCCGGGCAGGTCGGGCAAGACCGTCCTGAGCGCGACCGCCGCGGCCGCCATCCCCGCGCCCATCAGGTTATGTCCGCACGCGTGGCCCAGTCCTGGGAGCGCATCGTACTCGGCGATCAGCCCCACGGTCGGCCCGCCGGCGCGGCCGGTCGCGCGGGCGACGATCGCGGTCGGGATCTCCGCGACCCCCCGCTCAACACGGTAGCCGTGGCGTTCCAGCATCTCGGTGATCCACGCGGACGCGTTGCGCTCCTCAAACCCAATCTCGGGGTGCGCGTAAATCCGTAGCGCGAGCGCGCGCGTCTCGGCTTCAAGCGCCTCCAGCGCCTTGAGGGCGCGCGCCTTTGACGCGGCGGCGTCGGGTGCGGGGCCGACCATCGAACACACCTCCCGTGGACATCTGAGCAGCCCTGAAAACGTTCGCCGCCCTCTGGCACCGGGCCTGTGCGGCTCGCGGGGCCGAGCTCGGCGCCGGGTTGGCGGCCGGCGCGGGCGGAGGCACGTGGGGAGAATCCGCGTCCGGGTGCGGTACCGGACCGTACGGCGGGTGCCGGCCGGCGATCTCGACCAGGTCGCCGCGGGCGAGAACTAGCCGGGCCGGCGCGCGAGCCCCGCGCTCCGCGCCCCGCCGCCCCGGAGCGGCCGGGCCGGGCCGGGTCGCCCTCCGTAGCGCAGCCGGTGCGCCGCACGCCGCAGTCGTGCGTCGGTCACCTCGTAGTACACCTGCGTCGTCACGGGGCTTTCGTGGCCGAGGAGGCGCTGCGCCTCTTCGATCCCCAGCCCGATGTTGGCCATCTGCTGCCCGGCCGTGTGGCGGAGGTGGTGGAACGCGATCCCCTCCGGGATCGGGACGCCCGCCCGGGCCGCGCACTGCTTGAAGATCTTCTCGACGCTCGCGTAGTGCAACCGAGCCCGGCGCCGCTGGAACGGCATCCGGAAGAACAGCGCGGTGGTCGCCGCCGCGGGCCGGACGTGGAGCCACGCCAGAAGGGCGGCGCGGGCGTCCGCGGTGAGCGGCAGCACCTGCTCCTTGCTGCCCTTGCGCCACACGACGATGGACGCACGCTCGGCGTCGGTCAGGTGCACGACCCGCTCGATGTCGAGGCGAGTGACCTCGCTGACCCGGAGCCCCATCAGTCCGAGTTCGGCCATCGCCCGGTCGCGAAGGACCCGCGGGTCGTCCCCCGAGAACGCGGACCGAAACTGCGCGACCTGGTCCTCGGTCCACCACCGGTGCACCCGGCGCGTCCGACGGGGTGGCCGCACGTCCTGGGCGACCGAGAACGGCTGGTGCTGACGCCGGCGGAACCACTCGTAGAACCGCCGGAGCGCGGTGATCCGTCGTGCGCGGGTCGCGACGGACAAGCCCGCCTCGGTCATGCGGCGGCCGAACCGAACGAGGTCCTCCGGCGTGGCGTGTTCCAGGCGGTTCTCGATGTACTCGGCAAAGTGCTGGACGTCGCGGACGTACGCGAGGCGGGTGTTGATCGCCCGATTGTCGCCCTCGAGGTCGGTCCACCACTCGAGCAGCAACGGGTGCCGAGACGGCACCGGTGAGCGAAGCGGGCGGCGCGCTGCCATGTGGAGACCTCCGGGCCAGCGACGGTGACTGCTGCGACTCAGCGCCGTACACGCCTACGGCGGCGTGTTCGCGATCAGACGCGATTCTCCTGCGGGACGTGGCGCGCGCCCCGCGCCCAAGACGGCGCGTCCGGGTCCCGGCGCGTTGTCGGCCCGAGCGGCGCGCCGCGTGCGCGCGTGACCCGCGTCGTGTATCATGGGTTGAGACGACGCTGGCCGTCGCGGGCGGCGGACGGGAGGGTGAGCATGGCGACCTGCACCACGTGCGGCAGGGAGTACCTGCCGGGGTCGAAAGGATGGTGCGCGCGCCTCGAGGGCCTGCCGCCGGCGGGCCGGGGCGAGACGGCGCTCATACGCGTGCTCGTCTGCCCGGAGGACTTCGCCAAGATCCCCATGGCCCAGCGGATGGCCTGGCACGAATACACGGGGAACACCCAGGGCCCCACGCGGGA
>Ga0209415_10015295_pt1 | contig 12448 bp, 12 predicted proteins | sample PeaSoiSIISIP2007_FD_187696 | JGI IMG/M metagenome (GOLD analysis project Ga0209415, IMG submission 187696) | Peat soil microbial communities from Weissenstadt, Germany - SII-SIP-2007 (SPAdes) (version 2) | ecosystem: Environmental > Terrestrial > Soil > Wetlands > Peat | place: Germany... | reverse complement strand
TGACCCTGTCACCGCTTCGGCCCGCGGTAAAGCATATCGACATCCCCGGCTTTCTCAGCGCGACGTACTACGAGGGTGAGCTTGGCATTGCGTACGAGGTGGGCATTGCCTCCGCCGTCGTGTTCTACGCCTACCTGCTCGTGCTCCTGATCCGCTCCTACCTCACCACCCGGGTGAAGGGTGTGCTGGTGGTCATCATCGGGCTTTCGGCCTTTTTCCTCGGAGTGGTCAACGACTCCCTGGTTGCATACGGGGTGTATGACTTCATCTATCTCGCCGAGTACGCGTTCATGATCGTCGTTTTCAGCATGTTTGCCGTCCTCCTGGGAGACCTGGCAAACCTCTACCACGCAATAGAGGAAGCCAACAGGACCCTGGAGACCCGGGTGGAGCAGCGGACCGCGGAGATCCGCAAGCTCAACGATGATCTGCGCCGCCAGGCAGAGCTGGACCCGCTGACGGGAGTCTACAACCGCCGCTTCTTCGGGGAATACCTGGAGATCGAGCTCCGGAGGGCTCGCAACCTGCAGGAGCACAGGGCAGCCCGGCTGGACGGGAAGAACGACATGAACTTTGGCCTGGCGATGCTGGACATTGACCATTTCAAGCGCGTCAACGACACATGGGGCCACCCGGCGGGTGACAGGGCCCTGGTGGAGGTGGTTCGTGTCATCCAGAGAGTCATCTTCTCCCGGGACATCCTGTGCAGGTTCGGAGGGGAGGAGTTCGTCATCCTGTTCACGCGGACTTCCCGGGACGGAATTGTCCAGGCCATCGAGAAGATACGAAAGAGCGTGGAAGAGCATGAGATCACGCTGACCGATGACGAGCGGAAAACGCACGTGACGCTGAGCATCGGGGTCGTGATTTTCGAGGAAGTCCCCGGACTCACCACGCAGCAGCTGCTGCGGATCGCGGACAACAGGCTGCTCTCCGCGAAGAATGCCGGCAGAAACGTGGCCGTGTACGAGTGAAGAACAAGGAGGACGGCGTGGCCAGGGCTGACAGATCCGTGGCGGCAGGGGGCAGCGTCGGCGCCCCTGAGAAGAGGGGAGTGACGGGTCTTTTCGTGATGCTCTTCCTTCTCTATATGTTCGACTACTTAGACCGAGAGATCGTTTCCGCAATGTTCCCCATCATGAAGGCTGACCTGCACATGACCGACAGCCAGGCCGGCTCTCTCATCTCCGCGGTGTACTGGTCCATTGTCGTGCTGGCCTTTCCCGTCTCCATCCTGGTGGACCGCTGGAGCAGGAAAAGGAGCGTGGGGCTGATGGTTGCCCTGTGGAGCGTTGCCACGGGGATCGCGGCCTTCGTGCGGACTTTCCCGCAGCTCTTCCTTACCCGCCTCGGAGTCGGATTCGGAGAGGCAGGCTACTCTCCCGGCGGCACGGCCATGATCTCCGCGATGTACCCGGTGGAAAAGCGCTCCCGGATGATGGGCATATGGAACGCCTCCATCCCCCTGGGATCGCTCATCGGGGTGATGATCGGCGGAATCGTCGCAACGCGCTGGGGCTGGAAGCACGCCTTCGGGCTTGTGGCCGTCCCCGGGCTCGTGATCGGCATTCTGTTCTTTTTCTTTGCGCGGGATTACAAGACCATCAAGCTGGAGAAGGCCGCCACGGCCGCCGGGCCGGCGGTGAAGATGAGCTTTGCGGATATTGCCGCCGTGTTTCTTCGTACGCCGTCGCTGATCCTGACCTACATCGCATTTGCCGGAAATACATTCCTCAGCACGGCGTATCTCACGTGGCTGCCATCGTATTTCAACAGGGTCCAGAACCTGAACATGGAGCAGGCCAGCCTGAAGACCGCCTCCGTGATGCTCTTCGCAATCGTGGGAGCGCCGCTGGGCGGGTTCCTGGCAGACGCGTGGATGAAGAAGCGCATCAGCGCGCGCCCGCTTTTCGCGGGCCTGTCCAGCCTGGCGGCTGCCGCCATCTGGCTTGTGTCCTTCGGCCTGCTCCAGGGAACATCGCAGTGGGTCATGATGATGGCGGGCGCCGTAGCCACGGTGTGCTACCTCTCCGCGGCGTCTGCCGTGACACAGGACGTGGTGCACCCGGGGTTGTGGGCGGTTTCCTACAGCATCTGCGTTATTGTGCAGAACGCGCTGGGAAGCTCCATGGGGCCCCTCGTGGTGGGCGCCATCTCGGATGCGTACGGGCTTCGCATCGCCATGCTTCTTGCGCCCCTGACATCCGTGCTGGCCGGAGCCCTCTTCCTGGCGGCCGCTGCCTTCTATCGGAAAGACCTTGCGAAAGTGGACAAGGTGAAAGTGGAGATGGAGAGCTGACACGCCGCCTTGGCGGGGCGGGCGCCCTGGCAGGGCGGGCGGCAGTCTGGCAGGGCGGGCCGCAGTCCGGTGCGGCGCTCCAGCGCGGCGGACCGCAGTCCGGTGCAGCGGGCTGCACTCCGTCAGGCCCCGCCCCGGTGCGGCGAACGCCGCGGCCTTTCATCGATCCATGAGCTGTTCCGCGAGCTCCTGCCTGATCGCCATGACAATCTTCTGGGCGACAACCTCCGGCTGATCCACGGGCACCGACGCGGAGGCCTGGCTTCGCTGGCGCTGCCGCAGGCCCTGGTTGCCAATGGAGTTCTTCCCGAAGTCCGTTGCGGTCGTCCTTGGGAAGACCGTGATGACCTTGATCCCGTCTGATTCCAGCTCGAATCGGGCGGTTTCGGAGAGCAGGTTCAGGGCGGCCTTGGTTGCCGCGTACGCCCCCAGGCCGGGGATGTGCATCCGGGAGACCATGGAGCTGATGTTCACGATGACGCCGCCGCCCCCCGCCTTCATGACGGGGATCACGGCCTGCATGGCCAGAAGAGGACCGTAGACGTTCAGCTCCACGATCTGACGGAAATCCGCCAGGGAAACTTCAGCCACCAGGCCGGCGGCGGCCTGGCCGGCGTTGTTGATGAGAATGTCGACCTTGCCGAAGCGCTCCTTTGCCTCTCGAACCATTGCCTGCACCTGGAGCGGATCCCGCATGTCCGTGCGAACAGCAAAGGCAGAGCATCCCTTTGCCTCCAGCTCGGAGGAAAGCTCCGCCAGCTTGTCCGTGGACCTGGCCGCCAGGACCAGCTTTGCCCCTGCCGCCGCCAGCGCCCGGGCGGTGGCCATCCCGATTCCGGCGGAGGCTCCGGTCACAATTGCTGTCTTGTCTTTGATATCCATCAGGTCCTCCCTGGTTTATGTCGTGCCCGTGTAGGGGACGCCAAAACGGTTTCTGTGCACGAAGCTTTCGATGTCCCGGCGGACCCTCAGATACTTCCCATTCGACCTCTGCGGGTATCCCACGCGACACGCGAAAGCAATCTGGAGATGGGCAGGAATGCCCAGGATGCGTTTCACTTCCTTCGATATTTCCGGGGCGCTCAGGGCGCTCACGATGTGGAACCCTATTCCCAGCGATTGGGCGGTGAGCCACATGTTTTCCATGACGCAGCCCAGGCTGATGATGCCCAGGAAGTCTCCCTCCGACGCCGGGGCCCGGCGCCGGGGATCATAGAGAGCGACAAGGAGGACGGGGCTCGGCAGAAAGGGCGGTCCTTCTTCCGGTATCTCGGCGCCCGGTGTCCTCATAAATGGGGGGAACATGGTTCCCAGGAGGCCGACCTTTTTTTTCGTAAGCTCCTCCTCGGAGAAGGAAAGCTGCTGGTAGTTCTCCCGCACGAACGTTGCGGAAACGGGCCACCGTATTGCCGCGACTGCGCTCACGAGGATCCTGTCGTCCACCACCACGACCTCGAAGTTCTGCATGTTGTGCGCCGTGGGCGCCCACCGCGCGGCTTCCAGGATCTGTCCCAGCTCCTTGTCGGAGACCTTGCGAGCCTCGTCAAAGGGAACCCTGTCCGATTTGCGCTGTTGTATCTGCTCGAGGACCTCGTTCATGTCGACCTCCTTCAGACGGTCATCTTCAGGACCGCCCGGAAATGCACTTTCGCGCTCATCATCTTTTCAAAGGCCTCGCGCGCCTTCTCCAGAGGGAACACCTCCACCATGGGTGTGACCCCGGCGAAAGTGCTGAACCGCAGAGCCTCCTCCACGCTTCCGCCCACCCAGCCCCGGATTCCGCGCCCTCCTCCGAGGAGGACGAAGGGAGGGATCACGATCGGGTCGTTGGGGGCCGTGATGACGAGGGCCTGGCCACCGGGGCCGAGACCCCCCAGCAGCTCGGAAATGGACTTGCCGCTGGGCGCCGTGCAGAGAACGGCCTGCGCGCCTCCTCTGGCGCGAAGCTCCTTGGCAACGTCCGCCGTCGTCGTGTCGATGTAGTCCTGCGCGCCCAACCGGCGGGCCAGGGCTTCCTTTTCCTTTCCCCGGGAGAGGACCACGGTCCTGAAGCCAAGCTTCGCGGCGTACTGGACAGCAAGGTGTCCCAGTCCGCCGAAGCCGTGGATTGCCACGAGGTCTCCCCCTCGCGCTCCGCATGACTTCAGCGCGCCGAAGACCGTCCGGCCCGCGCAGATGATGGGCGCTGCATCCACAGGGCTGAGCGCATCCGGAACGGCGGTGAGGACTTCGGAGCGCGCCACCATGTGCTCCGCATATCCCCCGTCCGTGGAAAGCCCGGTGGTGAGCGAGTTTTCACATGCCCAGAAGTCGCCTCTGCGGCACGCGCTGCACTGGAAGCAATGCCCCCCATGCCAGCCAACCCCTACGCGCTGGCCGACTTTCCAGTTGCCAACCGCTGATCCGAGCCGCTCTATGATACCCACCACTTCGTGACCGGGGGTCCGGGGATAGGTGATGCCGGGGTACCGCCCCTCCTTTGCCAGCACATCCCCATGGCACACTCCGCACGCTTCTACCTTGACGAGCACTTCGTTCGGTTTCGGCTCCGGGACCTCCTTCTGCACCAGCTCGAGCTCGGCTCCGGGGGCCTTCACCTGGATGGCCTTCATCAACGGCATGGAAAAACCTCCCTTTCAAAGTCAGGAAAACTATGGGCTTTCTGTTTTGCCCTTGGGCACGTAGTCGAAGAAGCGCTCCGTGGTATGCCCTGATGTCCACTGCGCTCGCAGCCTCGTTTTTCTCTCGATACGGCGGAGGGCAGAAAGCAACTCCTTGTTGAGCGCCCCGGCGCTCTCTCCGCTCGCCGTCACTTTCACGGTGAATCCCTCCGGGCTCTGCTCCACGGAGCCCCCGCGGGCAAACTTTTCCAGCACAGGCTTGATTGCCTCTGGACGTTCGCTGCTCACCTGTGCAACCAGGATGAACTTTTTCCTGGCCATGAAGTCCCTCCTTCACGCTGGGCCGGCCGCGGGGCCGGCCGCGGGGCCGGCCGCTGAGCCAGCCGCGGAGCTGAGCGCGGGGCCGGCCGTTGAGCCGACCACAGATCCGGCGGCGGATCCGGCCCGTTTCAGCCCTGCTGCGCTGTGCGGTGCGCCACCCGACGGTCTTCTTTCCCCCGAACCAGTGAGAGCGTCGCCGCGATGGCGCAGAGGGCCACGGAGACAATGAAGGCATGATGGATGCCCACGACAAATGCCTGCATGGGTCCGGAGCCCAGCGACACGCTGGTGCCGATGAAAAGCTTCATCATCACCTCTTTCGGCAGGCTGGCCGCGGCCACGGCGAGCGCGAGTGCAAAGCTTGTCACCATCCCCGTCTGCCTGAGGGTGGCAAGGGTTGCGGAGGCTATTCCCAACCGTTCCCTCGGAGCGCCGTTCATGGCCGCGCTGGTGTTGGGGGACCAGAACAGGCCACCCCCCACTCCCACGAGCACCAGCCCGATAACGATGGTGCCGTAGGGCGTGGAGGGAGTGAGCTTGAATATGAACCAGAGCAGCGAAGCCGCCTGCGCGAGCAATCCCGCGGTGGCGGGAAGGCGCGCGCCGATATGATCCGCAAGAAGGCCGCTGAGCGGCCCCACCACGGCGCTGACGATGGAAAGCGGAATGAGAAGGAGGGCCGCGGTGAGCGGATCGTAGCCGCGCACCGCCTGCAGGTAGAACACGATCAGGAAGTTCATGGCGAACATCGCGAGGGACTGCAGCATGGCCGCGAGGACCGAAAAGCTGTAGACGCGATTGCCGAACAGGGAAAGGTCCAGCACGGGCCTCGCGGCTCGGCGCTCCCAGACGAGGAAGAGGATGAGCATCAGCGCGAAGAGGCCGAAAAGTGAAAGAATGGCCGGCGAGGTCCAGCTGAGCTGGATCCCCATGGTCAGCGCGAACAGGAGGGCAATCAGGCCGAGGCTGAACATGACGGCCCCCACGGGATCGAAACTTTCCCCCCGCTTGCGCGCGGTCGTTTCCTTCAGAACGAGATAGCCCCACACGCTGCCCGCGATCCCGATGGGGACGTTGATGTAGAATATCCAGCGCCAGGAGGCGACCGAGAGGATGAGGCCGCCCAGGAGCGGGCCGACAATGCCCCCAATGGCCCAGGTGATTCCGTTGATTCCCAGCGCGCGCCCGCGCTCGTGCGGCGGAAAGACCTCTGTGATGATGGCGGGGCTGTTGACCATCATGAGCGCGGCCCCCGCGCCCTGGACCAGCCTGGCCAGGATGAGGTGGTTTGCGGTCTGCGACAATCCGCACAGCCCGGATCCGACGGTGAAGACCACGAACCCGAGGTTGTAGAGCCGGACACGGCCGAACATGTCCGCAATCCGACCGAATGTCAGAAGAAGGACGGTGCTCACCAGGATGTACGCCATGATGACCCAGATCATGTGGACGAGGTCCGCATGGAGCTTTTCCATCATCTGGGGAAGGGCGAGGATCACGATGGTGCTGTCGATGGACGCCATCAGCGCCCCGATGGTCGTGACGCTGAGAACGATCCATTTGTAGTCGATGCGTTTCCTCACCTCGTGCTCCTTCCAGGGAATCTATCCACTCTGTTGAATTTGGTCAAGTGATTGATCTATTTCTGTCCGGAGAAAGCCACCGGGAGATCTGGTGAAACATCGGATCTCGGGAAAGATCTTCCCCCCTGATGAGGAAGGTCAAAGCCCTGCCGAGCATCAGGCATTGCAGCATCCGGGTCGTGACCAGCGGCTCGGAATCTGAGGCCATCTGGCCGCTTTCCAGGCCCTCCGTGATGAACGATCGAAAGTGCTTTTCCCATGTGTCGAGCAGCTCCTTCGCGACGGGCGCGAGCTTTGGATCATGGAGAGACTTCGTGAACAGCTCCATCACGACGATATAGGTTGCGGGGCGCGTTCGGATGAGCTGGACCTGGTCGGAAAACGCCTTGTGAAGCTTTTCCACCGAGCTTCGCTTCAGGCCCTGCTGATCCGCTGTGGATTTGAACTCGGAAAGGAGACGCTGCGCCACGCTGCGCACGAGGTCTTCTTTTGACTCGAAGTAGTAGTGCAGCGTTGAGATGTTGAGGTGAGCGCGCAGCGCAACCTCGCGTGTTCGCAGGCCTTCGAATCCCTGCTCGGCAATGATGTCGTACGCGGCGTCCACCAGCTTCTGCTTCTGCGCTTCACCGCGCTGCGTGTGGTGCTGCTTTTTGTCATGCATGCCTTCCATGCTATCACCGACGCCTCTGGTGGTAAAAGGCTCACTTTGGCCGGCGGATGGGCCTGATCCAGACCTTGGGCGCACCGGGAGCGCTCGCCGTGAAATAGGAAAGGAAGCTGCGGAGGAGCCGGGAGCGCACGAGCGGGCTCGTGCGGCGCCGGGACTCAATTCGCACCTCTTCCTGTATCCGGCCGGCCTTCACGCTCCCGACCAGAGCGTACAGCCGGTCGCGCGCGTCCTCGGGAAGGGCTGAGAAGCCGGCAGCGCACACCTTGTCAGGGATGCGCATGAGGGTATTTTGCAGTCGTGTTGCATCTGTCCTGGCTATAAGGTCCCGTACCGACCGGGAAGAATCCTTCATCATGAGTCCGGCGCCCATTGTCCATGATTTTTCCAATTGGATCAATTGATCCCGCGCCGCAATCCGGCGTATCTTTGCCCAACCGATATGAGACAGGAAACTTCCCCGGCGGGGGCCGCCTCCGTGGCACGAGCGGCTGGGTCAACCGTCTTTCCCATACTCATCGCCATCAGCCTCTCCCACATGCTGAACGATTCCCTTCAGTCGCTGATCCCGGCAATCTACCCGCTGGTAAAAGACGCCTTCCGGCTCAACTTCACCCAGATCGGTCTCATCACCTTCACGTTCCAGATCACGGCCTCGCTCCTGCAGCCCGTGGTGGGCGCCGTCACGGATCACCGGCCGCAGCCCTTTTCTCTTGCCGCGGGCATGGGGTTCACCCTTGCCGGGCTGATCCTCCTCTCCCTTGCCCACAGCTATGAGTTGCTCCTCATCTCCGTCGGGCTGGTCGGCCTTGGCTCCTCGGTCTTCCACCCTGAGTCTTCACGCGTCGCATACATGGCGGCGGGCGGCCGGCGGGGGCTTGCGCAGTCCGTGTTCCAGGTGGGCGGCAACTTCGGCAGCTCCCTTGGTCCGCTCCTGGCCGCCGTCATCATTGCCTCTCACGGGGCATCGCACGTCGTGTGGTTCTCTCCGCTCGCGCTGGCCGCAATGGTGATTCTCTTCTGGGTCGGCCGCTGGTACCAGGGAGGGATCGCGCGCAGGGACGGAAAGACTGCTCACCGACGGCCCGAAGCCGCCAGCCTTTCCCGGAGGCGCATTGCGTTTTCTGTCATCATCCTCCTGGTCCTGATCTTCTCCAAGTATTTCTACCTGGCCGGCATGACCAGCTACTACACCTTCTACCTGATGGACAAGTTCGGGGTTTCCGTTCAATCAGCCCAGGTGCGCCTGTTCTTCTTCCAGTTTGCAGTCGCGGCGGGCACGGTGATCGGCGGTCCCCTTGGTGACCGCATCGGTCGAAAGTACGTCATCTGGGGGTCCATTCTCGGGGTGGCTCCCTTCACGCTGGTCCTTCCCTATGTCGGTCTTCCCGCAACCGTGGTGCTTGCCTTCCCCATCGGCATCATCCTCGCCTCCGCTTTTCCTTCCATCCTGGTGTACGCGCAGGAGCTTCTGCCCGGAAGCATCGGGCTGATCTCAGGCCTCTTTTTCGGGTTCGCCTTCGGCATGGGGGGAATCGGCTCCGCGGTGCTGGGCACCATCGCGGATCACACGAGCATCCAGTACGTCTACCGGCTCACCGCTTTCCTGCCCCTCCTGGGGCTGATCACGGTGTTCCTGCCCAACCTCGAGTCGCGCGGGCGGCAGGCTGATCCAAAAGACCTCATATCTTGATCCAAGGCCTCCGCCCCGGTATCATTGTGCTCTGAGGAGTAAACACGCATGAAGACCATGTGCGCCATCGTCGCGTTTGCAGCAATCACCACCGCGATGTTCGCCCAGGACATCCCGCTCAAAGAGCCGCCGGCGAAAATCGGGATGGACCTGTTTGACGCCATAAAGGCCAGGGCTGCCGCCCGGGATTTCGTGAAGAAAGACGTACCCCTTGCGGACCTGTCCACCATTCTCTGGGCCGGCAACGGGATGAAGGGCGCTGACGCGGTTTCCGGCGCCTCGAAGGCTGGGAGAACCATTCCTTACTCGGGTGACAACGTGTACATGAACGTCTACGTTCTCACCTCCAAGGGCGCCTACCTCTATGATCCACAGGCAAAGATTCTGAAGCAGGTATCCAAGGCGGACTCGCGAGCGCAGATAACGCCAGAGTACATTGCTACGGCGTCGCTGATGCTGCTGTTCACCTACGACTTCGCAAAGGCCCCGAGCTTCCTGAAGTCCAACCCGGCGCTGTTCCGCGAAATGGCGAACGGGACAGCCGGATACGCGGCTGAGAACATGGCCCTTGCCGCGGCCGCCTACAAGCTGGGATCCATCATCATGTACAATATCAAGCCGCCGGCCGCAGTCTCGGCTGCAAGGCTGGGCAAGGATGAAAGCCCTCTGTTCATCATGCAGGTAGGCTACCTGCAGTAAAAGGAGGCGCCTGTTGAACGGAAGTGTCTGGCGCGCCCTCCGCCCCTCCGTGGGCGCCGCGCGGCTCTGACATCGATGTCGACGGGCGTAAAACGCAGGCAGGCAATGGCACGGCGCCTTTCGACATTCCTGTCTGCGGGAGGGAAGGAAGGGGGGTCCTGAAACACCGCAACAGGTGGCGATCCTCCAGCAGGCCTTTTCAGGGGTTCGATTCCCTTGCCCTCCATATGGCGGACGTCTGGATCATGGGTGAGCTGCTGGTGGAGGTCATGCGGCCCCGACCGGGAATGAGCCTCGGGAAGGTGGGGGAGTTCCTGGGTCCTTTTCCCAGCGGAGCGCCCGGCATATTCATCGACACCGTTGCGCGCCTGGGGCACTCGGCGGCAATCATCAGCGGCGTCGGTGACGATGATTTCGGCCGCTGCATACTGGACAGGCTGCGCGCGGACGGCGTCAACGTGGAGCTGGTGCAGGTCTTCCCCAACCACTCAACGGGCGTGGCGTTCGTCATGTACGAGCCGGACGGATCACGGAACTTCATCTTCCACTGGGACGGGACGCCCGCCGTGATGGCCGGCGCGCCGGAAGCAGCGAGCGTTGGGGACGCGCCGCGCTTCTTCCACGTCATGGGCTGCTCCCTGATGGCGAACGAGGGGTTTCGCCGGCGCGTGTTCCAGGCCATGGAGCTCTTTGCCGCCAGGGGCGCGCGAATCAGCTTCGATCCCAATATCCGCTTCGAGCTCCTTGCCGGACGCGACGTGGAAGAGGTCACGGGACCTGTCCTCAGCCGGTGCTCCATTCTTTTTCCCGGGGAGAAGGAAGTGTCGAGCCTGAGCGGGAAGCGGGACGTTGAAAGGGGCGTGGAGGCGCTCATGGAGCGCTACCCCCTGGAGCTGCTCGTGCTCAAACGGGGCAGCAGCGGCTGCACGGTCTTCTCCCGGGACGGCCGCACGGATGTGCCTGCCTTCCCCATCCAGGAAGTTGACCCGACCGGAGCGGGAGATTGCTTCGATGCGGGGTTCCTTTGCGGACAGCTGGACGGGAAGGATCCGCGGGAGTCGGCTCGCCTCGCCTCCGCGGTCGGCGCGCTCAACGCGCAGGCCTTCGGTCCGATGGAAGGAAAGATCAACCCGCGGTCAGTTGCCGCGCTCCTGGCGTGAACACTCTCCAGTTCTTCAGCGACATCGTTGCCGCCCAGAAGAAGGGGTCGCCGGCAGGGGTATGCTCGGTATGCAGCGCGCACCCGGCGGTGGTTGACGCCGCTCTGCTTCACGCGAAGCGTCTCGGGCTGCCTGTCCTCATCGAGTCCACTGTCAACCAGGTCAACCAGCTCGGCGGTTATACGGGAATGGCGCCGCGCGACTTCTGCGCATTCATTCTGTCCCGAGCCGGCTCCGCGGGCTTCCCCCCGGAAAGGATCATCCTGGGCGGAGATCACCTTGGCCCATACCCATGGCGGTCAAGAAGGTCCCCGGAGGCAATGACCCTTTCCCGCGAGCTGGTGGTGGCCTGCATCCACGCCGGCTACGCCAAGATTCACCTGGATGCGAGCATGCCCCTTGCCGGAGACGCCCTGGATGGCGAGGGGGCCCTGGATCCCCGCCTGGCCGCGCAGAGGGAGGCGGAGCTCGCGCAGGCAGCGGAAGCGGCCTTCCAGGACTACCAGAAGGTCCACCCCTCCAGCGCTCCTCCCGTCTACGTCATTGGAACAGAGGTGCCGGCCCCCGGCGGAATTGCAAGCGGCCACGAGGGCGCCGTGGTCACGGGCTCGCGTGAGCTCGAGCGAACAGTTTCTCTCTGCAAAGAGGAGTTTCTCAGGCGCGGCCTCGCGGACGCGTGGGGTCGCGTGGTGGCGTGCGTGGCCCAACCGGGGGTCGAATACGGGGACGGGACGGTCCAGCGCTACGATAGGGAAAAGGCCGCGCCGCTCTGCCGGACCGCGCGGGCAACGCCGGGGCTGGTGATAGAAGGCCACTCCACTGACTACCAGTCCGGGGCAAGCCTGCGGCGGCTCGTGGAGGACGGCGTTGCCATTGTGAAGGTGGGGCCGGCCCTGACGTTCGCCATGCGTGAATGCCTGTTCAGCCTGGAGCTCATAGAGAAGGAGCTGGTCTCTTCACTCGGCTCAGGTCAAAGCCTCTCGTCTCTGTCTGAGACCCTGGATGCCGCCATGCGGGAGGACCCGACGCACTGGGCGGGTTATTACACGGGCACCGAGGAGCAGAAGCGCCTGTCCCGCAGGTACAGCTTCTCCGACAGGAGCAGGTACTACTGGACGGCGCCCGCCGTGCAGGAGTCACGCGGCGTGCTCATGCGCAACCTGGCCAGAAGCGGCATCCCGCTGCCTCTGCTCAGCCAGCACCTGCCCCTGCAGTACCGAAGGGTCATTGAAGGCCGCTGCGCCCTGGACCCGGAGTCCCTGGTCCGTGAAAGCGTTATCATGGTCCTGGAGGACTACACTTCCGCCGCAACCGCTGGAAAGCTCTAGCTACAGCTTGTCGGGTAATTGCTAGCCTGCTGCACCCTGCTGGGCATGGCGACGCCTGACCGGCACCTTGCGCGTTG
>Ga0209415_10015293_pt1 | contig 12449 bp, 9 predicted proteins | sample PeaSoiSIISIP2007_FD_187696 | JGI IMG/M metagenome (GOLD analysis project Ga0209415, IMG submission 187696) | Peat soil microbial communities from Weissenstadt, Germany - SII-SIP-2007 (SPAdes) (version 2) | ecosystem: Environmental > Terrestrial > Soil > Wetlands > Peat | place: Germany... | reverse complement strand
GGCACCGCCGGCACCGCCGGCACCGCCGGCACCGAAGAAGAAGTAGCCGACGTACAGCTGCCGCGCCGGCGATGGTGGCTCCAGAAAGCGCCCACCGTCCGCGCGCAGCAGCGCGGCCGTCACGCTTGCGCAGACGCCGTCGTGCCGGTCCGTCCGGACGAGTGGTCGGGGTGAGGCGGGACCTGGCGATGAGCGCACCCGCACCTGACTCGGTCCTTCACGGCCGCGGTCCTTGCAACGGGCGGGCGGTGGCATGCGGGCCCATCGCCCGCTAGTCGCGGGGCTCCAGCCACACGGTGCGATCGGTGTAGTCAGTCGTAATCCGAAAGTGCCGCAGCAGCGCAATTCCGATGTTCGCATCGGACGCGCTGGATTGCGGATCGATCGCTGCCGGGACGTCTCGGAACTCTCGCCCGGCAACCTCGATCGACCTGAGCGTAAGAACCTGCCGGGTGGCCTCGCCGCCGAGGCCGCCGCCGCGATCCGTCGCGACCGGCCGTCCGTCCGTCAGCAGTCGCATCCGGGCGGCGAGCGCGGCTCCGATCAGTAGCCGCGAACCATTGCCGAGATCGAATGTTGCACGCACCGGTTCGCCGGATTCGATCCGCACGGGGACGGTCTCCACGCCGTGCTCCGCCACCAGCGCCAGCCGCACGCCCGGCGGCTCCCGGTCCCGCGGGATCACCGCGATGCGCCGACCGTCGATGTCGATCGACAGGCGGGCCGCATCGAAGATCTCCCTGCCGAGAATGACCTCGACCCGCTGGCCCAGCAGGCGCCGCCCGACGTCCGACAGGTCGGCGACTGCGACCGTCTGATCGCCGAGCGTCAGCCCAAGCGCCTGCAGTGTGACATCACTGACCAGAGTGACAGCGAATGAGGCCGCGCCCGAGCCCTGACCGGTCGCGGCCTGTCCCGCGCCAAGCTTCAGTCGGCGGGCAAGATCACGGTCGAGGATGGTGGCTTCTGCGGCCGAATCGAGCAGCGCGAGCACCGGTCGCCCGTTGATTTTCGCATCGATCATCAACCGCGACCCGCGTGTCAGCGTGAGCGGATACGTCCTGTCGACAACGGGCGCGGCAGCCGACGCCGCATGCGCCCCAAGCGCCGTCAGCGCAAGCACGGCGAGCGCAGGCAGCACACGCACCGGCGCGCCCGACACGCGAATACCGGTCAGGGCGCGCCGCACACGGCGCGCCCTGCGCCCCCCCCGGGTCCGGCCACCAATGGCGGCTACTTGAAGGTGATCTGCCGAAACTCCTGCTGGCCGAAGATCGACCGCATCTCGGTGTAGCCCTCGACCAGCTTCTTCTGCTTGTCCTCGGCCAGCTGCTTGCGCAGTTCGGTCATGAAGGCGTGGTAACGCGTCTCGTCCGGATCGGACATCGCTGCACTCGGTCGCTTGATGACGAGGATCATATTGAAGTCATGATTTCCCATCGTGCTGCTCGCGTAGATCGAGCAGTCGATCGCGGAGCCGACCTTCTTCTGGGCCTGGCAGCTGCCCCACCAGGTCTGCTTGAGGCCGTCCAGGTAGTCATCGAAACGATTCGGATTGACGTGCACGAACGTGACGTCGTACACCTCCTTGCCCGGCGCGTAGTCCTTGTAGACCTCCGCCGAATAGCTTGCGGTGCTGAATGCAAACGCTGTCGCGGCCGCAGCCGCAGCCGCAGCAATGGTCAGACGCATAATTGCTCCTTTCGTGAAATAGGCAGGCCCTCGGCACTGCCGGTACTGTTTTTCCGCGACGAGTCCAGCCGGTTGCGTGGCGTGCAACGGCGGAACGCCGCGGCCACGCTGCCTGTGGCGCACCGGCGTGTCAAGCGCGGTGCGCCCTGCGGCGCAATACACGGCCCGCTTGGCCGAAACTGGTAAGGTCGCGGACACTCTGGCAACCGACCGGTCCCGGTGCTCCCGGGAAGGCCACGCGGGACGCGACGCACGCTAGCCGCTCGGCCAGCTGCGCGGGTCCCTGACTCGATGACGCCTGGAGCGCGTCTGATCGGCTCGCACCTTGAGATGCGAAGGACCTGCGAGTACTCTGGCCGCAAATTCCCTGCAATCCGGGATTTTAAGAATCGAGTGCCTCGTGAGGGGGGCCGACTGCTCGCCAAGTTGTGCAACGCGCGAGGTTGCCGAGGGAACGGGAGCGATCGGGGTTCGCGAGGCGATCTGACCAAGGGCACAGCATGTCGTCAGTGCTCGACGGAGTAGGCTCGCTGACGCACCGCTTCGGCAAGTACTCTCGGCAGCGGACGGTCCCGGCTGGATGCTAGCCGGGCCTGGTCACCTGACCACGAGCAGCCGCGGACGCGGTGATGATTGCGGCGCCGGGGCTGTCCGCCGGTTGGAACCGGGGCCAGCGGTCGCAGTTCAGGCGCGGACCGCAGCAGACTCGATTCGGGGTAGGTCATTGTCACCGTCGCAGGTCACGCCATGAACAGCAATCCCTCAGGCGGCGTTCAACTGTCCGAGCGGGAACACAGCTCGCAGCTGCGTCGCGCAGTCGTCGCGAGCACGGTCGGAACCGCGATCGAGTGGTACGACTTCTTCCTGTACAGCACGGTCACCGGGCTCGTGTTCGCCAAGCTCTTTTTTCCCCACTCCGAGCAGCTGGTCGGAACGCTTCAGGCATTCACGATCTATTTCGTCGGCTTCCTGGCGAGGCCGCTTGGGGCGGTGATCTTCGGTCACTATGGAGACCGGGTCGGCCGCAAATCCACGCTGATCGTCACCTTGGTCACGATGGGCGTCGCGACGTTCCTCGTCGGGCTGGTGCCGACTTACGACCTGATCGGAGTCTGGGGCGCGATCATCCTGACGCTGCTGCGGTTCATCCAGGGCATTGGCGTCGGCGGCGAGTGGGGCGGCTCGGTCGTGCTGTCGATGGAGTGGGCGCGAACCAACAAGCATCGCGGGTTCGTGACGTCGTGGCCGCAAGCCGGCGTGCCGTTCGGCCTGTTCCTCGCCAACCTGGCGGTGCTGTTTTTCAGCAAGGTGTCCGGCGAGTCGTTCCTCTCATGGGGCTGGCGTATCCCGTTTCTGTTCAGTATTGCGCTGGTCGGCGTCGGGCTGTACATCCGGCTGGGCATTGCCGAGACCCCGGCGTTTGCGGCGCTGGTGGCGAAAAAGAGGGTTGCGACCCAGCCGGTGGTTGAGGTCATCCGCAAGCACCCGAAGTCGATCCTGGTCGCCGCACTCGCGCGCACCGGCGAGCAGGCGCCATTCTACGTATTCACGGCCTTCGTATTCACGTATGGAACGACTGCGCTCGGCATGTCGCGCGACTTCCTGCTGACGGCGCTGCTGACCGCAGCGGCCCTGTCCTGCTTCACCACGCCGTTCTTCGGATTCGTATCCGACCGCATCGGGCGCAAACGCATGTACCTGATCGGCGCCGCGCTGACGGGGTTCTTCGGCTTTGCATACTTCGGCATCCTGAGCACTGGCTCGCCCGTCGCGATATTCTCGGTGATTGCCCTGTCGCTGATTCCCCATGACATGATGTATGGGCCGCAGGCGGCTCTGATCGCCGAAACGTTCACGGGCCGACTCCGCTACTCCGGTGCCTCGCTTGGGTACCAGCTGGCCTCAATCCTGGCCGGTGGCCCTGCGCCATTGATCGCCACCGCGCTGTTGGCGACGTATCACACGGGCTACGCAATCGCCACGTATGTGGCCGTGTGCGCAACGATCAGCTTGATTGCCACCGCGTTCATGACGGACCGGACGAACCGCGGGATTGAAGAGCACGACTACGGCGCAAGCGCCGCATAGCGCCAAGGCGGCCCGTCCGGCCGCTGTCCGCGCCCGACACGCCTGGTACGCTCCGGTTCGAGCCGTCAGCCGCAGCGTGCTTGCCGTTCGCTACGCGGCTCGCCGGCGGCAACGGCCGGTCGTGATCCCCGGCATCGATAGACTCGCTGCGAATCGGCGGCGCGCTGCCGTGCGTGTGTCGCGGCCGCGATCCGCGCCCACCTGAGGAAACTCGCGATGCCGGTGCACAACGAGGCAATCGCCGACGCATTCGCCGAGCTTGCCGACCTGCTGGAGCTGCTCGACGAGAGTCCGTTCCGAATCCGGGCCTACCATCGGGCGGCGCAGACGATTCGCGGCTACGGTCCCGAGCTCCATGCGGCGGTCTCTTCAGGACAGGACCTCGAGGAGCTGCCCGGGATTGGCGCGGATCTCGCTGGAAAAATTCGCGAACTGGTCGCCACCGGGTCGTGCGCACTGCTGTCCGAGCTGCGACGGCGCGTGCCGCGGGGCCAGCTCGAGCTGCTGCGACTGCCGGGGCTCGGACCCAAGCGCGTGCGGACGCTACGGTCGCAGCACGGCATTACAACTCCGCGGCAGCTTGCGCGCGCGCTCGGCCGCAACCTCGCACTCGGACTGCCGCGCACGAACACCGTGACGGGTCGGCGTCTCGCGGACGCGCTTGTCCGCCGAACGGAGCCTCAGCGGACGCTGCGCAGCGTCGCGGCGCCAATCGGCGTCGCCCTGCTGAGGCGCCTGCGCGGCGCATCGGGAGTGACCGAGGCTGCAGTGGCGGGGAGCTTCCGCCGCGGCCGGGCGACCGTCGGGGACCTCGACGTGCTGGCCGCGAGCGAGGCCCCAACCGCGGCAGTCGACGCGTTTTGCGCCTTCGACGAGGTCAAACGCGTAATCGCCCGCGGGCGCACCCGGGCGGCGGTGGAGCTCGCGAGCGGGCTACAGGTCGACCTGCGCGTGGTTCCGGCCGCGAGCTATGGGGCCGCGCTGCTGTATTTCACCGGCAGCAAGGCGCATACGATTCGCATCCGGCGCCTCGCACAACAGCGCGGCCTCAAATTGAGCGAGTACGGCCTGTATAGGCGTGAACGGCGCATCGCCGGCGCCACGGAGCACGAGGTGTATGCGGCCCTCGCGCTGCCGTGGATTCCGCCGGAGCTGCGCGAGGATCGCGGCGAGGTCGAGGCCGCGTCGGCCGGCCGCCTTCCGCTACTGGTGTCGCGCGCTGACCTGCGTGGCGACCTGCACGTGCACACCACGGCGAGCGACGGAACAGCCTCGCTGACCGAGATGGTCGCGGCCGCCAAGGCCGCCGGGCTTGCCTATGTCGGCATTGCCGATCACTCGCGTCATGTGGGCATCACCAACGGGCTCGACGCCGCGGCGCTGGCGCGCCAGATCGACGTGATTGATGCGCTGGCCGCGACGGTCCGCGGCATCACGCCGCTGAAGGGCGTCGAGGTCGACATCCTCGAGGATGGGACGCTGGCGCTCCCCGATGCGATCCTTGCGCGCCTCGACTATGCGATCGCGGCCGTGCACACGGCATTCACGCTGTCCGAGCGACGGCAAACCGAACGGCTCGTCCGTGCGCTCGACAATCGCTATGTCACGATCCTGGCCCACCCACGCTGCCGTCGGCTGAACCAACGCCCGCCGCTCGTATTCGATCTGGACGCGGTGCTGGCGCGCGCCGCGGCACGTGGCGCATGCGTCGAGCTCAACTGCCAACCGGAGCGCCTCGACCTGCCCGACGTGGACTGCCGCGTGGCCCGCGACCGTGGCGTGCGGATTGCGGTCGGCAGCGACGCCCACGCCACGACCGGTTTTTCACTGCTCGAGTCCGGGCTGCTCGAGGCGCGACGCGCCGGTCTCGGCGCGACCGACGTCATCAACACGCTGCCCGTCGGCAAGCTCCGCGCGGCGTTGTCCGCAACCCGCGGCTGACGGGTGAGCACCCACCGCGGCGGGCGCGGCGGTGGCACGCCGCTAACACGCTGCGCTGCGGCACCTGCACGCGAGGCGTCAGCTGGTGTGCGAACGCGCCGTGAGCGAAGGGCGCGCGTGGCAAACCCGAATTGCGACCGCGGGCGGCCCTGTTGCGTAATCCCCCGCGACGCCACGGACCGCCCCGCGGCGGCACCGCTGCGGAGAACGGCCTCGATGCTCTCGCTCAGATCACCGGTCGTAACGCCGAACGGGCCCATCCCTGGCAAGTACACCTGCGACGGGGAGGACGTGTCGCCGCCACTCGCCTGGTCGGGACTCCCGGCCGGCACCCAGAGCCTTGCGCTGCTGATCGAGGATCCGCACGCGCCGAACCCCGCCGCCCCGAAGGCGCGCTGGGTGCACTGGATCGTGTACAACATTCCGGCGACCGTGCACGCGCTGGCCGCGGACGCAGCGCGCCGCGGGCTGCCGCTCGGCGCGCTCACCGGCACCAACGACTGGGGCCGCACCGGGTACGGCGGGCCGTGCCCGCCGACCGGCCGTCACCATTACATTCACCGTCTGTACGCCCTCGACCGCGTGCTGCCGGATCTGGGGGCGCCGCGTCTGACGGCTCTCGAGGCGGCGATGAAGGGCCGCGTGCTTGCCGAGGCGACGCTCACCGGAACCTATAGTCGGCCGCGTAAGGCACGGCATCGCTGATTCGCGCCTTGGCCCGAGGCGCGACCGGGCGGGCGAGCAGGGGACTCGTCCGCCCGGAGTCGGTCGGCATCAGGGCTGGGCTTCGAGGAACGCGGCGACCGCCGACATCTCCTCGAGCTTGAGCCCCTGGGCGACGCCGTGCATGACGGCCACGTTTCGCATGTTGCTCTGGAACGAGCTCAGCTGCTTGAGCACGTACTGGGCATGCTGGCCGGCGAGCCGCGGGAAGTCACCCATGCCGTGTGCGTCGGGCCCGTGGCAGGCCGAGCACGCCGGCACCCCGACCGACTCCACGCCCTGCAGGTAGATCGTCTTGCCACGTGAAATCAGCGTCGGGTCCCCTGCGCGCCCACCGCCGGCGGTCTGTGCGGAGTAGTACTGCGCCAGCGCATCAATCGTGCTGTCCTCGAGATTGCCTGCCATGCCCCACATGTAGCCAATGGCATCGGGATCGCCGCGCGTCTGGCTGCGGAAGGCCTTCAGTTGGACGGTGAGATAGTTGGCGTTCTGACCCGCGAGGCGCGGGTATTTCGGCAGCTCACTGACGCCGCGCGGTCCGTGGCAGGTGCCGCAGACCCCCACCGCCAGGCGCCGCGCCGTGGCGTGGGCGATGGCATCCGTCTCGTCGGCCATGGCGACGCTCGCCACCAGCGCCAGCACGAGCGCAAGTCCGGTCACGCGTCCATTAGTCATTGCACTCACTCCTGAATGGTTCACGGCTCAGTACGACAGCCACGCGAGCACGTACACGGTGTTGTTGTCCTTCGCGTTGCGGCCCATGCCGTCATAGTTGTCGCTGAGCCCGCTGTACTTGTTGTAGGCGGTGTACTGCAGAGAGAACTTCGTGTTGAGCCACGGCAGGTAATTGAGTTCGGCGATCCAGCCGCGCGTGTCGGGTGCCCCGCTCGTATTGCCGAGGTAGGTGAGGTCGGTGCTGCCGGTCGTGGAGAAGAACCCGACGGTACCGCCGATCTTGCGCTTGTAGTAGTAGGTCGCGTATCCGCGCACCGTCGTCAGGTCGTTGTCCAGGTTGTCCGACTTCCCGGCTGCAAACGTGGCATTCAGGGTCTGGCTTTCGTGGATCCGGGTCGCTTCCAGGCTAAACACGTGTTGATCGGCGATGAACTGGTACTGCACGTCCTCGGCGACGTCCTGGTAGCGGTCAGAGGGGCCCGCCAGCGGCTGCCCATACCCCGCACCAAAATCCGGGAAGATCTTGAACGTCGATCCATACAGGCCCGCCTCAATCGAGTGGCGATCCCAGTTATGCTCATAGGCGACGCGCCAGTAGGGGGCGACCCCGTCGACGACACCACCAGGACTTGCGCTGTCCAGGGGTCCAGGGCCGGAGCCCTGCTTCGCCGAGCGGTACACACCCACCTCGCCGTACAGCGATTCGTTCCAGAACACGTAGGCTGTCAGCCCCGCGACGTCCTGCGCCCGCTGGCCGTCGATCTGGGCGGCGTAGGGAACGCCCGGCGCGCTGTTCGACACCGCGTACGGGAATCCGAAGGCCGGCGTCGTGTTCCACAGGTCCTGCACCGTCGGATTGTTGTTGAGCGACACACCGTAGACCAGGCTCTGGTCACCGGGCAGTATCCTCAGATCGGCGAAGCGAATATCGGTATTGTCGATGCCGATCGTGCCACCGGCGTTGTCGTAGGTCAGCTGCAGGAAAGCCCCGAGGTGCGGGGCGATCTTGCCCGCGTAGAACAAGCTGATCTGCTGCGGAAACCCAGCCGTGCCGTTCTGCGACTCGCCCTTGCCGCTCGAGTCAGGAAGCGGAGTCGCGAGCTGCGTATAGGAGGCCTGTACCATCAACGACAGCGGTGGCAGCTGGGCCAGCGACAGCATCTCGTCGCGCTGCGGGGTGACGCCTTTGACCTGCTTGAGGTTGTCAAGTACGTAGCCGCTCGCCTTGAACATGCGGCCGAAGTGATTGAGTTCCGGAAACACCGTATGACAGGCCTCGCAGGCCATGCCCGTCTGTCGCGCGAAGCTCGGCACGGCGTGCGCCGCAGGGACCGCCAGCAGCAGCAGGGCGGGGGCCGCCACACGCATCCCGCGCGCGGCGATTGAACGCCATCGGTTCATGTCGGTCTCTCCAGGTTCAGTCGGTTGGCTCTGATGTGCACGGCGGGAAACCTATACGACTGATGCGGTGCGGCACAGCTCGGCCATTACCTAGTTCGTGGTGGTTATCACCGAACTTGCTGCGAGGACGGGGGTATGAATGAACGCACAAGGCTCGGCGGGCTGAAGCGACCGCGACCCCAACCGATCGTGACGGCCATCAGGTTGCCTGTTTTCATCGCGCACCGAGATCACCAGACGTGACGCTCCGGTCGCCCGCATGTGGCCGGCACACCGGAGGCGCGGGGCAAGCCACGCAGCCGGCGGGCGTCCAGTTCTGTGCTGCTGGGCGCGGCGACCCGCGTTCAGGGACAATGGGCCGATGTCGCTGACCCCAGCCCCGCCGATCCCGCTGTTTGGCCGCCGCAAGTACTGGGCCCACCGTTCCGGAACGGCGCCGTTCCTTCCGACCTCGCGCGCCGAGCTCGACGCGCTCGGTTGGGACGCGTGCGATGTGATCGTCGTCACCGGCGATGCTTACGTCGACCATCCGAGCTTCGGCATGGCGATCATCGGCCGGTTGCTCGAGGCGCAGGGCTTTCGGGTCGGCATCATCAGCCAGCCCGACTGGCGCAGCTCCGAGCCGTTCGAGGAGCTCGGTCCTCCGGCGCTGTTCTTCGGCATTGCCGCCGGCAACATGGACTCGATGGTCAACCGCTACACGTCCGAGCGTCGCGTGCGGAGCGACGACGCCTATACGCCGGGCGGTGCGGGCGGTCAGCGCCCTGACCGCGCGGCGCTCGTCTATGCGCAGCGGGCGCGCGAGGCTGTCCCGGGCGCGCCAATCGTGATCGGCGGCATCGAGGCCTCCCTGCGGCGAATCGCCCACTTCGACTACTGGTCCGAGAAGGTGCGCCGCTCGGTGCTGCTCGATGCGAAAGCCGACCTGCTCGTCTATGGCAACGGCGAGCGCCAGATCGTCGAGATCGCGCACCGTTTGGCGGCCGGCGAGCCGATCGAGGCGCTGACCGACATCCGCGGCACGGCCTTTGCCCGCCACGGGACGCCCGCCGGATGGATCGAGATCGACTCGACCGACCTCGACACGCCAGGCCCATTGAACCCGCCCGTCGATCCGTACGCCGCCGAGGCCGACCGGCGGCAGGCAAGCGCCGCGACCGCGGAGCCCGGCGTCGCAGTCGTCAAATTCGCACGCCGCGTGCCGAACGCAGACCGCGCCCGCAGCGTCATCCGGCTACCGGCGTTTGAGGCGGTGCGCGCCGATCCCGTGCTGTACGCGCACGCCTCGCGGATCCTGCACCAGGAGTCGAACCCCGGGAATGCGCGCTCGCTCGTGCAGCGGCACGGCACGCTCGACGTGTGGCTGAACCCGCCACCGATCCCGCTCACGACGGCGGAAATGGACGCCGTGTACGAGCTGCCGTACCGGCGCGTCCCGCATCCCCGCTATGGCGATGCCAAGATCCCCGCCTACAAGATGATCCGCTTCTCGGTGACGATCCAGCGCGGCTGTTTCGGCGGCTGCACCTTCTGCTCGATCACCGAGCACGAGGGACGCATCATCCAGAGTCGTTCCGAGGACTCCGTCATTCGAGAGGTCGAGACGGTGCGCGACACCGTCCCGGGATTCACGGGCGTCATCTCCGACCTCGGCGGCCCGACCGCCAACATGTACCGGCTGCACTGCAAGAGTCCGGCCATCGAGTCGGCCTGCCGGCGGCCGTCGTGCGTCTACCCGGGGATCTGTCCAAACCTCGACACCAGCCACGCGCCGCTCATCAGCCTCTACCGCCGCGCCCGCGCCGTGCCGGGCGTCACGAAGGTGCTGATCGCCTCGGGCGTGCGCTATGACCTCGCGGTCGAGTCGCCGGAGTACGTCAAGGAGCTTGCCCAGCATCACGTCGGCGGCTACCTCAAGATTGCGCCCGAGGCGATCGCCGATGGCCCGTTGTCGAAGATGATGAAGCCGGGCGTCGGCAGCTACTACCGCTTCAAGGAGTTGTTCGACCGCTATTCCGGCGAGGCAGGCAAGGAGCAGTACCTGATACCGTATTTCATCGCCGCCCACCCGGGCACCACCGGTGCGGACATGCTCGAGCTCGCGCTCTGGCTCAAACGCAACGGCTTCAGGGCTGACCAGGTCCAGGCGTTCCTGCCCTCGCCGATGGCCACTGCGACGGCGATGTGGCACTCGGGCAAGAACCCGCTTAAACGAGTGAGCCGTTCGAGCGAGGAGGTCGCGATCCCCAAGGGTCTGCGGGTGCGGAGGTTGCACAAGGCGTTTCTCCGCTACCACGACGCCAACAACTGGCCGCTGCTGCGCGAGGCGCTGAAGCGCATGGGCCGGGCGGATCTGATCGGCAGCGGTCCGCAGCAGCTGATCCCCACGTGGCAGCCGACCGGCACAGGCGATGCTCCCGGACGGCCGCGGCCGGGGACGCGCATTCGGACGCAGCACACGGGGCTTCCATCGCACCCGGTGAGCGCGCACAAGCGATGAAAGGCGCGCCGCCGCACCACGAACCGCGCCCGGAGCTGTACGGGCCGCTGCTTGCCCGGTTCCAGCCGTCGGCGCGCGAGCGCTGGGTGGGTCGGCTGCTGCTGGCCATGCTTCGCCTGCCCGGGACCTCGGGACTGCTGCGCGCCTGGCACGCGCGGCGGACGCGCCCGCGCTCGTAACAGGGATTCGGCGCGTCGCGCTTGCCCCGGGCGGGCACGCGCCAGTAGATTGTGCGCCGCAACCAACCACACTGGCCGTTCATGACCCGAGCCGAATCTGCCGCTGCGAGCCCGACGGGCTGGATCGTCCACAAGTTCGGCGGCTCCTCCGTCGCCGATGCCGAGTGCATCCTGCGCGTCGCCACGATCATCGAGGCCGAGTCCGGGCCGCGGGTGGCGGTGGTGCTGTCGGCCTGCAAGGGCGTGACCGACGGCCTGCTCGAGCTGGTCGCGCTGGCCGAACAGCGGACCAACACCCACCTCGAGCGCCTCGCGAGCATCCGCGCGCGCCACGCCGGGATCGCCGCAACGCTGCTGTCGGCGGACGGTGCGCGCGAGTACACCGCGACCCTCGAGGCGAACTGTGCCGACATCAGCGGCATTCTGCAGACGGTGGGGCTGATCGGCGCGGCCGCGCCCAACATTCGCGACCTCGTCGCCGGCTACGGCGAGATCTGGTCGACGCGCTTGTACGCGCGCCTGCTCGTCGAGCGCGCGCGGCGGCCCGGGGCGGTCCGCTGGGTCGACGCGCGCGAGGCAATCATCGTCGAATGGGGCGCGCTCGGACCCGCGGTGCAATGGCCTGAGTCGGAGGCGGCGCTCGCCCGCCAGCTGCCGGCCTCGTTCGAGGGTACGCTCGTCATTACCGGGTTCATCGCCTCCAACCGGCGCGGCATCCAGACGACGCTCGGGCGCAACGGCAGTGACTTCTCGGCCTCGATCTTCGGCGCGCTGCTCGCGGCCCGCGAGATCGTAATCTGGACCGACGTCGATGGTGTGCTGTCGGCGGATCCGCGGCGCGTACCCGATGCGAAAGTCATTGATTCGCTGAGCTACAGCGAGGCGATGGAGCTCGCGTACTTTGGCGCCAAGGTGATTCATCCGCAGACGATGGCCCCGGCCATCGCGCGCGAGATCCCGATCCTGATCAAGAACAGCTTCGCCGCGACCAAGCCGGGGACGCTGATCTGCGCCAAGCCCCGATCGGCGCTCAAGGTCAAGGGCATTACCACGATCGACGCCGTCGCCCTGATCAACCTGGAGGGCGCCGGCATGATCGGCGTGCCCGGCACGGCGCAACGGCTGTTCGGCGCGCTGCGCGATGCCGGGATTTCGGTGATCCTGATCTCGCAAGGCAGCAGCGAGCATTCGATCTGCTTCGCGATTCCGGACGCCGAGGCGCTCGCCGCCGGGGAGGTCGTGCAGCGGGC
>Ga0209415_10015291_pt1 | contig 12449 bp, 9 predicted proteins | sample PeaSoiSIISIP2007_FD_187696 | JGI IMG/M metagenome (GOLD analysis project Ga0209415, IMG submission 187696) | Peat soil microbial communities from Weissenstadt, Germany - SII-SIP-2007 (SPAdes) (version 2) | ecosystem: Environmental > Terrestrial > Soil > Wetlands > Peat | place: Germany... | reverse complement strand
AGTGGCTGTTCGTGCGGGGCCTGCTCGAGGATCGGGTGCCCGCCCTCGTGGAGGCGCTGGTGGGCGCCGGCGTCCGCGTCTATGCCGTCGAACCCCGCCACGAGAGCCTCGAGGAGCGCTTCAGTGCGCTCGTGTCGCGGACGGCCGCATGATGGGGCGGAGTTCGCCGTGATCATCCTGGCCATCGCCCGCCTGACGCTGGCCGAAGCGGCTCGTCGCCGCCTGTTCCTGGTCCTTGTCATCCTCACCGCGATCGCCGTGGCCCTCACCGGGTGGGGCTTCGCACAGCTTTCCACCGTGACCATCCAGACGGGGGGCGACGTGACGCCCGAGGCGGCCCGGTCGCTCGTCGTGTCGCAGGTCCTGATCCTGGTCACCTTCATGTTCAGCTTCGTGCTCGCCCTGGGCGCGGCCTTCATCTCGGCGCCGGTCATGGCGGAGGACCTGGAGTCGGGCGTCGTGCTGGCCATCCTGGCCCGGCCGGTGCGACGGGTCGAGCTGCTCATCGGCAAGTGGCTGGGGGTGCTGATCCTGATCGGCGGCTACGCCGTCATCTCGGGTGTCATCGAGCTGCTCGTGGTGGACCTGACGACCGGCTACCTGCCCCCCGAACCGGTCCAGGCGGTCGTGCTGCTGGTGGCCGAGGCGACCGTCCTGCTGACGCTCACCCTGGCCCTGTCGACGCGGATCTCGGCCATCGCGTCGGGGATCATCGCCGTGGTCCTCTTCGGCGTGACCTGGATCCTGGGCATCGTCGGGGGCATCGGCGAGGCGTTCGATAGCCCGCAGCTCTCGCTTGTTGGCGCCGTCGGCCGGGCGCTGCTGCCTACCGACGCGCTGTGGCGCGGCGCGGTCTTCCACCTCGAACCGGCCGCCGTGCTGCTGGCCTACGAGCAGGCCGGCCGCAACGTCGCCGCGATCTTCCCCTTCGCCGCGACCCAGCCGCTCGCCCCCGCGTTCCTCGCCTGGTGCGTGGCCTGGACCGTCATCGTGCTGGGCCTCGGCTGGCTGAGCTTCCGGCGCCGCGAGCTGTAGTCGCGCCCCTCGCGCCGCGCCCGCACCGGCCCGCGCGCCCGCACCGGTCCACGCTGCCGTGCCGTCCCACCCTGCCGCACCGGTTGTTGCATATTCAGTGGGCGCCTCTTAGGCAACGGATCGTCGGGTTCGTTGTTGCGTATTCTTGCGGCGCATACGGCCACGCTCAGTCGACAACCGACCACCCCCACGCGTCGCTTACGAGTCCCCCGCTGCATAAACAACAACCAACCATCCGCGCCCGTGCCGGGACCGAAGACCAGGCATTGAGCGCCTCGCCCAGCCACCCGACGTCGCCGAGCACACCCACCCGCGCGGCGTGCAGAGCCCAAGGTCAGTCACTAGGCGCCGCAGCCAACGGTCGAACCAGGAGCGACTCGTGACGGAGGCGCGGGCGTTCGGGGCCCAGAGCATGGTGGCGCCGCTGCGTCGCGCCCTGGTCAAGCGGCCCGGCGCGGCGTTCGGGCGGGCTTTCGACGATCCGGCGCTCGGCTTCCTGCACCCGGTCGACCTGCCGCAGGCACGGCGGGAGCACGACGCCTTCGTGGCCCTGCTGACGAGCCTGGGCGTGCAGGTCGACACGCTCGAGGTCGAGTCAGGCAGCGCGGATGACATCTACACCTTCGACCCCCTCCTGGTCACCGATCGGGGCGCCGTCTCGCTCCGCAGCGGCAGGGCCAGCCGCCGGCCCGAGACGCCGATCCTCGCTGCCTGGATGACCGACCGGGGCATCCCCGTTCGCGGCACGATCCAGGGGCCGGGCACGGTCGATGGCGGCGACACGTTCTGGCTGCGCCCGGACCTGCTCTGCATCGGCCGCGGCCTGCGCACGAACGATGCGGGGGTGCGCCAGCTTGCGGCGCTGGCCACCGCAGCCGGGGGCGAGGCGCGCATCTTCGACCTGCCGTACTGGCATGGGCCGGCGGAACTGCTCCATCTGCTGTCGGTCATCTCGCCGGTCACCCACGAGCTCGCCGTGGTGTACCCGCCCCTCCTGCCTGTCGGCCTCTGGGAGTTGCTGGGCGACCTGGGCGTGCGTCTGATCCCGGTCCCGGAGGCGGAATTCGCGACCCTGGGCTGCAACGTCCTGGCGGTCCGGCCGGGAGTCGTGATCGTCGCCGAGGGCAACCCGGTGACCCGGCGCGCTCTCGAGGCGGCCGGCTGCGAGGTCCACCCGTTCGAGGCGGCGGAGATCGGCCTTAACGGGGGCGGCGGGCCGACCTGCCTGACGCGACCGATCCTGCGAATCTGAGCCCGCGGTCGTCTCGACGGCTCAGCTCGTCGCGTGGCTCTCGCGGAGGACGGCGATGACCTCGGCCGGGGAGAGGGACCGCTCGGCGCACAGCACGAGGGCGTGGTAGAAACAACAACGACTCAGCCGCCCGGGCCGCCCGCGCCGCCCGCCCAAGCCCCCACCGCAGCCGCAGCCGGAGCTCCGTCGACGTTACCGCTACGCTCAGGACGTGCAGTCAGCGACGTTGCCCTCCGGGATCCACGCTGTCCCCTTGACGTTCCAGGACCACGATCGGCCGTACCGTCTCCACGTCCCGGACCGCGGCCCGGCCCCTCGGCCGCTGGTGCTCCAGCTGCACGGCCGAGGCGGTGGGGGGCCCTGGTTCGACCGGATGGCGGGATTCGTCGCGCTCGCCGAGCGTGAGGGGTTCGTCCTCGCGATGCCCGATGCGATCGACGGCATCTGGAATGATGGCCGCTTCCCCGCCACGAACCCCCGCGGCCGACCCGATGACGTGGCCTACCTCATGCCGGTCGTCGATGACGCGATGGCCCGCTCGATGATCGATCCGCGAAGGGTCTACGTCTTCGGGATGTCGAACGGTGCGGCGATGGCCGGCCGTCTCGCCTGTGCCTGCGCCGACCGGATCGCCGCGGTCGCCCAGGTGGCGGGCACCGCCGCGCACGTGATCGCGGTCGACTGCCGGCCGGTCCGGCCGGTGCCCATCCTCCAGATCCACGGCGCCGCGGATCATCTCGCGCCGTACGAAGGCGGTCGCCGCCGTGGCCCGGTCGCCCGCGCGCTCCTCATGGGGCGTGGCTCCGCCGGGCCCAGCGTGGGAGTCGAGGCATGGATGTGCTTCTGGGTCGTCGCGAACGGCGCCTCGGCGGACCCGACCGTGTCCCGGCTCGGGCCCGACACGACGGTCAGGACCTGGCGCGGGCCGACGCCCATGTCGGACGTCGTCGCCTACCGCATGGAGGGGGCCGGCCACACCTGGCCGGGGAGCCGCCCGACGCTGCCGCGGTTCCTCTTCGGCCGGACCAGTCAGACGATCGACGCGACCACCGTCATCTGGGCCTTCTTCGCCGCCCACGGCCGGCAGGCGGGCCCGAACGCAGGAGGGGACACGAGCGCGGCAGGCGGGCACGAAAAAGCCCCCGGGTGACCGGGGGCTTCGACGTTGGGCCGTTGCCGGCCCACGGAGACCGACCTAGGCGGCGCGCACCTGGGCGGCACGCGGGCCCTTGGGGCTCGACTGGACCTCGAAGGCCACTCGCTCGCCGCCGTTGAGGCGGTCGAAGTCGAGGGGAGCCTGGAGCTCGTTGCGATGGAAGAAGTAGTCCTTGCCGTCCTCGGCTGTGATGAAGCCGAAGCCGCGGTCGGACACGACCTTCTTGATGGTACCGGTGGTCATGGTGACCCTTTCGTCTTCTCGTGTGGGATAGCCGGCGCGCGGTCTATCCGAGAAGGAGGTCGACCAGCGGGGATCGCAGCAACGTCTGCCACGACACCTGAATCATACACCCCGCCCGGTCATGTTCCTCGCCCCCGGTCAAGCGAACCGACCGGGTACCGGCCCAGCCAGGTGCCGAGGCGAGCCATGAGGGGCTCCCAGTTGACGACGATCCAGTAGGCCACCACGGTGTAGGCGATGCCGGCCACGACGTCGATCACGTAGTGGTCGCCCAAGTACACCACCGCGAACCAGACGGCTGCGGCGTATCCCAGGACGGCCCACCGCCCCCGGCCCAGCACCCGGCGGGCGACGAGGAAGGTCAGGAACGGGTAGGCGGCGTGCAGCGAGGGGAAGGAGGCGACCTGGTCGGGGCTGATCCCGCCGAACGTGAATCCGAAGAGGAGGCGCCCGTCCAACCCGGCGCTCGCCGCGAGCGAGTCGAATGCCGACGGCTGGAGGTATACGAGCTCGGGTCGTCCGGTGGCCCCATTCAGGAAGCCGTGGGCCGCTGCCCACCACGGCGGGGCGACCGGCAGCACGAGGTAGGTCACGAAGGCGGCCATCGAGAGGAGGACGAGCGCGCCCACGAAGTCGTAGTAGACGGTCCGGTCACGGACCCACAGGAAGGCGCCCACCACGACCGGCAAGACCGTGTGGAGGAGGTAGACGACGGTGGCCGCCGCGGCGATGAGATCGGGACCGTGCAGCGGATGGAGCCAGGTCTGGAGGACCTCGGTGGGGAGCTGGCCCCCGAAGATGGCGCGCTCGAGGGCGATGACATCCTGGACGTGCACCCGGGCCACGAGCGCTGTGGCGTCGCCGCGGATCAGCTCATAGGCCAGGGCCACGATGAGGAAGGCTGACCAGACATGGACCCGGGGTCGGTTGCGGAGGACGAGCACCAGCGCGAGTGCCGCCGCCACGGCGAGCACATCGTCCCCCAACCCGACGCTGTCCACGAGCGTGAGCCCTGCCAGGACGGTGACGAACACGGCGAGGGTGGAGAGAACCATCCGGTCGTTGCGCGCCCGCAGGCGCGCGGTCCGGAGCGCGTCCAGGTTGCCGGCGGGCGCTGGACCCATGGTTCTCCTCACTCTTCGCGAGTGCCACGACGACGGTCCGGCCAGGTCGTGGGTGGTGCGGACCGGCACCGTGCGCAGGGACAGAGTAGCGGGAACACGAGGGCCATCTGGCGACCGCGGTGGGCGCCCTTGACCAGCCCGCGGTCAGGCTCTATGGTCCACCAAACGTTCGTTTGACTCCGTGGGTCCGCACCTTCGGCCACGTCGTCTCCGTCCGGAGGATCCGTCGCACATGACCACGGCTCGCCCCCGAGAGGTTGCCCTCCACGAAGCGGCTACCCGCCTGTTCCGCGAACGTGGCTTCCACGCCACGTCGATGCAGGACCTCGCGGAGGACCTGGGCATGAACCGGGGCAGCCTCTACCACTACATCGAGGCCAAGGACGACCTCCTGTGGGCGATCGTGAGCGGCGCCCTGACGCGGCTCGACGCGGCGGTGCGGCCGTGCCTGGAGGGCGCAGGCCCCGCCGCCGACCGGCTGGCCGCCGCCATCGGGGCCCACCTGTCGTTCGCGGCCGGGTACGGCGACGAGCTGGCGCTGGTCCAGGTCGAGTTGCGCGCCTTGACGCCCGACCGCCGGCGTGCCCTCGTGGCGCAGCGCGACGCCTATGAGGCGGCCTGGCGCGACGCGATCCGCCAGGGCGTCGCCGACGGCTCCCTGCGCCCGGTCGACGTGCGCCTCGCGAGCATCGCCATCCTGTCGGTCTGCAACTGGTTCACCCAGTGGTACCGGCCCGACGGCCCGCTCGGCGTCCCGGCCATCGGGCAGGAGTTCGCCGGCTTGTTCCTGGATGGTCTGCGAGGCTCGCCCCGATGATCGCTCGCATCCGCTCGGCGGTCGTCCTGGGAGCCGGCACGATGGGCGCGCAGATCGCCTGCCTGCTGGCCGGCGCGGGTGCCCAGGTGCGCCTGCTCGACCTGGATGCAGCGACCGCGGCCGGCGGACTCGAGCGGGCCCTCAAGCTCCGCCCCGCGCCGGCGTATCGACCGCAGGACGTGGTTCGCATCCGCACCGGTGGTTTCGACGACCTTGCCGCGGCGGCCACCGACGCCGACTGGATCCTGGAGGCCGTCCTCGAGCGGCTGGAACCCAAGCGTGCCCTGTTCGCGCAGGTGGACGAAGCGCTTGCGGCTCGGGGGCGGCGACCCTGGCCGATCGTCAGCAGTAACACGAGCGGCATCTCCATCGCCGCCCTGTCCGCCGGCCGCAGCGACGCCTTCCGCCGCGCCTTCCTGGGCACCCATTTCTTCAACCCACCCCGCTACACGCGCCTGCTGGAGCTGATCCCGCTCCCGACCACCGCGCCCGACGTGATCGAGACGCTCGAGGACTATGCGCCGCGCCACCTGGGCAAGGGCACCGTGCGCGCCAAGGACACGCCCGCCTTCATCGCCAACCGGCTCGGCGTCTACGGCTTCCAGCGCGCCCTCGCCCTGGCCCAGGAGCTCGGCCTTGGCGTCGATGAGGTCGACGAGCTGACCGGCCCGCTCATCGGGCGGCCCAAGAGCGCGACCTTCCGCACCCTCGACGTGGTCGGCCTGGACGTGGCCGTCGCCGTCGCCGACCACTGCCACGCGGACCTGCCCGACGACCCGCAGCGGGATGTGTTCCGAGTCACGCCCATCGTGCGTCAGCTCATCGACCGGGGGGCGCTGGGCGAGAAGACCGGCGCCGGGTTCTTCAAACGGGAAGGCGGGGAGATCCTGGCCCTGGACCTGGCCACCGGCGACTACCGGCCGCGGCACCGTATCAGCTCGGCCACGGTCGAGGCGGCCCGCAACGAACGAGACCTTGGTGCCCGCCTGCGCTTCCTGGTGGCCGGGGACGACGCCGCGAGCCGCTTCCTGTGGCGGGCGCTGACCGACGGCCTCACCTACGCCGCCGACGTGGCCGACGAGATCGCCCCCGATCGGCCGGCGATCGACCGCGCCATGCGGCTCGGCTTCGGTTGGCAGCTGGGGCCATTCGAGACGTGGGACGCGCTCGGCGTGGCGCCGACCGTGGAGCGCCTGCGGACCGAGGGTCGCGCGGTGCCTGCCCTCGTGGAGACGACGCTCGCCGGCGACGGCAGGTTCACGACCGCCGGATCTCCGCCGGAGGAGGTCGCCGGCACCAGCCCCGCCGCAGCCGGTCCGCTTCCCGGGAATGCGGCCGCGTCGCTTCGAGAGCTCGGCGGTGGCATCCTCGGGCTCGAGCTGCACGGCAAGCTCAACATCATCGGCGCGGACACGCTGGCCATGGTGCGCCGAGCCGTGGAGCTGGCGGCGTCGCGCTACGACGGGCTGGTCATCGGCACGCAGGCCGGCGACTTCTCGGCCGGGGCCAACCTGGCGCTGATGCTGGTCGCCGCCGAGGAGGGCGACTGGGACGAGCTCGAGCGCGGCATCCGGGCCTTCCAGGACGCGACCCAGGCCATCCGCTACGCGGCGGTGCCGGTCGTGCTCGCCCCGCGGGGCCTCACGCTGGGGGGTGGCGCGGAGATGGCCCTTGCCGCGGCCCGCCGCCAGCCGCTGGCCGAGACGTACATCGGCCTCGTGGAGACCGGCGTCGGTCTCATCCCGGCCGGGGGCGGGAGCACCGCCACGGCTCGCCGCATCGCCGAGCGCGCGGCGGGCACCAACGCCGATCGCTTCGCGTTCTTCCAGGCTGCGGTCGAGACGATCGCCTTCGCGCGCGTCTCGACCTCGGCCGAGGAGGCCCGGGCGCTGGGCTACCTGGCCGAGGGCGACCTCGTCAGTGCCAGCCCCGAGCGCCAGTGGGCGGATGCGGCGCGCGTGGCGGCGACGCTCGCGGAGGTCGGCTACCGTCCGCCCGCCGCGTTACCCATCACGGTGGTCGGCCGGCGTGGCGTGGCCGCGGCGGAGGCCCTCACCTACAACCAGCTGAGCGGCCACCAGCTCAGCGACCACGACCGGAAGGTGGTGGTCGAGCTGGCCGGCGTGCTGAGTGGCGGTGACGTGGCGGAGGGCACGGAGCTGGCCGAGACGTATCTGCTGGAGCTCGAACGGGCCGCCTTCCTGCGCCTCCTCGGCGAACCGCTGACGCGCGCCCGCATCCGCCACACCCTCAAGACCGGCAAACCCCTCCGCAACTGACCCGACCAGGAGCCGCCCCCATGCGTGACGCCGTCATCGTCTCCGCCGCCCGGACCGCCGTTGGCAAGGCCCCCCGGGGCGGCCTGCGCGAGACGCCGCCCGAGGAGCTGGCCATGACCGCCGTCCGCGAGGCGATCGCGCGGGCACCGGGCCTTGACCCGGCAGAGGTGGAGGACCTCATCCTGGGCTGCGCCATGCCGGAGGGCGCCCAGGGCCTCAACATCGCGCGCCACGTGGCGCTCGGAGCCGGCCTCCCGGTGGCCACCAGCGCCATGACCGTCAACCGCTTCTGCGCGTCGGGCCTGCAGGCCCTGGCGTTGGCGACCCAGTCGGTGGCCAGCGGGACCACGGAGGTGGCGGTCGCGGGCGGGCTCGAGTCGATGAGCTTCGTGCCCATGATCGGCTGGCACTTCGCCCCCAACCCCGGCCTGGCCGAGCGCTGGCCGCAGGTCTTCCTCAACATGGGCCTCACCGCCGAGGAGGTCGCCCGCCGGGAGGGTGTCTCGCGCGAGGACCAGGACGCGTGGGCCCTCCGCAGCCACGCTCGCGCCGCGGCCGCCCAGGCCGGCGGGCGCTTCCACGACGAGATCGTGCCCGTCACGGCGCGCCAGACACGGGTCGCGGAGGGCCGGCCGACGGTCGTCAGCGGGCCGTTCGAGGCCGACGAAGGCATCCGCTTCGATACCGACGCGGCCGCCCTGGGCAAGCTCAAGCCGGTCTTTGATCCGACCGGCACGGTGACCGCAGGCAACAGCTCACAGACCAGCGACGGCGCGGCTGCACTCGTGGTGATGAGCCGCGAGCGCGCCGATGCCCTCGGCCTGCAGCCGCTGGGCCGCCTCGTGTCGTTCGGCACGGCCGGGATCGCGCCGGAGATCATGGGCATGGGCCCCGTCGAGGCGGTGCCGAAGGCGCTGGCTCGGGCCGGCCTGATCCTCGCCGACCTCGAGGTGATCGAGCTGAACGAGGCTTTCGCGGCGCAGGTCGTGGCGGTCGTGCGGCGGCTCGGCCTGGACGAGGCCCGCACCAACGTCAACGGCGGGGCGATCGCGCTGGGCCACCCGCTCGGCGCGACCGGCGCCAAGCTGAGTGTCCAGATCCTGGCCGAGCTGGGCCGCCGCAAGGCACGGTACGGCATGGTGACGATGTGCGTGGGTGGCGGCCAGGGAGCCGCCGGGATCATCGAATGGCTCGGCGGGCAGCAGCCCGCCCGTGAAGGGCGCGCGCCCGACCCGATGGAGGCAGCGACATGACCACCACCCTCAAGGCTCCGCCGGCCGGCGGCGCCTTCATGCTCGGCCCCACCGACCCGGCCGACGTCTTCACCCCCGAGCGCTTCACGCCCGAGCAGCTCGCCGCGCGCGACGCCATCGCCACGTTCGTGACCCGGGAGGTCGCGCCGCGGGCCGAGCGGATCGCGGCCAAGGACTACGACGCTCACCGGGAACTGCTGGCCATCCTGGGCCGCGACGGCTACCTCGGCATCGACGTGCCGGAGGCGTTCGGCGGCCTGGGCCTGGACCACGTGACCTCGATCGTCGTCACCGACGCCCTTTCCGCCGCGGCGGACTTCTCGGTCACGTACGCCGCCCACAGCGGGATCGGCACCTTGCCGACGGTCTTCTTCGGCACCGATGCGCAGAAGGATCGCTACCTGCCCGGACTCGCCGCCGGCACCACCGTGGCTGCCTACTGCCTGACCGAGCCCGGCACGGGCTCCGACGCCCAGGCCATCAAGACCCGCGCGACACGCCTGCCCGACGGCTCGTTCCGCCTGGACGGTGCGAAGCAGTTCATCACCAACGCCGGCTTCGCCGACCTGTTCACGGTGTACGCCCAGGTGGAGGGCGAGGGCATCGCCGCGTTCCTCGTGGAGCGCTCCGCGGCCGGGCTTTCGCTTGGGGCCGAGGAACACAAGATGGGTATCCACGGCACCTCGACGCGTCCCGTGCTGTTCGACGGTGTCGTGGTGGGGCCCGAGGCGCTCCTCGGCGAGATCGGCCAGGGCCACAAGATCGCCTTCAACGTCCTCAACGTCGGGCGGTTCAAGCTGGCCGCCGCGGCGGTCGGCGGGATGCGGCCCCAGATCAAGGTCGGGCTGGAGTATGCCCAGGGGAGGGTGGCATTCGGCCGGCCCATCGTGGAGTTCCCGCTCGTCGCCGCGAAGCTGGTCGGCATGGCCGTCCGCACCTACGCCGTCGAGTCACTGGTCTACCGCCTGGCCGGGATGCTCGACGCACGCCTGCGCGCCGTCGAGGGTGGGGCGTCCAGCGAGGCCACCCGGGCCGCCCTGGAGGAGTACGCCGTCGAGTGCTCGATCGCCAAGGTCCTGGGCAGCGAGGAGCTGGGCTGGGTGGTCGACGAGCTGGTCCAGCTGCACGGCGGCTACGGCTACATCGAGGACTATCCCGCCGCCAAGGCGTATCGCGACGCGCGCATCAACCGCATCTGGGAGGGCACCAACGAGATCAACCGGCTGCTCATCCCGGGCACGCTCCTGCGGCGGGCGATGAAGGGCCGGCTCGACCTGCTCGGCGCGGCCCGCCGGGCGCAGGAGGCGCTGCTGGCGCCGACGTCCGACGAGGCTGGCGGCGACGGTCGGCTGGCCGCGCAGGCGGCCCAGGTGGACGCGGCCCGCCAGGTCACGCTCCTCGTGGCCGGCGCGGCGGTCCAGCGGTTCGGCGCGGCCATCGAGGAGCAGCAGGAGGTGCTGGCGGCCGTGGCGGACCTGGTCATCCAGACGGCCGCCATGGACAGCGCCGTGGCGCGTGCACGGCAGGCCGCTGCCGCTGGAGGCAAGGCGCCCGGCATCCACGAGGATCTGGCAGCGCTGGTCGTGGCCGAGCGGCTCGCCCAGGTGGAGGGCATCGCGCGCGCCATCGCGCCGTCCGTGGCCGACGGCGACGACGCCCGGCTGCTCCAGTCAGGCATCCGGCGGCTCCTGCGTGCCGAACCCGTCGACCAGGTGGCGCTGGGTCGCCGGATCGCCGGCTACATCGTCGCCGCCGGTGGCTACCCGGTCTGATCAGCCCGCGCGCGGCGGCCGGTTCTCGCCAGCCGAGGGATCGCACGTGCGTCAGGCGTGATGTGCATCAAGTGTGGCTATCGATGAACATCGTGCGGCCATTCCGTCAGGATCCACGCTTTCCGTGGCTTGCGACGACGTTCAGCGGTTCCGGGGATCCGATGGCCGGGTGCGGCGGCGCCCAAAGCTGTAAGCGAGGCTTCGGGACGACGCCATCGTCATCGTTACCCACCTTTAGTGTGCGTGCGCCTGCCGGTGCGGGGCCAGCGCGCGGACAGCTAGATCGGCGTCCAGTCGCGGGCCATCTCGTCGCCGGAGGTGCGGGCGCCGGGATCCGCGACGCGCGCGCCCAGCACGAAGCGCGCCTCCTCCGGCCCGTCCTGGGCTCCCAGCGCGGCGCCATCCAGCCGCGCGACGAGGTACTCGCCGATGCGCGGCCCGTGCTTGTAGCCGTGGCCCGAGCCGCCGCCCGCGATCCAGACGTTCTCGAAGCCGGGCAGGCGGTCGATGATGAAGTGCGAGTCGGGGGTCGTCTCGTACTGGCAGACGCGCGTCTCGATGACCGGCGCTGATGCCAGGGCCGGGAACCGCTCCGCCAGGTACAGGCGGGCCAGCCGGATGGCGTCGGGGTCCACGACGCGCTCGCCGTCGGTCGGGTCGAAGACCGGCCCGTAGCGGTCCGGCGCGAGCTTGAAGCCCCGGTCGCTGACCGCCCCGATGCCGTAGTAGGCGCGCCCGTACTCCACCCACGAGGGCATCGACTCGGGCCGGAACCGCGCGTCGCCGCGGGCAGGCCCCATGTACAGCACGTCCTGCTTGGTCACCCGCAGGATCGGCTCCAGGTGCTCGGGGAACAGCCAGCGGAGCCACGGCCCGCATGCGAAGACGAACGTCCCGGCCGACCAGCGCCGCCCAGCTCCGTCCACCACATCGAGCAGCCGCCCACCCGCCGACCGCCCCGGTCGCACGGCCGCCACGCCATACCGTCCGCCGAGGTCCTGGAAGGCCTGCACGATGGCCTGGCAGCCGCGGCGCGCCATGAGGGTCCCGCCCTCCGGTTCGTACAGCGCCCAGGCCAGGCCCGCACTCGAGATCTGCGGCCAGCGGGTCTCGAGCTCCTGCGGCGCGAGACGTTCGAACGGCACGCCCTCGGCCGCCAGGGCTTCCGCGGAGCGCGCCTCGTAGGCGTCCTCCTGGGCGGTGAACCAGAGCGTCCCCGTCGGCAGCATGAGGGGCACGCCCCAGGCCTCGCCGTAGGCCAGCCACGCCTCGCGGGCGCGGCGCGACCAGCGAGTGTAGAAGCGGTCGGTGCCGTGCGACGCGCGGATGATGCGCGTCTCGTCGCCGCTCGTGGCGCGTGAGTGCCCGGCCCCGAACGCGTCCAGGAGCGTGACCGCGCGGCCCCCGCCGGCCCGGGCGTGGTGGGCCGTCCAGGCGCCCATCACCCCCGCGCCCACCACGAGGAGGTCGCTGCTGGCCGGCAGTTCACCGATGGCCTCCGGGCGCGGGTCGGCGAGC
>Ga0209415_10015290_pt1 | contig 12450 bp, 11 predicted proteins | sample PeaSoiSIISIP2007_FD_187696 | JGI IMG/M metagenome (GOLD analysis project Ga0209415, IMG submission 187696) | Peat soil microbial communities from Weissenstadt, Germany - SII-SIP-2007 (SPAdes) (version 2) | ecosystem: Environmental > Terrestrial > Soil > Wetlands > Peat | place: Germany... | reverse complement strand
GGGCTGGCCTGGGCTGCTGCCATCGCGCTGGCAATCGCCGGCGCGATGGCAGCAGCCCAGGCCAGCCCCGGTCCCCCCTCCCTCGCCCCAAACACAATGGAAGGATCCCAAAGGCTCCGCCTTTGGCGGGGGTCCAGGGGCGGAGCTCCTGGCCTTACGGCCGTTCGCCGCGATCGATACGCGCCTGGATGTCGTCGATGCAGGGCAACAGGTCGGCGATGCCATCAACGACATAGTGCGCGCCGCACTGGCGCATGCGCGCCTCGGCACGGACGCGGCGGCGGGTGCGGTTCTCCTCAGCCAGTGCGGTCCAGTCGGCGAGCGACAGCCCGACCTCGTTGCCCGACACCGCAAAACCGACCGTCCACATGCCGGCGTTGAGCCCCTCCTCGATGCCCGGCACGGTGTCGTCGACCTTGACGCAAGCCTCGACGGTGGAGACATCGAGGCGCGGCAGGTTGGCGAGGCACATGTAGGGATAGGGCCGGCCGCGCGGCACGTCGCTCGCGCACACGGTGGCGTCGGGCACGTAGCCCTGGCGCGCGGCGTCGCGCAGGTTGATCGCCATCATTTCGGTGGTGTAGCCGCTGGTCGAGCCGATGCGGATGCCGCGGGCGCGCAGGGCGGCGATGGTCTCCAGCGTGCCGGGGATCAGCGTCGAGTAGTCCGACAGGCATTGCAACTGCAACGGAACGAACTCGGCGAACATGCGGCTGACGTCGGCATCGTCGGGGGTGTGGCCGTGCGCGGCCTGCCAGCGGGTACGGACCGATTCGAGCTCGGTGATGCGCTGGATGTGGACGCGCTTGTGCGCCCCCATTGGCGCGCGCGCCTCCTCGATGGTGATCGGCACGCCCTGGCGGGCGAACACCTCGACGAACACGACGGCGGGCGCGACGCAGCCGAAATCCATCGTCGTGCCGGCCCAGTCGAGCAGCACGGCCTCGATCGGGCCACGATAGGTGCGGCGGTAGCTGAAGGTCATGCGGGCCATCCTTCGGGCGGTTGTTCCTTGGGCGATTTGACCGCCGAGCCACGGCGATGCCCGGCACGGCACAGTGAAGAGTTCGGTTGCCCTATGCCGCAAGCCGCTTGCGTTCATCCAGCGCGGCGGCGGCCGGTGCGGCACTGGTGACGCCCATGGTTGCCAAAGCCTGCGCCGCCACCTGCACGACCTGGCGCATGACGTGTTCGTCGACCTGACCGATGCAGCCGATCCGGAAGCTGTCGGCCACGGTCAACTTGCCGGGATAGATGATGAAGCCCTGCTGCTTCATCAGCTCGTAGAAGCGGGGGAAATTGAATGCCGAATCGCCGGGCGTGAAGAACGTCACGATGATCGGTGACAGCCAGCGGTCGACCAGCAGCGTCTCGAAGCCGAGCCCGCGCATCCCGTCGACCAGCACATCGCGGTTGCGGGTGTAGCGTGCGAGGCGCCCGGCCTGGCCGCCCTCGCGCGCGTGCAGCCGCAGCGCTTCGAGGAAGGCCGCGACCGCATGGGTCGGCGGGGTGAAGCGCCACTGCCCGGTACGATTCATGACCTCCCACTGGTCATGCAGATCCAGGCTGAGGGAATGGCTACGGCCCTTGGATTCCGCCAGCGCCGTCTTGCGGGCAATGACGAAACCGAAACCCGGCACGCCCTCGATGCATTTGTTGGCCGACGAGACGAGCGCCTCGCAGCCGGTGGCGGCCAGGTCGAGCGGCACCGCGCCGAAGCTGCTCATCGCATCGACCAGCAGCCTGCGGCCGGCGCCGGCGGTTGCGGCGGCGATCTCCTCGATCGGATTGACGATGCCGGAGCTCGTTTCGCAATGCACCGCGATCACATGGGTGATGGCCGGATCGGCGGCGAGCAACCGTGCCACCTCGTCGCCGCGCGGCGGCAGATAGTCGCCCTTGTCGAGCACGGCGTGTGCGCGGCCGAGATAGCGCAGCGTGCTGGCGATCCGCTGGCCATAGGCCCCGTTGGCCAGCACCAGGGGTTTTCCGTCACGCGCGATCAGGCTGCCCAGCATGGCTTCGACGCAATAGGTGCCGCTGCCCTGCAGGGGGACGCAATCATACGCGTCGCCGCCGCCCGCGATGGCCAGCAGGGTGGCGCGGAGTTCGGCCGTCATGGCGCGGAAATCGCCGTCCCAGGACCCCCAGTCCACCAGCATGGCCTGCTTGGTCGAGAGCGCCGTGGTGAGCGGGCCGGGGGTAAGCAGATAAGGTTCGCCCCGCGCGGGCGGTTTTACTTGCTGGGCGGGCCGAGGCAGGACAGCCGCCATGGGGGATGCCTTTCCGGTCGATGGCTGGACCGCAATAAAGCGGGATTGTGCGGCATTTGTAAAATCGATTGGCCCGCGCGTAGGCTCTCTCATCGTCATAGGCGCTCCCCGTCATGGCCGGCCCCCGGGTCTGGCCGAAGGCCAGCCCGAGGACATGCCTTGTGCCGGCCATCCGCGCTTCGACCGTGGTGCGCAGATGGCCGGGACAGGCCCGGCCATGACATTTGGCAACGTCCTCGCGTCATCATGCGAACTGCCGCTTCATCGTACGCTCCCTTCTCAACGCCTCGCACGCGCGCTATCGTGATCGCGGAAGGGGGCGTGTCTGGTCGGAAGACTGTCGGCGAACCGGAGGATGACCCTGTGGACCTTGCGCTGCCCGAAGAAGTGAAAATGATCCAACAGAGCGTCCGGAAATTCACCGAGCGCGAACTGTTCCCATTGGAGAAGGAGTTCTGCCTCCAGCGTCGCCTGCCCCTGGAGAAGCGGCTCGAACTGGAGCGCAAGGGTCGCGAGCTGGGATTCTGGGCGCTCGACGTCCCGGCCGAGCACGGCGGCGCCGGTCTCAACCAGCTCGCGATGTGCGTCATCCACGAGGAGCTGTACCGCAGCCCGTTGATGTTCGAGTTCGGCGGCTACGTGGAACCCGCCCTGTATCTCTGCAACGACGAGCAGAAGGAGCGGTATTTCTATCCGGTCATCCGCGGCGAGAAGAAGTCCTGCTATGCATTCACCGAGCCCGGGACCGGCAGCGATCTCGCCCAGGTGCAGACCCGCGCGGTGAGGAAGGGCGATCGCTGGGTTCTCAACGGCGCCAAGACCTTCATCAGCCATGTGGACCGGGCCGACTTCATCATGGTGTTCGCATCCTCCAAGCCGGGCGCTGGCAGCAAGGGTCTCACCTGCTTCCTGGTCGACAAGAACTCGCCGGGATTGCACATCTCGAACCCGATCCAGACGATGGGTGACGACTGGGAACCCTACACGTTGTCCTTCGATGATTGCGAAGTCCCGCACGAAAACGTGCTCGGCGAGGTCGACAAGGGGTTTATCGTCGCGGATGAACAACTCACCCATGGCCGGCTCAAGATCGCCGCCTTCAATGTCGGGATCGGCGTCCGCTGCCTGGAAATGGCGCTGGACTATGCGAAACAACGCGTGACCTTCGGCCAGCCGATCGGGAGCCGACAGGGCATCCAGTGGATGCTCGCCGACTCCGAGGTCGAATTGATGGCCGCAAGGCTACTCGTCTACCAGGCTGCGTGGCTGGCCGACAGCCACCAGCCGATCCGCAACGAAGCGTTCGTCGCAAAACTTTACGCCACGGAAATGGCCCAGCACGTCAGCGATCGCGCGCTGCAGATATTCGGCGGCATGGGCTATACGCGGGAACTGCCGATCCAAAGCTTCTACCGGCAGGTGCGGGTATGGCGCATCGGCCACGGCACGTCGGAGATCCATCGCTGGATGATCGCGCGCAACATGCTCAAGCACTGACGCGGGAAGCCGCCATGGACCACATCGGAGACCGCACGATCCGCGACCTTCTCGAGGAGCGGGTCGCGCTCTACGGCGAACGCGAGTTCCTCGTTTTCGAGGATCGCAGCGGGTCAACCGCAAGCTACACCTACCGAGGCTTCGACGCGCGGGTCAACCAGGTGGCCAACGGCCTGCTCGCCGAAAACATCGCACCTGACGAGAAGGTCGTCGTCCACCTTCCCAACAGCCCGGCGTTCCTGATCACGTGGTTCGCGCTCGCCAAGATCGGTGCCGTCATGGTGCCGACCAACACGGCGAATTCCGCCGCCGAAATGCAGTACATCCTCGGCTTCTCCGATGCCACGACCGTTATCACGGAGCCGTCCTTCCTCAACGTCTTCGACGCGGCACTGCCCCACTGCCCGAACATCCGCCGCGTGTTCGTTTGCCGAACGACAAAGGCGCCGCCGGGGACCCGCCTGTGGGATGATCTGTGGCGCGGGCGGTCGATGGAGCTGGCGCCGTCCAAACTGCATAACGAGGCAACGGCCACCATCGTCTTCACCTCGGGAACCACCGCGCAGCCGAAGGGCGTGATGCTCACGCACGCCAATTGCCTCTGGTCCGGCGAGCGGGTGTCGAAGCACATGCGCCTGGCGCCGGGGGAGCGGAACCTGACGGCGCTGCCGTGCTTCCACGTCAACGCGATGTCGATCTCGGTCCTCTCGTCGCTGACCGCCGGCGCGACGCTGATCCTGCTGGAGGCGTACAGCGCCACGCTGTTCTGGGGCCAGGTGCAGCGGCACCGCGCCAACGTCATCAGCATCGTTCCGGCATTGATGCGTACGATATCCGCGCAGCCGCCGCGGCCCGACGATGGCGAACACGAGCTGCGCGTGGTCTTCTACGCCATCAATTGCACGAACAAGGAGAAGACGGACTTTGAACAGCGGTTCAATGTGCAATTGCTGAACGGCTACGGCCTGACCGAGGCGATGACGGTCGTGACCCTGGCGCCACTGGATGGCAATCGCAAGTGGCCCTCCATCGGCCTGCCAACGATGGACCGCCAGGTGAAGGTTGTCGACGAGCAGGGCTTGGAAGTGCCACGCGGCGCGGTCGGCGAACTGATCGTCAGGGGAGTGCCCGGCCGCACGATCATGCGGGGCTACTACAAGAACCCCGAGGCGACCGCCGCGACGGTGAACGACGGCTGGATGCATACCGGCGACAACGCCTGGATGGACGAGGCCGGCTATCTCTACTTCTTCGATCGCAAGAAGGATGTCATCAAACGCGGCGGGGAAAACGTCTCCGCGAGCGAGGTCGAGACGGCGCTCATGGAACACCCCGACGTGCTGGAGTGCGCGGTGATCGGTGTCCCTGACCCGATCAAGGACGAGGCGGTGAAAGCGTTCGTGGTCGCGCGGCCGGGCAGCACGCTCACGGCGGAGCAGGTCATCGCCCACTGCGCGAGCCGCTTGGCGAAGTTCAAGGTGCCGCAGATCGTCGAACTGCGCGCGTCGCTGCCGAAGACGTCCATTGGCAAGATCGAAAAACTGGCGTTGAAGCGCGAAGAGCAGGCGCGGCGGGGAGATGCCGGCTGACGCAAGCCCACATGTTTCGCGATTGCAACGCGCCCGACGATGACCCCAAACGCGGATAACCCACCAGCCATGAAGCGGCCACCAACATGAGTGCAGAACTCGCCATGCTGCCGACCAAGGATGAGATCGCGCGGCGCCCCGAACAGGTCCGCGTGATCGGCGAGGTCACCGCGCTCATGTTCCAGCGCTATGCGATCGCGGTCGGCGACCTGAACCCGATCTACTTCGACAACGCCGCCGCGCAAGCGGCGGGGTACCCCGGGATCGTGGCACCGCCCAATTTTCTGACCTCGGTGCTTGGCTGGCAGGCCGGACCGGCCGAATCGGACCTGCTCGCCGACGGGACCGAGGCAAGCATCGTAGCGCCCGAACTGCGCGGCCTGCGCCTGATGGGCGGCGGCAACGAACTGACATTCGGCCAGCCGGTGGTGCCGGGTGCGGTGGTCACCGCGCGCCGCAAACTGGTCGATCTTTACGAACGGGCGGCGAAGTTCGGGCCGCTCATTTTCGCCGTGTCCGATGTTGTGTACACGGATCAGCACGGCAACCACCTGGTGACATGTCGCGAGACATACATCGCAGCAAGGTAGGCAAGGCATGACGACAAGCACGACCCGGAGCGAGCGCTTTTTCGAAGACGTGGCCGTGGGCACGGAGCTTCCCGCACTGGCAAAAGTCCCGACCACGGTGCAACTGTTCCGTTACAGCGCGGTGACCTGGAACGCGCACCGGATTCATTACGAGAAGGAATACGCCATCCAGGAAGGTCATCCTGATGTGCTCGTGCAGGCCCACCTGCACGGGGCCTTTCTGGCACAGATGATCGGCGACTGGATGGGACCGCGCGGCAGGCTGGTCAGTTTTGGCTGGAGCAACCGCGGTCGCGCGATTCCGGGCGACACGCTGACCTGCACCGGACGTGTCGTCGGCAAACGCACCGAGGGAAGCCGGCACCTTGTGGATCTCGAAGTTGTCGAGACCAACCAACGCAGCGAAACATGTGCGCCGGGCAAGGCGACTGTGGCGTTGCCCTCACGGGAGGCATGACGATGAACCAAGCGGACCTGCTCGACCTGTATCGGGTCATGACGACGATCCGGCGGTTTGAAGCGGCGGCGTGCCAGCTTCTGGTCGATCGCAAGATAACCGCCTCGCTGCACGCCTCGACCGGGCAGGAGGCGGTGGCCGCCGGCATTTGCGCCGCGCTGCAGCCCGCCGACATGATCGTTTCCACCCATCGCGGGCACGGCCACTGCCTGGCGAAGGGAACCGATCCCGGTTTGATGATGGCCGAGCTCATGGGCCGGGCGTCGGGCACCAACGGCGGGCGCGGCGGCTCGATGCACGTTGCCGATCCCGACCTTGGCATTCTGGGCTCCAACGGCATCGTCGGCGCGGGCCTGCCGATCGCCGTCGGCGCCGCCTACGCCTGTCGCGTGCGCGGGTCGCGCCAGATCGTCGCTTGCTTCTATGGCGATGGCGCGGCCAACGAGGGCACCTGCCACGAGGCGATGAACATCGCCGCGCTGTGGGGTCTGCCGCTGCTGTTCGTCTGCGAGCACAACGGCTACGGCGAGATGACGCCGCAATCGGTGCACGCGTCCGTCCGCGACCTTGCGGTTCGCGCCGCTGGCTATGGGATGCCCGGCCAGACGGTGGACGGCAACGACGTGCTGGCGGTGCGCGCGGCGGCCGAGGCGGCCGCGCTGCGGGCGCGGACCGGTGGCGGGCCGACGCTGATCGAATGCAAAACGTATCGGGTGCGCGGCCATTTCGAGGGCGACCCGCAGCGTTACAAGCCCGAAGGGGAAGCGGCGGAGTGGAAATTGCGCGATCCGATCGATCTGTTCCGCGCCCACCTGACCGGTCCTTCCGGCCTCGACGCGGCGATGCTCGATGCGATAGACCAACGGGTGGACGGCGTGCTCCAGCAGGCGGTGGCCTTCGGCGAGGCGGCGGCGTACCCACCGCCCGGCGAAGTCGCACGCTACGTTTATGCGGAGGCCTGAAGTCATGCGCGAACTGAAATATTGGCAGGCCGTCAACGAGGCGCTGTTCGAGGAAATGGCCCGCGATGAGACGGTCACGCTGGTCGGCGAGGACGTCGCCGCGCCGGGCGGCCCGTTCGGGGCAAGCCGCGGGCTGCTGGAAAAGTACGGGCCATGGCGGGTCAAGGACACGCCTATCAGCGAGGCGGTCATTGCCGGGCTGGGCGTCGGCGCCGCGTTGGCCGGGCTGCGCCCGATCGTGGAGATCATGTTCTTCGACTTTATCGGTTTGGCAATGGACCAGATCGTCAACCAGGCCGCCAAGACCTCCTACATGTCGGGCGGCCGGCAGCGCGTGCCGATGACGGTTCGCACGCTGTGCGGCGCCGGGCGCGGCAATGGACCGCAGCACAGCCAGAGCCTGGAGGCGTGGATCGGCCATGTGCCTGGGCTCAAGCTGGTCTGGCCGTCGACGCCCGCGGACGCCAAGGGCCTGCTGAAGGCCGCGGTGCGCGATGACAACCCGGTCATTATCGTCGACAGCCTCACCCTCTGGACGTCCAAGGGCATGGTGCCGGACGGCGACTACGTGACGCCGATCGGCAAGGCGGACGTCAAGCGCGCCGGCGCCGACGCGACGGTCGTTGCGGTCGGCGGCATGGTGCAGCGGGCGCTGGAGGCCGCCGAGCGGCTGGCCGGCGACGGGATCGATCTGGAAGTTGTCGACCTGCGTACGATCTCCCCGTTGGACCGCGATACGATTCTGGCATCCGTTGCGAAAACGCACCGCCTTGTCATCGCGCACGATGCGGTAAAAGCCTTCGGGTTCGGCGCCGAGATCGCCGCGATGGTGGCCGAGGAAGCCCTCGGGGACCTCGATGCGCCGATCAAGCGCGTGGCGGCGCCGTTCGCACCGGTGCCGTTCAGTACGTCGCTGGAACGTGCCTATTATCCGCAGGCGGGCGCCATCGAAGCCGCCGTCCGTTCCGTGCTCGGGCAGGGTTAGCCGCCTTGGCCGCCGCAGTCACCATGCCCTCCCTGGGAATGACCATGGAGGAAGGCCGCGTCGTCGCCTGGCGCGTCAAGGAAGGCGATGTCGTCGCCCGAGGCCAGGTGCTGCTCGATATCGAGTCGGAAAAAACCGCCTACGAAATGGAGTCCCCGGCCGACGGCGTCGTCGGCCGCATCCTGGTGCTTGACGATACCGTGGTTCCGGTCGGGACCAGGCTCTGCTCCATCCTCTCCGACGATGATGCCGGCGAAGTGCCCGAACCCGCGGCGCAACCCGCGGCGATTGCGCCGCAAGCCGCGGCGGTTGCCCAGGCGGCGGCGCCAAACAAGCCGAGGTCCCGCGCGTCGCCGCGGGCCCGCAAGCTCGCGGAAACGCTCGGCGTGGATATTGCCACGGTCACCGCCAGCAGCCCGGACGGCATGATCTCGGAGAGCGACGTCCGGGCCGCTGCGCAGGCGACGGCAACGGCGCCGACCGCGGCGGAAACCGGCCTGGAGGCGGCGTTCACGCTGCGCCCGCTGACCTCGATGCGCCGCGCCATCGCGGAGCGGATGGCAGAAAGCGTGCGCAGCGCCCCGCATTTCTTTCTCGCCGTCGAGGTCGATGGCACCGCGCTGCTGGCCTGCCGGGCGGCGCGCGCGTCGCAATTTGCGGCGGAGACCAGGCTGACGCTCACCGACCTGTTGGTGGTGATCACGGCACGGACGCTCGCGCGGCATCGGGCGCTCAATGCGTCGTTCACCCCGGACGGCATCCGCGAATGGAACGCGATCGACCTGGGGCTCGCCGTGGCGCTGGATGACGGCCTGATCGTGCCGGTCATTCGTGCAGCCGACCGAAAATCCCTGGCGGAAATCGCTCCGCTCCGTGCGGATCTCGTCGCGCGTGCCCAGGCGGGAAAACTCGCGCGCCACGAGGTCGAGGCCGGCACCTTCACGCTGTCGAACCTGGGCGCCTTGGGCGTCGACTTCTTCACTTCGATCCTGAATCCGCCGCAGGCGGGAATCCTGAGCATCGGTGCGCTCGCCGAGCGCCCGGCCGTGGTGAACGGCACGCTCGTCGTCCGCCCCAGCATGATCGTGGGACTGACCATCGACCACCGGGTCACCGATGGTGCCGCCGGCGCCCGGTTCCTCGCCGACCTGCGCGCACGAATCGAGACTGCGACGATAGAGGAATAATACCGGTGGGCGAAGGGATTGACCCACCCCAGACGCCGACCGTTTCCCCCGTCATGCCGGGGGTGCAGCGTCGGTGGGTCAATCCTTGGGCTGCCGAAATCACCCGGAATGCGTCATGAAATCCGTCCGCCCGCCATCGACGGTCAACACCTGCGCCGTCATGAAAGCCGATTCATCGCTGGCCAGGAACAACGCCGCATTCGCGATGTCCTCTGCCGTGCCGATGCGGTTCAAGATCGCCTTGCTGTTCAACGCCTCGATGCGCGCCGGATCGTCATCAGCGTCCGACAGGTTCAGCATCTCGGTACGGACAAACCCGGGCGCGATGGCGTTGACGTTGATGCCATCCGGTCCAAGCTCGAACGCCAGCCGCTTGGTCAGCGCGATCACCGCGGCCTTCGTCATCGCGTAGGGCGTGCTCTTCACAACCGCCGTGCCCAGACCCGCGATCGACGTGAGATTGATGATCTTGCCATAGCCCAGCTCGATCATCCCCGGCGCGACGGCCTGGGCGCAGTGCAGCATGCCCTTCACATTGACCGCGATCATGCGATCGAAATCTTCCTCGTGCATGTCGAGCGCGGTCCCCCAGCGCAGAATGCCGGCGTTGTTGACCAGAATGTCGACGGTACCGAATCGTTCGATCGCGGCAGCCACCATCGCGTCGACCGAGGACTTCGATGCAACATCCGCCCGCAGCGCGACGGCCTGACCGCCCAGCCGGGTGATCGCCGCGGCCACACCCTCGGCCTTCGCGGCGTTGTCGGTGAAATTCACCAGCACCGATGCGCCTTCGCGGGCAAACACCTCGCATATCGCCCGTCCGATCCCGCGCGATCCGCCGGTGACCAACGCGACCTTGTTAGCAAGCCGGCCCACCATGGTGTATTGCTCCATTACGTTAAGGTCACGACAGCGCTCCACCGGTCAATCCTTACGCCGGTTGGTCCGCCATCACAGATAGGCGGCGGACAGCGCCGCCACCAGGCCGGTGTCGATCAGCTCCCGCGCGCTGCCCTCGCGCACCACCCTGCCCTGACGCAGCACGTAGCCGTGCGTCGAAACCTTCAGCGCCAGCTTGGCCATCTGCTCGGCCAGCAGCACGGTGGTGCCGTGCGCGCGGCAGCTTTCGGTGATGAAGGCGTAGATCTCGCGCACGATGATCGGCGCCAGACCCAGCGAGGGTTCGTCCAGCAGCAGATAGGGCGGATTGCAGATCGTCGCAGCCGAAACGATCAACATCTGCTGCTGCCCGCCGGACAGCAGCCCCGCCTGGCTGCGGCGGCGCTCCGCCAGCACCGGAAAATTCGCATAGACCTGGGCGATGGCGCGCGCCCAGGGCACGGCGCGGCGGCCGAAGCGCCAGGCAAGTTGCAGATTCTCCTCGACCGCAAGCTGGCGGAAGATGCGCCGTCCCTCCATCGCGTGCGCGATCCCCAACGCGGCGCGCTGCTGCGCGGGCACACGGGCCAGATCCTTGCCGTCCAGCAGGATCTGCCCGCCGCGCACCGGGGCCAGGCCGGAGATGGCGCGCAGCAACGAGGATTTTCCGGCGCCGTTGGCCCCGACGATGGCGGTGATGGCGCCCTGCCGCGGCGTCAGCGACACGCCGCGGATCGCCTCCACCGCGCCGTAGCTCACAACCAGGTCGCGGATCTCAAGCATCCTCGTCCTCGCTCGCGCCTAGATAGGACGCGATCACCTGCGCATCGCCACGCATGCCCGCCACATCGCCGCGATAGATCACCTTGCCGCCGTCCAGCACCACCACGTCATCGACCAGCTCGGCAACGAAATCCATATGGTGCTCGATCAGCAGCACCATCAGCCCGGCCTGCTTCATGCTGCGGATCATCCGCACCAGCGGGCCGATCTCGCTCTCCGACAGGCCGGCGGCGGGTTCGTCCAGCAGCACCGCCTTCGGGTTGGCGAGCAGCGTGCGGCCCACTTCCACCAGCCGGCGATACCCGTACGGCAGGCTCTCCATCGTGCGGTCCGCCACGTCGCCGATGCCGGCCAGCACGATGACCGCGTTGACCTGGCGCAGCCGCTCCGCTTCCTCGGCGATCGCCGACAGCAGATTGAGCGCGGCCGCCACGCCGCTCTGGCGCAGCCGGCAATGCGCGCCGAGCAGCAGATTCTCCCGCACGGTGAAGCTCGGCACCAGCCGCGGGTCCTGGAAGGTGCGCACCAGCCCGAGCTCGGCGATGCGGTGGTCCTCCATCCCGGTGATGTCGCGCCCGAAGAAGCGCACGTTGCCCACGCTCGGCGCATAGATGCCGCTGATGACGTTGATCAGCGTGGATTTGCCCGAGCCGTTGGGGCCGATCAGCGCGGTGATGCGTCCGGGTTGCAGGTGGATCGAAACGTCGGCGATGGCGGTCAGCCCGCCAAAACGCATCGTGACCGCCTCCACCTCCAGCCCGGCATCCGCGCCGGAACGATCCGCCGGCGTGATAGCCGCCGTCTGCCCGCTGGCGGCGCGGCGCAGCGCGCGCGGCTTGATGAAGCGCGGCGGGTCGAACAGCAGCCCGGCGATGCCGCGTGGCAGCACGGTCAGGCTGAACGCCAGGATGACGCCGTAGACGATGAACTGGTACTGGGCGAAGACCTGCAGCTTCTCCGGCAGGAAGGTGAACAGGGCCGCACTGAGGACCTGTCCGGCCATCGAGCCCAGCCCGCCGACGACGGTGGTCACCAGCACCTCGATCGAGCGCGGCAGATCGAAGCTCTCGGGACCGAGATAGCCGACCAGATGCGCGTAGAAGGCGCCGGCGAGCCCGGCCAGCGCGCCGGCGATGGTGTAGGCCAGCCGCTTGGTGCCGGCGCGCGGAATGCCGAGGCTGCCGGCGGCGATCTCGCTGGCGTGGATGGCGTAGAAGGCGCGGCCGTAGCGGCTCTGGATGAAAT
>Ga0209415_10015289_pt1 | contig 12450 bp, 12 predicted proteins | sample PeaSoiSIISIP2007_FD_187696 | JGI IMG/M metagenome (GOLD analysis project Ga0209415, IMG submission 187696) | Peat soil microbial communities from Weissenstadt, Germany - SII-SIP-2007 (SPAdes) (version 2) | ecosystem: Environmental > Terrestrial > Soil > Wetlands > Peat | place: Germany... | reverse complement strand
CTGGCCACCGCCGGCAGCGGCGGCGCCACGTCCGGTGAGGGCCCGCTGATCGAGGGCAGCGGATCCAGGCGCGCGAGCGCGTTGAGGATCGGCCCCGACGGGGGCATCAGCCGGTTGAGCCCGCGCAGGATCTCCGAGCGCTGCACGTCCGCCCGCAACTGGCGCTCGCCCGGCGCCTGCGCCGCCACGGCTGCCACGATCCACACGATGCCAAGCGCCACCGCCGCGCTCAGGAGCGCCCCCAGCGCCCCGTCGAGCGCCCCCAGCCCGGGCACGCGCAGGCCGCGACGCAGCCTCCAGCCGACCCCCTCAAGACCCCCGGCGAGGATCGCTCCGGCCACCAGCGCGCCGATCAGGCCGAAGGCCGGAGCGTACGGCGAGGCCGAACCCTGTCCCAGCAGAAGAGGACCCAGGCGAGTTCCGAGGAATGCACCAAGCGCGAAGCCGCCCACCGACAGCACGCCGACGATGAAGCCCCGCCGGAAGCCGAACAGGGCCATTACGACCACGAATGCCACGATGATCCAATCCAGGCGCGTCACCAACCATGTTCTACCGCTCCCGCCGAGGTGAGGAGGATGGTCGGCATCGCCCCGTGGACGCACCCGCGCCGGAGTCCGGGCTGAGGTGAGGAGCGTGGCCGGATATGACCTCACGAGCGCGACGGGCCGCGGGAGGGGGAGCCGTGCCACCCAGCGCGCGCGTCGCAGGCGCCTGCGACGCGCGCGACCGATCGCGATCCTCGCGGCGGCCGCATTCGTGGCCGGCATGATCGTAGGCGCGACCCCCTCCCCCTCCCCATCGCACACGCTCGCCGCGCGCTTCGTCGCCGCCTGGGCGCGCGGAGACTACGCAACGATGTATGCCGCGATCGACCCCGCCGCGCGGCACGAACTGTCCGCGAGCGAGTTCGCCGCGGCCTATCGCGAAGCCCTCGCGACGGCCGGCGCCACATCGCTGAAGATCCTCGGCGCTCCGCGCGACGCCCCCGCGTCGTTCGCCCCCGCCTCCGCGTCCGGGCGAAGCGGGACGGTGGCGGTGCCCGTGCGCGTCCACACGCGCCTGTTCGGAGCCCTCACCGAGGACTTCACACTGCCGCTCGTGGGCGCAGGCGAAGGCGTGCGCATCGCCTGGTCGCGCGCGCTGCTCTTCCCCGGCCTGCACCCGGGCGAGACGCTCACCCGCGACACCATCCTGCCGCCGCGCGCGCCGCTGCTGGCGCGCGACGGCTCGACGCTCGGCGAAGAATCGGGCGTGGCCGGCACGCTGGAGTCGGCGCTCGACAGCCGCCTGCGCGGGACCCCCGGCGGGCGGCTCTACGCCGGCTCGCGCCTGCTTGCCAGCGCCACGCCGCACGCCGCCCCCGCCCTGCGGACCACGATCTCGCCGGCCGTGCAGCGCGCGGCCGTGGCTGCGCTCGGCGGCCAGTACGGCGGGGTCGTCGCGCTCGAACCGACGACCGGCGCGATCCTCGCGGTGGCGGGCATCGGCATCGACGCCCTCCAGCCGCCCGGCTCCACCTTCAAGATGGTCACGCTCACGGCCGTCCTGCAGGCGCACGTCGCCACGCCCGCGAGCGTCTTCCCCTACGCCACCTACGCCACGCTCGACGGCGTCAAGCTGAGCAACGCCAACGGCGAGGACTGCGGGGGTTCGCTGGCGCTGGCCTTCGCCGTCTCCTGCAACTCCGTCTTCGCGCCGCTCGGCGTGCGCGTGGGCGCCGCGCGGCTCGTGGCCACGGCCGAACGCTTCGGCTTCAACCACCCGCCCGGCGTCCCCGGCGCCGCCGAAAGCACGCTGCCGCCGGCCGCGCAGATCCAGGGCGAACTCGACGTCGGCTCGACCGCCATCGGCCAGGGGCAGGTGTCGGCAAGCGCCCTGGAGATGGCCACCATCGCCGCCACCATCGCCGACGGCGGCGTGCGGCCGCAGCCGAGCTTCAGTCTCGACGCCGGGTCCGCCGGAGCAGGGTCGTCCGGCACGAGCACGGGTGCGGGTCCGAGCCCGGGTTCAGCTCCGAGTACCGGTACGCGGGTGCGCGTGACGACGCCCGCGGTGGCCCGCACCGTGCGCCGCCTGATGATCGGCGTGGTGCGCGAAGGCACCGGCACCGCCGCGGCCATCCCGGGCGTCACCGTCGCCGGCAAGACTGGCACCGCTGAATTGGGCAGCCCCAGCGATTCCTGCAAGAGCTCCTCCTCGGAATCCAGCTCGGCCACGGGCGAATCGGGTTCGAGCGAATCTCATACGGGCGAATGCTCGGCCCCATCCAACGACCCTCAGAACACCGACGCCTGGTTCGCCGCCTTCGCGCCGGCCCTGCACCCGCGCATCGTCGTGGGCGTGCTGATGGTGCGCGACGGCGCCGGCGGCGCCACCGCGGCGCCCGTCGCTCGGCAGGTGCTCGAAGCGGGGCTGCGGGCCATCCACTGAGGCTGAAGACCCATCCACAGCCGCAGCGCTTGTCTATTTTTTTCTTCGGTATCACCATTGTGATACACAGAAAAAAAATAGGAGACCGCCCTTCTCCTCGTCAAATGCCCCTGGCCGGCAAGACCCGGGGCGAGTAGGCGACTAGACGTCCAACTCGGCCGTGGCCGACTGCGTCGGGTCGAGCGGATCCACGATGTGGAGATTGAGCGGGCGGTTGTCGAGCGAGATGATCTTGATCTTGTACAGCAGCAGCGCGCCCTGCGTGGGGCCGAAGGAGGCAACGGTGTTGGGCGCAGGCACGCGGCTCTTGGCCGGCACGATCCCAGCGCGGTAGGCGAAGTCGTTGCTCGCCGGCAGGATCAGCGGCGTGTAGACGTTGCCCTGCGTATCGCTGATGCTCATGCTCGTCGCCGTCGCCGCGAGGTGGGGCGTTTCGGTGTTGTTGTAGACCTGCATGAACACCGCGAACCACTCTTCGCCGGGCGCCAGCCGGCTCTGCGTCGGCGTGAGGCCCTGCAGATAGGAGGAGTCCTCGGTGTCGTAGGCGTTCAGCTCGCGTGAGAGCTGCACCTCATACACGAGCGGACCGACGTCGAGATAGGGCGCGTTGGCGCCCGACTCGCCCGCGTAGGTGCCGCCGGAGACCTTCGTGTGGGAGTCGCCGCAGGCGCCCAGCGCGAGCGCAGCAATGACGGCCGCCAGGGCCGGGAGCAGCTTGTGCGCAAGACGGCGGGACACGAGGATGGACATCGCGACGCGGCAGTCTACCCGCCGGCCACCGTGACGCGCCCTGCGGGCGCGCGCGCGGCGGGTCCGTCCTCGACGATCGCGCGCAGCCGGCGCAGCGCCTTGGCGTTCTTGCGCCGCAGCCAGCTCCTGCCGCCCAGGCCCTCCATGATGCGGTCCGACAGCGTCGCCGGCTCGGTCTCGGCCGTGAAGCGCACGCGCGTGGTGCCGCCCGCCCCCTGCGCCAGCTCGTAGACGCCGAGCGTGCGGATGCGGTTGGCCTTGCCCGTACGGCCCGCCTCGACGATGCGGTGCGGGCGCTCCACCTCGGTGAACGTCGCATCGGCCCAGCTGAAGCGGTTGCCGGGCGCCTTCACGCGAAAGCGCGCACCCGCGCCACGACCCACGGAGTCGATGCGCGTCAGGTGCCAGTCGACCAGGTAGTGGTCGGTGAACGACCGGTGGTTGGCGATGTCCTGGAGGTAGTCGAAGACCTGCTCGCGGGGAGCGTCAACAACGATCGACACGGTCATGGCGTGCATCGGCGGCAGTCTATAAACGCCGGCGGGCGACGGCTACGCGGCGCGCGCGGCCAGGCGCACGGTGTGGCCGTGCTCGGAGTGGCGCACCAGTTCGGTCGCCGCCGGGTGCTCGCGGCGCAGCGGCCGGCAGAGCTCGCAGACGATGCCCTTGCCGCGCTCGTACAGGTGGATGCGCTCGCCCACGAGCGGCGTGCGCCCGCAGTCGTTGCAGCGGTGGCGGTCGGCCACTAGCGCCCCCACGCCGCGGCGCAGGAGCGAGCGCTCCAGCTGCTCTATGTGGGTGATCGCCTCGGCCATCGTCGCTCGCCTGCGGATTTCGCCGCCCGCGGCCGGGCTCCTTCCGAAGATCGTCCGCCAGCTTTCAGGAGACAGTTTGCGGCTGGTGCGGGGTGGGTAGAAGTCACCTGCTCCTGGAGTCCCCCCAGGAAGTCCCTTGACCCCCGTCCTTGGCGCCCTGTCGCTGGATCCCCGGCCTCTGGCCGGAGCCGCCGGCCTCTTATGCAGGGCCGTCGAGGCTCTTACGAAGCGTTTATGACGATCGCCGACAATGTCCCATGACCTCGAATTCGCCCCCGAAGACCCCATTTGACAAGCTCGTTATGATTGCTACGAGGTCACGTAGGCAGAAGCTTCCCGAAGCGTCACCGCCGCCGAGACGAAAGGGAGATGCAGCATGATGGAGTCACTGACATCGGGCACCATCGCCGGCTCAGGCTCGTTTCGCTGTCAGCGCTGCGGCTACGTGCTGACGCTGGCCGCCTGCGACACGCTCGGCGACTGCCCCGGTTGCGGCGGGCGCAGCTTCGTGCGCGCGTCGCTGTTCAGCACGGGCCGTCTGCACAGCACCGAGAACGTCACGCCCGACGACGAGGTCGAGCGCGAGGCGTGGCTGACGGCCGTGCGCGAACGGATGGAGGAGCCCGGCGAGTACATCGTCTACGAGGAGAGCGGCGAGCCCAAGATCGTGGCGCTCACGCGCGAGTGGACGCGCATCGGGCGCAGCCTGGCCGCGGATGTGCGCTTCGACGACCCCACGGTCTCGCGCCGCCACGCCCTGATCGTGCGCCAGCCCGACGGCGTGCGCGTGCTCGACGACCGCAGCCTCAACGGCGTGTTCGTCAACGGCGAGCGCATCGAGTGGCGCGTGCTCCAGGACGGCGACGAGATCCTTGTCGGGCGCTACCGCCTGGGCTTCCTCAGCGTGACGGCCGCCGAGCTGGGCGGGCAAGGTCAGGCGCCGGCGCGCAGCGGGCTGCATTCGGTGGGCTGAGGGCCAGTCCCTCACGCCGGCGCGCACGCACGGGGAGCGAGGGCAGCGCCGGGCGCGTAGTATCGCCCGCCCATGCCTCACACGATCGCAGTGCTCTCCCAGAAGGGGGGCACGGGCAAGACGACCACCGTCCGCACGCTCGCCGACGCGCTCGGCCGCGCGCAGGTGAGAACGCTGTCGATCGACCTCGACCCGCAGGGCAACCTGTCGGACTACCTCGATGTGCCGCCGGACGCGGAGCCGACGATCGCGGACGTGCTGTCGGGCAGGGCGACGCTCGCGCAGGCGATCCACGACGAGGCGGTGGTGCCGGCCAATCTGAGCCTGGCCGAGGCCGAGCTGATGCTGGGCGGCAAGATGGGCCGCGAGCTGACCTTGCGCCGGGCGCTGGCGAAGGCGCCGGAGGGCTACGAGGTGGTGCTGATCGACTGTCCCCCCTCGCTGGGGCTCTTGACGGTGAACGCGCTGGTGGCAGCCGACTACGCGCTGGTCACGGCCGAGGCGCAGTACTTCGCGCTGCAGGGCGTGGAGCAGGCGATGGAGGTGATCGAGCTGGCCCGCGACAGCCTCAACCCCGAGCTCGAGCTGCTGGGCATCCTGCTGAACCTGGCCGACATGCGTACGGTGCACTCGCGCGAGGCGCTGGCGTCGCTGCGCGAGAGCTTCGGCGAGAAGGTGCTCGACAGCGTCGTGCGCTCCTCGATCGCCTACGCCGAGTCGGCCGAGCGCGCGGTGTCGATCATCGACCACCGCCCCGACCTGGGAGCCGACTACCTGGCGCTGGCCGATGAGCTGCTGGGGCGCTTGCCGGGGATGGCGCAGGCGCGGGAGCGGTTGGCGGCGCTGCACGGCTGAGACTCCACCTCGGCCCCTACATACCCTCCACGTAGGCCCCCTGCACCTCAAAGGGCGTGCGCAGCAGGGTGGCCCAGCCGTCGATCTCGGCGGCGAGCGCCTGGGCGACGGTGCCGGTGTGCTCGTAGAAGCACCACACGAGCACGGTGGGTCCGGCGCCGGAGATGGTGGCCCCGAGCGCGCCCAGCTCGCGGGCGCGCTCGAGCAGCTCCAGGGAGCGCGGGAAGAGCGGCCCGCGGCGGGACTGGTGCAGGCGGTCGTGCAGGCCGCGCCCGAGGAGATCCCAATCCCCGCGGGCGAGCCCGAGCGTGAGCAGCGAGGCGTGCGCGACGTTGAAGACGGCCTCCCCCAGGGGCACCTCGGCGGGCAGGGCGGCGCGCGCGCGGCGCGTATTGACGGCCTCGTGAGGCACGACGGCCAGCGCCTCGAGGCCGGTGGGAGGATCGAAGCGCACGGCGTCGGCGTCGGCGCACACGACGAAGCCGCCGTGCAGAGCGGCGGCGGCGTTGTCGGGATGGCCCTCGATCTCGCAGGCCAGCTCAAGCAGCGGGGCGTCCAGCTCGAACAGGTGATCGGCGGCCATCAGGCCGGCGACGACGGCCGCGGCGCTCGATCCGAGCCCGCCGGAGAGGGGGATCTGCGAGCGGATGCGGAAGGTGAGGCCATCGGCGGGGTGCAGCCGCTCGAAGGCGCGCACGCACAGGTTCTCGCGTCCGCGCGCGACCGACAGGTCGGTCTCGACGGCAAAGCGTCCGGTCTCCTCGACCTCCAGTTCCAGGTGCAGCGAGAGCGCGGCGGCGAGGCAGTCGAAGCCCGGGCCGAGGTTGGCCGAGGAGGCGGGCACGCGCACGCGGCGACGGCGAATCACGCGAGGCCGCCCCACGGCGTTAGACGGCGGCGAATCACCCGGCCGGCCCCGGCGTCCGCGGACAGCCCGGCCTACGCGTCACCCAGGACCGCCTCTTCCAGCGCGGCGCGCTCGGCGGCGCAGTGGATGGTGACGCCGTCGTTGTTCTCAAGCGCGGTCTCGGGGTCCTTGAGGCCGCGCCCGGTGAGAACGCAGACGACGCGCTCGGCGCCGTCGGCGCCGTACTTGAGCAGGCCGGCGACGGAGGCGGCGGAGGCGGGCTCGCAGAACATGCCTTCGCGCGAGGCCAGCAGCCGGTAGGCGGCCAGGATCTCATCGTCGGAGACCGCACGGATGGAGCCGCGCGAGGCGGTGGTGGCGTCCATGGCGTCCTCCCAGCGGGCGGGGTTGCCGATGCGGATGGCCGAGGCGACCGTCTCGGGGTGCTCGACGGGGTGGCCGAGGACGAGCGGCGCGGCACCCTCGGCCTGCAGGCCGAACATGCGCGGGGAGGCGCCCATCTCGGTGAAGCCGCGCCAGTAGGCGGTGATGTTGCCGGCGTTGCCAACGGGGATGAAGAGCGCGTCGAGATCGCCTTCGAGGTCCTCGAGGATCTCGAAGGCGGCGGTCTTCTGACCTTCGATGCGAAACTCGTTGACGGAGTTGACGAGCGCGATGGGGTGCGTTTCGGTCAGCTCGCGCACGAGCGCGAGGGCGTGGTCGAAGTTGCCGTCGAGCGCGATCACGCGCGCGCCGTGCATCAGCGTCTGCGCCATCTTGCCGGCGGCGATCTTGCCGTCGGGGACGATCACCGCGCAGGTGATGCCGGCGCGGGCGGCGTAGGCGGCGGAGGAGGCGGCGGTGTTGCCGGTGGACGCGCAGATGACGGCCTTGGCGCCGTCGCGCACGGCGGCGGAGACGGCGCAAGTCATGCCGCGGTCCTTGAAGGAGCCGGTGGGGTTGGCGCCCTCGAGCTTGAGGCGCACCTCGGCACCGGTCATCTGCGAGAGAACGGGCGCGCGCAGCAGCGGCGAGGAGCCCTCCTGGAGGGTGACGATGGGGTCGCCGGGCGCGAAGGGGAGCCGGTCGCGGTAGCGCTCGATCAGGGGGATGTGGCACTTGCTCATACGTTGAACTCCTCTTCGATGACTCTTATCGCACGCGGCGCGGAGCGCAGGAAGTCAAGCTCGGCGATCCGCTGCAGGGCGTCGTCCAGGCGCGACTGCGAGATCGGGTGGATGACCATGACCAGGCGCGCGTTCTCGCCGAGACCGCGCTGCACAACGGACTTGATCGACGCGCCGCAGTCGCCGAGGACGTTGGCGACTTCGCCGAGGACGCCGGGGCGGTCGGCGACCTCCATGTGCAGGTAGAAGGAGGAGGAGACGTCGCGCACGAGCGCCAGCGGCTCCAATGGCGGCGGCGGGACGCAGGGCGGGCGCATGACGCTGACGACGTCGCCGAGCACGGCGCTGGCGGTCTGCCGCCCGCCGGCGCCGGGGCCGGACATGGTGATCTCGGTGATGGCGTCGGACTCGACCGTGACCGCGTTGAACGGGCCGCGCACGGAGGCGAGGGGGTGGCCGGCGTAGAGGAAGGCGGGGTGCACGCGCACCGACAGGCCCCCGTCGCGGCGCTCGGCGGTGCCGATCAGCTTCAGCCCGAGACCCAGCTCGCGCGCGTATTGGAGGTCGTCGGCCTGCAGGTGCTCGATGCCCTCGTAGGGGACCTCGTCGAGGTGCACGGGCGTACCGAAGGCGAGACGCGCGAGGATCGCCATCTTGGCGGCGGCGTCGCGGCCGGAGACGTCGTCGGAGGGGTCCGCCTCGGCGTAACCCTGACGCTGAGTCTCAGCTAGAGCCTCCTGGTAGGAGGAGCCGCGCTCCATCTCGGAGAGGATGAAGTTGGTGGTGCCGTTGACGATGCCGTGGATGCGCTCCAGATGGGCGCCGGCAAGGGACTCGGCGAGCACGCGCACGACGGGCACGACGCCGGCGACGGCGGCCTCGAAGCGCAGCTGCACGCCGTTCTCGGCAGCGGCCGCGAACAGCTCCTCGCCGTGCTGGGAGAGCAGCTGCTTGTTGGCCGTGACGACGTGGCGCCCGGCGCGCATCGCGCGCAGCACGTACTCGCGCGCCGGCTCGATGCCGCCGAGCAGCTCGACCACGAGCTCCGAGCCGGCCAGGATCTCCTCGAAGGAGCCTTGAGAGCGGGTTAGCGTGCCGGCGAGCACGGGCGCGCGCCCGGTCAGCCGCTGCACGTACGGTGAGCGCTCGCCGAGCAGCGTGTCGAAGGCCGAGCCGACCGTCCCATGGCCTAGCAGGCCGATCGGGAAGGGTTTGGATGGGTGGGGCCGCGTGTCGGCATTCCCGCCGCGCAGCGCCGCGGATGAGGGCCTAGCGGACATCGCGGTGTGTCAGATCCTCGAAGGTCTCGCGGCGCTGGACGAGCCGCGCGTGGCCGTCCTTGCAGAAGACCACGGGCGAGCGGGGCACGCCGTTGTAGTTGTTGGCCATCGCGTGGCCGTAGGCGCCGGTGACGGGCGTGACGAGAACGTCGCCCGCGCGCGGATCGTCGAGCAGCGCCTCGCGGACGATGACATCGCCGGACTCGCAGTGCTTGCCGGCGAGGATGCAGGGGTGCGAGCCGTCGGGACGATCGACCAGGTGCGCCTCGTAGCGGGCGTCGTAGAGCATCGGCCGCAGGTTGTCGGACATGCCGCCGTCGACGGCCACCCAGGTCGAGACGTTGCGCTTGACGGACTCGACGGTGTAGAGGGTGACGCCGGCGTTGGCCGTCAGCGAGCGGCCCGGCTCGATCAGCAGGCGCGTGTGCGGACCGAGGTGCTCGCGAGCAGCCTCGACGACCGCCGTCACGTAGTCCTCGATCGCGGGCGGACGCTGCTCGGAGGTGTAGGCGACGCCAAGGCCGCCGCCGAGGTCCCACACGGGGAAGGGTCCGAGCGTGGAGAGAGCAAGGGCGGCGCGGCGGAAGGGGGCTAGATCGAGCAGCTGCGAGCCGACGTGCGCGTGGATGCCCTGCAGGTCCAGGCCGGGCACCTCGCGCACGCGCTGGATGGCGGTGGCGATCTCGTCCATGCCAAAGCCGAACTTGGAGAGCGCCTGCCCAGTGGATATCTTCTCGTGCGTCTCGCCGCGCACGTCGGGCGTGGCACGCAGCAGCACGGGCTGCGCGCCGGGCGCGCCGTGGCCCTCCTCGGCGAGCAGTCGCCGCAGGCGGTCGATCTCATCGAAGTTGTCGATGACGATCAGGCCCAGGCGATGGTGCAGGGCCGCGCGCAGCTCGGATTCGGACTTGGCGTTGCCGTGCAGCAGCAGGCGCTCGGGCGGAAAGCCGGCGCGCAGCGCGAGCGCAAGCTCGCCGCCGGAGGCGATGTCGCACCACAGGCCCTCCTCGGCGAAGACTTCGAGCACGGCCGCGCAGGCGCAGGCCTTGGATGCGTAGACGACGGCAAGATCCTGATGGCCTGCGCTGCGCCCGGCCTGCACGAAAGCCTGCGCGCGCGCGCGCAGGTCGTCCTCGACGACGATGTAGGCGGGCGTGCCGAACTCGCGGGCGAGCTCGAGCGCGTCGCAGCCGCCCAGCTCGAGCACGCCGTGCTCGTTGAGGCGCGAGCCGAGCGGATAGACGTGCGAGAGGGTGCTTCCGACGGTGGCCATGACCCGGATTATCGCGGTCGCGTCAGGCCGTCGTCGGACGCCCGGCGCGCAGGGCCGCGCGCAGGCCCCCGGGACCGGCGGCGCGCGCCATGTAGGCGAGCCAGATAAGCCCGATGACGAACAGACCCAGGCTCTCGACCTGCGCGGCGGTGAGCCCCGCAAGCACCTCGCGATTGCGCCGGATGAACTCCACCAGAAAGCGCTCGAGGCCGCTGAAGACGAGGTAGAGCGCGAAGATGACGCCCGGGCGCACGCGGTCGCGCAGGCGCCAGAGCAGGTAGGCGACGAGGCCCATGGCGACGGTCTCGTAGATCGGCGTGGGCTGCACGGTGACGCCGGCGGGCGTCGGCACGGTGCCGTGCGGATAGCCCATCGCCCAGGGCAGCGAGGAGCGGATGCCGTAGTCGCCGTCGCCGGAGACCTGACAGCCGATGCGCCCGATCGCGTACCCGAGCGCGAGCGCGACGGCGCACATGTCGAAGATCCGCAGCTGCAGGACGCGGCGCCAGCGCATCCACAGCAGCACGCCGATGGCGCCGCCGATCGCGCCGCCGTACCAGACGAGGCCGGAGCCGGAGAAGACGCTGCCGAGCAGGTCGTGCTTGACCTGCGAGTAGTTCTGGATCAGGAAGTAGCCGCGCGCACCGACGACGCCGCCGAGGAGTGCGGCAAAGACAAGCTCATAGGCCCAGTCGACCGGCAGATCCAGCTCGCGCAGGCGCCGCGCGATGAGCAGCCCGCAGGCGAGGAAGGCGAGCGCGAACATCACGCCGAAGGTCTTGACGGAGATGCCGAGGATGTCGATTTCGGGTTGCATTGAGCCAGCACTTTAGGGAAGCGCAACCTCGGTCTGCGACAATCCCGGCAAATGGCGACGCACACGGCGAACAGGCGCTCGAACTTCGGCCGCGACGGCGGGCTGCAGGCACGGATGCTGCTGACGATGTTCCTGCTGGGGCTCGTGTACGTGGTGTTCGTGGGGGTCCTGTTCGCGGTCGGCGCGGCGGCGGGCACGATCGTGGTGGTGGCGGTCGTGCTGCTGGCGGTCCAGTTCTTCGCGTCGGACAAGATCGCGCTGGCGACAATGGGCGTGAAGGAGGTATCCCCAGCCCAGGAGCCCGAGTTGCACGGGATCATCGAGCGACTGTGCGTGCAGGCCGACCTGCCCAAGCCGAAGGTGGGCGTGATCGAGACGTCGATGCCCAACGCCTGCGCGATGGGCCGCTCGAAGAAGTCGGCGACCGTGTGCGCGACGCGCGGCATCCTCGAACTGCTTTCGCCGGCGGAGCTCGAAGGCGTGATGGCGCACGAGCTGACGCACGTGATCAACCGCGACGTGATGGTTATGACGCTGGCGAGCTTCTTCGCGACGCTGGCCTCGACGATCGCCCAGTTCGCGCTGTTCTTCGGCGGGGGCTTCGGCGGAGGCTACGGGCGCAACAACGAAGAGGAGGAGGAGGTCATGCTGGTGCTGCTCGTCTCGGTGCTGGTGTACGCGATCTCCTTCCTGCTGCTGCGCGCACTCTCGCGCTACCGCGAGTTCGCAGCCGACCGCGGCAGCGCGGTGTTGACGGGAAGGCCCAGCGCGCTGGCGTCGGCGCTGTTGAAGATCAGCGGCACGATGGAACGCGTGCCGACGCAGGATCTGCGCCGCGCGGAGGGGATGAGCGCATTCTTCATCCTGCCGGCGCGGACGAAGAAGTCGCTGATGAACATCTTCGCCGACCACCCGCCGCTCGAGCAGCGCCTGGCGGCGCTTGAGAAGTTCGAGACCCAGTTGCAGCAGGGCGCGGCTTAGCGTGGGCCTGCTCGACGCGCTGACGGGCCGCCACCAGGTCAAGGGCCCGGCGCCGGACCGGCTGTTTGCGATCACGACGGCCTACATTACGCTGCAGAGCGAGCACCAGATCGAGCCGGCGGGCAGCGCGGCGATCGTCTTCCAGGCATTGGCCACGAGCGAGTTCGAAGCGACGATCCGCGAAATGGAGGAAGTCGTGAAGGCCACGGGCGGCGAGTCGGGCACGCAGGCGGCCACACAGGACGACAGCTACGGCTACCGCTGGATGGTGCTGAAGGGCCCGGCGATCGAAGACCTGG
>Ga0209415_10015287_pt1 | contig 12451 bp, 10 predicted proteins | sample PeaSoiSIISIP2007_FD_187696 | JGI IMG/M metagenome (GOLD analysis project Ga0209415, IMG submission 187696) | Peat soil microbial communities from Weissenstadt, Germany - SII-SIP-2007 (SPAdes) (version 2) | ecosystem: Environmental > Terrestrial > Soil > Wetlands > Peat | place: Germany... | reverse complement strand
GGATAAGGTCAAAATGTCGAGGAGTCCCACGGGAAGAAACCCCTCACCCGGCTGCCACTCTCGCCACCCTCTCCCCAGAGGAGAGGGACGTTGATGACGTTCGTTCTCAGTATACAAGAATCGTGGGAACGAACTCTAAGAAGTCGTTGAAAACAAAGGAAAACGCATGTTTCAAAGTGCGAAAACGAACTCAAAATGGAGCCAATTTTTGGCACAGAATGCGCGAATCAAGCCCTAATTCGGAAGTTGCGCGGAGCGACGGGAAGAAACCCCTCACCTGGCTCGCTACGCTCGCCACCCTCTCAGAGGGCTGCTGCTGACGAGGTTTGGTCGGGAACCCGAAGCAATGCGAGAAAATACAAAAATCGGGGGAACAAAGCGAGAATGTCTATGAAAACAAAGGGCAATGACAAAAAGTCCAGCCCCGTGCTCCCGCCCCTGCGCGGGGCCGTTTCACTTCCCATCTACTGAGAACGCGAGCAGGACATTCCCGTCGATCGCGTTCGTATACCCCGCATTTACGAAAAGCATCCCGTCCACGATGGCCGGTCCCGACTGGTTCATCGAGCCGCCGTGCGCCTTGGCCCCGTTCACGGTGGCGAAGTCGCGCAGAGCATCGAAATCCCAGATGACTGCGCCACCGCTTGTGTCATAAGCGCGCAGATGGCCATCGAGGGACCCCGAGAACACTACCTGTGGGATCACAGTCGGCGGTGCCATCTGGGCAGCGCTGCATCCTGGCGTCGCGGCACAGGACGGTTTAGGCGGCGGCGCATACCAGACTTTCTCTCCTGTAGCGACCTTCAGTGCATACAGACCCCCTCCGGCGTCGGGCCCGGAATCATCCCAATCGGAGCGCGGGAAGTAGACGACGCTGTTGTCCGCGCCTCCTCCCCACTGAATTCCTCCCAATGGCCCCCCATGGCCAATCCGAACTTCCCACAAAATCTTGCCGCGCTGGTCAGGGTCAAGCGCATGCACTATCCCTGACTTCTGCCCGGCGACCAACAATCGTTGCCCATCGGGCAGTGAGCGCAGGATGGGCGGCGAGCCGAAGTCGAAGTCGTTTCCCGGGTCCTGTGGGCAATTGGCCCTGTCGGGTGCGACGCAGGCGATATTCCACCGATCCTGGGAGGTAAACTGCCTCGACCAGAGCAGTTTTCCGGAGTTCATGTCGAACGCCAACACCGCGTCAGAATACTTGGAATCAGGCTCCGAGTAGCTGTTGCCGGTGGCAACGTAGATTGCTTTGGCCTTCAAATCCACTGTGGGTGAGGACCAAACCGCAGCGCCTGAAGAGCCCCAAAGTTTTGTGCCCGCGGAGTTGTGTTGACCGGTGGGCTTGGCACTCTGGGGAATAGTGTATGCTTTCCAATTTATCTTGCCGGACTGGGCATCTAAGGCTACAACACTCCCCCTGAATGTGCAGCAGGGGTACTTCGGGTCCATGGCGGCGCCCTCTTCACCGGAGGAGACAGGCACGTAGAGCCGATCGGCGACTAGCACGGGCGAGCCCGTAATCCGAGCCGCGGGGTGAGGTTCAACATGCGATTTCCAGAGAAGAGAGCCGCTCTCCGCAAGCACAGCGTAGACATTCCCGTTTGTGTCGCCGAAGAAGACTGCGCGGCCGGTGGAATCAACGGAGACTGCTGTCTTAACCGTTGTCTCCGCTTTGTAGCTCCAGAAGGTGCAGCCGGAGCGGGCGTCCAAGGAGTACACGGTTCCATCTTCACTACCCACGAAGAGTCTGCCGCCCGCCACCGTTGGTTGGCCGTAGGTCGCTGACGCGCCGGGGAAACCAAAGGCCCATTTCAGCTTGAGCCGGGGGACCTCTGCCCGTCCCAGGCCCGCGCTGCCTGTGGGTTGGAAGCGGCTGTTGGTGAGGTCCACGCCCCAGCTACTCCAACTGGGATCTCCGACAGTGGAGAAGGACTTTGCGGCGCAGGGACTCAAAGATGGCCCCGGGAGTGAATTGTCCGGGGGTGCAAGGAATTCCGCGAGCGCCGCCCGCTCTTCCGCCGTGAGTTGAGAGCCCTGCGCTTTCATCCTGCCCGATTCGAGGGCGAGCAGTATGGAACCCCTTGACATCTGGTGAAGCTGATCGCGCGTCGGCGCAGCGTATCCACTTCCGGAATGGTGGCAGCTATAACAGTGCGTTTGGAAAAGCTGAGCGCCATCCGGCGACTCGGCTCCCGGACCTGCCACGAGGCCCAGCAACAGAAAAAGGAACGTCCGAGTAGCGAGTAGAATCATGTCCTCTCCCTACCTGTGAGTCGGCTTACCGGCCGGAAGACGCTCGAGGGGGAGGAGTCCGGCCATTCAATTCAATTGAGGCAACTCTTACAGTGCCTTCTGCCTCAACTATGCCCGTCACCTTCACCTTAACGGTCTTTCCAGGCTCGACGGGCGAAATATCGATCGCCTCCTTCGCTTTGAAATCCCCTGCCGCGTCGAATTTCAAGAGTCGCCCACCCGAGATCAACAACCCATAGTGCATCGTCGGCCGGCTCGCTGTGCATGCCGTGGCCACGTCCTCGAGCATTTTGGCCCTCTTCAGTTGTGCCGTTTGCATCGCAATTTGCCGCTCGCTGGCCTCCGGCTCTCCGTCGGAATCCATGGCCCAGTCGGCATGGCTCGGCGTTTCCGGTTGCCCCTGCGGCGACCACGCTCCGGAATTCCGTCCTTGCCCGGCACGTTGAGAACTTTGCAGAGTCTGCCAGAACTCTGATCAGGGGTCAGGGAAAAGGGCTCCGTCGGTGCCCGGAACCCGACGCAAGGCTTTGCTCAGACAGTCAGCATCTACCAGACTCCCCGTCCACTTTCGAACTCTTTGGGTCTTTTCATGTGGAGCAGGCCTCGGGTCTTGAGGCCCGCCGCCCTGCGGGAGACCTGTGCTGGGGGAAGCGCTGTGGGAAGCTGTCCCGGCGACTTGATTTGCAGCGGTCGCGTGTAAAACATAATCGGAGTGCTCGCTGGGGATGGCAGCGTAGACAAACCCAGCCACGATAGTCGTCAGCGACAGCCGTGTGACCAACGAAGATAACTTGAAGTCACCCCTAACCTTCATCTCTCACCCTTCTTGGCATCGCCCCAAAGAGAAGGCAAGCAATGATTCCGCCAAACTTTCCGAGCTTGGACTACTTCGATATCTTCAAGAAATGCCGAGGGTTAGGGGCTGCCGTGGAATCGGCCTATTCTTGTGGGGAGGAGGATTTTACACGTGAGGTGCAGAGGATTTTCCGACTTGCGGACGAGCTTTTTTGAAATCTCCACTGTCACCTCGATCCTCAAAGCAATGTAAATTCGGGGACGAGCCCGCTCCTGGAATGTAAGATTTGCGGGGGTTGATCGCGCCTGTGCTCGCTAAGTCTATGTATTCAGAGATGATCTAGGGTGGACTCTCACGTGCTACAAAATGTCGCAGGGAGGGCGAGACCTCTGAAATCCGGCAGTTCTGGAAGTCGTCGGAGGGAGTCCGCCCTCCTCCCCTGCACTACAGGCGTCCCGGAGGTGGTTCTGATGCGGGCAATACCAATCGTCCTCGCTGTTTTGGCAGTTTTGGCGGCGATTAGTTTCGTTGGTTTCTTCGGAATCGTCACGCCGATAGCGACGGCAACCATTCTGTTAGTTCCAGCCACTTTCATGGCGAGCCTGGTCATCGGCTTCGCCTCACGAAGGCGAAGCTGGTTTGGGTAGCCATGGCCCTCGAAGCGGAGTCAAGCCGAAAACTCGGTACCGCGTGGAACGACCGGCTGCGAGCTCTGAAGAACATCCCGCCGGTGCTGCGCATCGTTTGGGAATCAGGCCCGACGGCTGTTTTGTGGGGATGCTCATTGCGCGTGGTGGCGGGCTTGGTGCCACTTTCCACCCTGGCTGTGACTCGGTGGATCATTGACGCCGTGGTCGCCCATGTGGCCAGAAGGCAGCCTCTCACCCGCGCCTTTTGGTGGTACGTGGCACTGGAATTCGGCCTCGCCAGCCTGGGCACCGTGCTGACCCGCGCCATCGTTTACTGCGACAGCCTGCTGGCCGACAAATACATACGCCACATCAGCGTGCGGGTTATGGAACATGCCTCCCGCGTGGACCTTCCCCAGTACGAAGATCCATCCTTCCATGACCGGCTCGAGCGGGCGCGAGTTCAAGCCACGGACCGCCTGGTGATGATCCAGGCCATCGGCAACATCTTTCAGCAAGCGATCATTACCGGCACCCTGGCGGCCAGCATTATCTTCTTCTCGCCGTGGCTTCTACTCATCTTGGTTGCGTTTGTGGTTCCTGCCTTTTTGGGGGACAGCCACTTCGCCTTCCTCGGTTACGCGCTCAACTTCCAGCTTACTCCCATCCGCCGGGAACTCGATTACCTGCGCACTCTGGGTGCAAGCAAGGAAAGCGCCAAGGAACTGAAGCTGTTTGGAATGAGTTCATTTCTCACCGAGCGTTACAAGAACCTCTCCGATGAGGTTTACCGCCGGAACATCGAGTTGGCGGGCCGCAAGCTGAGGGTGGGAACGTTGCTCTCCGTGGTGACGACAGCAGGTTATTACTCGGCGTACGCATACGTCATTTACCGGACCCTCCTCGGGGCGATCAGCATCGGCACTCTGACATTTCTCACCGGCGCTATTGCGGGAGCCAGCGCAAATATTCAGATGATGTTCTCGACGTTTTCAGGGATTGCCGACCAGGCGCTTTTCCTCACCGACTTGCTGGCTTTCTTTGCGGTCCGGCCGACCATCACTTCTCCCGCAGCGGCTTTACCTGCTCCCCGGCCGATCCGGAGAGGGTTCGAATTCGAGAAGGTCTCTTTCGCATACCCCGGCGCGTCCAAACTGGTTCTCGACAACATCTGCCTGCGCATTGAGTCCGGCGAGCGGATTGCATTGATCGGCGAAAACGGACAAGGCAAGACGACCTTGGTCAAGCTTCTGACTCGCCTCTACGACCCGATTTCCGGCAGGATTCTACTGGACGGAATCGACTTGCGCGAATACGACCTCGAGGATTTGTATAGCCAGGTGGGCGTTATCTTCCAGGATTTCATGCGCTATGACATGACCGCCGAAGAGAATATCGCGGTCGGCAAAATTGATGAACTGCATAACCCCGCCCGAATTGCCCTGGCTGCGGCACAGAGTCACGCGGACGCGGTGATTCGAAAACTCCCCGGCGGATATAAGCAGATGTTGGGGCGGCGCTTCGATGGCGGGTTGGATCTGTCCGGCGGCGAGTGGCAGAAGATCGCCCTGGCGCGGGCGTATCTTCGGGATGCCCAGGTTCTCATTTTGGATGAACCCACGGCTTCCCTGGACGCGCGTTCGGAGAGCGAGGTCTTCGAGCGGTTCGCGGAATTAACGGAAGGGAAGACGGCGCTGCTGATTTCACACCGCTTCTCAACCGTCCGGATGGCGGACCGGATCCTCGTCCTGGAGGGTGGACGGATTGCTGAACAGGGCAGCCACCATCAGCTCATGTCGCGAGGCGGGCGTTACTCCGAAATGTTCGAACTGCAGGCCGCGAACTACCGCTAGGGGCTGGGGGCTAGGGGTTAGGGACTAGCCCCTGGCCTCAACAGGGCATGGAAAATCAGTCAAACAACACTGAACCACAGATTCCGCTCCGGGCAAGCGGAATTGCCGCTTCTATGCTCGTTGTTCGCCAGGCGCCTGTGGAGCGGCCAGATTCTGTGGAGGACGCTTCCCGGCTGAAAAGCATAGCTGAAAACGAAGCGCGCAGTTGGCGGCTCACAAATGAGAAGTCAAGCCACAAGGCCCTCAAAAAGAAATGGTACAACGCTTCTAGGGTCATTAACTCGGCACTCGACCAATCGCGAGAGTTGACGGGAGCAGATGATTCCGCCGTGTTTGGCGGGAGCGATTTGCGGGTCAACGCGAGGCTGCTTGAAGCAGCGATTGCCGATACCCGCGAGTTATCCCTAGCGGCTCGGCAACTGCCGGAGGTCCTGGTGAGAGATAACCAGGTCATCACGCGCGCGTATGCCGCAGTGGCCGCGTACCTCCGGGCCGTGGATTGGAAGTTCCACGATGAGACTTTCGTTGCTTTCATATCGACCGTTCAAGGTAGTGATCCCCTGAGGATTCGTGAACTGTGGGTGCTCAAGCCCCTGATGCAGCTTGTGTTGTTGGGGGAGATTGGGAGTTTTCTGTCCGCGCAAACTTCCGCCGCCGCCGGCAAAAATGCCGGCGGGCCGCAGACCTTGGAATACCGGTCTCCGCTCGATGCCTTCGTCGATTGTATGCGGGCGTTGGAGGGCGCGCCCTGGAGGGCGATTTTTGAGCGCCTCAGCGGCGTGGACCACATCCTCCGTGACGATCCTTCCGGGGCTTATTCGAGAATGGATCTCGAAAGCCGCAACCTCTACCTCCACGTCATCCACCAACTCGGCGCCGCGTCGAAAATCGAAGAGCCGGAGATCGCCCGCCGGGCGGTTGCGCTGGCGCGCGCCGCCCGGCAAGACACGGTTTCTCACCCGCGCCTCCGAGACCGTCGGAGCCATGTTGGTTACTATCTGATCGGCGAAGGACGCAGGCCGCTCGAAAGACAAATCCACTTTCGCCCCACCTTTGCGGAGCGGGTCCAGCGAGCCGTCCTGGCCTCGCCCGATGTTTACTATTTCTTGGGCATTGAACTCGTGGTTTTCGCCGTCATCGCTTTCCTCTTGATCGGCGTGCGCTCGCCGGTATCGGCGATCGCGGGGTTCGCCCTTCTATTCCTTCCTGCCACGGAAGCCGCCTGGGGCGTGATGAATCAACTGACGTCGTTCGTCCTGCCGCCCCGCGTGCTTCCCAAGCTCGACTTCTCAGAGGGCATCCCGCCAGACTGTTCCACCCTGGTGGTGGTGCCGACGCTGTCGTTAAATGAATCTTACGTCCGCCGCATGGTCAGGGAACTCGAGATTCGGTTTCTGGCCAATCGGGACGCACACCTCTATTTCGCCTTGCTTACGGATGCCCCTGATTCACAATTTCCCACCGACCAAAGCGACGAACTGGTCTCTCTCTGTTCGGTCCTGATCGAAGAGTTGAACCGCAAATACGGCGGCGAGGGCGTATCGCCGTTCTTCCTCTTTCATCGTTTTCGATCTTTCAACCCCAGTGAAGGGTCGTGGATGGGCTGGGAGCGGAAGCGGGGAAAGCTACTGGACTTGAATGAACTGCTACGCGGAGGAGAAGACAATTTCCCGGTGAAGGTCGGGGACCTTTCGGTGCTCGCGACGATAGCGTACGTCATCACACTGGACTCCGACACCCAACTGCCGCGCGGCGCCGCCCGCCGGCTGGTCGGTACCTTGGCCCATCCCTTGAACCGTGCCGTCGTCTCCTCCAGGACCAATACCGTCGTCGAAGGGTACGGCATGCTGCAGCCGATTGTTGGAATCAGTGTCCAATCCGCCAGCCGTTCCCTCCTGGCCAACATCTACTCCGGGCAGACGGGGCTGGATCTTTACACCCACGCCAACTCGGACCTCTACCAGGACCTCTTTGGCGAGGGGAACTTTGCCGGCAAGGGAATCTACGAAGTTGACGTATTCCGCAAAGTTCTCAGGCGGAGATTCCCGCGTAATGCGATTCTCAGTCACGATCTCATTGAAGGAACGTACACGCGAGCCGGGTTGGTGTCGGACATTGAAGTCATCGACGATTACCCCACGCACTTCAGCGCCTACAGCCGGCGCCAGCACCGCTGGGTGCGCGGGGACTGGCAGATCATGCTGTGGCTGCTGCCGCGTGTGCCGGACGCTTCGGGGAACAAGAGTGCCAACCCTTTGTCGCTGCTCTCCCGTTGGAAGATACTTGACAACCTCCGGCGCAGCCTCGTTGAGGCCGCCACGTTTGTTCTCCTAGTGGCGGGTTGGTTGTCGCTGCCCGGCAGTCCAAGCCGTTGGACGTTCGCAGCACTTGTCCTGCTCCTGATCCCCGCCTATCTTCAACTGGTACTTTCCTTGCTCCGGCTTCAACCGCGGCAAAACCTCGCGCCAAACCTGAAACGGGTTGCGGAAGCCTTCATCACGGGGCAAATCAACGTCTTCTTCACGTTGGCGTTTCTGAGCCACCGGACGCTGGTCACGCTCGACGCGATTTTCCGCACCCTCGTGCGCGTGACCATCACACGCAAGAGGCTGCTGGAGTGGGAGACTGCGGCGCAGGCAGAGTTTGAGGAGAGAAAAACCCCGGTGGATGTCTACCTGGGCTGGACCCCCTGGCTCTCCCTGGTGATCGCTGCCGCCGTCGCCCTCCTTCACCCCTCGGCACTGCCCATTGCCGCGCCCTTCTTGGTTCTGTGGGCGTCGGCTGGACCCATGGCGCTTTGGCTGAATCGGCCCTTACGCTCCGAAAGAACCAAAGCCACTGCCGCCGAAGAGGAGTTATTGCGAGGCGCCTGCCTGCGCACCTGGCGGTTCTTCCGCCAATCGACCAAAGATTGCGGCAACGGCTTGGCGCCTGACAATATTCAAAGGGATCCGCCCGCCGTTGCGCAGCGCATCTCGCCTACGAATCTCGGACTCTTGCTGAACGCGCAGCTTGCCGCCTATCAGCTCGGGTATCTCACCTTGCCGGAGTTTGTGCAGGAGGTGGAGAAGATTCTGGCGACCATGAAGACGCTGCGTCGATATCGCGGCCATTTCCTTAATTGGTACGACACGGAAACGCTCGAGCCGCTGGAGCCGTGGTTTGTCTCGAGCGTCGACAGCGGCAATTTGGTGTGCAGTCTGTGGACATTGAAGCAAGGCTGCCTGAAAGCGATCGAGGACCCTCTGTTTCCCGCCGTGTCTTGGCAGGGGTTGTATGACCACATCAATCTGCTGGATGAACTGGCATCGCGCGCCGCGCCCAATTCCAGTTCGGCTCGCGCCTTGCGGAGAATGAATGCGCAGCTCGAATTGTTGCGCGAACATGGCAGCGCATGGCGGCGATCGTTGCCGCGGCTCGAACAGGACTTGCGCCAAATCTCGGGGAGCCTGATGGAGCAGTCCGGATCCGTCGAGGAATTGTGCTGGTGGGTCGCCGAGACCACGCGCCGGACAAAAGCCCTTCGCGACATGATGGAGCGACTGGCTCCTTGGTTGTCTCCCCAGAACCGGGACTTGCTGAATCAGATTTCCGACGAAGTGCCGAGAGGGTCGTCGGAGCTGACGCTCACCTCGCTTTGGCCGGCTTCGGCAGACATCGAAATTCAGCTCAGCAACTACCTGGCAAACCCCAACGCGGGCCCTGAGCTGCGCGAGACCGCCAGCGCCTTGCGAGAGCAGCTTTCAGCTTCGCTGGCCGAGGCCGACAAACTGGTGAAGAAACTTACCGAATTGGCCGATGAGACGGACCGGTTAGTTCAAGGCATGGACTTTCGTTTCCTCTACAATCGGTCCAGGAAGCTGCTTTCCATAGGCTGTGACGCCAGGAGCGACGCCCCGATGGCGGGTTGCTACGATTTGCTGGCGTCCGAGGCGCGTTCCGCCATCTTTGCGGCGATCGCCAAGGGCGACATACCACAGGAAACCTGGTTCCATCTAGGGCGGGCGCAGGTTCTGTGGCGCGGACGGGGCGTCCTGCTCTCCTGGAGCGGCACCATGTTCGAGTATCTGATGCCCGCTCTGTGGTTCAAGCACTACCCGCGCACCCTGCTCGAGCAAAGCGCGCGCGTGGCCGTGCAGTGCCAGAAGGATTGGGCGGAAGAACGGGGAATGCCGTGGGGCATTTCTGAAGCCGCCTATAACGTCCAGGACGCAGCCGGGCATTACCAATACCGTGCTTTTGGCGTCCCAGCTTTGGCCATCAATCCCAATCCGGAAGAAGACGTTGTGGTTTCTCCCTACGCAACGTTCCTGGCCCTCGCCTTCGATCCCCGCCAGGCGGTGCGCAACCTCCAGCGTATGACGGAACTCGGCTGGTTGGGGGAATTGGGTTTCTACGACTCGATCGATTTCGCGCCCTCGCGAGTGGAATCGGGACAGCAATTCAAAGTGGTGCCCTGCTGGATGGCTCACCATCAGGGCATGAGCCTGCTGGCCGCCTGCAACCTGCTCACGGACGGCGCCATTCAGAAACTATTCCATTCCGAGCCCGCGGTCTGCGCCACGGAATTGTTGCTGCATGAGAAGCTGTTGCCCGTCAGCATTCCCATTGACCGTGCCAAATCGAGAACTTCCCGCTAGGGTGCCCGCCCGAACGCTTAGGTGAGATTCCGGCTCCAAGCAACGCCGGGCTTCGCCCTGCGCCAGCCGACGTATGCGCCACCTGCGGATAAATCTTCTTGGGCATTCGTATTCCTGTGATATCATGCGCCGGTCGTGCCGCATCTTCTCGACGAGCAATACCGGCGATTAAGGGGGATAGCCTCCAAGAATCTTGGAGGCGTACCTGTCGGTAGTCTTATTTCCGAGATGGCATTGCACTCCCGCGAGATACTTGCAGGCATCGAGCGCCGCGTGTACACGTCCGCCGTCGCGGGAAAGAGGTATTTCGGATTCACAGGAATGGTCGATTCAAGGCCGATCAATGAAGCTGTCTACGTTGAGGATGATGCCGAATTCGCTCGCCTCCTTCGGTCTTTTCAGAAGAGTTTGTCGGAAACTTCGGCAAATGAGATTGTGAAATTAGTCTACACAATAGCCTACAGCGTGTTTGCAGCTAATGACGTGAACGAAGTTGGGCGGAAGGCCTCTGCTACCTTTTTCGAGATTCTCGTAGGTCACATAGTGGCTCGGGTTTTGCGCGTATCGCCGCGCAAAAAGGTCAAGGTTCCCGAAACCGGAGCCGACCTTACGACCGACTATGTTTTCGACCCTGGCAACAGGAGACGGAAGATCCATCTTCCGATCAAGACTTCTACACGCGAGCGTGGAGTGCAGGCTTGGGTCCATCAATTGGTATTGGATCGAATTTTCGGAGATGACATTTATAGAGGGGTTCTCGTTGTGGCAGCAGAAACAAAGCGGGCCACCAAGACAGGCGTGATAACAGAAATTTGCGTTCCACAACAGTTCCAGATGTTCCAGTCGAGGGTTGCGAAGATTAGCCGCATTTACTACCTAGATCCGCCCCAAACATATTTAGACCTGTCCGGCGGTGAGGAACTGCAGCGTCTGGAGGTTAAGTCGTTCGGGAAGGCCATAGCAGAGCTTCCAGCGCTTTTGCGAGCTTAGGTACGCCTCTTCTTCTTGGACTTTCGGAAGACCAGAAAGTACGAGTGATTCTTGCGAGCGTGAACCTGCCGGATCACCCGGCTCACCCCAGGACGGTTGTTTCGCAAAAGCACAAACAAATCCTCCACAACGAATCCATTCTGGGTAAGTTCGTTGATAATTTCCACGTGCGTCAACCGCTGTTGGTTGGCGCAGACCTCATCTCCACACTTGACGATGTAAATGCCCTCATCTCTTAGGACCCGATGTGCTTCATGCGCAGACTCAAAATATAGGTCCAGAACGGCCTCGTGATATTTTTTCCCCGACCCGTCGCGAGCAGCATTATTTCTGTAATACGACTCATAATTCTGATGGTTTACGTGGGCTGTCCCGCCCGGTGTGTGCATATAAGGAGGGTCAAAGACAACACAGTCTATCTCGTCGTCCTTGTACGGAAGGCTACGGCAGTCAACCCCATCCTTCAGGTCTGTTGGTAGTAGCTTATATCTATCTTTCGGAATCTCCTTCCAAAAAACTCCCTTGCCAAAGGTTACGTCAGCCACCGTACTCTTTGCGGCCACATAAAGGGAAACTACATCTCTGAAAAGCCCCTCGTTTGTACCTTGATGAGCAGTGAAAATCAGGTTGTTCGTGGAGATTCCAGCAGGGGATTTACGTTTATTCTTGAGGGGTGCCCCCGTCATTCGCGAGATGGGTGCCGTGGCCATCGGCTCGGTGTCTGCCAAGTATTGTAATGCCATTTGTTCCAGCATCAGTAATATTATCGGCTGGCACCGACTTCCGCAAGAGAGTCTTTCAAGCCAATGGACTCCCGGGGCTGGCGCAGCTCCGCGGTCTCTGTTCATTCCGGCTCCACGCAACACAGGGCTTCGCCCTGCGCCAGCCTCGCATTTCTCCTACAGCTTTTGACATGCTCCAGTGGTGGACCGGCGCACGCCAGTGCCGTCGGGGAAATTAACTTGTTTGGTACTTGACAAAACCAGTAATATATGCTAGAGTCGTCTGGTACGGTCGGCAGGCGGTTAGGCGCTGCCGGATAGGTTATGCCTCTTCCTCGGTTTAAGTTCGTAGTCCCTGCCTGTGCTTCCTGCCTCCTGCCCAGTCAAGAAGTCGAGGAGTCTCACCTTTTGTGGGGACGGCTCGCATGCCCCCCCTGCTCCCCAACTTTCCGATTCATGGAGAAAACTTCCTTACGCAAATCAACTTGTCTTACTCCCCAGCGGCTCGACGCCGCTCGGCGCAATTCGCAGCGCTCCACCGGACCCCGCAGCGAGGCCGGAAAAGAGC
>Ga0209415_10015286_pt1 | contig 12452 bp, 6 predicted proteins | sample PeaSoiSIISIP2007_FD_187696 | JGI IMG/M metagenome (GOLD analysis project Ga0209415, IMG submission 187696) | Peat soil microbial communities from Weissenstadt, Germany - SII-SIP-2007 (SPAdes) (version 2) | ecosystem: Environmental > Terrestrial > Soil > Wetlands > Peat | place: Germany... | reverse complement strand
GTGTGGGAGGTCGTCCCGCAGCTGGCCGAGACGATCATCAAGGAAGAGATCGCCCGCCTCACCAAGGAATAGGGCGCCCCTCACGCGGGTCGCTCCATGGCTACATTCTTAGGTGGCCATGGCAGAAGGCGACGATCCGCTCAAGAGCCTCGGGCGCACGATCGCGCGCATCGAGGAGCTGCTCGAGCGGCTGCCGCTGGACGTCGCCAAGGACCTGCGGGCCCGCGTCGCGACGCTGCGCACCGTGCTGCTCGACAAGCGCCCCCCGGCGCTGGTGCTGGTGGGCCGGCGGGGCGCGGGCAAGTCGTCGCTGGTGAACGCGCTCTTCGGCGCGAAGATGGCCGAGCTCGGGCACGTGACGGCGCAGACGGGGCGCGGCCGCTGGTACACCTACGAGCGCGGCGGCGGCGCCATGCGCGTGCTCGACACGCGCGGGATGCAGGAGGGCGGCAGCCCCGCAGAGGCGGACGACGCGGGGACGGCGCTCGAATCCATCGCGGTCGAGATCCGCACGCAGGCGCCCGACGTGGTGGTCTTCGTGGCGAAGGCGAGCGAGGTCGACGCGGCCATCGACGCCGACCTCGACGCCCTCGAGCGCGTGTACGACGAGATCCGGCGCGCCCACCGTCTCGAGCCGCCGCTGGTCGTGGTCGTCACGCACTGCGATCTGCTCGAGCCCAAGGCCGTGCGCCTGCACGAGGAGGCCCGCGAGAAGGCCGAGGACCTCGAGGAGAAGAAGCGCCACGTGACGCTGGCCGAACACGCCCTCGGCCGCAAGCTGGACTCCCGCGACAAGGTGAGGCCGCGCCACGTCGCGACCGTGGGCGTCAGCTCGTACATGTCGTGGCGCTCCGACGGCACGATGCGGGCCGACGAGCGCTGGAGGATCGACGACCTGACCGCGACGCTGTTCCGCCACCTGCCGGACGCGAGCCGCGCCGAGCTCGCGCGCGTGACGCAGGTGAAGGCGGTGCAGGAGGACCTCGCGACGACGCTCGTGAGCGCGACCGCGGCCCTGTGCGCCGGCATCGGGGCGGTCACCTTCATCCCCCTCGACGTGCTCACGCTGACGGCGCTTCAGGCAGGGATGGTCGCCGGCATCGCCTGGATCGGCGGGCGCGCCGTCGACAAGCGCGGGGCGACCGAGTTCATGACGGGGCTCGGCCTCAACGTGGGCGTCGCGTTCGGCCTGCGCGAGCTCGTCAAGACGATCGTCAAGCTCTGGCTCCCTGCGGGGGGCGCGGTCGTCTCCGCCGCGGTCGCCTTCACCGGCACCTCGGCCATCGGGGCGGCCGCCAAGGCGTACTACATCCGCGGCGTGTCCCTGGCCGACGCCCGCAAGGTGTTCCGGCGCGGCCGGCGCGACTCGGACCGCGGCTAGTGTGCTAATTCGCTCGGTGCGATGATCGCGCCGACGCCCACCCTCGATCAGCCGTACGATCCCGCGCTCGTCGAGCCACGCTGGTACTCGTACTGGGAGACCCACGGCGTCTTCGCGGCCAGCGACGACCCGGCCGACACGCGCCCCGTGTACGTCGTGCCGATGCCGCCGCCCAACGTCACCGGCTCGCTGCACATGGGCCACGCCCAGCGCTGCACGCTCGAGGACACGCTCGTCCGGTGGCACCGCATGCGCGGGTACAACGCACTCTGGCAGCCCGGGACGGACCACGCCGGCATCGCCACGCAGCTCGTGGTCGAGAGGATGCTCGCCAAGGAGGGCAAGACGCGCCACGACCTCGGCAGAGAGGCCTTCGTCGCGCGCATCTGGCAGTGGCGTCGCGACACGGGCGACCGCATCCTGCTCCAGCAGCGCATCCTGGGCGCGAGCCCCGACTGGTCGCGCTCGAAGTTCACCATGGACGCGGACCTGAGCCGCGCGGTGACCGAGGCGTTCGTCCGCCTCTACGAGCAGGGGCTGATGTACCGCGCGACGCGGCTCATCAACTGGTGCCCCGAGTGCCGCACGTCGCTGAGCGACCTCGAGGTCGAGAACGAGGAGGGCGCCAACGGCGAGCTCTTCGAGTTCGCCTACGAGGTGGAGGGCGGCGGCGAGATCGTCGTGGCCACCACGCGCCCCGAGACGATGCTGGGGGACACGGCGGTGGCCGTTCACCCCGACGATCCGCGCTACACGAGCTTCCACGGCAAGCGCGTCAAGCACCCGTTCGGCGGCCGCACCTTCCCCATCGTCACCGACGCCATCCTGGTCGACCCCAAGTTCGGCACGGGCGCCGTCAAGGTCACGCCCGCGCACGACTTCAACGACTTCGCGACCGGCAAGCGCCACGGGCTCGACGAGATCAACATCCTGAACCTCGACGGCACCATCAACGCCGCCGGCGGGCAGTTCGCAGGGCTGGACCGCAAGGAAGCCCGGCGCGCCGTGAAGAAGAAGCTCACGGAGCTCGGCTTCGCGCGCGGCGCCAAGCCGCACACGCTCACGCTCCCCAGGTGCCAGCGCAGCGGCGGCGTCGTGGAGCCGGTGATCTCCACGCAGTGGTTCCTCAAGATGCAGGACATGGCGGCGCGCGCGCTCGAGGCGGTGCACACCGGCAAGACGGTCATCCTGCCCCAGGAGTGGACCAAGACCTACGACCACTTCTTGAACAGCATCCAGGACTGGTGCGTGTCGCGTCAGCTCTGGTGGGGGCACCAGATCCCGGCGTGGCACCACCCCGATGGGCGCATCGTGGTCGCACGCGAGAAGCCGGCGGACCTCGGCAGCGAGTGGACGCAGGACCCCGACGTGCTCGACACCTGGTTCAGCTCGGCGCTGTGGCCTTTCTCGACGCAAGGGTGGCCCGACGACACCAAGGCGCTGCGCAAGTTCTACCCCGCGAGCGATCTCGAGACGGGCTACGACATCCTCTTCTTCTGGGTGGCCCGCATGATGATGTTCGGGCTGCACTTCATGGACGACGTGCCCTTCCGGCGCGTGCTGCTCTCGGGGCTCATCGTCGACGAGACCGGCGACAAGATGAGCAAGGTCAAGGGCAACGTCATCGACCCGCTCGACCTGGTCAACGGCGCCACCTTCGCCAAGATGGTGCCCGACGCCGACGCGCTCACGCGGTTCAAGAAGGCGTACCCCTCGGCCGCGGCGATGGGCGCGGGCTTCCCCGCGTTCGGAGCCGACGCCGTGCGCTTCACGCTGGCCACGTACCCGCCGAGCAACAAGCGCATCGCCCTGGCGCCGCGGCGCATCGAGGGCAACCGGCACTTCCTCAACAAGATCTGGAACGCCACGCGCCTGTCGCTCGAGCTGCTCGGCGACTACACGTGGACCACGCCCAAGGCTCCGCAGGCCTTCGTCAACAAGTGGATCCGCTCGCGCTACGCGGCGGCATGCAGGGCGGCCAACGACGGGCTCGACACCTTCCGTATCGACGAGGCGGCGCACGCGGCGTACCGCTTCTTCTGGAACGACCTCTGCGACTGGTACCTGGAGCTGGTCAAGCCGGTCCTGCGGCGCGCCGCCGACGGGACCTTCGCCTCCCCGGCGCTCGTGGCCGAGTCTCGCGAGACCCTCGCGTTCGTCCTCGAAGGCAGCCTGCGCCTGATGCACCCGCTGATGCCCTTCATCACCGAGGAGCTGTGGCAGCGCGTGCCCAGGCCCGCGTCCCGCAAGGCGAGCGTGGCCTTCGGGCCCTACCCGGGGCTCGACGACGACGCGAAAGCGTTCGACGCCGACGTAGAGGCGCAGATGACGATGCTGCAGGAGGTTGTCTCGGCGGCCAGAACGATGCGCAGCGAGCACGACATCGACAAGAAGGCCGAGGTAGCCACGACCGTCCGCTCCAACAGCGCCGAGGTCAGGACGTTTGTGCAGCAGAACGTGAGCGCAATTCAATTGCTCGTGAAAACGAAGGGCGAGCCCGAGCTCATAGTGCCCCCGACAATGTTCGGGCTCGGTACCACCGTCACTGTTGTGCCTTCCGCTCACGGCCCCATCGAGGTCGGCATCGGCCTCAAGGGCCTGGTCGAGAAGGACGCCGAGCTCGCTCGCATCGATCGCGAACTCAAGAAGGTCGAGAAGGACCTGCTCGCGCTCGACAAGAAGCTCGCGTCGTCGGGCTTCGTCGACCGCGCGCCCGCAGAGGTCGTCGATGAGGCGAGGAAGCAGCGCGAGACGCTCATCGAGGCTCGCAAGCGGCTCGAAGAAGCCAGGGTGCTCGCCGCGGAGCTCTGAGAGAGAGTTAACAAGAAGATCAGGAAGATCAGGAAGATCAGAAGGGGGCTGCTCCTTCCTGATCTTCTGAACTTTCTGTTCAACCTCTCCTCTGCGCAGGGGGGAGACGCCGGCCCCGCGTCGCGTATTCTGGGCCGGACGCCCATGTTCTTCGTCATCCCCATCCCCCGCATCCGCATCCGTCAGGCGGCGCCCGTTCTGGCGCCTCCGCCCGCCCAGTTCGCGCTCCACCCGACGACCCAGGGCGGCGAGACGGGCCTCTTCATGGACCACCGCATCGGCTTCTCGCACGCGCTGCCCGGCTGGCCGCAGGCGACGCAGGCCCCGCAGGGCCCGGGCGAGCCGCCCGCCGACGCGATGGTGCAGTTCTGGGACTTCCCGATGTGGATCCGCTACCACGCGGTGCAGATGTCGGGGCCGGCGCCCTCCGCGATGCACGTCGCGATGGACTACGCGACCCGCTACGCCACCCCGCGCACGCGCGAGGCCGTGCAGCCCAAGGAGGCGCCCGCCGACAAGCTCGCGACGTGGTTCGTCGACGCCGCGTGCACCGCCTCGTACAAGCTGGTGCTCCCCGATCCGATGGGCGCGACCGACGAGGACCTCACGGTGCTCGTGCGCCACGGTAGCATCCTGGTCCTCACGCGCAGGCACTCCGGCGGGGCCGAAGACTGGGTGCGCCACGCGGCGTTCCGCGCCGCCGTCGACGCGACGCTCATCTGGGACCAGCACCGGTACCGCTACGACGCGAAGGTGTGGCCTCCCTCGGCGTTCCTCGAGCCCATGCTCCCGCCGGTGCTGCTGCCCGGGCGGCAGCAGGCCATCCCCGGCATCGCGGCGGCGATGCACCTGCAGCCCGGAGAGGGCCAGGAGCTCGCGAAGGTGCTCGAGGCGATGATGAGAAACGACCTGCCCCCGTGGCTGCCGATCCCCCCCGCCGACAGGGACTACTGGACGCGCACCCTGGCGACCGTCGTGAAGACCCCCGACGTCGCCGACATGCTCCACCGTGGCTTCGCCGAGGTGCTCACGGGGCACGACCTGCGGGGGTTCGGCCTGATGACGGGGACGGCGCTGTCGCAGATGGCGGGGTAAGCTCGCCTCCCCGCGATGGCCGACCCCGCCCTCGAAGCCGCGATCCTCTGGCTCAAGGCCCAGCCCGACGTGCGCTACGCAGAGGCGCGCCTCGTCGACGAGACGGGCGAGCGCCTGCGCGTGCGCGACGGGCGCCCCGAGCAGGTGACGGCCGAGGCGTCGCGCGGGGTGGGCATCCGCGTGCTCGGGAGCAAGACCTGGGGCTTCGCCTGCACCGCCGACACCAGCGAGGGCGCCCTGCTCGCCACGGCGCGCCGCGCCCTCGAGATCGCGCGCGCCTCGGGGAGCGTCGCGACGCGCGCGGTCGCGCTCCCGGAGCAGGCCGCGCAGCGCGGGACGTACGCGACGAAGCTCGCGGTCGACCCCTTCACGGTGCCCCTCGAGACGCGCCTCGCCGCGATCGACGGCCCGGCGCGCGCGCTGCGCACGGGCGACGCGAGGCTCAAGAGCGCCGAGGCGTGGATGGACTGGACGCGCCAGCACAAGCGCCTCGTCACCACCGAGGGCACCGACGTTTCGCAGTCGCTCACGTTCGGCGCGTGCGGCATGCAGGTGTTCACCATCGGCGACGACGGCAGGTCGCAGCGGCGCAGCTTCCCGACGTTCCAGGGCGGCGACGGATTCCAGGGAGGCTACGAGCGCATCGCGGGGCTGGGCCTCGATGGCGCGACCGACCGCGTGAAAGAGGAGGCGCTGGCGCTGCTCACCGCACCCCCCTGCCCCGCCGGCAACACCACGGTCATCCTCGACTCGGGGCAGATGGGCCTGCAGATCCACGAGTCCTGCGGGCACCCGACGGAGCTCGATCGCGCGCTGGGAAGCGAGATCTCCCTCGCGGGCGGCTCGTTCATGCAGCCGTCGATGCTCGGCAAGCTGCGCTACGGCTCGCCCGCCATCACGCTGGTGGCCGACGCGACGAGCGAGGGCGGCAACGGCACCTTCGGGTGGGACGACGAGGGCGTGCCGGCGGGCAAGCGCGCGCTCGTCGAGCGCGGCCTCTTCGTCGACTACCTCTCCAGCCGCGAGACGGCGGCCGCCCTCGGCCGCGCGTCGACGGGCACGATGCGATCCGAGAGCTGGAACCGCCCTCCCATCATCCGCATGGTCAACGTCTCGCTCGAGCCGGGCGCGGGGGGCACGCTCGAGGACCTCGTGGCGGACACCGACGACGGCATCCTGGTCTCCACCGACAAGAGCTGGAGCATCGACGACCTGAGGCTCGACTTCCAGTTCTCCTGCGAGATCGCCTGGGAGATCAAGAAGGGCCGCCGCGTGCGCATGGTGCGCGATCCGTTCTACCGGGGCATCACCCCGCGCTTCTGGGGCTCGTGCGACGCGGTGTGCGGCCCCGCCGAGTGGCGCCTGTGGGGCATCACCACGTGCGGCAAGGGCGACCCCGTTCAGATGATGCAGGTCGGCCACGGCGCGAGCCCTGCGAGGTTCCGCGGAGTGGACGTGGGGAGCTCGTCGTGACGCGGAGAGGAGGTCCCCATGCGCGCTGACGCGCTCCTGTCCCTCGCGAAGGAGGTCCTCGCGTCTGCCGGGGAGCCGGAGGTCGAGCTCACCGTGCGCATGACCGAGCGCGGGTGCGCGAGGGTCGCGATGGGCGAGCTCGGGCAGCACATGGAGCTGGTCGAGCCGCAGGCCGTCGTGCGCGTGGCGCAGGGCGCCCGCGTGGCCGAGACGGTGACCTCGCGGCTGGACCGCGACGCGCTCGTGGAGGCGGTGCACAAGACGGCCGCGGCGGCGCGCCTGGTGCCCGAGGTCGAGGGGTTCGCCGGGTTCACCGGCGCGGGCGAGCCCACCGGGGCCGCCCCGTCGCGGTTCGCCGAGGCCACCGCGCGCGCGACCCCCGAGGAGCGCGTGGAGCGGCTCGCCCCGGTGCTCGCGGCGGTGCGCAAGGCGGGCCTGGTCAGCGCCGGGATGCTCGAGACGCGCACCCAGGCGCAGGCGACGGCGACGACGCGCGGCTGCGCGCGCTCCTACGACGGGACCTTCTCGGTGTTCAAGGTGTGGGCGCTCGAGACGCCGGGCGCGGGCGGCGCCGCGGGGTACGGCGGGCACGCCCATCGCGACGTGACGGCCCTCGCGCTGGAAGCGGAGACCGCGCGCGCCATCCGCGTGTGCAAGGAGTCGCACTCGCCGGCGTCGCTCGAGGCGGGCAACTACGACGTCGTGATGGAGCCCGAGGCCGTCGCCGAGCTGCTCGAGTGGCTCGCGTCGATCGCGTTCGGCGCGCCCGAGGTGGAGCAGGGCTCGAGCCCGATGGCGGGGCGCCTCGGCGAGACGATCACCGGCGAAGGGATCGATCTGGTCGAGGACCCGCTCTCGGACGACCCGGCGCTCGGCTTCGGGTGCCCCTTCGATCGCGAGGGCACGTGGCGCAGGCGCGTGCCGCTCGTCGACAAGGGAGTGGCGCGGGCGGTCCTGTACGACCGCGCCCACGCGAAGCGCGCGGGCACCGCCTCCACCGGCAGCGCGCTCTTGCCCGCCATGGGGCAGGCCGGCGGCGTGGGCCCGACGGCCCTCTCGCTGGGAGCGGGCACCGCCGCGAGCGCCGAAGAGCTCGTCGCCGGCATCGAGCGCGGCCTCTATGTCTGCCGGCTGCACTACGTCAACGGCCTGGTCGAGCCCCGGCGCGCCGTGATGACCGGCCTGACGCGCGACGGATGCTTCCTCGTCGAGCACGGCCGCATCGGGCGCGCGGTGGGCAACCTGCGGTTCACCGACAGCTTCCTCGAGGGCCTCGCGCGGTGCGACGGGATGACGGCGGCGCGCAAGGCCATCCCCACCTGGTGGAGCGACGACGGCGCCATCGTCGCGCCTGCCATCCGCATGCGCGCCTGGCGCTTCAACGGGGCCAGCCAGGAGCGGCCGAAGCTCTGATCCGGCGAAGGGCCGATATGTCCGGCCCCCGAAGCCCGATCTCCCGCCGCCGTACCCACCGCTGCGCATCCGTCTATGCCCGGGAGCCCAAAGTTGCTAATCCCTCCGGCGCCGCCCATGAGCGACATCAAGAGCGACGGCTCGTCTCCGGCCGTTCCGGAGCCTGATCGCGCCGCGGGCGCGCCCTCCCCGGGCTTTCCGGTGGCGAAGATCCGCCGTGGGCTGTCCATCGGGGGCGTCGTCCTGGTCGTCGGCAACCTCGCGCTGCTCGTCAGCGGTGGCGCGGCGGCCGCCGGGCCCATGACGTCGGCCATCCTCTGGGGCGCCGCCGCGGTGTGCTTCCTGGGGGCCTTCGTGGCCTACATGATGGAGCCCGTCGCGAAGCGCGAGGGAGCGGCTCTGGTCGCCGGAACGGGCACCGCCGCGACCGCCGGGGGTGCCCCCGGCGAGCCCGGTGCCCCGGCAACCGAGGGCGACAAGGGGGCCGATTCCGCGCCCCGCCCGCTCATCCGCCGCGGCAACCCCCTTCGCAAGACCCGCGGCGGGCTGACCGCCGGCCTGGCGATCCTGCTCGAGCTGCTGCTGATGGCCAAGCAGACGCAGTGGCGCTGGGGAGTCCCGCTGGGCGCCCTGCTCGTGGGTATCGCCGCGTGGGGCATCATGGACCTGCTCGGCACCTTCGACGACGCCGACGACCGCGTCGCGCACTCGATGACCTTCGGCGAGCTGGCCTCTCCGCTCGGCGGCTTCGTGGCTGCGGTGCTGCTGTTCTGCCTCGCGCTCGGCGGGGCGCAGGCCGGGATGATCCTCCCGCAGGTGGCGTGGGGCCTCGTCGTCACCGTGTCGTTCGTGCTGTGCGCCATCTCGTTCTTCGAGCTCGGCAAGAAGCTGGGGCCGCTGGCGGTCGACGAGAACGGCGACGATCGGCCGCTGCTCAAGCGCCACGGCTTCTGGGTGGTCACCCTCTCGGCGGTCCTGCTGTTCCCCGTGATGGGCATGTACGCCCTCTGGGATCCGTGGGAGACGCACTACGGCGAAGTCACGCGCGAGATGCTCGCGAAGGACGACTGGATCAGCCTCTGGTGGGCGCAAGACGGCTGGTTCTGGAGCAAGCCCGTCGCGGACATGTGGATGCAGGCCGTGGCGATGGCCACTCTGGGCGTGCACTACCAGCCCGACAAGATGCTCATCGGCGACGGCACGCGTCCGGTGATGCACCCCGAATGGGCAGTGCGCGCGCCGGTGGTGCTGCTGACCATCGTCGCCATCTACCTCCTCTACAAGGGCGTCGCGAAGACCTTCGGCCGCCGCGCGGGGCTGCTCGGCGCCGTCGTGCTGGCCACCACGCCCGACTGGTTCTTCATCGCCCACCAGACGATGACCGACATGCCCTTCGTGGGGGCCATGACGGCGGCGATGGGCCTCATCCTCATCGGCCTGCGCACGCCCGAGGAGCTGGAAGCGCGCGCCTACGAGGTGAAGCTCGGCGCGATGCGCTGGAGGCTGACGCTCTGGCACGCGGTCTTCGGGGTCATCCTCGTGTGCGCCCTGCCGCAGGTCCTGTACCTGCTCACGCGCAACGTCGAGTTCCTCTGGCACGACGGCGCGCACGGCTTCCGCCCGCACTGGGACGAGTTCCGGAGCGGCTCGGGGGGCGGCAACTGCGGCCTGCCCGGCAACGAGGAGTGCAAGTCCACCTGGCCTGCGAGCATCCCGCACTCGAGCGTCGCGACGCCCGAGGGGTTCGGGCCGAGCGTGTGGCGCCTGGTGGGGTCCTTCGAGCCCGTGCTGCAAGGGTTGGTCTGGGCGATCGTGCTCGGGTTCATCCTCTACATGAGCTGGGGCGAGCGGCGGGTCAGGCGCCTCATCTACCTGGCGGCCTGGTTCTTCATGGGCATCTCGACGCTGGCCAAGGGGCCCGCGGGAGTGGCCCTGCCCGTGCTGGTGACCCTCACTTACCTGGCGGCGTCACGCCCGGGCGAGGAGCTGTTCGCCCGGCTGCAGCGGATCATCAAGGAGCTCACGCAGTTCGAGATCCTCGCGGGAGTGCTCATCTGGGCCGCGATCGCGCTGCCCTGGTACATCGCGATGTACGTGCGCCACGGGAGCCCGTTCACCGATCGGCTCATCTTCCACGACATGTTCAACCGCGCGTTCCACCACGTTCACGACACGAACGAGGGGGACGACACGAGCTTCCGCTTCTACGTGTGGCAGCTGGGCTACGCCCTGTTCCCGTGGACCGGCCTGGCGCCCCTGGGGCTGCTCTGGTGGCTGAGGCGCGGCGCCTCGAAGGAAGACAGCGATCGCGGCGACGCGTCGGTGCTCCTGTGCATGTGGTTCGTGTTCGGCTTCGCCCTGTTCTCGTTCATGGGGACGAAGTTCCACCACTACATCTTCCCGGCGGTGCCGCCCGTCGCGATGCTCGTGGGCGTCGTGCTCGACGACATGCTGGGCGAGGGATCGCCGGCCAAGGGCAAGGGGCTGGTGGGTTACCTCGCAGGGATGACGGCGGGGATCTCGCTGATGGTGCTCGGCGTGGCGCGCATGCTGCCGGGCTCAATCCTCGGGACCAAGCCCGACGGGCGCCTCGCCGACCCGTCGCTGGGCGTGGGGATCGGGCTGCTCGTCGCGGGAGTGGTGATCACGGTCGTGGCCGTCCGGGTCTTCCGCGCGAAGGCCGAGCCTGCGGCTGCCGACGAGGACGGAGGCAACGCGAACGCGTCGCGCATGCTGGCAGCGGGCACCGCCGCGGGCACCCTGGCGCTGCTCATCGTGGCGCGGGACCTGATCCTCAAGCCCGAGAACGCCGATCAGCCGGGCGCGATCCGCCTGCTGCAGCTCTTCACGTACAACTACCGGCGCGCGTGGCCCGAGTCGCTCGACTTCTCGGCGGCCCTCGCGGGCTTCGCGGCCGTGGTCGCGGTCGTGGCCGTGGCGCTCACGGTGCAGCGCGTGAGGCGGCACGCGGTGGTCGCCATGTGCGTCGCAGGATTCGTATGGGGCGTCTGGGGGCTCGACGTCTACATGGAGAAGACGGCGCAGCACTGGGGCCAGCACGAGGTCATCGCGGCGTACTACAGCGACCGGCACAACCCGGACGAGACCCTCGTCGCGTACCAGATGAACTGGAAGGGCGAGAACTTCTACACCGGCAACCACATCCCGGCCTTCGTCTCCACGGGCTCCACGTTCACGACGTGGCTCAAGAAGAAGAAGGAAGAGGGCGCCAAGGCCATGTACTTCATCACCGAGCACGGGCGCATCGCCGGGATGAAGAGCGAGGTCGGCGCGCAGAAGTACACGGAAGTGACCGACAAAGTGCTCTGCAACAAGTTCGTCCTCGTCCGCGCAGACTTTTGACCGTCCCAGGCCCCAGATGCCCGTCGTCAGGGGGGCCTCTGGCGCTTGCCGCGGCGCGGCACTAGACTGAATGGCGATTCATTCAGGGCCCATGAGCCCGGGAGACGAACGCCGTGTCCAAGCCCATCCAAGCGATCAACCGCTACAAGGCCGACCTTCGCGAGCTGCAGTTTCTCCTGTTCGAGCAGTTCAGGCTGCAGGAGCTGCTGGGCATGGCACCCTTCGACGCATGGGGCGTCGACGAGTGCAAGACGTCGCTGAGCGAGTGCTACCGGTGGTGCCGCGAGGTCATCGGCCCGCTCAACGCCGTGGCCGACACCGAGGGCTGCAAGGTCGTGGGCGGCAGGGTCATCACCCCCACCGGCTTCAAGGACGCCTGGAAGAAGCTCTACGAGGCCGGGTGGAAGGCGATCGCCGTCGACCCGGAGTACGGCGGCGCCGGCGCACCGCACTCGTTGCAGGTGCTGATCGAGGAGATGATCAGCGGCGCGAACACCGCGTTCTCCATGTACCCGGGTCTCGCCTTCGGCGCCGCCGAGGTCATCGAGTCGTTCGGAACGCCCGAACAGAAGGCCCTATACTGCGGCCGCATGTTCGGCGGGCAGTGGGGCGGCACGATGTGCCTCACCGAGCCGCAGGCGGGCAGCGACGTCGGCAGTGCGAAGACCACCGCGTCGCGCAACCCCGACGGCTCCTACGTCATCCGTGGCACGAAGCTCTTCATCAGCGGCGGCGACCACGATCTGGCCGAGAACGTCGTGCACCTGGTGCTCGCCCGAGTCGACGGCGCCCCCGCCGGCACCAAGGGCCTGACGCTGTTCGTCGTGCCGCGCGTGCGCGCCGGCGACGACGGCAAGCTCGGCGAGGACAACGACGTGGCCGTCGCGAACATCGAGCACAAGATGGGCATCAACGG
>Ga0209415_10015285_pt1 | contig 12452 bp, 13 predicted proteins | sample PeaSoiSIISIP2007_FD_187696 | JGI IMG/M metagenome (GOLD analysis project Ga0209415, IMG submission 187696) | Peat soil microbial communities from Weissenstadt, Germany - SII-SIP-2007 (SPAdes) (version 2) | ecosystem: Environmental > Terrestrial > Soil > Wetlands > Peat | place: Germany... | reverse complement strand
GTCGTGGATAAGACATGGGTATGGGCGACGTGCGAGACGCTGCACTTCATCGGACTGTGCCTGTTATTCGGCATCGCGTCCTTCGTGGATCTGCGCATGCTGGGGGTGATCAAGGGCGTGTCCTTTAAGGCTCTGCACCGCCTGATTCCGTGGGCCGTAATGGGATTCGGCATCAACATGATCACAGGCATGTTCTTCTTCGTGGCGGCTTCCGACCAGTACACAACGAACACCGTCTACCAGTGGAAGCTGGTTCTGATCCTGTTGGCCGGACTGAACGTGCTGTACTTCACTATTTTTGACGAGCCTTGGGGAGTGGGAGCAGACGATAATGCGCCGCCCATGGCCAAGTTCGTCGCAGCCTCCGCATTCGTGCTGGTGATCGGCGTGATCTTCTGCGGCCGCATGCTACCGTTCCTGGGGAAAGCCTTCTAATGCTCATCGCTAGCATGGTGGTGTTGATTGTCCTTGGCTCTATCGTGGCGCTGGGTGTCGTAGGCTACCTGATCGACAAGAACGCCGACGGGGGAAAGGACTAACGCGCATGTTCGAGGTTCTTGAGAAGATCGAGCAGTTGCCGTTCAGCATGTGGGTGCTGCAAGGCCCTTACTCCACGATTTTGTTCCTGCACGGCATCGGGATGGCTTTGGTGGCAGGTTTCGCCTTCGTCATTGCTCTGCGGCTTCTGGGATTTTCACCCAAGATTCCGATCAAGCCGATGGAGCGGCTGTATCCGTGGATCTGGTGGGGATTTGCGATCAACGCAGTCACCGGCACCTTGTTGCTGATGGGGGATGCAACCACCAAGGGCACGAATCCGGACTTCGGGGTGAAGATGGTGTTCGTCTTCGCCGGGATCATCGTGCTGAAGATCATGCGGACGAAGGTGTTCGGTGATCCGCAGCTGGACGTGGCTCCGGTCTCGGGCACGGCCAAGGGTCTGGCCTGGCTAACACTGACGTGCTGGATCGGCGCGATCACCGCGGGTCGGTTGCTGGCGTACGTGGGTCCAGTATCGGGATTGCCAGGGTTGAAGAACTAAGCGGAGACGAACAGCCGCTTACGGCTAGATGTCGCCTGTCCCCTTTAAGCCTTTTAAGCCATCTTCATACCTGGAGGTCATGAATTCGATCCCTTTTGAGAATACAGCTCGCCAAGCCGTTGCCACGTCGGCATTGAACTTCGGGTCGAACCGGCCCACGGTTTCAATCAAGCAGTCCAACCAAACCGAGTAGAGCCTTGGGGGTATGTCGGCACCCCGCTTGCTGTGGCGTTCGGCAAGCTTCTGGAGGTAGTCGTCCTGACTATCCTTCCCATAAAAAACCATCAGGAGACTGACTGAGGCGTGCAGCATCCGAACTTGCTTGTCCATATCGGTGTCGCGAAACTTGCTTGCCGCCTCGGCGCTTTTCCCGACCAAGAGAACGTAGAACGCAGAGAAGAACTCGCCGCTCTTTGCGGACTTGTTCATAACTCGTTCGTAACTATCGTTAAAGGTCTGCGCCAGTTCGTCGTGATCCATAAGGTCCGGCCCCGCTCAGCCTACTTACTGCGAATAGGCGATATTGATGACTGCGGCGGCCGCCCGCGCCTCGTTGTCGACACTGATCAACTGCTCCGCCACTCTAGCCGTCGGAAGGATACGCTCAGATGCAGCCAACCGGTGAAGCGACTTTTCGATGGATCTGTTCCGATCGACATCGGAATGAAACGACGTTGCCGGGTTCCGCAGTAGCCCGAAGCTGAGGCAATCAGCCTCCTGGACGAGGCGAACGAGCGTCGCGACCTCGGGTGGAACACCCCGTCTTTCTGCGCCGTACATATGATGGACCCGCACCATCTCGCAGACCGACTCCGGCAGGTTCCAACGCCGGCACACCTCGTACCCGAGGGTGGCGTGATCGAAACCGCACACCTGAAGTTCAGCCGCAACCAACTCATGCGGATTGGACACCTCGGCTTCGTCGAGCTGAGCCATATCCTGGGGCCGGTGCTCGAAGATCACGAAACGGCCGATGTCGTGGAGCAGGCCAGCCAGGAAGCACTCTTCCATTCCCAGACCTACGTCGGGACGCAGCACCGCTAACCGGCGTGCGGCCAAGGCCGTCTGGATGGAGTGAATCCATAGGTTGCGTTGCCCGCGCGTGTGAGGCACGAACACCTCAACGACCGAAAGCGCCAGGATGACGTTGGCGAGACCCGCGGTGCCTACTCGTTGAATCGCCTCGGAAATCGTATCGATCTCGCCGCTGCCGTGCAGCGCGGAGTTCGCCAAGCGCATGAGCCGGAGCGCCAGGGGCGGGTCGCTGCGCACGAGCGCAACAATTTCTTCATTTGCGTCCGGCGAGTCAAGGTCGAGGGCGGCGAGACGTGCGATGACCGTGGGCAACAACGCGATTTGATCGAGTCGCGATTCCAAGCTTGCAATCGTTTTGCTCTGCAGCTCCGTCAGTGTTGCGGCCATTGGCGATCACAGTGCCCAAAGAGTCCCATGAACTCGTTAAGCGCTTTAGCCCTATGTTATCAGGAATCACGACCCGCCCCGTGAAATGAAGACAATTTCTTGCACAATCAAGATGCAAGTCTCGCGACGCTCAGTTGGTATTCGGGTTTATCCCGGAATATAACGGGTCAGTAAAAAGGGCAAAACGTGTCGGACGACATTCTTTTGGTTGATAAAATGTCGTCTGACCACTTTTTGACTTTACGCCTTGGGCGGGACCTTGGCTTCCAGCCACCCACGAATCGCCTCGAACACCACCTTGCGATTGCTCTCGAGCATCATGAAGTGGCCGTTTCCGAAGAGGCCCTTTTCCTTGAGGTTCAGAGCTTCGGCATCGCAACCAGCTTGCTTCAAAAATGCGACAACGGGTTCGGCGCGGCGCGTGGAGCGCTCGGCGACGATGTAGGCGATCGGGATGCCCTGCAGGTTCTTGAGCTTCTTCACCGACCCGTCCGCTTGAATCCGATAGGCAGCGCCACCGTCTGAAGCAGCCACTTCCTTCATGACAAACTGCGACGGGTCTGTTGCCGGCGGATCGTACACCAAGGGAATCGCGGTCAGGGGCCAGGCACCCGGCAACATCGGACTGGCGCCCTCGACGTTCAGAATCGCTTTGACCATGCCCGGACGCTCGTTGGCGATCAGCCAACTGGACGGGCCGCCCGCGGAGTGCACCATCACGATCGCAGGCCCGATTTTGTCGAGCAGCTCGCCGCCGGCCCGGGCCCATAACCTCTGCGCCAGAGCGTTGTCGGTGGGCGTCGAGTTCTGTCCTGCCTGGAACTGGTCGATGAGAGGATCGCCGACGTCGCCGGTTCCCACCCAGCGGCGATTCGGTTCCACAGCCGCACGCTTGAAGTCGACCGTGATGCTGGCGTAGGTAAACACCGGACCAATGGGACCCAGCGCGTCGGGATGATAAATGGCGCGGCCGTGACCGACGCGATCCATGATGTAGGTGTCGTAACCAGCCTGCACGAAGTAATGCGCCCAACCGGCGTCGCCACCGATGCCCATATAGTGCGTTCCCTGCCCCGCGCCGCCGTGGATCAGCACCACCGGATAGCGATGCCGCTTCTGCTGCGGCTTCAGGTATTGCACGAAGGTCTGCCCGACCAGGATCGTGCCTTGCTGGATTTTCTTCTCTTCCATGCCGACCCAGAAGAATCCCTGGTCGGCGAGCTTCATGGCGGTGGAATCGTCGCCTTTCTTGGGGATGTACTTGGGCAGCGGAGCGCGACCGTTGACGTTCTTATCGAGCCACGACAGGATCGGCTTCAGCGTCTCGCGATTGTTCTTTTCGCCCATCATCAGATGGCCGTTGCCGTGGATGCCGATATCGGCCAGCCGGATTTCTTCGGCGTGCACTCCCGCCTGCTTCAGATAGGCAACGGCGCCGGGGTTGGGAAGAACGAAAGACGCCTCCGATGTGTAGACGCAGATGGCGCAGTCTCTCCAGTTCTTGAGCTTGCGGGCCGGCTCTTCCTGAATGTTATAAGGCCCGATGCCCAGCTTGGCGTCGGCCTCGCTCGGTTTGACCTGCACCGTCTTGATTTGAGATGGATCCGTCACCGGCGGATCGTAGGCCACCGGCAGGTTGATCAAGCCCCAACGGCTCTGCCCGGCGAATGCCGATCCCTGCGCGCCTTCGACCACCACGATTCCCTTCACCAGCGTGGGTCGCGCTTCGAGGACGTAGAAACCGAACGGTCCGCCGGCGGAGTGCGTCATGATAATGGCGGGTCCGATCTTGTCCAGCATTTCCGCGCCGTTTTTCTGCCAGACGCTGACCTGGGAATCCTTGATGATGCCCGTGCCATTGCCGAAGGACCCGCCTTGCGAGGCGACCAACTGGGCCAGCTCGGGCGTGCCGACCGCGCCGGTTCCCGGCCACTGATTGTGGAGCTTCGCGTTAGGCGAATTGCCGAACCCGCGACCGCCGGCGGGAGCATTCGCGCGCTGGGGCGTGAACAAACCTGAGATCGATTCGAGGGTCTGCGCAGCCGGCCAGCCGCCGTGCAGATCGGGATGATAAGGAGAACGGCCATGACCGGGCCGGTCCACGACGTAGACTTTGTAGCCTTCCTCGAGCAGCATGGTGGCCCAACCGCGCCGGCCGTCGGGCGTGCCCATCCAATCCAGACCCTGGCCGCCGCCGCCGTGCACCAGCACGATCGGATAGGGATGCCTGACCTTGGCGGGAATCTGATACTCGATGTACATCTGCTTGCCGTTGACGACGGGGCTGGTACCTCCGGGGAGCGTCGCGCGCTCGATACCTACCCAGAAAAAGCTCCACTCGGCGATATCGAGCGCCGGTCCACCAGTGGTGGCGGCGACGGCTTCGGGACTGGCCATCAGACCAGCGAGTCCGGCCATCCCTGCGGGCACGGCGAGGCTGGTCGCCATAAAATCGCGGCGGCTGACGCCGTTCTGCGGGTGTGAAGAGGCGCTCTTAGAAGTTCGTTTCGATCTCACCTGGTCGGCTCCTTTTAGAAAGGGTATCGAAACATTGATACCACGATCCGGAGGCCAAGGGAATACAGCTCAAGTGGGCCCAACATCGGGTTCGAAGCGGTAGCCGATATCGCGAATGGTTTGAATGTAGCGTGGCTCAATTTTGGCGCGTAGCGTGGCTACGCAGCGATCGATACTACGCGGGGTCACGATTACGGAATGCCCCCACACTGCGTTCAAAATGTCATTACGCGCGAGCGCGCGGCCCGGTCGCGTGGCGAAGTATTTGAGTAGCTTAAACTCTTTTGCGGTCAGCTCGACCTCTTTGCCCTGATGAAACAGCTTGTGTCCGCTTAAATCAAGTTCGAAATCTCCGAACCTCACGATGGATGCCTTCGTCGCTTTGCTTCGGCGAAGGAAGGCATTCGCACGGGCCACGAGTTCGCCAATGCGGAACGGCTTGGTGATGTAGTCGTCGGCGCCCAGATTCAGTCCCAGGATGATATCTTCCTCCTGGCCTTTGGCCGTCAGCATCAGGATAGGCATATCCAGGCCACGCTCGCGAAGCACGCGGCAGACTTCGTATCCGTTGACACGTGGGAGCATGATGTCGAGCAGAATCAGATCCGGTTGCTTCTCAAGAGCGAGATCCAGGCCGGTTCCGCCGTCTCTCGCTGTCAACACCTCGAAGCCCTTGGAAACAAACGTGTCTTGAAGACCGCGCAGCAGAGCGGGCTCGTCTTCAATGATCAGGATGCGCACGGCAAAAGGACCTGGAACGCGCTGCCCGCGCCAGCTTCGCTCTGGACGCGGACTTCGCTGCCGTGGGCGCGCACGATGAAATCGACGATGCTCAATCCGAGTCCACAGCCGCCGGTTTCGCGTGTGAGGCGCCGGTCAATCTGATAGAAGCGGCGAAAAATACGTTTGTGCTCACGCGCCGGGATCCCGATGCCATTGTCTTCCACAGCGAACACAACGTGGCCGTCCTGGCTGTAGGCGTGGATCGAAATCCGCTTGTCTTCACGGGTGTATTTGAAAGCGTTGTCCAATAAGTTCAATAGCACCGTAACCAAAGCGTCTTGGTCGGCGTTCAATACCGGCAGTTCGGGTGTGACGTCGACCCTGAGATGGCAGTCTGGGGCTTGCAAGCGGTCGCGCATCGCGTTCACGGCGGCCTGGACCACATCCGCCGGTTTGGTCTCGGCAAAGGCGAACCGCTGGCGGTTGCGTTCGATTCGCGAGAAAGTCAGGAAGTTCTCCATCAGCCTTGTGAGGCGTGTATTTTCGCCCGCGATCAGTTCCAGATACTCACGGGTTTTCCGGGGGTTGAACTCGGCATCCTCGAGGAGCGAATCCACAAGCACGCGCATCGACGCCAGCGGCGTCTTGAGTTCGTGGGACACCGCGGCTACCAAGTCGGTTTTCAGGTGAGCCAGCCTCGCCTGACGGCGGAATGATTGGCCGACCATTAGACCAGTCACGGCGATTGCCGCAATCACGAGATAGCCAACCCAGAAATAGGAGACGGTCCTTTGGCGAGCCAAGTCATCCACGGCCTTGGTGTCAAGCAGCGAGAACGAGATCTGCCATCCGGGCAACAGAGGACCGGCAGAGAAGGATTCTCCGGCGCCGGCAGAGCCCGGCGGGGTGATCGCGAACCGCACGCTGGAAGAGTTTTGCCGATCGAGGAAGCTGCGCGCGGAAGCCAGAACTGTCTCGGTCCGATAGAGCGCGATGACCCGGCCGGTCTTCGCGGTGAGCTTCCAGACGCCGGGAACGCGGCTCGCTTGTATCCCGGGTTCGCCCGGCTGGGCGCTATCGACTTCGAGAAACTGCGCTCGGAGGCGCTCGGCCTCGTAGGTGGGAAAATCGACGTGCGCCAAAGTTCGGAGTTGGCCCATGAGGAACAGCCGTTGCGCCGGAGGGATAGCGGCATGGTAATCGTTGAGCAACGAGCTGAGGTGTTCCACAGCGGCGGTGTATGGGCGGTCGCGCGCGTTCATCAGTTGAAGCGCCAGCATTCGCTCGTCGGCGGCAATCAGGCGGCCTTGTAGATCGGTCCCCTTCGCGGCGCGGCCGGTCACGAAGTTCTCACGAATGGCCTGGAGCGCATCCGCCTTCTGTCCAGCGCGAAGGAGGGAGCGGACCTGTGCTTGCGCAGCTCGGGCGGCGACAGACGGGTCCGAATCGGCCTTTGCAATTGCCGCGTAGGCCGCCGGCGCAGCACTGGCATTGCGGCTTTCGAGGGCCTCGGCAGAGCGCCAATCGGCGCGATCGGACAAAGGGTCCGCAGCAAGTGCTGGCGGAACGTCTGAGTTGACGTAAACAACCGAGTCGGCCAAGCCCGCCATGACCATCTTCCGAAAGTCGACTGGCGAGTCAGAAAGGTCCGCCGCTCGCTTCTGCCAGAATGATTCGAGGTTATCCCGAAGGAAGCGCATCTGCCCTCGGTAAGCTTCCGTAAGGCTCATGCGCGCCGCGTCGGCTTGATTCCGCGCAGCGTCGTTCATGAACCAGAAGACGCACGCGGTGGGAGCAAGAACCGCAACCACCAGGAAGAGCACTGCCATCCAGGTCGATCGATCCTGGCCGGCACTGCCGAGTCTGGTTCCGAATTGCACGCTGTAAGGCGCCCTTCTACGATCAATACCACTAAGGAATTTTGGCCGATTGGAGCATCTGTTCGAAGGGGACCTGCACGGCCGGAAGGTCGTCGGATGCCACTTTCGCGAAGAAATATACCCTCGTGTGCTCGGTGAAAATCCACGTGAGAAGTTCCGCGAAATTCTGGCCGCCTTGCTGGTACTCCCCGATAGCCCGCACGGCTTGTTGCCCGCCGATATAGGTCTGTTCCACGCTTCCGGCGCGTATCGTGTAATTCGGAACGCCATGCGGGGGGGCAGAATTCGCCCGTATTAGGACTCGTTGCGGTACTGCCCTTGACAGTGCTCCGGAAATACTCGCCGGAGGAGTTTCAACTTTGGACATTGCCGCGGAGGCAAACATGGCCTTTCCTTCGGGATCCACCAGCACGGTCATCTCGCTCGGATCGCCATCGGTAGGCTTGGTGGTCCCGATGGACCATCCGAAGGGCAAGTCGAATTCCACTCCGGTGAGGTTGTGATGATAATGTCCGCCCTGCAAGATGCCCGCCTGTGCAGTCAGACTGCCCGGAGCGCTCGACGGAGCCGAGCCGCGTCCCAGCGCGAGAGCCACTTTCGATCCGCGCAAAAGCGTCTGCTGGTCCGGATAGTCGCGAGCGAGCTTCTGAAACTCAGATGCGGCGGCAGTCAGATCGCCCTTCCGGATCAACGTCTCGGCCAGCCGGTATTGCGCCTGCGCGGCAATATCGCGTTGCCCGGAAGCCGAGTTCACGATCTGCCGGTAGAGCGAAATTGCCTCGTCGAGATTTCCCGACGTTTCTTCCGCATAGATGGCCTTCTGGAATAGTTCGGTAGCGGTCTGGGCAAAGTCGGGCGCGGCGAATAGCAAGGCCGCAAAGAGGGTGCACGTAAGTTTCATAGATCCCTTCCTGTGCCAGATGGTTAAGTCCGGCTAAGTAGAGACTACTAGACAGATGTTACCGAATTGTTACCTTGCAGTCCTTTTCCATGTCCGCAGCAGGTAGAGGATTTACTGCGAAGACGAATTCCTCGACCGGCTTGCCGCCGATCAAGTGCTCCTGCAGGATGCGTTCGAGGACTTCCGGCGTGGCCGAGTGATACCAAACGCCGTCGGGATAGACCACGGCGATGGGTCCATGCTCGCAGATACGGAGACAGTTGGCTTTGGTCCGGTAGACGCAGCCGTCGGCCCCCGTTAGTTTGGTTTCCGTCAGCCGCTTCTTGAGGTAATCCCAGGCTGGGCCCGTGATTTCGGGCGGAGCGCATTTGGGCTTGGTTTGTTCCGAGCACAGGAAAATGTGGCGCTGGATCTTGCCGATCCCCAGGTTGCGGGCAACTTCCGCCAAGCGGGTTCGGACGTCTTCTGGGGGCACGTCCAATTATATAGGGACCACACGCTTACGCTGCGTTGTGGAATTGGTGGCCTGCCACCTCAACCGCGGACTGGCACTTGACGCACATGCGGGCCCAGGGCAGCGCATCCAGGCGCTTCGGCGGGATGGGCTCTTCGCAACGTTCACACGACCCGTAGCTGCCTTCCTCGATCCGCGCCAGCGCGTCGCGGATTTCGTGAATCGAGCGCGCCTGCTGGTTCAGGGTTTCGACGGCCATGTCGCGGTCGGTACTCTGCCGAACTTGATCCAGCGGGTCCGCCATAGTTTGGATCTCGAGTTCTTCCCTGCCTCCGGAGAGCTTGAGCAGCTCGGCGAGCTTGGATTCCAGGATGGCTTTGCGCCGTCTGCTTCCGTTGTCGATGCTGGTCACGTTCGTTTTCATGATCCACTCCAGTCGCAGGGTCTTATGCACGCGCCGTGCCAAACTTCGAGCAGTTCAAAACATTGGGTTTTGCGTCAAGCGCGGTCACTCGTATTGGGGCAAAGGACGCAATAACTGTAAAGGAGCTCACTAGACGCCACCTTTCGAACGGCCATCCCATTGCTCTCTTTTTGTTGTGGCCTCGCAGTATCTAGGTCGGCTGCTACTGAGTATGGTCACGCTGGCCGGCGATGGTTTGCTGTGGGGCCAGTCTCACGACGAATACCGGCGTACGGCAAACGCGCTCGATCAATATCGAGCTCTGGCGGCCGAAGACGACGGCGCCATCCTGCCATCCACCAAGAAGCCGGTGGAACCGGGCGAGCACTATGCGGGCGTCCCGCGTTTGATTCGCCTGCTGACGCGGATCGGGGATCTCCCCGCCGGGACCGCTTCGACCGATACGGATTTGTACTCGCGTGCGCTCGTGACAGCCGTCCGGCGATTTCAAACCCGTCACGGACTCGAACCGGACGGGCGGATCGGCAAAACAACGCTCGCGCAACTGAACACGCCGCTGAGCTTTCGGGTTCGCCAACTGGAGCTGGCATTGGAGCGCTGGCGGCGGCTTCCTTACGATTCCTCCCGTCCGGCGATCGTGCTGAACCTGCCGGAGTTTCGCCTGCGGGCCTTCAATCCCGGACATCATCTCGAACTTGAGATGAAGATCGTGATCGGGCGAGCCCACAAACTTGAGACTCCGCTTCTATCGTCGGAACTCGATACGGTCCTCTTCCGTCCCTACTGGAACGTGCCGTTCAGTATTCAACGCAAGGAGTTGGTACCCGACATCGCGCGAGATCCTTCCTATATCTCGAAAAACGATTTCGAGCTGGTCACGCCGAAAGGGGTCGTGGTGGCGGAGGATGCGGCCCCGGAGGAGCTGCTTTCGGATCTTCGCTCCGGCAAGCTTCTGCTGCGCCAGAGGCCGGGACCCAAGAACGCACTGGGACTGGTGAAGTTCGTGTTCCCGAACGAGTACGACGTTTTCATGCACGATACGCCCGCAAAATCGCTATTTGCACGGGCACGGCGCGATTTCAGCCATGGCTGCATTCGCCTGGAAAAGGCCGAGGACCTGGCGGAGTGGGTGCTGCGCGAGGAATCCGGCTGGCCCCGGGATCGCATTCTTGCGGCGATGCAAGGGACCGAGACCTTCTCCGTGAAGCTCAATCACTCGATTCCCGTGACGGTGATGTACGCGACTGCCGTTGTGCTGGAGAACGGCGAGGTTCACTTCTTCGAGGACATCTACGGGGAAGACGCGGTCCTCGAAAAAGAACTGGAGCAAGCCAGGCTGGACGCCGGAATCACCAGTGACGAACCCGGCCAACGTCCACGTGAATGAAATCCGAAGCCGGATAATAGCCGACGCCGCCGCGTCCTAGAGCCAGGGCCGCGTTCCGAAACTTCAAGGTCGGCGTGCCGGGAAGGCGGATATCGATGGCTTCTGCCAGCATGTGAAGACTGTTCTTCGCCACGCCGGACGTGTGCGTGCGAAGATACTCATTGCTTTTCGGGGCGCGATATCCGCAGATGATGTGAATCTCGGCGTTCGCGCGGCCGACGGCTTGAGTCGCGTCCGACAGCAGGTCGAAAAGCCGCGGATCGAAGTGATGGACCTCCCCAGTGCGGTGGTCGCGAAGGAAATGGTCCAGCTTCGCCAGAGCCTCGGGAATGTAGGCATCGCCGTGGCGGTAGACGACATCCAGATGCTCTCCGGTGTGCGTATGATAGAGCCGCAGATGGCCATCCTGTATCGCGGGGGGAGTACCAGACAGGGTTACCAAGGAAACAGTGGCAATCAGGAGAAGAACACAAATGCGCACAACGTGTACCTCTGGACTTTTATCGGGCGGCGGAGCTTTTAGTGTAGCGCGTTTGCGAGCCTTCGCGCGTATCCGCTGGGGGATTTGGCCCAAGATTGTGCGCGCCTCTCCGCACCGATTCCGTATCTCCTTTCCTTCCAGGTGTCTACGGTGGCTTCAGGCATGGAGTATAAAATGCAAACCTCGGGGTATGTAGTTGATCAGGAAAGGAAGGATCACATGAACAAAATCACGAAACTATGGATGGGGACTCCCGCGATTTTGCTGGCGGGATGGGCGGGCACAGCCAACGCGGCCGCTGTTCCGGATTCCGAGCACGTCGCGAAACTGCTCTCCGAAGCGAAGACCATGGCGTTTCAAATAAAGGAAGACGCGGTGGCCATGGAAGGCTTCACGCGGATGGACGTCAGCTGGGAAAGCCACGCTGTGGCGATTAACCAGATCAGAGACCACGTCAATGCCCTGGAAAAGCAAGAGGCTCTGCTCAAGGACGCGAGAAATGCCGCTTCACCATGGCAAAAAACTGCGATCGACCGGATTGTGCCGTACCTGGACGAGCTGGAGGGATACACTTCGGCCGTGATCGAACGCATCAACGACAAGCCTTCGCGGTTCCTAACCGCCGATTATAAGGACTTCCTGGAGGCGAATGCCGATTACGCCACGGACCTGGCGGCCATGATCGGGGAATTCGTGGATTACGGGAAGACTCGGGACCGGATGGAACGGCTGGGCACCAAACTCGAAATACCCAAGCGTTGAATGAATGGGCAGCGGCGCAATTGGCGAGTGGCGAACATTGTTGTTCTGCTGAGCATGGGCAGGGTGGTTTGCGCGCAAGATACGCAGACCACCTCGCCCGCTGGGGAGGTGGCCCAACCGAATCCTGTGGCGCCGTGCATCCAGCCGCCTCCCCTGATCGGCTGGCAGGATTACAACGGCCCGCTGGCCAAAGTCGTGGGGACATTCGGGCGGAAACTGGAGCGCAAGACGGTCCATCCTCCGCACTATAAGCCTGGAGCGGTGTTGTGCTCCCTGGAACCGGGCGCCAAGTTTCTATTGTTCCTGCACGACAGCGGGGACCCGGTTTCATTTCTTTCCGCGGGGTTTAATGGCGCATTGGATCAGGCCTCCAACAAGGACCCCGCATTCGGGCAAGGCAGCTTGGGGTATACGAAACGTTTCGGGGCGAATTTCACGGGGCAGACCGTGTCCCGGTTC
>Ga0209415_10015283_pt1 | contig 12452 bp, 9 predicted proteins | sample PeaSoiSIISIP2007_FD_187696 | JGI IMG/M metagenome (GOLD analysis project Ga0209415, IMG submission 187696) | Peat soil microbial communities from Weissenstadt, Germany - SII-SIP-2007 (SPAdes) (version 2) | ecosystem: Environmental > Terrestrial > Soil > Wetlands > Peat | place: Germany... | reverse complement strand
GCCTGGACGTCTCCCCAACCGGCCTCGGCGAGGGTGACGTCGGCAACGGTCACGGAATCGGAGCTGGCATCGCCTCCTGCCGGATTGCCCGATGACGAGGTGCACGCGGCGAGCAAACCGGCGATCAGACCGCAGATACGGCACGGTTGGCTCGCGACGCGCTGGGCATGCGGGGGGATTGTCACGGTGTCGAGGATACCTCCCCCCGGTCCCCGCCGCGCGAGAGAGGGCGCGCGCGGCAGGGGTTCCGGGAAGAAGCGTCTACTCCTTGCTGCTACTGCTTCGGGCCGTCGCTACTTCACGATGAGGGTGACCGACTGACTCCAGTCGCCCTCGCCGGTCTTCGTGACCGACCGGCTGCGGAACAGCACCGAGGCCCCCGGCGTGAGACCGGTGATGACGGTCTTCGCCTGCAAGGTCGAAGGTGCCGTCACCCAGGTCTTTCCGCCGTCGGTGCTGGACTGCCACTCGTACGACGCCCGCCGTGCCGCCGTGGCGGTCACGAGCTTGGCCGACCCCGAGACGGCGCCCTGCACCGCGTCGAACACGCGCGGCTTGTGGGCGGTCGTCTTGCGCACGCTGAACGAGGCGCTCTCGATGATCGAGGCGCCCTGCTCGACGTTCGCGTCGGCGACGGACTGCACGTAACCCATCAGCTGGCGCAGAAGGGTCAAGAGCGCCGCCTTCTTCTCGTTGCGAGAAGAGACGGCGCCCTTGGTGCGGGCGTTTGCCGCCGTCTCGGCCGTCGCCAGGTCGTTAGTGGCCTGGGCGACGACCGCGAGCGTCGGCGTCGGAGAAGGGAAGGAAGCGTTGCCCGTCATCTTCGTGATGACGCTCTGGGAAAACACGATGAGCGCCGGGACCGGCCCCGGCGGGCTGAGTGCTGCGATGCTGCGATGCTGCGATGCGGTTTGGTTGTGGTGGACATGGTGGTTCACACTCCTGTTTCTGGTTGCATTGCACTGCGTGAGCAGAGGTTCTCTCTGCCCCTCTCACCCTATGGACCGCGCAAGTCGCGATTTGCCCTCACGGGTCCACGTCGATTTCTTCGGGACGACGATCGCTAGCGCACGATGAGCGCGACCGGCTGGCTCCAGTCGCCCTCACCGGCCTTGGTCACCGGCCGAAACCGGAACAGCACCGTCGCTCCAGGCGTCAGACCGGAGATGGTGGTCTTGGCCTGCAGCGTCACGGGCGCCAGCACCCAGGTCTTGCCGGCGTCGGTGCTGTACTCCCACTCGTAGGACGCGCGGCGCGCAGCCGTCACCGCCGTCACCCTCGCCGAGCCGGAGACCGCCCCCTGCTTGGCGCTGAAGGTGCGGGCCGTGTGCGCGGCAAACTTCCTCACCGAGACGCCGGCGCTCTCGATGGTCGAGGTCTCGTTCTCGACGTTCGCGTCGGCGGTCGTCTGGATGTAGCCGAGTAGCTGCTGCAGCAGCTTGATCAGAGCGAGTCTCTTCTCGTTTCGTGTCGTGATCGCTCCCTTCGTCCTGGCCAGCGCCGCGGTCTCGGCGACGTACAGGTCGGTGATGGCCGCGGTCACGACGACCAGCGTGGGTGACGGCGTCGGGAAGGTGGGGTTGCCCGTCATCGCCTTCACGATGGCCTGGGCGTACGTGATGAGGGTGGAGACGGCTTTGGGCAGCTTGAGGACAGCAAGGGGGCGACGGAGGGTCTTTGTGGTTGTCATGGCGGGTGTTCCTTCTGGTTGGCGTGGGGGTCGAGAGAGGACGCGACGGCCGCCGGCGTGGTTGGACGCCTACCGTGTTGCCTCGCTCACCCTATAGACCGCGCAAGTCGCGATTTGCCCTCATCGGGGGACGAAGAAACCACCCCAGCCAGCACGCTGGTTCAGCCATTGCAACGTTCGCCAGCCATGAAGCGTCGAGACCTCTTCGTGCTCGTGACGATGGTGAGCGCCGCAGGGCTGGGCATCGGCTTTGGCGCCCATGCCGCTGCGAGGCCGTCGCTCGAGCTGTCCGGCTGCGCCCCGTTGCATCCTCGCTGGGAGGGGCAACGCGTCCCCGTAGAGCCTACGGTCGAAGCGCCGCCGACCAGCGCAACGCCACCGAGACCTGCGGCGCCGAGGGCGCAGCCCGCCACCACCGAGTCTGCGTACGACGCGTGCCGTCGCAGCTACTTCGAGCACGCCAAGCCGTACGACTTCTACGCCTGCGACCTACTCCGCTGACGCGGCCCACGGATCTCCCGGGACAGAACGGAGAGTCGCTGGACAGGTCGGTCCGGGACAGGCTGGTACCCTGCGCCTCGTGCTCACCGGCCACCGCGACACCCGATCGATCATCGAAGCCTACGTCGACGCGCACCGCACGGGCGACGTGTCGGCTGGTACGCGAGCACGATGATGGTGATCGCGCGACGATCGCCGAGGGTCGCGTCGCGAACGAGGGCGTGGATCTCGTCGGCGATCTGCTCGTCGGCAACCATGCGAGATCATTCGACCGCGATCCTGGCCGCGCTCTTGCTCCAGCCCGACCCGCCGCCGACCCGTCGCGTCTGCGGCTTCACCCTGGTAGGAGGATCGAGGTCGCCCATGGTTCGACGAAGCCCACGCGGAACGAAGCTGCCCTCGCGCACCGAGACGGATCGGGCGCGAGGTGTACTTCTGGAACGGATCGCGTCCCGGATGGACCAGGTGCTGGAAGCCGTGAACGGCACGCGCCAGCACCTCGAGGCGAAGATCGATTCGGTCGACGCGCGCCTGACCGGCCGGATCGACCTGCTCACCGATGTCGTCCGCGAGAACTCGCGCGACATCCGGAAGAACTCGGCGGACATCCAGAAGAACTCCGAGGACATCTGCGCGCTCCGCGAGACGGTCACTGGCCTGCGACACGACTTCGACCACCGGGAAGAGGTTGGCCGAGTCGGTGCTTTGGAGGCACGGGTGTCGGCGATCGAGACGCGACTGGCCAGTTCTCGCTGATTGCCCCGCCTCGTCTGGCTCCGGCCCTCTCGCCGTGTCCCCGCCTCGGCACGTTGTCACGCGATCGGAAGACAAGCTGGTCGGCGTTTCCGGCGTTCCTGTCTGGCAGCGCGTCGAAACGAACCAAGAACGTGCCGTTTTCGCTTCGCCTCTCCTCGTCTTCAGACGACGACGACGCATGACCGACGAGGTCCGTCGCGTTCTCAGTCCTCTCCGCGACGTTTTCAGTCAGCTCGCTCGCCGTCACGGCTGACAACGTCACCTTCGAACGCCGTCCGTCTGCGTTCGTTGCTCGCCGGATGACGGTTTCGTGTGTTCCGTCGATGTTTCTCGTCACCCGCCACACGTTGTTGGTCGAAAAGGACGCGTTTCGCGGTCGCCCCGCCACACTCCTGCCTCTCCTGGTGGCGTTCCCATGTCGTCCCGCCACCCCGCCAGCTGCAAGTGCGACGTTTCTCGTCCTCCACGTCACGCTGCCTGCTGCTTTCGTCTGCCCGCGACCTGTTTCACCCCATCCCCCTCTTCACAATCTCTTCCCCGAAGGCCATCCGCATCGTCTTCAACCTCCCCTCGACAGCCCGGTCGCTGATTCCGACGTCGGCGCCGATGTCCTTCCACTTCGCCCCGACCCCCTCGTTGTACAGAATCTCCACCCCGTGCTCCGGCATCCTGCCCTGCCGGAACAGGTCCGCGGCGACCTCGAGCTGCCGGTGCGCGTCGATGGGATCCCTTCCCTCCCACCGGTCCTCCAGCGGCAGCTCCTCGTCGGGCAGCTCGCAGAGGCCGACGTAGCCGTTTTCCCTGGCCACGCGCTCCCTGCGCCGGATGGAGGCCGCGTGGTTGCGCGCGATCTTCACGCAGAAGCAGCACATCTGGTCGACGGTCTCCGGCGGCCGCACGCCGCGCCGGTTGAACGCCTTGACCGCGGCGAGGCGAACTTCGCCCAGCAGATCCTCGAGGTCCTGGCGGCGCCGCCAGCCGCGCGTCATGAAGGCCCTGAGCACGGCGTTGGTGACCTTCGGCGCCATCAGGATGGCGGCGAAGCCCGTGAGCGGGACCGGGGTGACGACCTCGCGCGGGGCCTTCTTCTCCTTCCTCTGCTGCCTCCGCTGCCTCTCCTTCCTCGCGCGCAACTTGGCGCGGCGCCGACGCTGCCTGCGGCGCTCGGCGCGCTCGTGGCTCTCGGTCATGATGTGGGTCTCGTAGAGCTGCTCGAACATGGTCATGGCACACGTCTCCCTTCGTCGGGGCGCGTGGCCCCGGAGCTTCGTTCGAGAGAGGGCGACTCCAGCGACTGCCGGACCGTTTCGCCGCTCTCACCCTATGTGTCGCAACCACCCCCCGTTTTGGCGGGTGGTCCGATGTCGATTTCTCACTTTGCTTTCTGCGTACCTCGTAACCCCGCGAAAACTGGTTCGGGACGGCGTCGGCTACCCATCGCCCTCTCTGGGTAGAGGTAGCGACCCGCCGTTTTGCAGGAAGAAATCGTCCGGAGGGGTCACTTTTTCCCTCCTCCGGCTCTGGTTCAATGGACGCTAGGGCGATGCGCTTCCGGTCGTCGTTCACGACGTGTGCGCTCGCCGCCGCAGCGGTGACCGGTCTCGCCCGCGATGCTTCGGCGGGCGACGAGGCAATCGCTGCGATGCACGCGCTTCCATCGCCGGACTGGTACTTGCCCGTGGGCCTGAACGCGGGGATCACCGGGGTGGGAAGCTCGAGGGTCGGAGCCATCCTCGGCGCCGAGGCGAGCGTCGCGAAGCTCATGCCGGACATGGGATGGTTCGGGGCGTACGTCGACGGCGGCTACATGACCGCGGAACGCGCGGTGCGCTTCTCCGTCGGGCCTGAAGTGGGCTACTCCCTGCTCGGCCTCGACGCCGGCTTCCTCGACGTCGTAGCTGGCGGGCGGGATCTCGTCGGCTTCACGGTTCGCCCGATGCTCACGATCGGGCTGGTCGCGCTGTACGGGCGCTGGGATCACACCGTCTCGTTCGGCGGCGGCGACAACGGACAGATCGGCGTCCTGCTGAAGTACCCGCTCCCCTTGAGCGGCCAGGACCTCTGAGTCCTCTTCTTCCCCCGCGTCCGGTCAGTGCTTCTTCGTGCCCTCGATGACGTCGACCTCGCCGCGATTGGCTGCTTCGGTCCTCTCGTCCATCGCCTGCAGCATCGCGAGGTCCAGAGCGGCCGGCCGCCCCAGCCACATCGCGTGCGCGCCGTGGTCGAGCACCTGCCATCGCGTGAGGGGATGCACCAGGATGTCGATCGTCTGTGGCCGCTCGAACGCCAGCCATGAGACGTAGTCCGCGAACACCTCACGCGTGAACAGGACCTCGAAGCTCCCGCGAGGGAACGGCCCCGCGGGACGCGCGGCGAACGAATGCACCTCGACGTGGGCTGTCGACGCGAACGTCCGCGCGATACGGTCGCGGAAGGCGCCGGCCTCGTCGACGCGCTCGGGCAGCGTGTGATCGAACAGCGCATGCGAGTGAAAGAGCCACACGCGGCCAGATTCGGGACCTTCCGCGTGCGCGGCCCGGTGGGCGACGAGGCTCTGCAAGCTGGTGGGCATCGGTTCGTCCAGCGTCTCACCGTTGGAGGATCGGCGGCAACCCACCGCGCTTTCACGGCAGCCGCACCGGCTCCTGCGGCCTTCCCCGCCGGAAGATGGCGGGCACCGTGGGCTCGGACGGGCCGCAGGCTGCTTCGATCCACAGATCCTCGGGCGGCCGCACGAGCAGCTTGCGCGGCTGGCAGGCAAGGGGCGGCGATGATTCGAGACGAGGCAAGGCGATCCGCTCCGCCTTCCAGTCCGCGTCCCAGCGCTCGAGAAACCACGGTTTGCCGGGGCAGCTGACGACGGCGTACGTGGTGTCGCCGGTGGATGCCGCGTCGGCCAGCGAGCAGTCCTGTTCGGCGGCGGTCCGGAACACGTGCGGGTCGACCTGGCTGCCCCGCACGACGTAGAGACGCGAGGCCTTGCCCTTCCAGGCCATCTCGTCGCCGCCCTCGGTCGGCGCGCCGGCCACCATGGTGCCGTCGTCGCGCACGGGCGGAGGGAGCACGAGCGCCGCAGTCCCGACCTCGCGCACTTCGGTCCGCAGCGAGCCGAACCCGAGCATCCTGAGCACGGTCGCCGCCTCGAACGACCCTCTGCCCTGGCCGCGCATCACCACGACGTCGCGTGCAACCTTCAGGGCGGACTCCGATGCGTCGGGCGGGGGAAGTCCGAAGGTGCCGACCAGCGAGAGGTGCGTCCCGTCGCTGCTCACGTCCCAGGTCTCGAACGCACGGGGCAGCGCCAGATCGACGGGGCGCACCGAGCCGTCCGGCGCGAGGAAACGAAATGTGGCGCCCGATTCGCCGGGGGCCACCGGTCCGGCGCCACCCGTCGCCCATCCCTGATCGACCGACTCGACCAGCAGCGCTCCGCCGTTCCACGCGACGAAGGCCGTGGGGCACGTGCTCTCGGGGAGCGCCTGCCCCTGCTTCCACGCGTTGCCGTCGCGAACGAACACCGCGGGGTGCCGCAAGACGGCGCAGTACTCGTTGCGAGCGCGGTAGGCCAGGAGGTTCGGGTAGGCGCCCACCACGATGACTCGATCGTCGGGCGCGTGCGGCATCCCGTTGAGCAAGTCGGGCGCGGGCACGAGCGGGCCGTCTTCGTCGGCGTACGCATCGAGCCCCATGCCCGAGAGCCACACGCGCGAGCCGTTGACCTGGAGCCACACGATCTTCGCGCCGGGCTTGGCGCCCACCGCAACGAGCGCCAGCGCGTCGGACGCGGGAGGATTGCGGGGCGCGATGGATGGCGCGGGTGCTGGCTCAGCGTGCGCGTCGGCGTCGTCGGGACCCGTGACCACGACCGAGGGCGCCGGCGCGGCCTCGGAAGCGATGGCCGGAGGTTGCGGCGCACTCTTGGAACAGCCGAGCAGGGCCAGCGTCCACGGCGCGACGACGGCGGAGAATGCGCGGGCCATGCGAGAGCTACCCGTCGCGCCGCGCGAAGCTCGCGTACGTGACGATGCGCACGGGGATCGTCTCGCCGAAGCCCTCGATCGCCTTTCGGATCGCCCCCTGGAGCAGCGCGAGCCGCTCGGCCGGCAGCCGCCTGTGGTCGCTGATCGTCCCGGCGAACGCCGCCCACTCGGCGCCGCTCGCGCGCCGCTCCCAGTGGTACGTCTTGGGCTCGAACGGCGACATCGGCGGCTCGGACGGGTAGGGATCGACGGCGGGCACGTCTGGGACGCGCCCGTAGCGAAACACCTCGGGAGCGTGCTTCGCGTACGCCCCGTCGAGCGCCTGCATCACGGGCTCGTCCAGGAGCTGCAGGCTCCAGAATCGGACGAAGCTGCCGCCCGGCCGCAGAACGAGCGCGACCTTCGCGGACCCCCGCTTCGCGTCGATCCAGTGCCAGGCATCTCCGCAGGCGACGAGGTCGAAGCGTCGTCCGGCATCGTCCCACTCTTCGAACGCGGAGACCTCGACGCGGACGCCGTGACCGCTGGCGACGGCGGCCATGCGCGGATCGAGCTCGACGCCGAGGACAGAGAGACCTCGCCGGGCGAGGCCCCGTGCAACCCTGCCGGTCCCACAACCCACGTCGAGCGCGTCGGTTCCGAGCGCGGCGAGCTCGTCGAGCAACGCGTCGGGGAAACCGGGGCGGTAGCGATCGTAGTCCTCGGCGACGGCGCCGAAGGACTCGGCCCGGCCGCGATCGAGGTGCAGCTCGAGCAGGGACATGGCGTCCGACTAGTGCCCGCTCGGCGCGGGCGGGATCCGCGGAAGCCTCGGCCCGTAGTCGGGGTAGGCCGGCCGCACGAGCTTCTTCGGCGGGTTCTTCTGCAGCGCCTCGAGGGCCAGCGCGACGGCGCGCTCGAGCTGCGGATCGTGTCCCTGGCGGACGAGCGGGGGATCCTGTTCGACCTCGACGTCGGGGGCGATGCCATGGTTTTCGACCTCCCACTCGCCCTTGGTGCCGTAGAGCGCCCATCGAGGCGCGGTCACGCCACCGCCGTCGATGAGCCGGGGATACCCGCCGATGCCGACGAGCCCTCCCCACGTCCGCACGCCGACGAGCGGACCGAGCCCGGCCTTCTTGAAGAGCCACGGCAGCGCGTCACCGCCCGACCCGGACATCTGGTTGGCGATCATGACCTTGGGACCGAAGATGGCCTGGGAAGGCACCATGATGTCCTCGCCCTCGCGAGTCATCGCGCCCATCTGCGGCGTCCACCCGAGGATGTTCACGATGTAGTCGGCGATGTAGCCGCCGTGGTTGAAGCGTTCGTCGAGCACGACCGCGTCCTTGCCGACCTGGGAGAAGTAGTACCGGTTGAAGTTCGTGTACCCCTCGCCGGCGGTGTCCGGGATGTACACGTACCCGACGCGGCCGGCCGAGAGCTGGTCGACCTTCTTGCGGCTGTCCTCCATCCAGGTTCGCAGGCGCAGCGCATACTCGCTGCCCACCGGCACGACGGCGACCTGCCGTGACCCGCTGCCGTCGGCCTTGGGGCCCACCGTGAGCACGGTCTGCTTGCCGGCGTGGCCGAGGAAAAGGCGATACACCTCGTCGCTGCCCTTGAGGTCCTGCCCGTTCACGGCGATGAGGAATTCGCCCTCCTTCACGTCGACACCGGGCTGGGTCAGGGGCGCCTTGAGCTTGGGGTTCCAGTTCTCGCCGGAGAGGATCCTCGCGAATCGGTAGCGCCCTTGCTCGATGCGATAGTCCGCGCCCAGCACTCCGACGTTGACGTGCTGCTGCTTGGGGTAGTCTCCGCCGAACGACCACACGTGCCCGAGCACCAGGTTGGACAGCCCCTCCTCGAGCAGCGCGTTGAGATCGTCGCGCCCCGCGATGCCGTCGAGCCACGGCGCATAGAGCTTCTCGGCCGCGGCCAGGTCGAGCCCGTGGAAGTGCGGGTCGTAGAGGAAGTCGCGCTCGATGCGCCAGACCTCGTGGTAAATCTGCCGCCACTCGGCGCGCGGGTCCACCCAGACCTCCATGTCTGCGGCGCCCTTCATCACGCCGTCGCCGTCCTTGGGGGCCTCGTCGGCGCCCACGAGGAACCACTTCTTGTCCTTGGCGTACAGGACCTTCTTGCGGTCGTGCGAGACGATGAAGGTCCCCCACCGGGCTGCGTCGATCTTGTCGACGAACATCTCGGCCTTTCGCTTCTTCGGGTCGAAGCGGAGCACGTCGAGCGGCGGCTGCTCGTCCTCGTCGAACTCGACGTAGTCCTCGTCCGAGAACGCTGTAGGGGCCCTGAGCAAGAAGATCACGCCCTCGGCCCCCACCTCGATGTCGACGTAGTTCGCGCGGTCGATGGGAAGGGCGACGATGCGCTGGTCGATGCCGTCGAAGTCGATCTCGATGGGTTCGACTGGCTTGTCGGCCTTGTCTCCCTTGTCCTTGTCCTTGTCGCCCTTGCCTGCCTTGTCGTCCTTGTCCTTGTCGCCCTTGGCGCCCTTGCCCTTGCCGTCCTTGATGCCCGCGGCGCCGGCGTCGCCCTCCTCGTCGCTCTCGGGGGCCATCGGAGATGCCTTGTCCTTCTGAAGGACCGCAGCGTAGATGCTGCTGGTGACGGGCCGCCCCATGGAGGTCATCCCGTCGTTCTGCGCGAGGCCGACGTCGGTGCGCGCGAGAAACCAGAGGTACTTGCCGCTCTTGTCGAACCGCGGCGAGCTGGTGTCGCTCGCGCCGTCGGTCACCTGCCGCGTCTTCTTCTCCTGGAGCGAGTAGATGTACGTGGCGTGCAGGTGATTGGACATCTGCTTCTCGTAGGCGATCCAGCGCGAGTCCGGTGCCCACGAGATGTCGAACGAAGCCCCCTCGAAGCGGTCGGTGTCGATCTTCAGCGGCGTCGGGTGATCGATGTCGATCAGCCAGAGGTTCAGGCGCTTGTCGTACAGGGCGATCTTCTTGCTGTCGGGCGACCACCGGGGACCGTAGAAGTACGAGGGCGGGTCGCCCAGATCGATCTTCTTGACGGGACCGATGCCGTCGGGCGACCGGAAGTACAGCGCGTACTCTCCCGACTCGTCGGACAGCCATGCGATCCAGTTGCCGTCGGGCGACCAGGCCGGATCGCGGTCGGCCACGCCCGAGCTGCGTGTGAGGTTGCGCACGTCGCCCTTCTCGGCGGGGACCGAGAGGATCTCGCCGTGCGACTCGAAGAGCGCGCGCTTGCCCGTCGGCGAGAGCGCGACGCTCAGGACCTGCTCGGCGCCGACGTGCTCGAAGCGGGGGCGCACCTGCGGCAGGTCCGCCGAGATGGTGATGGGCACGAGACGGGTCGCCCCCGACGCGAGGTCGTACAGGTGCAGGCCGTCGAGCTGCTCGTAGACGATCGCGCCCGGCCCCGCCGAGGCGAACCGCACGCCGAACCCGTCGGGGTTGTGCACCAGCTCGCGGACGGCGCCGGCCGCGGCGCCTCCCTTGGTGTCGTAGGCGAAGAGCGTGTACGGCCCGTTGCGATCCGAGACGAAGTAGACGGTGTCGCCCACCCACATGGGGTAGCGATCGTTCGAGTCGGTTCGAGGGACCTTGGTGTAGGCCGAGTCCGACAGGCTCGCGATCCAGATCGGCGTCGTCTGGCCGCCTCGGTACTTCTTCCAGCCGGGCTCCCACTGGAAGAACGGGATGTACGCGATGCGCGAAGCGTCGGGCGAGTAGCTGCCCTCGTCTGCCGAAGGCAGCGGGAGCTCCTCCGGAAGGCCGCCGGCGAGCGTCACGGTGAAGAGCTTGTCCAGGTCGCGCGAGGTCGACCGCCAGGAGCGGAAGAGGACCTTCGTGCCATCGGGGGTCCAGCCGATGGCCTCGTCGCCGCTGGGGTGGTGAGTCAGCCGCCGCGGCTCGCCCCCGGCGGCGGGAACCACGTAGACGTCGGCGTTGTGCTCGTAGACTCCCGTGAACGCGATCTGCGATCCGTCGGGCGAGAAGACCGGGCGGCTGTTGAGCAGCTGCCCGCTGATGAGGCGGTGAGCCTCTCCGCCCTCGCGGCCAACCACCCAGATCTCGCCGCCGTAGTCGAACGCGATCTGCGTGCGCGACAGGCTCGGGTGCTGCAGCATCTTCGGCACGCCTTGCCCGGGTGGCCCGGGCGGCGCGGAGGAGACGCCCGGCGGGACGACCGCCGTGGCCGTCGGGACGGAAGGCAGCGCGTCGACCGGGCTCTTCTCGGGTGCCATCCGCGAGACGACGATCGCCATCCCGACCAGCAGCACCCCGACACCCGTGAACGCTGCAATGGCGCGCGCTTCGCTCATGTGGTTGCCTCCTCGAAGGAGAGGGAGCCTACCTCACAAGCACCGCTGGCGTACTGTGTCCCGAGCCATGGGACCGCGCGTGTGACACGACGCCGCCCGCTCCGCGCCGCCGGCGTGCTGCTGTCTCTCGCGAGCCTCTCGCGGGCGGCTTCGGCGCAGACTGCCCCTTCGCCACCCATCGAGGAGGTCACCGTCCGCGGCGTGCGCGGCGAGCCCGGCCGCCAGGAGATGACCGCCGGTGAAGTGAAGCAGATGCCCGGCTCCTTCGGCGATGCCTTCAGGGCCATCGAGGCCCTGCCCGGCGTCACCCCCCTGGTGAGCGGCGTGCCCTACTTCCTCGTCCGCGGCGCGCCTCCCGGCAACACGGGGTTCTTCATCGACGGCGTTCGCGTCCCTGCCCTCTTTCACCTCGGCGTCGGCGCGGCCGTCGTGCACCCGGGCCTCATCGATCGCGTCGACTTCTATCCCGGCGGCTATCCGGCGCGCTTCGGTCGTTTCACCGGAGGCATCCTGTCCGGAGACATCGCGCCGACCCCCGAACGAACGCACGCGGAGGCCAGCGTCCGGCTCCTCGATGCCGGTGGCCTCGTCTCGGCGCCCATCGCGGACGGGCGCGCCGACGTCGTCGCGTCGGGCCGGTACGGTTACCCCGGGCCGCTGCTGTCGCTCTTCGCGCCGGACGTCGGCCTCTCGTACTGGGACTACCAGACGCGGGTGCGGTGGCGCGTCGACGACCGCAACGAGGTGGGCGCCTTCGTCTTCGGCAGCTTCGACTCGCTGACGTCGCGAGACTCGACGACGCACCAGTGGTCGGAGGTTCTCGGTATCCAGTTCCATCGCGTCGACCTGCGGTGGGACCGCAAGACGAGCGCCACCGGCTTGCTGCGCGTGGCGCTGACCCTCGGCTACGACCGCACCGCGGCGGGCGGCGGCACTTCCTCTTCCACGTTCACCGACAGCGCAGGCAACTCCACCACCAAGACGACGACCAACCCCGAGGACGCGATCGAGAGCCAGACGGTGGGACTGCGCACCGAGTGGCTCGAGAGCCTGTCGCCCGATCTCGACGTGCGCCTCGGTTCGGACGTCGTCTGGCAGCCGTCGAACGTCAGCATCCCGGTGTCCGGCATCAACTCGAGCCCCCCGAGCAACCCGGGCGGCCCGAGCAATCCCGGCGGTCCGGTCGGCATGGTGCCGAGCAAGCCAGAGACCGTGCTCGGGCAAGCGGCGAGCACCT